>Ga0247760_1000745_pt1 | contig 34090 bp, 20 predicted proteins | sample UWRJL171409R4_FD_179936 | JGI IMG/M metagenome (GOLD analysis project Ga0247760, IMG submission 179936) | Plant litter microbial communities from Arlington Agricultural Research Station in Wisconsin, United States - UWRJ-L171-409R-4 | ecosystem: Environmental > Terrestrial > Plant litter >... | reverse complement strand
TCAGTCAAGGAAGCGGGCTGCAACGGGCGTCCCCACCAACGAACAGGTGGGAGAATTGAGTTTGGTCCCCGCAAGGCCTGTGAAGAAGACTAGGAGCGGCCGCACGGTCAAAGCTACGGAGAAAGTAGAAGTCGCGACCCCACAACCAATCGACCTGATCGCCGATCATAAAGACCACGTGCACCCCCAATTATAACCATGCCACAAAACATCCATTTCCTTACTAATTTCTATAAAACAACATGTTTTCTACATCTCCTCAGCGTGACGAAGGCTCTCTAAACCATAGTATATAACCTCCTAAGCCTCCTCCATCACAGGGGTGGGGTCTACGCGCGTAATGACTTGCCTCCGCTTTAGGGGCTTCTGCGAAGCCTCCTTAGCCGTAACGATGTCGCCTATCCTTATAAACTTGCTGTTTGGAGGCTCTTTCACCTTCTTCCTACTACGTGGTTCCATAACCCTTAAATCCTCCTTTAAACACGTGTTTTCAGCTTCTAATAAGGCTATCTTTACGTTACTTTAATCCAGCACCTTCCCTACCTTATAAAGAACACTCCTTACGGTTCGATTAGTAGGGCTTACGTACCCCTTAGCGTTATTAACGGCCTGGAGAATATTACAGCTTTTTTGCGGAGTCTTAACGGCACTATCCGTAGAGATAGGGGCTATCTTAGGGGTCCGCGGCCGTTTAGGGAGGGGGGGTAAGTTTCTAATCAGTGCTTTAGGATTATTAAGGACTTAGGAGGGGTTAAACGGCTATATACTAGTCTTTTTAAAGCCGCTCTTTACGTTAGTAGGGCTTACACCCTCCCTGGAGGTATCCCTATAGGCCAGAAGGAAGCGTTGTTTATGGGCTGGTGCTAAGCCTCGACAGGCTGTAAATGGCTTCGTTCGTTACTTATAGTAAGTCTTAAAAGCCGAGAAAACACTACGGTCTAAAGGCTAAGTTTTATAAGAGGTGTGGGCTAGTAAGAATAATACTTAAACCTTATTCTTAAAGGCTAAGTAGGTTAATTCTTCCAGTTTATAACTTAAATGGGGATTTATAATAAAAAAATGCTACTTTATAGGGTTTATAAGCTTAGTTTCCGGTAGATAAACCTCTTTAAACCATTTTAAGGCTATCCTTATATTACTAAAGCTAGTGGGGGAGTAGTTATACTTTTAATCACGGATATTAGGTTAGTTTTTAACTTACTTAAGATACCACTATCCTTAGAGACTTGCCCTTGTAAAGACGATAACTGGAGTCAGCCTCCAGCCGTCTGTAGTGACTGTCTTTAGAATAGATACCCAGGTGGTTCCATCGGAGGACTAAATAAGGGCTCTAGGCGTAAGAGAATCGCTTATAACAGTCTTAGTTGCTATCTCGCCCTCTTACATACCGTGTTTATCTATATTAGCGATGTTAGTGTGACGGATAGCTTTAAACTTTAAGTGAAAGTTAAAAAGGCTGTAGAACTCCTTATAAGCCTCTTTTGTAGAACCACGCTTCCTTACGCTTTCTAACAGTACTGACTTCTTTATTTTAACACGCGTGTGGCGTGCTAGGAAGCGGTCTACCTAACGGTAACTAATAGGGGTAAAATCACCTCCTTCAGCGAGGACCATTACAGCCATTCTAGTAATCTGGGCCTTACTTAGAGGCCGCGCGGAGGCTTCCTTATTAAGGCACCAGTCAATAAGGAATGACTCCTCTTCAGGAGAGAGCCTCCAGTCGGCTAATTTGCTGGTTTTCTTATTAGTTACGCTGTGGATACGGTTATAGAGGGTTGCTTAAGGGATGCCCCAGTTTTACGCGGCCTCTCGCTGTGTGACTCCACGCTTAACTTCATCGATTGCCAACGTAATATTCTGCTCACGTACAGTATTCATCTTAAATTTAGTATGTTTTAGTAAAGAATTAAAGGAGTGGTGGTGGTGGAAATGGGGGGGTGGTTGAGGAGGAATGGTGGAAATTGTGATTGGCAATTAGGCCGATCGGTTGTGGGGTCGCGACTTCTAATGGGCGCAGTGTAATAGTAGTGCGCAGTGAAGTGCGCAATGTAGTGGAAAAACGCGGAGTTTGGCTGGGGTTGTAATAGTAATACTAGAATAGTTTTTAGGCCTCACGGCCTTACGGCAATGCTGAGAATCATTCGGATCACAGTTTAGTATCAATAATTAGTGTGAGTTACTGCAAAAGATCTTCTACTATTACAGTAATGGTGGAAGCCACGCAATTTGTGGGGGGTGCCCCCCCAGTAAAATGGCCTGTGCTTAGGTGCCCCCCTAAAATTTGGGGGGTGCCCCCCTATCAGATGCCCGTAAGACACCCCACTGTGTAACGAGACCGCACCGATGTAACCTAACTCTCCGTTAGGAAGAAGCCATCTTCCCGTCTTTAGCCCTGTTCTAGCGGACAAACTGGGCATCTGAAGCCATACTTGACGACGTAAGGAGCAAATGTTTCATTAGCTGGCCCGATAACAATGCTCCAAACTGCACTCATGTAATCGACTTGACAAATGCCTGTCAGTGTGCGGGCAATTGGCAATTTTGGGTGGCACAACACCAGCTATCGCCTTCTCACACTTCAGTCCAACCAACAGATGAGATCAGCTATGCCAACGACACAGATGATCACGCAAACACCTTTTTTCTGTCAGTTCAGCCCGCTTGCGCCGGAGAGGACCAGACTGCTAACCCGATCACGACGCAGACAACTCATCCGGAGTAACTCGATCCACTTTCACATCGACGCCCACCCTCTGGATCGCTGTTTTCGACCCCAGCTTAACCCTTCAAGAGGCGATGGAAAACGGCTATACGCGCATGTACCCGATCAACGCCAACGGCATGACCGCCATCAGCCTCGGGCTTCATTATCGGGAAGTGCTGGGCAAGCGCCCTGCCTACGGTACTGATACCCAAGATCGACTGTGATATGGCTTCAGATCCAGACGCCGCGCCGTGCACCTTAAGTCTCTTTTTACAGTATCCGACATTCGACAGGCAGGTATCGAAGCAGAGTGTTGCATCGACCGCGGGTGGGCTAGTAACTGAATCAGGAGCGTGGTTCGCGTTATTTCAGCTCGTTGGTTGGTTGCTTTCTGGGTTAGCCAGCCAGCCCAAATAGAAACAAAGCGCTTTTGGGGTATGGGTTGGTTATGTCTCTACACCAGCTGTTAGCTCATGTGGCAAACGGTTCGACGGGATCGAGATTTGCGAAGCTGAGGGAGGCAGGTGTGGACGCATTGATAGCTCGCCCGGGATTCGGCGGCGCCGTAGGGGTCGGGGAGTTTGCGATAGAAAACAATCAAGCACTTTGCACACACACTTTTCCAATATCTTGTGGATCCTTCATGCACATCAACACTAATCGAACCATCTAGTAGCGGGTTACCGCCGAAGTTTCCCTCAGGATAGCAGGTGTTATTCTTCAGTTTTATGAGGTAAGGCGAATGATTAAGGACTCGGGTGCGCTTTATAGCCTTCATCCATTCTTAAAATTTAAATATGTAAGAAGGTCTTGTTGCTTAGTTGAACGTGAGCATTTGAATGTACCAACACTAGTGGGCCATCTTTGGTAAGCAGAACTGGCGATGCGGGATGGTGCTGGTAGTCTCAAAACCTGGCCCCTGCCTTTCCGCCAATCATCATACCACGAATTCTGTCTATCCTGCCGGTGCAGCTGTGCCAGGTGTCTACAGCTATCATACCTGTGCTAAGCGGAGAACTACCGCTGCACTAAAAAGCACAGAACTTTCATTACTTCAATGAAGTTCCCTTTTTTATACGCAAGCGCATCGTTACATGCTTGCAAAGCCGGCGGCAGGCTTAGATGTAATGTTCTGGGTCAGTTCCAGAGGAAGGCGCGTTGTGAACACATCTATGCTGTTGCAATGACCAAACCACTCCTTAGGAGACTTAAAGTGGGTGTTTACCTTTTAGTCTTAAAATAGGTATATGTACAGGTTTATATCCTTTAATATGTGCTGATTAGATTAAAAGATGTAGTTATTTTTATAATTCACCTTTATATAATAGGGTTTAGCAGCACTTACGTTTAGCGTAACCCTTTAGCCTTTTCCATTTATATCAGCTGAAATTAATAAGAGTATTTAAAGCTTAGCTGCCCTCCGTTCAAATTGTTTGAAGGCGGTGGTATATTAAGTTACTGCCGTATTACTACGGCGGATTGCATCATTCCAGATAAGGCAGCGGATCTAGTATAGTTAGGAACGTGTTAGAAGTTTACAAAGGAGGTATTAGTCCCGGATAAATTAATATTTTAATTACCTCAGCCCGGCGAAGGTATAAGCAAGAGTTAGAGAGAAGTTACATGTCCGAAACAAGCAACTGATTTATCTTCGAGAAAGACAGGTAATGGAAACTCTATTAACAGAGCCAGTGTCGGTTGACGCTTAGAACTGAAGGGGCAGATCTTCAAGTTAATATAAACGAGGTCATTTCGCAAGCATAATATATCGCTAAACTGGCGTTTCTCCTTCACCCCACGCATGAGCCTTTCCGACCTGTTTCGAGCGCACCACTGTCGTATGAACTACAGGGCTTCAGAAGTGCGCGCTAGTGTCAACCTCTTCCTCCAGTTCTAAGTCTCTTTCTATAACACAGTTAGTTTGCATTAATAAACGTTATATCAGCAGTAAGCTGTTTAGTAAAACACTAAAATTTAACTCAGCTATATTAAAGTTACGCACTAAGAACTAACGATAGTTTCAGTGGGTCTGTCAATAGTGGTTATTCATATAGGCGAAAGAAAATGGTAGTACTTAGCGGTAAACTGGTGTCCCAATATTAAGTCCGCAGCTCACATCCTATTTTAGATTACGGTAACCGGGCCAAACATTGCTTCCCTGAACTGACCTCAGCGCAGGGAGCTACTCGCTGCGCCTCACCCTCAGCTCAGGCTCTGTGACTAATCCGGGCTTGGTCAGAGAATGTTGTGGGGGGTGACTAAAGAGGTAGCATTCTCCCCCAGTATCTACCTACCTCACCTAATCTGTAGCTTGTCTCCACGGGACCGCATGGCCCCACCTTCGCATATCCCAGTGCTCCCAGGTTCAAGTGCGTGTACGTCAATGGCACGACACCATTTGGACACCAATCGTTCGTCGGCACACCGCCATAGACCTCGGTATTGGTCAAGCAACTACAGTCCCCTGAGGGCGCCCATAGAGAAGAGAAGACGTTGCGGAAGGTGTTGGCGCATTATTGGCAGCAAGTTATCGGGTCCGGGGTCTTGACGAAGCCGTCGACGGTGTATTGCCCCGGGAGCGTGACGGTTTGATAGGACGCGGCACTGGAACAGAAATCGATGGGTATGGTCTCGATGGGGGCGATGGTGGTTTTTGTTGAACTGATTTCGGTCAGGGTTGTTGTGGCGGAGGTGATTAGGGTGGTGTCGAACTAGACCGCTGCACCAAAACACTGCAGAAGTGAATCCACTGATACCAGCATTTAGTAATAGCGACTATATCCATATTGTTCCACAGGTGGAGATAGAGGTTGAGGTGACGGTGGAGGTTGAGGTGAAAGTCGATGTGTCTGTGGTGGTGGTGGTTTCGGAGCCGAGATAAAGAGTGACGATGCTTTGAGGGGGCGCATCGCGAGCCGCTGACAAGGACTCAAGGATCCTGAGCTGCGATTTCTGCGGCGGAACAAAATCAGCAACATCACATCGCGAAACCGGCGCGCACAGTGGGGAGGAGAGGGTATTAGGTCTCCTTTTCAGCTGAGAGATTCAGTGACGGATTTGTCTTTGTCGAAAATACAAGGCGTTCGGCGTGTCGGGGGTCTGGCGCGTTCTAGCCGTTCTAATTGAGATGGCCCGGCCCCACTATCACATCCACAACGACGCCTCCTCGACTTCGTCCGTCAACATGGGGAAATTCTGGCTTGGCGGTAGTGTGCGTCCGGAAGGGTGAGAAAGAGGTCGACCAGGACCCCGCGCCCCCGTGGCTCCACCAGCACCGGACCGGCCCCACAGTCGGCGTCTTGGCAGCTCTGGGTCCATCTCCCGCCCCACTCCCACCCTTTAGTCCCAATGGTTGCACCTTTCACCAGCAATAACTCGGCCACTCGGCCACTCCGTGGTAGTTGTCGGCTTACACCCTATGATTACACCCTTTACTCCTTGGCAGAGAGGTGCCTAACTTGGGTAACGCTTGGTAAGCACGGCAGGGCCATTTCAGGGCTTAGAAGTAGTGCATATGTGCTGAGCCGCAGTGTTGCTAGGCACTCTCCAGCTGACGTGAACCTGCATGCGGGAGCCGGTCTTGATTCTCATGAACCATACTGTCATTGTGCCTCATTAGGTGTTCGTAGCTTGATGTCTCTTGCTTGGCGGGTGTATTTGAGTGGTTCCATCTCGTTCAAAGAGTTTTCTGTGCCGTGTGGTGCCAGTTTATTGGCGCCTTCGAACGGGCCAGTCAGCCCCCAACCTAGGTAGCCAGAGCCGGGTGCCGCCCGGCCCCCACAGCTGCTCCGGGCCAATACATTGCCACACCTCCCGTAGCCTACCTCAGGCTACCTCAGGCAAACCACCACTCGGGCATTCAAAGACTGCATGGGAGGGTTGCAATGCAATACCCTTCCACTTCCCAACTTCGCTTCCATGTACTGCAGTGCAATGAGGGCCTCAAGTCAAGGGTGGTAAGTCTGCATCCAGATGAGCAACAGACACAGTCATGAATCAAAGACCCCATAGAGATTGTAAACATATTCATCAATCCAACTCTTCTATTGATTACTTGAATCACCAAGGCTGGGATTTGTATATAAAACAAGTGGCTTCTTCAAGGCCCTCTGCCCAACTCCTTCTGCAGGACGATCACCTTACATATCCACCAGAATTCAACCAGTCCTGCACTTCAACCCTAACTTCTACGACACCATCCACACAAACAAGTTAACCTATTCATCATGAAGACTCCCACCTTCATTGCCCTTCTCCTCGGCACCCTCCATATCGCTCTCGCGGCACCGATTGCAGCCCCAGAGCCTGTTCCCGAGCCTGCTCCCGCTCCAACTCCCGCTCCAGCGCCGGAACCTCTCCCTGTGCCTGAGCCTGTTCCAGAGCCCATGCCGTTCCCAGAGAAAGCGGACGGGACTAAGGGTGGCTCTCAGAGTAGCGGCGGCTACTGTGCCGTTATGTGAGCGGCACCTTTATGTATTCCAGGTTGGAAGCCCGGCCTGCCAGTCGGGGTTTTGGCGTATGGTAGGTTTCCACTTCTCTGCACTTATACCCACCTTGCCAGTTGAAGAGATGAATTGAAGCCGTTTTCTAGTGGGATTCATGGCGGTGCCGTACCGCTTGCTCTGATTTGGGTGGTGTTCATTCTTGACTGTCTTTCTTTTTCATTCATTCTTTCAATTTGACGTGTGGTTTGATATTTAAAGGGCGGCGGGTGTCCCGGTATGGCAAGTGAGGTCCGGTAGTCCAACCCTGAATATACAGTTTCAGACATTCTGGGTGTATTATCCCGGAACAACGAAGTGAACTGAAATTACCCACTAAGAGTAATTACGGTATCTCGGGTATTTTTGATTCCACATCATCTAGGCAAAGACCCAACTCGTCCTTATGAAAAACGCCACGTTCCTTGCCCTCACCGTGGGGGCCATGCACGTAACTCCAGCTCCGGCAGCACAACCTGCAGCCGCTCTATGGGGATCCTCCTGCGGCTCCCTTTCCGGGCTTGGGGGCCAAAGTGGGGCCCCAGAGATGCAGGCGTCGGCATCGGCATGTAAGCGGCACAGCTCTTCGGCATTGAACTGACACGCCAGGAGAGATAGAAGTGGGAAACATAGACCGAGGCTATTGGTGCCTGCAGGCTTCGCATGCAGCGGCGGGGTAGGATTGGGGGCTACTTCGAAACGGGACGATGTGCATTTCAGCCTCCTTTTTGTGTTCTTAGGTACGAGGGCTCGGGCCAAAAAAAAGGGTCCCATCAGCCAGTGCGAAAAATGCCTGTTTACTGTTAAGACCGCCCATGGTTTTAGCTATACCAGGTCTCCTATTACCAAAGGGCATGCCAGCCTTCAAAAAAGGTCTTGCCGTCCCGGAACAGGACTGTATGAGGATCCAACAACGGATTTTCGCACTGGCTGAGGGAACTCTTTCTTTTGGCCAGAGCCTTCGTACTAATTTCCAGCTTGGTGCTCGGACCTCAGAGAACGGCAGTGGCATGCCCACTGGGTTAGGTAGTCTCATCCAAGCCAAACCCGAAAACGCGCATCTTGAATGTGACAACAGGCAGTTGAGCCACTTTCGCGGACATGGCCTTTCTACCATAAAAGAGGCAAGCACTTCCCACTACCTTACCTTTGCTCATCTCCCCCTTATTCCAACATCACACCCCAAGATATTTACCCTCAATTCCAACATCTGCCCCAACCGTCCTGCCATACAAACACAACATCCTGTCATCATGAAGACTCCTACTTTCCTCGCTGTCCTCTTCGGCACCCTCCATTTCGCCCTCGCTGCACCAGTTGCTACGCCCGAGCCAGCTCCGGCTCCAGCCCCGGCCCCGGCCCCAGCCCCAGAGCCTCTCCCTGTGCCAGAGCCTGCTCCAGAGCCCATGCCTCTGCCCGTGCCGGAGAAAACACCCAAGAATACCGGCTACTGCGCCGTCATGTAAGCGGCAGCTCACAGGCCGGGCAACCGACCACGCCAGATGAGACAAGGTATGTGGCGAGCTTCCAATTTCTTTCTGCAGCTATATCTAGTGAGTGGGATCGACTGACGCTATTCTTCCTAGTACACATATGAAGGATTTGTGGGTAGCGGTGAGATTGAGGGCTGCTCCCGTTTGGAACGATGTGCAATTTGGCCTTGTTGGTGTCCTGCTAGGTTCTTAATATTACTGATACTATTACTGATATGTCCGTAACTTGGAGAATGGAACTGGCATGTTTATTAATCCTCCCAAGGCAAACCTGAAAATGTGCGTAATGTGATGGCAAGCGGTTACAAACCTGTCACGGACTCGGACATGACTTTTCCAGGCACCTCCAGAGCATAAAAGCCAAGATAATTCACACTCTCTTTTCGCTCAAATCTGTTGTCTTTTTGCATCATCACTCCAAGATATTCCTCTTCAACTCCAACATCTGCCCATACCATCTGCTCAACTACCCCTCTCATCTCATCACTATGAAAAACACCGCCTTCCTCGCCGTGACGCTCAGAGCCCTGCATGTGGCCCTCGCTGCGCCAGCTCCCGCTCCCATCCCCGCCCCCGCTCCCATCCCCGCCCCCGCTCCGGTCCTAGACCCTCTCCCTGCTCCGGATCCTATTCCCATCCCCGTGCCGGAGGGGGGTGGAAGCGACGGCAATGCCTATTGCACTGTCATGTAGGTAAGCGGTGGCTCTCAGGGACAACCAGTGCTGCCAAGCCAGGAGCAGTCGGGAATATTGTAAGAGATCCCCAGGACGGGTACCAGTGGGAATCTGCAGCGATGGCTAGGTAACTTTGTGAGAGGGATGAGCTAACGCGATTTCAAGTGCCAGTGGGGTTTGTGAGGTGGATAGGTAGGTAGGTAGGCAACAGTGGGAGGGGTAGTTATGCGGCTGTGGGATGTGTGGGGTGCTTAGTTTTGTCTTGCAGCTTGGGATGGTGGTTGTTCTGGGGTGTGTGGTTCTGCTTGTAGTTTTTGTGGTAGATAGGTATCGGGTACGTTGAGAATTGAAGGTTGTGTGTCGCCTGGTCAGAGGTAGCTACCAAGGGTACCGTGCAGTGTGGTGAGCTGAGAGCAAAGGTGCATGACCGATTGAAATCCAACAAGTACCTAGGTATGCATCTGATGGACAGATAAGCTGCATTAGCGTGGAATTTTGTATTAGACTTCCGTACCCGACCTGAGCTCCATGTAATTCCCTCCCCCCGGCCATTGCAGCTACCACATTGTTCATTGCTACAGCCTCTAGACCACTGGCAGTCTCTGCACTCGAAGACTCTATGCAGCACCGCGCATGCGATACTACCCCTCACCCCATCGCCGCCCCCAAACGCTGCAATGACAAGAGCCTCGTGATGCATATTTTCTGCTAGCAGAACATGGCTGTGGACCTCGGCCGTCAATCACCCGATTACAAACACTTTGACTAACGAGGCCACGGGAGGCAGAACTGGGTACCTAGGTAAGTCAAGGCACGTACCTGGAATACCCAATCATTTTGGGCATCATCAACACGGCCACCACAAGATTGCTCCCTGCTATAAAGAACCTAAGGGAAGTGACTCCCCGTCCATCTCATCTGCTCCTTACCAACCTCCTCTCCGTAACTCCGCCTCCTTCACCATGAATACTCGAGCTCCCGTCTTTCTCGCCCTCCTCCTCGCCGCACAACACATTGCCCTCGCCGCACCAATTCCGGTCCTCTCCCCGGAGAAAAGCACCAGAGGCACCTACTGTGTTACCATGTAAGCGACCGCTCGTTTGAGAACTTGAACCCACCTGGTGTGCTCGGACTGCACAGATCACCTTAGTAACGTCTTGTTGCTTGAAGGAATAAATGGCCTGGCTTTTGCGGGTTGACGATATAAACTGTGCTGCCTGCCTTCATGACCTTGGCATGTTTTTCAACCTGAGTTAGTTCGGTTTGTCTTTTCTAGGTACGGACACCATGGAAGGCACCTAGGTTAGGAAAGTTAGACTTTCAATGTGTGAGATATGGTGCAGGCAGACGTCGAAAGCGGAGGTCGCGAGCCGCAATCGCCAGCCAATAGTGGTGCAATACAGACACACTACTTTGTCGTTGTGCTGAAACATGCAGTGGGAGCGGGATTTGTAGCGTTGCATCGGTGCAGGCGAGCTGCCCCCAAACCGCCCTGAAAACGTGGAAATCATTACCAATCCCTTGGCTGCAGAACCGACAGCCACAAACCCTTGGTCCGACCCCGGGGCGGCCGTGCAACCCCATCTGCTCGAGCCACATGCATCTAAACACACACTGAAGCCTGCCGGGGATTGGCGAGCTACGGCCCTCACACTGGAGGGGGCCAAAATAAAGCTGGCTGTAGTGTCCTGCAGTGCATTGCCGATTGAGGTGCGGGATACCGTGCAGGTAGGTACTAGTAGGTGGCCAACATGCGGATTACTGAGCAGTTTACGCTCCAAGCCAATAAGTGGTCATATGAGAATCTCAATCGCGACCTTCGCTGACTCTATCCTCCTGCTCGCGGTGTTGAGAAGCCCGCTGGGTATAACCAAGTGGAAAGCTTCCCAGGTCATCCGGAGCTGACGAGCGTTCCGGCGTTGGTCCCAGTCAGAGAGCCGCATGTGCAGACCGCCCGCCTCGGCGGCGGTCGCATCAATTGCACGATGGGCTTCCACCAGCCACTCCCGCGGCCACTGGGCGCCGACGGTGGCCGGCGACAGCTGCATCGGATTCAGAAGTCGCAAGATGGCCGCCCTGACTTCCTGCACCCGGTTCAGCACGCGGCGCACGTCGTCGGGGGCATCGCCGATCGCTTGTATCGCCGTCGTGAGGATCGTCGTCACGTGCACGACCGTCGCGACCGCCGAAGACCCCGCGTAGCTGATGTTCGGAGGGTCGGCCATTGCGCGCCGTCGGTTCGAGGTCGTCGAGCAGATCGTCGAGGGGCGATTGCGGAAGAGATGTGGTGAGCGGCGGAGGACGTTAGCAGTGATAATAGTACTATTCCATTATTGTATTAGTTAGCTCCACTTTACAGAAGGCTCTGGAAGAATTCTAAAGCCTCCCATAGCTTATAACAGGCCCTCTCCTCTCCTGTATGTAATTCTAGTAAGGTGAGCAACTCTACTCTTTTTTAGTCATTATACAAGGCACTGCCTTCCAGATCCTCTTGTTTCCAGCGTTAATATTCGCTGTAATACCCTTATTTACAGTGGCACTGCCCTGTAATTCAGGCTTTTATTTGCTTCCTACAGTGCCCTAGGCACTGTAGTACGGCTTAGACCAGTACGCACTTCTTCCTCTAAGCCACAGCCGCTATATTACAGCCCTGTAGGTTCCTAAAGTTTAATAGATATTAAGCATTATTTAATGCTAGTATTTTCTTTAATTAATGATATTTTTATTATATTTAAGAAGCTTTCGGACCAGTTTAGCCTAGCTGCTAAGCAGCTCCCCGACAAAGCTCCTATTTAAACTAGTGTAGTGATGTAATAGGAAAGAAATTATAAGGAGAACTCCACTTACTAAACGTCACAGTCGGCTTACAAAGCTGATTCCTAAACTACTAGTCCTCTAATCAAAAGGACATAAATATAACTAACGTAGAAAAACAGATATATACTTAATATAGAATAAAACCTAGTATAAAATAGTGCCTAGCATAAAACGGAGCCTAATATAGAATAATAAAAGAAACGCGACTGTAAATTATGTTATCTTCCTTTGATTAAAGGGCCAGAATGTCACTAGGCTTCAAATAGGAGGTCTTTATAATAAAAATCGTCGGATTAATGATTGAAAGAAGCATAGTTTAAAGAACTACGCGGCGCGGCTCCTTTTTAATAGTAGCACGCGCTAGAGAACGCATCGCTATATACATAAGCAGCTACAGTAATATTACATATAGAGCTTAAAAAGAACGACGGAGTCGACCTAAACAAACGCCCCGAGTCGTTATTTACTTTAAAAGATAGAAATCGATTTGATCTTATCCATCCCAGTCCTCCTCTGCCTTTTAACTTCAGCATTAACAACTTTAATTATGTAACTAACCTGCTAATTAGTACCTTTATAGATCCATTAGTTCTTTAATATCTTAAAAGTAGCAGATTTATAGTAGAGGTAGCTAGCTGGGCCTGGGATTTAGGTTAAGCATAGTGGCTTTCATACATAGCTCTCTTACGGAGCTTTAAGCTTAACTAGTATCTTTACATCTATACCTTAACTAACTAAGCCTAGTATAATAACAGCTCTATTAGCGCCTTAGATGAAATAACCGATATTATAACGCGTTTACCGCTTTTAAGATTAAAACTACAGTTAACTTTACTTACTTACACTTATACATAAGCATGTTAAAGGACGATATAATGCTGGAAGATGATAATTAGAGCCTTACTGGGTCTGCTAACACTTACTGCACGTTCTAGCTAGCCTTAAGTAAGCGATTGCGGCTTATAAAGAATATAGCTTAAGTGAAGTAATATATTAGGCTAGTTAGGGCTAAGAGGGAGCTTTATAAGATAATAGTCGACTTTAAAGAGGTAAAGCAGGCGCTGTATAAGATAAGGGCCTAGCTTACGCTACTTAGCCAGGAGACTATAAGATAGTACTATATAATACGCTTCTTAGTAGAGGCTGTTAGCACGTGATTAGGCGGTATGGTGGGAGATATGTGTGACGACCCTGCAGGCTGTCACCTGGGCTGGAGCGGCCCGACGAATCCCCCGCAGAAGGAACAGTGCAGCAAAGCAGTACACACAGTACTGCGCACTAGGCTAGGGGTGCAAAGACCCGAAGCCCCTACGACTAATGAGGTGGTGCTCACAGCATGCCAAGTGCTTACACTACGAGTAGGAGAAACCTTGCGAGTGGAGTACTTGCGTAATGCAGAGTGCTTACTCTACGAGCACTTATAATACCATAAGTAAGGTATAAAGTACCTTCTAATCAGTTAGTATAGATAGCTATAGTTATACCTACAACCACTGTAAGGGACTTTAATTCCTCACACTAATATTCAATTATTCATTTATATCTTACTGTTTAGACTTACCTCTGTGCATTATAGTAATAACAACCTACAGTAACATTAAACCCCCTATTTAAGAGTGCTAACTTAATAAGCCGTTTTCAGAATGCCCCTTACTAGTTAACATCTTACTATACGTTCTATCTTAACCTACATCAGTCCTTTTAAGGCCTATATTAAATGTAAGTTATAATACAATATTAACGTTACAATTCTAAACACTATTTATTAAATTCCCAGACACTACCTCTCTCCCATTACTAACATATCGACTTCTAGAAAAGGCAAAGAACCTAAGGAAACTTAAACTTAATCTTAGCTCCTTACTGTCGATAAATTAGCTGCACGTCTTAAAGAGTTAAACCTTAACTAATAAAGACTAGTTAAAGAGTTTAATAAAGCCTTCCTCAGAGATACTAAAAGCTGTATCGGTCTTATCGAGAAACTTTAAGCCTAACTTAACGCTATTAAGCTGGAGAATAACAACTTTAAAGGCTTACAGAAAAAACAAGTAAAATTTCTACTATTATCGCGCTTTAAGGGAGACTCCACACAGCTAGAGTCCAGATAGCCCAGCTTTAGAGCTATATCACCTATTATAATAAGTAATTCTTTAAAGAAGAAAAAAAGGTCAGGTTTATTAGAACCTTACTAGACAGGGTAACAGCTTACTAATATAAACTCCACGTAAAGATAATTAATAACCTCTCTGTAAATAAAGTACGTAAGGAAGCTTTTAAAATTTAAGCCCTTTTCTATAACTTTAACGTTTTTATTAACTAACTCCAAATCGAGTTTAGAAAACTAAACACCCCTAAGCAGGCTGAATAACGCCTTATAGCTTTAAGATAAATATCCTTAGTCCTTAAGTTCTCTACACACTTTAAGCTAGAAGCAGTAAAAACTAAACTCAGTTAAGAGGCTTTAGTAATATTATTTTAAAGTGGTCTAAAGAAATATATTATTAGAGACCTTTACTAAGAAGACTAGCTAAACTGTCTCTAGGAGTTAATTAAAATAGCTATTAAGGCTAATAATTGGTATTATAATTACTATTATCGGAAGAACTTCTAGAAGGAACAAACCCCTTACTAGCTAAATAAGCTTAAGAAGGGGAACTAATCGACTGTAATAGGTTATTACCCCGGACTAATAGATATTAATATAGTAAACTGCTAGAACTAACCTAACTACGATAAACCTTAACAATAACAGCAGCAGATGTAATTTAAGGATATATCTTAAGTTTAGTACTTTAACTGTAGTAAAAAAGGCTATATAATCTCAGTATCGCGGCCTTCCCCGCTGGGTTAGGCGGTATCTAAAGCGGTAATCGACCCCTGTGCGCCCCGCACTACTCTTTACGTCATAATGCCCGGCTATTTTCACACCCTCTTTTATTACTACCCTAGTCTCTTTATTAAATGTATCCGCTGTTGACGTCAGTACCACACACTACTTATAGGCTTGTGGAGTAGGCTAATCCAGTGACCTATTTACGAGATCCACATAGTTCTGGAAATACGGACCTAATAGAAGCTTATACTAGAAACCCTGCACACTGGATTTAGTCCAATTAATGGAGCCGTAACTGCTAGATTATATTGCCTGTGTGATCTGTCCAGAGGTTCTGACTTACGACGGTTAAATATCGATACTTGAGCGAGCAAGACGCCTTCGCCTTTCAGCGTCTTGTGACGGGCTACTCCACGTCCCTACGATTCAAGAATGCATTTTCCTCTGAACTCAAGCCGCGTCTTTTACGGGCTAGGGACATTAACGTTAGTGGCGAAGCTTAGGTGTGGTATTGTACGTCGTTATAGTCTTGTGGGGATGAGCAACCTACGGCCAGCAGGGAAGATGACGGCATCGATGTGTTAAAAAGAAGACGCCTAGTCTGCCTGGGCTTGCTAGAATGCTAGTCAGCTTGGCACTGTTAGAACGCCAATGAGGCTAAGCCACTGTGGTGACGAAAGCTGAGTCCTACAGAACGTTCTATGAAAGGAGGTTCTGGTTTCTAGCTATAACTATACGAGCAATACAATCACACAGTTGCAAGCCAGAGTACCGTGTTTCTGACACGATTTGACGCTGGCTAGGCCACCTCTTTTACTTGTGGTTTTTGGGTAGAGTGAGGAAAATGCCATCTATCAGCTATAAGGGTGGATTTGCGATATGAATCCCAACGCGAACTCTTAAGCATTCACAGAAGAAGAGGAGAAAGATGACAACAAGTTCCAGCCCACAGAGATGGAGTTGCCCTTGCGTGTCCGGCCAATAGGGCTGGCTGCACAGGGGACGAGTTTCGCGATGGACACCACAAGCTTCAGAAATCTATCATCAATAGAGGAGAAAACGGTGACGCCGATTACCAGGTTCACAAGTGGCAGCATAATGCCTTCGTCGAGATTCAACGAAGAATCGCCTTGAGACTCGTCCGCCCTTTTTTTTTTAGAGCTTGCGAACCAGAGGCTTGGGCGGTATAACATTAAAAACCGAATGACCTCGGCTTCGACAACTTCCGACACGAGGCTCCGTGGGGAATACGAATAAGCTTATATTTCCATGCTGGCACAAAGTATGCGCTCTAAGTTCTGAGGTATCTCACCACTAATGATTTTATTTGTCATAGTTTGGTGGATGCTAATTATTGTGAACTGTGCCTTATGAAAACGATAAGACGGCCCTGCTTAGTCCCGATCTAACTACGCACTATCCTAGTTACCTAGGTAGCTAAACTAACATCTACTAACCTTCCTTCGGCCTCTCCCCTTTATTGTCCCTGGACTAACCCGTTCAGAACCTCCCGGAGCATAATGTCGTATGAATAGCAATCGCCGACAAAGAGGTGCTCACCGTTCTCGTGGGGCCTAAGCACGATAGGGATATCAGCACCGAACAACGCACACAACAGATCCCCCTTCCTCATTCCCTCAGACCCAACTCCAACCATGCCCAACTTCGTCCTGAAGAGTGCGCCCTCCTCAGCCCTGAGATACTGCTCACCATCGCCCCCGCTTTCCAACCCCTTTATTTCTACCATCTGCGCGTCCTCGGTTATTGGTTTTGTCATCATTTTTACTACCGGCGTTCCATCCGTGTGGGTGTAGCTCTTTTTGCCAGCAGCTACTAAGGAAAGAAGCCAACCAAGGGCGTCCCAGCTTAGGCTTGAGGAGAGGAGTGTGTCGGAAAGATTCTCGCAATAGGACGCTATATCGTCTACAAGATGCCCGTTGGGGCCCAACCCATACGTCAAGATCATCGCCAGGCAATCTAAAGCGATTGTATCGCCCGGTAGCCTAAGTAGGTGGGGCATGGTTAATAGTAACGTGAGCACCGAAGGATTAACACTGTCAGAAACGCTGCACCACTGTTGTGATCACTGCCAGAGCGACCAGAAAGAAGAAGGTTCAAGATGCTAGATTCTCTCAGCTCTCTGGCTTCGCCAGAGAGCTGCCTCTTGTGTATCTAGGTATGAACTAAGTGGCTGATCAACGGTATGATCGCCACGATCCACGGAGTGGATCGTGCACTTTCTGATATATATTAGCTATATACAAATAGTAAAGCGATGCGAAGAACTGTTGTTGTTCAGTTGTCTTGGTGATGTTGGTCGATGGCTGCAAATGACAGGAACGCACAGACGAAGGTGTGGTTTTACAGCTAAAACCCTAACCCGTTTACAAGCTTTTGGGTCGTGAGTGCCCCCCAGCCAAAAGGTGCCCCCGTAGCAAAAAAGGGGGTGCCCCCTTAGCAGTCGTCTGTATTTGGTATATGTTAGTATAATAGCCCAGCGCCAAGCAGAGGGGACTGTATTTACAGGCATATATCGCGTCGTGCCTTTGATGCAGATACGAAGGACACTGTCGCTAGGCGTCGCTGGGCCCGGCTAGACGACAATACCTCAAAGCACCATTCGAACGACCGTTAAACCTCCACATGTGAAGTTTCCAACATCGGCAGCTTGGAGGGCGAAGGAGGCGGAGGCGCAGGCGCCTCACAACGCACGATTCGCCAGCAGCCACCACCGACGCGCGTCAAACCATCACGAAGACCAATCAATCAAGATTGCTGAATTGTAGGCGTGGTGGGTTGATCACGTCCCTGGTTCGCCTTTTAGCTATCCAGTAGAATTCGCCCAAAATGCCGAGTTTGGAGGAGGGGCCGACGTACCGCTACTTCTTCACTCATATTCCCAAAGGGGAACGCATCTCACCGCTCTCGTCGGTTCCTCACTCGACTGCACCGCCCCGTAATCCCAAGCAAATCTGCATCATTAAGGTCGTGCGGTCTTCCTCTGCGTCCACAGTTGCGTGAGCCGAGTGATTAACAATGGAAGTCACCAGTTTAGCAGTCGGGGCCATTGCCATCGGTCCACCACTTCTCAGCGCGATTCGTCGCCTGCGGCATATTTGCGACGCGGTGAGCGACACATCAGATGTTTTGAATCGCTTGGAGCAGGATGGTCGCACCATTCATTTTTACGTCGAAAGCGTTGACGAAGCCATCAGAAAGGATCCATCCGGGTATCCGCCTAAGTTCGTCTCCTGGTATGCCGATGAGAAGAGACTCCTCCAGCGTTCGACTGCGCAGATTGAGGACTACTCCAGAAAGCTTCATCAGCGTTCCCAAAGCTCACCTGTCGTCAATGGCCTGAAGATAGCATTTGACGTGACGGACATTGCGAGAGTTCAGGAGCAACTGAGAAACAGTATGAGTGCCATTGCGCACATGATGGCCATATGCAGAGACCAGTGGGTTTCACGATATCAGGAAGTTGTTAGCTTCGGTAATTTCTGACCTTTTCTAGGAACTCTTTCATCACTAGGGCGGCCGCGCTGAACGGCAACAAGAGCAAGAGTCTCCGTGCTCGAACCTCGTCTAGTCTGGCCAGCTACGGGGAGCCCTCCTGCACCGTCTCCAGCAGTCTCGGTGATCCCGATGAGTCCCGAACGTACGATGAAGAATGCAGACGCTCCCGGGCATATATCCGCGTAGCTCTCAAGTTGCTTGAGAATGATGTCAATGGTGGCAATGGGGGGGCATCATCTACTGATTCCATGCCACCATCTGACCCTGAGCTTGGAAGCGCACCTGGTAGCTCTAAAGAAGCCGCCGCTAAGTTGCAGATAGACGGCCCAGAACCACTGAACACGGATGCCCTGCCCCTATCGCTATCAACACACAGCTCATCGTTGCAATCTACAATTTTTTCGACTCAGCGGGGCTGGAGCAGCGCAGGCGACACAACACTTCTCTCCTCACCGTTGACAACTCAGACAGTTGATTCTTTCAACCATTCAGAATCTGATTCCATTGAGCACAAGGACCTTGTTCCGATACGAGTCGAAATTGAGGACCTTGGAAGCAGAGAAACAGAGCTGGATAGAGGTGCCGGCCCGGTCGACATTCAAGCTGTGAACGCCGTGATACAGACCCTACGGGACGAGATTCTTACTGCCGCCGGTGCCAGCGCAACAGGAGCATCGATTCAGTCCAAAGACAAGCGCATTATTGCGTACAAGACCACAAATGTACCGGACGATTGTGAGAGGTTCCCTCTGAATGCTGGCTTTCTAGCTGGTGCATTCGAGGAGGCCGACAGCGGAATATACGCCAAGCTGGAGATCTTTGAGATTTTTGCTCTCCAGGAGGAGGAGGAATCTCGCCTGGTGTCGTTAGTTCTGGATGCTCGAGCAAGAGATACAGCCCTCAGAGGGAGACTTCCCCTACCATTTCCAAGTGTCGATACAGTCCTCCAGCTACAGCAATACCGCACGCGTGGAAAAGGATTTAGATCAAGTAACTTTGGCTCCACAGCGTCAGACAAGGCAGACTGGATATTGAGTTGGGTTGCGCAGGGCTTCATGAACCTCGGTGAAGCATCATCTATCTACGAGGCCATGCCAGAGGGGCCGAAATACAAAGACCGTCACTACATCGCACAAGGAGGCTCATCCGAGGTCTGGAGGGTCGAGATAACAGCATCCCACAGCGTACACGTCCGAGAACCTGGCCCATTCGCACTCAAAGTCCTCAAGCCTGGCTATGAGTGCACATTCAAGAGGGAGGTTGAAGCACATATGCATCTCGCAACACTCAATGATCAGCACGTAACTCGACTTCTCATGGCCTATCAGCAGAACTCTGCTTGCTATCTTCTCTTCCCATGGGCGGATGGCAACCTTTTAAGTGTCTGGCAGTCTCAGGACATAACACCCTCGCAAAGAGTTGTGAGGTGGGCTTTGGAGCAGATGTACGGCTTAGCACAAGCCTTGACAGCGCTGCACATACCTATTCAGACACGTTCTCAGGTTGGTTGGCATGGCGATATAAAGCCCGAGAACATTCTTTGGTTTAAAGGCGGGGCGGGTGACAAACTTGGCCGTCTTCAGCTCTCCGATTTTGGTCTGTCCGAATTCCACCGGACCGATAAGTGGTTCAGGAGTCCAAGAGGTGCGCGTGGCGGCACAGAGGCATACGCGCCACCAGAAGCCTTGTCGGATTCAAGTCCTCGTTCCTTCCAAGCCGCCGATGTCTGGTCACTTGGATGTGTCTTCTCGGAGATCATCACGTGGCTTGTCAGGGGATCAGAGGAAGTAAAGAGGTACGTATCAGTCACATAGTGGCATGGCTTCTTGGCTCCAGGTACTAAAATTAACCGCTCCTACAGATTTCGGCGAGCTCGGCTCTCTAATGTTCACAACAACAGGCACAGAAGTCCAGGTCTGTTGATGAGCACTCAGTTGTCCTGGATCAAAGCCTTTGTTGAATGCCAAGGACCAGCAGAAGACGATCCCAGACTTGGTACTTCTGAGGGCCCACTGAGGGAGCTCTATCAAATTGCGAAAATGTGTCTCAACCATCGTCCCTCTAAGCGCCCCACGGCGACGGAGGTTAGCAACAGTTTACGAGCAGCCTTGGAAAAGCTATCGGTTGCCTCCGGAGCATGTTTCCTTGACGACTGCATTGCGGGAGCTCCATGGTGCAAGCCTGCCCTCGGCCTGCTGTCAAAGCCAGGAATGACGCCATTCCAGTTCATGCACCAGACGGCATACGACTTCCTGGTGGTCCCGCAAGAGTCTTCAGCATCTGCAGCCAACTTTCAGAGACGCATTCTGGGGATGGGAGGCTGTGGTTTCGACGGTGCGCTGAAATCTCCTCTCTTCACTCTTGGCGGCAGAGAAGAGGGTCTGGACGACGGGCGAAACCGTGACTTGATCGGGTACTCTCCGTCTTGCCTCCCTCCGTGGGATGAGGAACCCTCGATGAATGCCTTTTACCTCTCCTGGGTCTCCATTTTCTATCCTATTCACGGTGATCTAGGCCTAAAGTTGGCTTCCGTTGAAGCATCTGGATCACTGCCGACGGCCCAGAAGCTTTCCTGGCGATTTCCGTTTATTTCCAATACGCAGGACGCGGATTCTTGTTGGCGGTGTAGAGGGAGCTATCAAAAGGTACCCTCCAGCAAAGTTTCGTTGTTCGCAACATCACTAACATTCTGAGCAGTGTCGTCCGGAGGTGAAACCCTACTATCGATGCGTTGCTACTAGAACGAGGTCAAATACTCTCTGTGGTCCCGGGCCTATTCGTCAAATACGACTACTACGTCTTGCCCCACACCGCGACGAACCAGCTCCGATCCGACACGAAATCTTTGAGTGTCCTATTTCCCAGGGGAGCTACGAAGCTTTGTCATACACCTGGGGCTCTCCAGACAACCCTCAGCCTATACAGGTTAGCGAATGGAGTCAATACGGGGAAGATGATGTGGGTGGCGTATCCAGTCGGCGCAACTCCAGGAAACTGTCCTTTGTCGCAAACTTGCTCGAATCTCTCACCCACCCTCCGCGTTCCTGTGCCAACCATTCGTTGTGGATCGGCACTTTATGCATCAACCAGGACGATGTCCACGAGCGCAGGCAACAGGTGGCGCAAATGGGACAGATCTATGCTAGTATTGACCGTGTTCACGTCTGGCTTGGAGAGGACTATAGCGATGGTTCCGACGGGGCTTCAAAGGAGCTGAAGATTGCTCAAGGCTGGGAGTCTGGCTATGACCGTCGTGCTGACCACCGGCATCATACCGGCCTGAACCCCCTGTCGCGGCACTCGTGGTTTCGACGCAAGTGGCTTCTTCAAGAAGTCGCAATCTCTCCGCAGGTTATCGGAGAGACCTCTCATCTGGGCGATTCTGCGACCCTGCACCTGCTGATGAAGGACACGTTCGATCGAAGCCAGCAGACGAGAAATGGAACGGGCGACGAAACCAATTCTCCATTTGCGCTTCAGCTTGCCCCACTGGTGGATTTAATGCACATCTTTGTGACCGGATTTGCAACGAGGGCAGAGGACAGCATCTATGCTCTTCTCGGTATAGCCAGTGACCCTCCGGACGATAGCGACCTGACTCCAGTCCACAGGACCCTGTTCGATGCACATTCACTAAACCTCCTCGAACGTCCCGGCCAATGTGAAGTCGTCTACTCAGTGGAATACACCTCAGCCTCTGGGTGGTCAGAGATGTTGGAGCGCTGGGCGGCAAATTATCTGGCAACTTTTTGGATTACGGAATGTTCTGGGCCGGGCTCACAGTCTCTCAGAGAGGGGAACGAGACGCATAGGGGCGGGATTGAGCAAGTCGAGAGTCAGCTACCTGGAAAAGGGAGAAGCGCCGAGGCGATAAGATTGGGTGCTTCAGCTGGTTTAGCGCTGATGATAAGAAGAGGAGGATTAGGGGCGCGACCTAACCTATTCCATTACGGTGCAGGTGAAGGAGCATGTGACGATGTGCTATTGTTGGAATTCCGATAGATTAGCCGTTTGAGTGTTAGAGATCTGGGGAAGGGCGTTTCGTTCAAAAAGAAAGATCATCGTATAACAATTCCGCTGACGCGGCGGGTTTTTTGCTCTTGGACACGTTGAACTAGTCCGCTCGCCTGTTTGTTCGGCCGGCTATATCTCCTTGGCGTCATCGCCTTGTGTCATCGGTGGGCATCCTCTATGTACTTAAAGGTTTATTCAAGCCATATCCTATCTAGAAGACAATTTTACGAGGATTGCCATTTTTATTAAAGTCAGTAAGCAAATTAGGTCATAAATGATAAGGAATTTGACTAACACGCTAATATAAAGTTTAATTGAAACGTACCGTGAACGTGTTAGGAAACGCGTCCTACCTACCTAAGTACAGGTAGTTGAGTTGTCTTCCAGATAGGATTCTGTCGCTTCGTTACTCTCGCCCTACTTCTACAACTAAAATTAGCCTTCGTAAAGATAAATCCAGCCTTCTTAGCGTGTAAAATTGTCTTTCAGGCAGCAAAATTGCCAGGAGCGAGAGTGAGGCCAGGATGCGCCCCGAAGCGTTAGCGTAGGGTCGCGCGACGGCCGAACGAAACGACGCCAGCAATTTTGTACCTTTTTGTTTCTAGTTGCCAAACTAGGATCCGCAAAGTGATGAGGACTCTAGGAGGCCGACAAGGTTTTTCGATAATGTTATGACAGCCAAGTGAGTGGCCTCGGGATTACCTATCTTCCAGTTGCCACACCAACTAGTCAATAAAGTCATCGTACAGAAGTTCGGGCGAATAGAAGGTAAGTGCAGACAGCTTTAGCTGAAGCTGTTGACCCAGACGTATAAGACTTGGTAGAGTGAAATGTCTTCTTCCGTCGGCCCCTCTCTTTGTACATACGTTGAGATGAACTAGATGGCAGGGTTGCGGCTGATCGATGTTTGATCGCCACGCCTCTCAGGTCAGGGCCAGGATCCACGGAGTGGATCCTGCCCTCCTTCTGACATAAGGCAGGATGCCAAGGGGGGTTAGTGTAGGGAGGTTTATGGCATAACCATTATCTTCAGCCTACTGCAGTGTAATGAATAGAAATCCCAAGCTGGGAGACCATGTGTATCTAGCTTTACCTTGGCTCACCGCTTAACATTAGGGCAAAATCTGTAACGCTGCGGAGCAGGAACTACTGTGCCAATAGAGCAAAAGATCCGTCAGTGCAAGTACTGGGTGCTTGCATATTTGGCAATTGAACCTTATATTGTCTATACGTTCCACCTCCTTCTTTCTGATAGCTACAAAAGGTATAATGTCAGTACAGCAGAGTACGCTTGCAAACCTAAGCTCGTTAGCAACTTAGCTGAATCGCTGCTTGGTTAAATCAGCGCGGTAGTGTGAAGCAATCGTCAGAAGCTCTTATATGAAGCGATTAAATGAGGATATTGTATGAAGCTATCTCACAAAGGTAATGTAACTGTCAGAAGTACCACTGTTGCACGGAGTGCAATCGCGGCGTCGCTTTTGTCACTTTGATGTAGTGGCAATTTCTATCCGACAGTTGGTCGCTTTCTGTCGAACTGCAGTGGCAGTTCTTGGGGCTCAGGCGCGCAGGCGCCTTACCGCTCCAGGCTAGGCTGGAGCGCAGGAGCCTTTCGTCAGGTGCTCTCCTCACATATAGGGAGCTCTCTTTTATATTTAATCTGGGAGCTTCGCTCCTACCCTTTCTACTTAATTAAGTCACTTTATAACTGCACTTCCGCTGCTCCCATAAGCTCCGTACCCTTAGTGAAACGTTCTATAATTATAAGTCCGGCTTTATCTAATTAAGTAAAGTGTGGAATAAAGCACTTAAGACGCTTACGAGCAACGCCCTTTGTAAAACCCTTAATAATGCGTAAAATCCTTTCTAACCTGATAAATCTAAACCTATTTATTAATCTACAGGTTTAACTTATTATAACTAAAGAGACCACGCTTTATAACAGTATCCTAGCTGACAGTTAGAAGCTTAAGAGCTTATAAGATTAGTTTGATTGGATTAAGACCCTTAAATACTATGTAACGAACTAAGGGATCTGGGACCTGATCGATTTAGTTACTCCCGACGTAGCGAATCTACATATTAAGCTGAGAATTACGATAATTTATAAGCTTGTAAGCAAACGATAGGAAATAGCGATTACGATTTATAACCTAAACACCGCGCTTTAGGAGAAAACACCTAAAGCTTTAAGAGACGTTATAAATAAGTTAAATCTTAAAACAGTTATAGTAAAAAAGGTTAAGGATAAACATAATTGTTTAGTGGCTACAGCCGCCACTTACGTCACTGCTATAACTGAAATGACTAAAGCATACCAGTATATTTAGAACTAGGTCGACTGTACAGTTAATAAGAGCTTCAGGGCGCTAGTAATGTAACAGATGATTTAAAACGGCGGATTTACAATTTAAAGGTTTATACGTTTCCTAAAAGAACACCTTAAGCCTAGCTAAACCTTACTAGCCTCCTTAGTGTGCTAAGAGTATTAAGTGGTTATAGAATAAGTTAAAAGCGTTAATATGTTAAAGGAGTAATAAATGAAGGATTAGGAGGTGGTTTATTATAAGGTAGAAAGTTTTAATATTACGGAAATTAAGGGCCCCCTGGTTATTAAGGACTGGTTTAAGGCTATCTAGGTGTGTATGGCACCCGTGTGGGCCGGTTTGAAGCTTACTAAGCTAGTGGAATAAGAAGTCTAGGGGCTCTTAATAAAAGGAGTTACACATTATATTAAACTTATCTCAGTGCTTATTAATAAAGCGAAATTCTTAATTAGAGGAGGTAATTAATTAAGTAGTATATTTTACATTAATTATAAAAGCCCTAGCTCTAAAGTACCGGAGAAGCTTAAATAGAGCTTTAAGAAGGAGTGCTCCTGTGGAGAAAAATATCCCTAGCCACCTGCTTATTACTACACCTTACATTTAGTAATTATTAGATTAATTCCTACATATACTATTAAGTATATTAAACAGTTAACGTCCGAAGTTAAGGAGAAGGTTAAAGCGTAATTCGTTAGCTTTAAGTGGTTTAAGGTTTATAAAACCTGTTAAGAGAAGTAGGGAGCTGCTTTAGCCGCTTTAAGTAAAGACGGTTTAACTGCTCTAACGTTCTTAAGATCTATTAACACTATAGTGATTAGCGTTTAAATAATAGAAATAATTATTAAGGTGACAGGGTAGTTTGCTATTACTGGATTTACTAGGTACCCGCTCTCTAACAGCACCTTAGTTAACAATTACAGAGTAATATACCTTATTAATTATAAATTGCTATTAGTTAAGGGGAGCTTTTAATAAGCTGAAGCTAGAGATTACATCTAAGTAGGGATTAACTTATTTCTAATTACTGGGTATAGTAAACGTGTGATCTTTAGGGTATTTATAAGCTTTATGGGGGTTAACACTGAAGATCTAATGTTTAATAAAGTTATTATAGTGGAAGGATTTTATGTTAATATTATCTTAGAAGCTTTAATTATTAAAGTAGGAGCTTAGTATTATGGTTTTAATTACACACTTCACTACAGTAATATGGAAAAAAATATAATGTTAAGGAAGTTAAAGCGTTAGTATAATTTAATGTTCCTTTAATACACTTTTATTATTACTTACTTAAGCTTCCTTATACCTATTATTATAAGCGCTGTAAGTAGGATATTAATAATTATAATGACATAAGGAGTAAAGCACTTACATTAATGGCTGTACCTGTGAGAGGATATAAAGAGCCTCTAGCACACTTACACAGGCTATTTAGGATTAGATACTTTAAGGAAACTTATTAAATAAGTATGTAATGTAGTGATTACAGGTATAAAGATTATTAACTGTGAACACTATACGTTTACATACTTATATTAAGTTATTTCGAGGTGCTGCTTTAAAGGATTCTTACACTGCCTGTTCCTGTAAGTTAGTTAGGATCTTTTCTACTTTAATAAAGTATAGGACGGATTAATTTACTTACTTATAATTAAGGATAAGTATAATGGTAAGCTCTTTTATTACGTATTATAAGATAAGAAAGGGCTAGAAGTGTTTAAAACTATTAAAAACTTTATAAATTAGGTAAAACAGTAGTTTAAGCTTACTATATATATTATATGTTAAGATTAAGAGACTTTTATGATTACGATTAAGGGATATACATTATATTAGCTTTAGGTGATTAAAGAGGGTATTAAGATTAAAGTTACTCTGTTACATATATATAAGTTAAACGGTAGGAGTAAACGTGTAGGTTAAGAGCTGATTATAAAGGTTATTAAGATGAGAGAGGGAGCGAACCTCCTTAAATTAATCTGGTTTAAGAGCTTACGTGCAGCTGCTTACCTGCACAGTATAAGCCTTAACTGTTAAAACGATTAGCTATCACTTAATAAGAAGCTTGTAAAATGGTTTTATTAGTACTTCTAATAGTACACTTTATTAAATAAACTTAACAGGAGCCTAGCTAATAATTACTATCTAGACTAGAGTGGGATTTACACCTATGGCTACTAAGTTTACGTTTTTAATAAGAGGTAAGAGGTGGAGTAGGATAAACTTAGTTTTAAGACTAAACTTTAAGGGTATATTAGGTATTTAGTTAGTTACGTTACTTTTAACATTTACTACATTTAATGCCTGTAACTGAAAACAGTGTTTATAACGTGTAACGTAGTGTTTAATAAGAAGCTCTTTTATAAAAAGGAAATTAAGGAAGTAAAGGTATTATTAATACAGGTTACTTAATAGCTGCTTAGCTTTATTAACATTAAGTAATAAGTATAAGATATTATATCTATACTTAAGCTTTTTATTAACATTTTAAACTTAAACGCTACGTTTAAGCCTAATAATAACGAAACTCTAACTAAATTTAAAGACAAAGATGCTCCTAAGGGTTAAAACTTAAGGGTAAGCGCGCCTAAAGACGGTGTGGCGCTTTTTCAAATTGAGGATAAGCTTGCAGAGCTTAAATAAAGCTTTGTGAGCTTTAAATAAGGACTTTTAACCTTAAAGTAAACATTAAAGGTTAAATTGCAGCTAGAAGCTTAGGGTGTGCCAGCTTACCTAATTAGCGAGAGTGGTGTAAGATTATTAACGGGTGATTATTTACTAACAGGTAAAACACCATTACTAACGGGTGATAAGCTTAAAGAAACTGAAAAGCTCTTTAAGTAAGGGTCTGGATGATAAGAAACTTTAGAATAATAAGATAAGGCTTTTACTAATAGTGTAAAACTACGTATAACTCTTAAGGAAAACGGCTACCTGTAAGAGGATAGTAGCGATAAGACATTTATAACCTCTAAGTATAAAGTTTTAAAGGAGTATAAAAATACTTTATTAGAAGATTCAGTTAAAGATATTATTACAGTGGTAGAGCTGGAAGTACTAGAAACACGTAATATACGCCTATAAATTAACTACCCTTTTATAATAAGACAGAGCAGGAGACTTTAAGGGCAGCTAGCTCCTCCTGGAATACCTAGGTTAACAATTTACACATTTATTATTTAGATTTATAATAAAGAAAGAATTAACTACTTAGTTTTTAATAAAAGCTTTACAAGCTTCTTCGTAACGTTTTTACCTAATTAGTAAACGGTAATTAAAAAAGGGAGTAAAGCTTACAGGACGTTATATATTATATTCTAAACAGTAATATTTTAAGTAAAGGTGAGGTTTAACACTTCTTTAAGCATACCTTACCTTAATTGAGATAATCTTTTTAAATTATAACTGTTAAAATATTAAAGGGATTTTAATAACTACCCGCTTAGCCTACAGTTTAAGAAGGTATGTTAAGCTGAGATATAGCACCTTTTACATAAAGGAACGTGGTGTAAGATTAAGTACACTGTAATACGCTTACGGCTACTCCTACTTAAATAGGTGTTTACTTATAAGTTCTATAAAGATAATACACTTAATAAATGTAAGGTAAGGATCTGTGTAAAAGGTGACTTATAAAAGGTTAATACGCTTTAAAACACCTATATAGTAACTTTAACTATTTACTTATTTAGGATAATAATGGCTTTCACCACTTAACGAGACTTAAAAGTCTGGCAGTTTAATATGGTTTAGGCTTTCTTATACGCTAAGTGAGATAATAACTCCCTAGTAATATGTAAGCTCCTAAATGGCTTTAAGGAAGAGAGCCTTTATTACGAGCTTAAATAAGCATTATACAGCCTGTGCGACTTACTATTATTATAGTATAAGGAGTTTACATTAACATTAGCGGAGCTTAACCTTACCCTATTAAACGAGGAGCTATACCTTACGTTTAATAAGAATAAGACTGTATATATGCTTTTCTATATAGACAATTACCTTATAATGTTTGTAAAAGAGCACTGTAAAGCTGTAGAAGTTATTATATAGGAGCTTTATACAAAATATAAAGTTTATAAAAAGGGGCTGATTATTAGCTTTATTAACATTTAAGTAATTAGAGATTAGAGTGAACGAAAGCTTTAACTAACTTATAACTAGTATATTAAGAAGATTATTAAACAGTATAACCTTTTAAAGGGTATGTTCTTAAATATCCCCCTCTTTAGCGTGGAACTCCTTAAGAACATAAGGAGTACGTTAAAGGTAGAGGTTAAGGAGTATTAAGAGCTTATAGGATTTATTTTATATACGGCAGTTATAATCTGACTTAATGTAGCTTTTTTAGCCTTAATCCTCTTACAGTTTCTTACTAACTTAAACTTAAAGTACCTGGCTGTAATAAAGCAGATAATTAGGTACCTGTACGGCTTATAATACGTAGGGATTAAGTACGGTGGAGTAGGGGAAGAAGTTTTTATAATTATAAGTAACGCTTCTTTTATAGATAATATTAAGACACGTTACTTATTATAAGGGTATATTATAATGCTTTTTAATGGTGTAATTAATTAGAGAGCTGCTTATTAACATACGGTTATAATGTTATTAATTAAAGCTAAACTGCTTACACTTACGTACGTAGTTAAGGAGATTATAGCGTTTAAAAGGCTTATAGCTAATATTACTTATAAGCTTAGTTTAGTCTGGAGGATCTTCTGTAATAACCAGTAAATAATATAGTTAATGGTTAGAGAGAATGTGAGAGTGAACATTAAGCTCTAGTACGTTAATATCTATAACATATAGGCTTACTAGGAGCACGTTAAAGGCTTATTTAAAGTCTTATATCTTCCCACGTAACAGATACTAGTAGATGGACTTATTAAACTGCTCTCACAGTAGCACTTTAAGCACTTTATAACACTTATAAGATTAGAGGATATTAATTATATGGTAAAGGGAACTGTAATAAAGGAGCTGTAAGATTAAAGGGAGTACTGCTCTTATAATCTCCACACACGAAGGCGTAACGCTGTAGGTGTAATAAAAGATAAAATAAGCCTGAAGGTAATAAGATAGCAGGCTAGATATAACACTCTGCTAAATATAAGAGGTTAAGTTAATAAGTTTGCTAATTACGGCGATAGTACGCTCTTTTAAGGAGCTAGAGCCTTAAATAACACTAACGTTACTAGGTAAAACGTTACTAATAACCACTATAATCTTTTCTTAGCTTAACTAAGCTAAAGGTTTAATAAGTAACACTTACAGTATAACTTTATGATTTTTAAACTCTTATTATAGGTAATTAGAGTAGAACTAGCTTATAGAACACAGGAGACTTACGGTAATTAAAGCTTTACTTTACAAAGCCGTAAGAAACTTATCCTTAAAGGGTTTAATTAAGAACAGGTTAAGTAGTAAGTTAGTTAAGTACGTAATTAAGTTTATAGGAAGAGCACCTATATTAGTATATAAGAGTAACTGTTAATATAATAGTGGTAATATATTAAAGTGCTAATTAACTTATAATAACAGTTATTATTATTACTAGTGATGGCGTTCTGTAAGCACCTTAAATAGACTTTATTACGTTTAGGTGTGGTTACTAGTGAGTGGGGTGACTTAATAGTGTATGGTTTATTCTTCCTATTAAAAGCTTAAAGTTAAATATAAGTATTTACTATTATAAAAGTAAATCTACTCACGTCAGTATTATAAGAGGCTTAACCTTTTCCTCTTCCTTATCCTCCTCCTTATAAAAAGGCAAGTAGGGGGGTAAGCTAAGCGGTTTAGGTAATAGGGTTAAGGTGTGGGTATAGGGCTTAGGTTTTTTAACACTTAAATTAAAATCAGCTGCTACTTTTAAACAATAAGAGTAAGTAAAACTTACACTATAAACGCTCTTTTTTTATTATAAAGCTTTTAACTGTAAAGTACGTTAAAATTAAAGTAGAAGAAAAAGTAGTGGAAATACTTACAGACAAGACTAATTACACTTTTAACAAGAACTGGATATGTAAAGTACGTTAGTAAATAGAAACAACAGTTTTTTTAAACAAAAGGAGCAAGACTTACGTTTTCTTAAAGTGTAAACCTGTAGTCTTTACGTTAGCTATAGTGGCCGGGAGCAGGAGTAAGAATAGTGGTGTTTTTAATTTTTTATGTTTACTTAAAGAAAGTAAATAAATAAAAGGAAAGATTGTAAGCTTTTAATATAGAGTTAAGAAGCTTAGACCACTTAAACTTACTACTTTTAGTTTAACGCGCGCTGAAAACGTAACCGCGCACTAACTTAACTATAATTAGGAAGTTACAGGCTTAACTCGCCTCCAGACCTTATTATTTTCTATTTATAGCGAACTTCTTTTTGAACGTTTAAGCGCTTAGAACGCAGTTCTGAGCACCTAGGGGGTATGTCGAACTGCAGCGGCAGTTCTTAGCGCTTAAGCGCGCAGGTACCTTACCGCTCCAGGTTAAGCTAGAGTGTAGGAGCCTTTTATCAGGTGCTCTCCTCACACACAGGGAGCTCTCTTTTATATTTAGTCTGGGAGCTTCGCTCCCACCCTTTCTACCTAATTAAGTCACTTTGTAACTACACTTCCGCTGCTCCCATAAGCTCCGTACCCTTAGTGAAACGTTCCACACTTTCACTTACACGAAGTCACCTTATGGTGGCAAAAAAATGATGTTAGCAAAGTAGAGCATGTAATCAGAGTGCGAGAGTATGTAATTATAGTACTGGAGCATATTATCAAAGTAAGAACAAGTCAGCAAATCGAGTATAACAGCAAATAAAGCATGTCAGCTGTCAGATTCTGCTAGATCTCTGGCAAGGCCAGAGAGCTATCTTTTGTGTTTTATAAACTAGATTACAGAGTTATAGCTGATCGACAGTTTTCCCAGCTGGGGGCACGATCCACTTTCTGTCAAATTACGTAATCGCGCCTTAGCGCCACGGAACCGCAGCGCGGCCAAGCACCAGAGCTTCGCTTAGCTGAGAGGACGGCTCCCTGAATATAACAAGACTTAATGGTGGTAATTACTGTGTTCTTAGTTGACTGCGTTGAATTCTACACTTTCGTGGATCGTGCCCCCCTTTCTGACACTAGTAAATGGGGTATGTAATCTATAAGTCAAGTAGCTACAACGATGTGCTTTCATATCTATACTACGCTGTAAATTAAGCAGTCCAAGTGGAGAATGTTAGTGGTTAAAGCCGCCAAAAAAGGGCGACATTTACCGCTATATCGGAAGGTCAAGACCGCTTTACCGAGACTACCCGTATAATCATAATACAACCTAATATGCTCTACATCGATAGTATGCTCCACTTTGATGATATGCTCCACTTTGATGACATTCTCTACCTTGATGACATTCTCCACTTTGATGACATTCTCCACTTTGATGACATGCTCCATTTGATAACATGCTTCATTTGATGACGTGTTACAGTACGAAAACATGCGTATGTATATACTTGTGTTAGCAAAGTGAGCCCTGCTGGCACTTAGCGGCAGATTTAATGAGCTTCCCAGTGACTATATTATAACAATGTTAATGAGTTATAGTACGGCACTTCTGGAGAGATTAGTATGACATCAATGTCAGCAAAGTGGAGTACGGTGAACTTGTTAGCAACTTAATAACATACGTCATAGCCAAAACGATGACAGAACTGCTGACTATTATCACGATGCTAACTATAGGTCCAGGAAAGAAGACTTATTGTAGTTAGGAGCGAAATTGGCATGCTGTCGCTTGTACTTTAATCATGTAAGATAGATGCACGGACGAGCTGACGGTAGAACGGATTCGTTTTTATTCACAAGTTGTACTTGTAAGTCATAACGGGTACGTTTTCCAAAAAGCGGTTTTGGATTTCCTGATCCAAAAGACCCAGCGCCCGAATTTGGAATAGCAGGCAAACTAGAACTGAGAGGCAATGTGTCATCATAATCCCTCTTCTGCCAACAGCAACATTACCAACTGCACTACGATTACAATAGCGCCTAACCTTACTCTCTACAAACGTATTCTGATTTACAATATGTTACGGTTTTCCTACACCGTTAGGCGGCTCGTAATGAGATATCACCAGGCTGTAGACATATTGGCAGTCAGTGAAGTAGACGGTTGTTAATTAGTCCCGTCTATTAAGTTGCACTGTCACATGGTGCATTCGAACGGTAGGCCACTACCCCGCTATCTGACCTACCTTAACACAATATAATATTATTGTTTAGTGCTGACTAGAAGTGATTGTGGCAAATTTGTCATGTCAGCATAGTAGAGCACGTTATTAAAGCATTAGGTACTGTTACGGTACCGAACCGCTCTAGATAGCGATGGCTTACGGTGCAGTCGCCTGGCTGCATAACATTCTACTTTTGCCAGTGGTGTAGTGGTTTGAGCATTGCTATCTCGTGCCTTTACAGGTACAGAATTAACAGTAAGGAAAATAGCTTGCTTTACATCTACGATACTGGTGTGAATTTAACAGCTGAAATAAGGAAGGTCAGCAGTTAAAGCCGCCGAAAATAGCGGTATTTACCGCCTAATTAGGCGGTTAGAACCGCATCACTAAGATTACCATTAGTCTCAGTGACGCGGTCTCACCCTCCTAATCTGGCGGCATCTGCCGCCGAATTAGGTGGCTTCGACCGCTTATATTCTCTACCATTTTCTCTCACTTTACGGTACTGGTGTAAACGTAATATATATAATTCTCCACTGATCGTCGCACCTTCGCTCGTTTAAGTTACTTTAATACCGTAATTTGTAATAAAAACCTTGGAATAAAGACACCGTTCTACTACTTGCAATACCCACCCTCATCAACCCACGTTACAGCATGTCATCAAAGTGCACTATGTAGAACATATCTGTGAGGGACGGGGTGCAAATCCACTGCGAAAACGCCAGAGTGAAGGCAGTACAGTAGGTCTAAGCAAATATCCAAAGGTTGCATTCGTTGAACTCTGGCCTCCTCTGCTCTCGGGGTCCAGAAGCCCCCCCTTTTTATAGACAAGTAGACAAGAAGCTATCTACTTCCGTTTCCGGACCCTGTACGCCTTTCTTGCGCTATGATTACGCAATGAAGTACCGCACCTTTGTCCTACCCCGCACGCATACCGGATCCGTCTTTGCCTAACCTTTCCTCCAGCCGTGTGGTCGCCCTGCTTTGTTGCTGCGTTTCCTGGGGGGTTCCGGCGTTCCCAG
>Ga0247760_1000744_pt1 | contig 34104 bp, 29 predicted proteins | sample UWRJL171409R4_FD_179936 | JGI IMG/M metagenome (GOLD analysis project Ga0247760, IMG submission 179936) | Plant litter microbial communities from Arlington Agricultural Research Station in Wisconsin, United States - UWRJ-L171-409R-4 | ecosystem: Environmental > Terrestrial > Plant litter >... | reverse complement strand
AGGGGGAGGGAAAGGAACAGGGGGAGGGGGAGGGAAAGGAACAGGGGGAGGGCGTTGAGGGGGAGGAAGGGAAGGATGAGAAGGAAGTTGATAGGCAAAAGGGAGCAGAGGAAAGGGATATTGCGGATGAGAAGTTGAAGCCAATTGATAAGGAGGGCGTTCAGACGAAAGATGAGGATAATGAGAACGAAGATGACGATGAGGAGTGGGAAGTTGTTGCATAGAGGTAGGAAACAAAGAAATAGCAGGCCATGAAGAATGAATATTCAGAGTCTTTTCCTACTTAAACAGGTTTCTTGGAAAAAAGGTAGTAGGTTCATGATTGCGTTGAACTCGAGAACTAACACGAGGCCTACCACCTCAAGGTCATATATGTAAACTCAAACGCCTGCCCAAACCCTTTTCTCTTTTCGTCATCTCTTGTCGTCATTATTTCATCGCAAAATAGACAGTCAACGCCACAACAGAAATACATCAAAACGGGATAAGAAAAGTATCAACCCCACAAATACAGAGAACTCTGTCCCGGATAGTCCTAGGACAACAGACGCCTGACTATTAGCTCAAACCCGACTTCCTTACTGTGACGGAACGCTAGAATCGAGACGACACCGCGCCATGCCAGACTCGTCTCCCAGAAAAGCCTACTCGATGCTGATGGGCTGAGCCCGCCGTCTTCCTGCAAGATGTATGCGAAAAGCCGGTGTTCTGGCCTGACCTGATGTCCTACTGATCCTGGTGTCGAAAATGGGTTTATGGGTCCTCCTGCTGCTGGCACCAAAAACGGAGATGTGGCCCACAAATGCTGGTGCAGGCCGCTTAGCTTGATCTGTTTGGGTTGACGGGAGCCTTCGCATGTTGGAGTCATTGGCTTTCCAAGACGTTTCGACGGTGTTGTGGAGATCAAGTTATGCCGGGTGTAGACGCCGGAGAGGCTGATCTGGTCGCCTGGCCGCACAGGCATCGTGATGTCCTCGGGCTGGTGGATTCCATGGAGAACAGTGGTAATAGTCCGTGTTTCGCCAAAACGGAGAGGCTGTGATCCCTCCTCGTTGTCTCTATTACTGTATCGGGCATTGTGTCTGGTAAGTTTCGGAGAGACAAAACCTTTCCCAGTTCCTCGAAGTCCTCTTGGGGTTGCAATAATGGTATCAAGTTCCTCGAGGGTCCACAGGCAATGCAGCACCTGCATGACAATGGGCCACTGTCCCAACTTCTCCCCATATCGCGCAAACGTGTCGCCTTCCGCATCAGATGCCTGCCGCATGTCTTCCACAAGCCAGTCTGCAAGGGGATGAAGGGCACCGATATCGTCGCCAAAAAACGGCAGATGGTTATATATCGCTCTGTAGGTAGGAAACTGGTCCAGAAACTCGAGCTCGGTGTCCGAAATTCGCTGGTCGCGTCCGGTCCCTACAAAGCGGTGGAGAAGTCTCTGCGGCTTTTCGGGGCCCTCGTAGAAGAACGGCTCATGGTATGGTGCAGCAAGACAGGCGCCACATATCATGAGACGAAATATGTTTCGGTAGAGCCTGCTTCTCCAGAGGCGGTGCATTTCTGGGAATTGAGGGTCGCCACGCTCCCAGCCGACGGCAGTCTGTAATACTGTGACACCGGGCTCAAACCAACACGCTGGTTGCAGGCGCGGGGCGTTGAGGAGAATCAAGTGCTCGACGCAGTGGCCGAAATGCTGGAGATTCACGATTTTCTGGAACTCATCCACCGTCGGAAGTCGCTTCGTCCCGCTCAGCTGCTGGACGGGGTAGAGATGTCGGAGGGAAGGCAACTTGCTGGCACTGAGTGAATCGCAGACAATCTTGGTCGCTCGGACGGCAATCAAGGCGACGTCGAAGGCGTACATGCACCGACGGCCAAGCGACCAGAGGATGTGGCCCATCTGGGACTGGAAGACGGCGTGAAAGCGTTGGCATGTTGTGATGAGTGCAAGCAGGTCTCGGGACGTGTCACTGCACTGGAAGATGATGGAGAGCAGCTCCGTGGGGAGACATTGGAAACGCGCGCTGGCCATTGTCTAGTCCTTTGGCGCGAAGAAGCGGAAAGGAACGGTGATTGCGTGGCATGAGCGTGGGGACAGAATGGGGAGAAAAGGATGTTAAAACCGGGACAGACCAGATATATGCGAGCGGGCCGTCAAGTGTGAGAACACCACGGCCGTGTCAACGACCGTCATCGCAAACTGCTAGGACTTCGCCTCACGTGTGATCTGTGCCTCCAAAGGTTTGCGTGAAGTTTACCCTGCGAAGCGGGGCTCCGTTGATGCCTAGCTGTTTTCGGCTGTGCCAAGACACGCACCCCAGCACCCGACCTCGAGCAACCAACCCGCTTGGACAGCTGCAAGCCGCTGCATCTGGCACACACCTCGAACTCTCCGCCAAGGTCGATTTCGCAGAAGTCGCACCACCATTGGGCTTGTCCACTGCAAGCTTCCTGCGGGCTCCAATTGAGGCTCATCCATTCATTGAACCTGCTCTAGAGCAGGTTCGACAATCCCCCAACCGCATGCGCAAAAACCCCAAGAAACGCCACTCGGTTGGACCTCTGTCTTCCCGAGGCCACCGGCGCCGCCAGACAGGGATCGCGGCACCGGGAGCGTGGGGTACAGGGCTGACCTCCAGCCCCACTTGGCAGGACCCAAATCTCCAGGTCAACTTGGAACTAGACCTCGAACTTGAACCGTTCCCGCCAAAAGTTCCAACTTCTCAGAAAGCACTCACACGACTGCTACAACAACTCACTCTCATTTGCGCGAAAGCGGCAAGCATCGAGCAACCGTCATCATGGAAGAGGAAGAGGACCCTTTCAATGCGTCGCAGCTGAGCGGCGTGGAACGCTGGTTGCAGGACCAGTCTCAGCAACCTTCGCAAGCCCAGGCCAAGTCCATATCAATTCCCCTCAGTCAACGTTTTTTCCCAGCGTCCGAACTTGCGCCACTGGCCGCAATTTTGCAAGCCAGTACGGCGCCCGCCAGCCAATTCGGAGGAAAAAAACAGAAGACGGCGTATATCGACGGCACAGGATGGAAGCGTACGATCCCGAAACCTTCGCAGAACAAGGTGATCGTCATCAGTGATGATGATGATGATGATGACGGGAAGCCCAAGCAGAAAAAGACCAAATATTCCAACCAAGTTACGGTCACGTCGGCGGCATCTTCTGCGCGACATGTAACCCCGATGCTTACCCCGCCAGACACCTCACCAGAAGAGAGTTTTCCGCAGGGCAGTTTCCCGCTCAAGAGCTCTTTGCCGCAAAGTTCCTTTTCAACAACACTGAATGGAAGTAATGGCGCCTTATATGAAGCTTCCTGCCGCCTACAGCCGAAGGAAATTGCGCCCAGACCCTTCCCGAAAGTCGCATACGTGGATCTATCGTCAGATGAGGAGGGACCAGCATCGCAATTGCAAGGACCGACATCGCAGTCCCAGGGACTATCGCAATCTCAGGGACCAGCATCACAATCACAGGCCGTCATGAATTTGGTGGACCACAGAGGACGGCCGCTGCCAGACGTTGCGATTCAAATTACCCGCGAGTATTGGCAATGTCAGCGCGAATATGAACTCTGCCCCATTGGCGCTGAGGATGATGTTCAGGGACCTCGGCCGTGTGTGGATACGCTCCTGAGGATGGCTCGCCATCGTCGGACCTATACGCAGCTCATTCTTGGGCTTGAAGATCTGCATCCTGGTGATCGTACCTACGAACCGCCATATATCCCTCCTGATGTCGTCAACGTCGCTCCAGTTATCGACGTCAGCGCAATTGATCCGAAAACGCACAACTCGGGTCCGGTCGTGGAGCCTCCGCTGAATGCGGAACAGATCAAGATTGTGGAGCTTGCCGCGAGTGGAAAAAACATCTTCTATACCGGCTCGGCTGGTTGCGGAAAGTCTACTGTCCTTCACGCAATTAAGAAGAGACTGGAAGGGATGGGAAAGGTTGTCCAGGTCATGGCACCTACAGGCAGTGTTGCACTCGCAATCAACGGTACAACAACCTGGACGTTCGCGGGCTGGAATCCTGACAGTTATAAAAGAAGACTTTCCTATCTGGAGGGCGCGACTCGCCATAAAACCAGCCCTATTCGCCGTCGTTTTCGCCAAACTGACGTCATTATCATCGACGAGATTAGCATGGTGGAAAACCTTCATTTTGAGCGGCTCAATGCTGTGATGAAGAGTGGACGTTATGTTACCAACGACCATCAGTTAAAGGGGATTGACGCTAGGGAGAAGGCATTTGGTGGCGTTCAGGTCATTGTCACGGGCGACTTTTGCCAGCTTCCGCCGGTAAAGCCGTTCCAGACATGTATGTACTGCGGCCGGGAGTTCAGCCTTGACCCTTCTGGCGGCGAGATGACCTACTACTGCCACGGCTGCAACATAGCATACAAGGACTCAGATAAATGGGCCTTTCGGAGCGAAGCATGGAAGGAGTGCGGTTTCGTCCACATCCTTCTCAAAACGATTCATCGACAGCGGGACTCGCAATTCATCTCAATGTTGCAGAAGTGCCGGATGGGAGTTCCTTTTACGAGCCATGAGCTCCACGTTCTGCAGAACCATGCCTCTATCACAACGAACGCAGTCAAGCTATTCTCTACCCGCGAGGAGGTTCGACGCACCAACAACGAGGCATTCCAGCGGCTGAAGACGCCGCCTCTCATTTATCACTGTTACGACAAGTTCTCGTGGAACCGAGAGAAACACCCCAATCTTGGCCAGAAAGGAAATACTAACCAAGATGGTTCATTGCAAGCGCTCAGCGAACACCGTCTGGACCCGTGTATAGAGCTCAAGATCGGCATGCTTGTGGTTCTCCTAGTAAACCTCGACCTATCGGAAGGATTTTGCAACGGCAGCCAGGGTATCATCGCTAACTTCGAGCCCTACGATCCATCCAAGTTGCCTCGAAAGGCGGACTTGAGCAAAGCGAATCCAAAAGGTCCAGGCAGCTCATACGCCGGCGTCAAGGACCAGCACATCAGAATTTTCGCCGAGCAGCAGAAGATGGGTCTTGGTTGGCCTATTGTTCGCTTCCACAACGGCAAAACACGGACCATATATCCAGAGTGCCAGGTTAACGAGATCGGCGATGTCAAACCGTACTCCCTGCTCTGCCGGACGCAGGTGCCGCTGACGGCCGCTTGGGCTCTGAGTATTCACAAAGCTCAGGGCATGACGCTCAACCGCGTTATCGTCAATCTATCTCGGGCATTTGAGGAGGGACAAGTATACGTCGCCCTGTCGCGTGCGACCTCGCTGGAGGGATTGAAGATCGACGGGCATATCAATGGGCTGAGAGTTGGAGCGGGGGGGAACCCGGCGGTGCGGGAGTTCCTGCAGCAGAAATTTGGCCAGTAAGGGGTGGGCAAGACTCAGTCTTGTTTTAGGATGGGAGCAGTTGCTCTGACATTGGTACGGCGAGATGGATACGGGCCGGCGAGCCTCAGGATTTGATGAATGCCAGGGAGTTTTGCGGGGACGGCGCTTTTCGCCGGTGGCCAGAGAGGTTGCCGGCTGTACTATTAGTGCAATAGCGATTTGCTTCTTACATTGGACCGACGATCTTCTTGTCGCCGGGTGTACTTGTAGCAGCATAGCGATTTGTTTCTTACACTGAACCGGCGACTCTCTGTCGCCGGGTGTACTCATATTAATGGCATCGCGATTAGTTCTCAGACTGGAGATGCAATGCAGCATGCTTCGTTCGTGTATGTGCCTGTTATTTGAACGGAGCGCCTGAAGCTAAAATCGGCGCTTGCGACCAAGGGAAAGCAGGGGAATATGCGGAAAGATGACACTTGGACCCTCGGTGTATCATTCACACTCGCAAAAGCCCTTGACGATGATGAAGCCGTGCGGTTGATGCAGCGACGGATACAAATACCAGGCTAAAAGAGATGAAAGAAAGACATCCATGTTACTGGAAATCGCCCTGCGGTACTTGAAGCGACCCAAGCTACAGCTAGCCCCCTGCGAAGCCGAGGTACATGCTCTAGCCGTCGAGTTCAGCAGCTTTCCGCGGCATCTGCTGTATTCTCCGTCTCAAAAGTATCAGTCCTCATTGGCTTGCTGAATATGTCAGGCTCGAAATCAAACCCAGCTGAGTAGTGAGCGCGAGCTGGGAAACCTGAATCCCTGAAGTATAAGATGGAACAAGAAAATGAGAGCGGAAGGATGAATGAACACTCGAAAGTTAGCGCAAGACGATGTTAGCCCCAAGATGGGCCGCGACAACTTGGACTTGCCCATCCATTGCTCAAGGAACATGAGGTGGCATAACCATTTGAGTTGAAACGTGCCTCATACAATCTCGCACTGTGGTGGTATCATGGATGCCCCCGTCCAGGCTTTGGCAGGGACCCTGGCGTTGAAGGTGGAGACGGGTTTCAGCGTTCTGAATTATTCGCGATGATGTCACCACGACCGTCACCGTTTAAAGGGAACTTGGCATTGCTGCGACTTCCTCATCAAGAACACTTTGTCGCGAACAGAAAATATCACAACAGAAAGAACCAACAAAGAAAACACCATGAAGACCCTGGGAGACAATCAATTCACAAAAGAGCAGTCGGACATGTACGTCTCGGAATTCGCCGAGGACGGTCTTGACGAACGCAATCCTTTCAAACAGGCAACAACAGACCAGCCCATAGCAGACGCTAACGACGCTGCGATCGCGGCTGTGCTCAGTCGCAGCGAAGAGTCAGCTGAGAGATCAATTGAACCTACAGAACAAGACCTCCCCACTGAGAAAAGAAAAGCCCAGAGCGCCGCATCTCAAACTGAGGAGATACCTACCCCCCAAGTCGACGAGGCAAGATTCGACGGCCTATTCAGTCCGGCACCAAACTCCGCCGTTGTCGCCAGCACATCCGCAGACACACAAGAAGCCCACAGCCTCGACCTCAAACACAGACGTTCGTCCTCAAAAGGCTCGCCAAACCCGTTACTTGACGCAATCGCCACCGACGCAGTCAATGACGATGACGACGACCCGGAAGTCCAGCGCCTGATAAAACGCGCCCGGCAAGACAGCCGGACCCTACTAATACGGCCGGGCGATAACGAAAGGGACGAAGACAACAAAATGCGCGCGAATTCGGATATGCGCAGCACAGCCTACCGGGAGGATGAGGAAGACGACAATGTGAAGGGAAATTCCGATCGCTCGGAGCAGGAAGTGGACTACGCGGCTGGAGATGAAGCTGATCGTCCGACTGAGGCGAAGCCTATGACGCTGATGGAGAAATTATCTGAGCACAAAGATCATGATCCCATTCCGAGGGATCCGGGGGATGAGGATGATGATATTGAGGCGAAGGAGGGTGATGATTACGATGCGGAGAATTATGAGAAGTTCGAAGACGATCAGGATGGAACGGGGGAGACTGTAGCGGAAGATGGGCCGGACATGGATGAGCGCCTGTTAGTTTGATATGAAGATGACAATAACTCTTGTCCTTTCCCAGCGCTGTTGCAGTATCATTGGGGCCCGTGCACCTTCCTAAGCACCTATCCTGGGCCACAAAGCAAATACAAGCGCCCGCTTGGCTCAGTGGTAGAGCGTGTCACTAGTAATGACAAGGTCGTCAGTTCAATTCTGGCAGTGGGCATTCAAATAAATTTTTACATCCTCCATCAACAATCTTTTTTTATGCTACCGCAAAATAATGCCACAATACCACAATTTCGTGGTGCTCAAACCCCTTGCCTACAAATGAAAGATTTTTACCCCATCAGTACCGCCAACTGCAACCCCAACCGGTCACCTTCTCTAGGTCGACCAGTCACTCAGCCTCGGGATAGTCAAAGAAAGGGCCCCGGTAGTTCGACACGGGCTACTCGAAGATGAAACACACGGCCTGCGGCTGAAACTGTGTCAAGCCCTACCGCCGACGGGATATCCACATAGTTCCTGTGCTGGAAGATGGTCGCTGCCGCCGATATCTGTCCACTGCTCGTGTGAAGAACAGCCAGCGACCAGGCGATCATTGCAGCCTCGGTCTCGTGGCCTTTGCCGTTCATCTTGACGGGGAGCCGGACAAAACCCTTCGGAAATTTGTCTCTATCGATATACGTGTTTTTCCTGCTAATTCTTTTGTTGTCCTGAGTCACTCCCGAAGCAGAAGCTCGTGATCCAACCAGTGCAGCCTGACCCCACGTAGTCTGCGGGTCGCGTAGTACGATTGCAGGCTGAGGACCAGAATTGGCGGCCGTCGTCGTGTTCGGGCCGGTCAAATGTGGAGATGAACGCCTATAGGATGGGCGTGAGAAGCTCAGCGAACTCGCTCGGCTCTTTCCCGTACGTGGCGAGCTTCGGGATGCGAGCCAAGATCAGCTCATAATCCGCCTTTTCGCCGAGGAGCGTGACCGGTGGGATGCCACAGATCCCGTAGCTCGCATAGTACTGAAGAACTTCTACAGTGTGCCCATCATGACCACTAAAGCGACAGCCAGGTCGTTCGGTGTTATAGTGCCAAAGCATGGCATAATCCAGTTGCGCAGGTCAGCATCGACGATGTTGCCCTCCATCATATCGGTGATAGCGCTGGCAAAGTGGACAAAGTCGATATACTGTCTCGTTTGGACTTGGTAATCAACAATGAGCTGCTTCTTTCCTTGGTGCTGAAAGAAAAGGTTCCTCGGCCCCTCGGCGTGCGTCTTGACGTAGAAGCTGAACTGCACCAAGATAGCAAACCAAACATCGTCGGGTCGGATGACGAGATGATGGTGGTGGCCGTGGGCTTCCATCACAGCGTTGAAAACCCCGTTCCTGTCCGCTTGAGTTGTGGGTGGCATACGTAGCAGTCAAACGACGACTGGATAAGAGTGTCATAGCCGTCCTGGCAGGACTCGCCAAGGCTTCGAATAAAATGTTCAGAATCCTCGACATGTTTCGGCTCGTGAATGAGGGTTGGCAGGTCTTCTGGATTTTGGGCCAGCCGGTCTTGCGCTTGGCCAAGCTGAGGTTGCTCATGTCCTCGAACACGACCTCATCGGACCCCCATGTGTGGGAGAGGATGACATACGCCACGTCATCAGCGTCGTTGAAGAACTCCAGCCGGAGGGTTGCAGTGTTGATCAGCCACATTTGCGCGGGCCAGACAGACAACTGTCGACTTGAACTGAGGGATGTACTGTTCAATTGATGGGGGCTGAAATTGGCCCTACCTTCTGTCTGCTGCGGTTCGCAAGCAAGACGATTGACTTGGGAAAGGGCGGGCGGGGAGCGCTTGCCAGTGATGAAACAGGGGCGAGAGGAACACGCGAAATTTGCTGTGCAGAAATCGCCCTGCGACGCGCAGCCACGGCGATTCAACGGCAGCGATCCCTGTGGCCATTCTTCAAACCGACCCCAATTGGCCGGAAATGGTAGAGGTCACACAAACATCCCCTCGTCCAGGGGTCTTGGCGCCCTGATTTGCTCGCAGCAGAGACCGCCCGGCGACCGCCAAATTCCCTGCGGCGGGGAACTACCAAAGTGGTAGGCGCGGTCTACCTCCCCGAGACAGTCTCGCGTTAGTCCAAAAGGTCAAGATTCGCCGAGACACACACCGGACTTACCGCGAGCGTCAGACACAAGGGTCCATGGTGAGCGGCTTCTCCGACGACGACAACGATGACCGCAACGACGACAAAGGGCGTAATCATTACAAGATCCCCCTGGGTACCACCAACTCAGACTACAACAGCCTTATCATCGAAGCCCCGCTAAACATCGAGGCTATAGACAAGAAAGAGGAGGGCAACAAGGCACAGAAGTTCGGCGGCCTTATGCTGATTTGTGCTAATGAGGAGCTCAAGCCGACGCAGGCGCTACTGCGTGGCTTTGAACTCAACCTCGAGGACTCTGAGGAACAAGCCTACCCATGTTGGCTCCAATTCCTCAGAGCTCTCAGAGATCCACACCCCTGAATGCGAGCAGTTTCTCCACGGAGACTTACTCGGAGCCGTCAACGCAGTAACCGTATCAGGACAGCGAGCGGCATCAAACAAATGGAGAACGTCTCTTTACACTACGGCCTCCCTCTCACTTGCACAGTCATCAGGCATGCTCAGTCCCATTAGCAAACCTTACGGCCGGGACAGTGGTTCTAAGGCCTAGATAGCTACACAACAGGCCCTGCCCGTATCGTGAGAGGACTTGACCACATCGTTAGAGGTCTTAGGTGCATTGGAATAGGCCCCTTGAGAATACAGCAAGACGACATAGCCTGTGATACAACAATCTAGGACTTGCGGTCGGGGTTATGTCTGGGATCATGGTGCAAGGAGACACTGCAAACCTCTCCGCTTCTTCTTCTTCTTCTTCTTCTTCTTCATAGTGCCGCACCGACGAGCACAAAGGCACAAACCCCACTGCATCGCCTACCAAAAGGTGTGGCAGTGAACAGTACACCAGCCGCAAATTGACACGGAGATACAAGCCAACGAACTAGGGCAGCACCAACGCATGCAAGCCATTCTCGCCGTGTCTATCCAATTACACTTCGCCATCTCGACTGCTTCAATATCCTTTCTGTCATTTCAGGGCTTTTGGGTTGCAACTTGAAAGCTACATCTTCACTGTGCCAGCCAATTTCGATCACACCCCATGGTGCCTTTGGAGCAGGAAGCGTCACGTCCATTACCAGCACACCATCCCTCATCAAATGCCGAGAGCATAAAACGACGAGCCAATGTCCTCGCGAAAGATGCAGCGGCGGCGTCAATATCACGCAGCTAAACCTGAGTAAGTAACTTTCTCATTCTTTGTATAACCCAGCATTGCGAAGCAAACAGTCCCCCGCTGATCTGTGAGAGCTCGATGATTGGCTGTGGCGTTTTTCTGGTGTCGCAACAGTGGTTGCTTCCTGCTTCACCTCTAGATATGGCAAGTGGGCCAAGTACCATCCAAGTGCCTTCTCAGCTTTTGTGTTTGCTTACGATGAGACATAAAATCCAGTGTTGCACAATGGATCTCCCCAGATCTCTGTGTTACCAGCTCTCGCCGGTCCAACGCACCCAGCGGGTACACGAACCGTACCTACCTACGCATCAGCAACCATGTATCAGCTTCTCAGTCCCTCGTCCCTTCTCTTTCTCGCCGCCCTTGTTCTGATCACCCGTGTTGGTCGGTTCATCTTAACCACACACCGACCCCGTGGCTTTCCGCCCGGGCCGCCAACGCTTCTCGGTCTCGGAAATCTACATCAGCTTCCCCGTAACAAAGCTTTCATCAGGTTTGCAGAATGGGAGGGACAATACGGATCCCTTCTCGGTCTGAAGGTCGGTCCCACCAACGTGGTCGTGCTTCACCGGGCCGAAGAGGTGCGTGAGCTCCTCCGGACCCGCGACCCAGTGTATTCTGGCCGGCCCAGCCTGGCTGTTTTCCGCGACTACGTCTTGGGGGAAGACTATGACCACTTCCCAGGCTTCATGACTCCCGAGTTTCGGCGCATCCAGCACCGTGCATGCAGACACCACCTTGGGCCTCAGGGTGTTGCGGAGGCGGCCCCCATCGGGCGGGCCATGGCAGTCCAGCTTCTCGATGCCCTGTCAAGACTTGGCGAAGACGACGTTGCACGCTCAAAATTCGAGAGCTGCTTCTTCAACTGGAACCTGGGGTCGACACTGGTCGTCGTCTGCGGCCAAAGCGCTGATGATTTTGGAACAGCCTGGCGGGAGAAACATCACGCCGTCCAACAGGGGATGATGAAGTTGGCTGAGCCTGGAGGTGCCATCCCACCCATTGACATATTCCCGTTCTTGGCCTGGGTGCCTCGATCCCTGTCAAAGTGGAAGCAACTGGTACTTGTCATCCGCCAGGACCTCTATGACACGTATGGCGCGATGTATACACATGCCAAGCAGCGACACGAGAGATTCGGGGCGTCACACCCCGAGGGCACCACAACAGCCAAAAATAGGCCAGGCTACGAGTCTCTCATGAAAAAGCTCTTTCGTGACCGGGACGAGAACCAGCGCCTGAACGCGGCCAAACCCTCAGACATCCCTCTCACCGTCTTTCCAGACAGCGACATCCGCCTGATCGGCGGCGGATTCCTCGATGCCGCATCGCACACCACAGACGACGTGCATGTTCCTAGTCCAGGCCTTCGCATCGCACCTCAACATTCAGAGCCGTGCGCAGGCCGAGATCGACTCGGTTCTAGGTTTAGCTGGTTCCAGCCCCTTGCCAGAGCAGATTGAAACGCCCAAGCTCCCGTACATGACTGCTTGCCTGAACGAGATCCTCCGCTGGCGCCCGGCTGTGGTGCTTGGGACGCCTAGAATGACACTGGCAGGTGGAACGGTGCTCGGGTATTATATCCCCAAGGGGACCCAGATTCTAATCAACATGTGGGCGATCCATCATAACCCGGAGGACTACGACGAGCCGGAAAGATTTGACCCTGGGCGGTTCTTACCGAACAGACTCGGCACCAAATACGATCCCGAGGAGAAGGGTGATATGAGTAGTTGGAGGAAGCCAGTGTATACGTTCGGTGCTGGCCGTCGGATATGCCAGGGCGAGCTCGTTACTATAGAGGCTATGCATATTCTCTTTGCGGTTCTGCTCTAGGCGTATGATATTGTTGCTGCAGGGGAGATTGATATTGTTGCCGAAGGGGAGATTGATCTGAGTCTTGAAACGGGAATTCGAGAAGGGTTTACTATTTCGGCAAAGCCGTTCAAAGTGAGGTTTGTGCCGAGGAATGACAAGGTCGGGGAGGCGGTGCGGACCGAGTGTGCTGCGGTTGGGAAGGTGTTAAGTGAGCTTCTCTCGTGATTTGAAGGATGGGAAATATGGCTTGACATGAACAGCAGGTCGCACGACTTTTCTGTTTCTTCTCTGAGTTCTTTTTGAGAACGTCTCTTTGCACTATATGGCCTCCATCTCATTTGTCCCATCTCATACACTACCCACCGGGCGTGCTGAGTCTCATTGTCGACCTTACGGCTAGAACCACCCCTGCCCGCATCGTGAGAGGCCTTGACTGTATTGAAATAAGGCTTGTGCGAATGTCGGAGGGCCTCTTGGGAACACAGGAGGGCGCCACCACGATACCTACAGTCTATGATATCAAAATCTAAGCCTTGCAGCGTGGCCTATGTGTGGGAGCACAGCTCAAATGGGAAGGGGAGCATAGTGCAAGGAGACATTCTTTTCTTTTTTCCAGTACTCGTTGCATCAAGAGTCCTGTGTTCTGGGGGACAAATATCTCGTCTATCTCGCTCAACCGCCAGAATCATACACGAAATTCCGCAGCGGCTGCAGTTCGGGATGAAAAGGGACAGACAACAAACCCCCATTTTCACCAACTACCTACTACCTATCCTACTTCTCTTTCCAAACCACCCCTCACAAGAAGTTATCAAACCACCTCACCGCCTGCAAAAACGCCCCCTCCTTCCCAAACTTCTGCTCCGGATCCGACACATTCGCCCTAACTCCAAACCCATGGCTCGTCCCCGAATACAACGAAACCTGCCACGGTTGCGACCCCTTGGTCAGCAGCCCCTCGATCTCCCCCCTCCGCGCAGCGTTCATCATCCCATCATTCTCCGCTGCCGCAATGGCCGCCGGCCCCGCAATGGCGGCAATCTCCCCGTCCTCCAGCAGACTCGGATGCGCCGCGAAGGCCGCATCGCCGCCCTTTCCGGGGCCGACGAAGCGGAAGGAATACCGCCCGCCGAAGCAGTACCCGGTGAGGCCGATCTTCTTGATGCCGAGCGTGGTGCGCAGGTAGTCGATTGTCTTGGCGATGATGGGGTCCGTCACGTCGGGGCCGTGCTTGGCGAGGAACGCGGAGGTGTTGAAGCCCGGGACGTTGATGTCGCCGGAGGCGTTCTCGCCGAGGAAGAGGTCCGGCGCGACGGTTAGGTAACCGGCGCGGGCGAAGCTGTCGGCGAGGCTGGAGGGGGGTTAGTTATGTTGGGTAAGGTAAGGGTATGGGAAAGGGGAGGGGGGACAAACAGGCGGTTCTCGACGAGCTCGATGCCGAAGACGTCGACGAGGTAGATGATGGCCGATGTGGGCTTTTCCTTTGCGCGGACCGACGAGGTGTCGGGCTTGGCGACATACATGCGGACTGGGAGGGGGTGTTAGTGCTGGGGGTTTGGCATTGGGGGTTGGCGGGGACCCATACCGCCATTGTGAGTCTCCTCAACGCCGGTCGAGAACCCGGTGTGCTTGATGATGGAGCTGTCGACGGACTTGCAGTCGGTGTGCGCGACGGCGGCCGAGGCGAAGATCGCCGACACCAGCGTTGAGATGGTAAAGGCGCGCATTGTGACGTAGTACCTCTGGGTTGATGTTCGGATACCTAGGGAGAGCTTCGGCGGTACCTACAAAGCAGCCAAATTCCGGGGAGGGGCCAGCTCAAGTATTAACACAGAGGTATTGCACGTATTTATCCTCCCCGGCGGCCGACCCACGACAATAAACACTCCCCGATACACCCATGTCTGCGAAATACCCGTCCCTCCCCTCAGCACCCCGCGATTGATGGTTTCCCCACGTGCCGGCGATCCACGGCAGAATTGGCCGTCCCGCGACCAGCCACCCGTGCCATTGGCCGCGTCATAACCAGTAACCAGCGAGGAAGACCGGGATGGAACCACGGGTTGCAGTGCACATCTCGACGGAGGGTATTTCGCCATGACCCGAGCTCGAAGTCGAGCGAGCGTGCTGACAAAACAGCCTCATAACTCAACCTACCCGAGAGCTACCTCGCCAATGGAGCCGGAAGGATTTGATCGACCAAAGGCGCAAGGCACCAAGCAAATTGTTTCGCCGTGAGACGCCCGCCGCTAGAACAATCAGGCGTGCCATCCAAAAAGGGGCTATCCCTTCCACAAAACACCAAAAAATGCGAGAACAGCAACAGATCGCTCTGCTGCTGCCGACGCAGCTACTGATGATCGAACCCAGGCTCGATCTGGGGACCTTCAGTGTGTTAGACTAACGTGATAACCAACTACACCATCCGACCATGTTATTTGATGGATGAGCCCTCGAGATATTGTGTTCATGGAGTCGTGGTGGAGATGGCGTTGTAGAGAACCCGCTCAGTACTCCACCGTGCCGGGAGGGGATCCTAGGGCAGACGATAACGGCGGTGACGGAGAGCTGTTGCACTTCTGTGGTTCATGGTATATTGCCAGAGGGAAACTGCCAGTTGCTAGAATACCATCAGTGGGTGAAGCCAGGATGCAGATTTGTCTCTGCAAACAGATCTCGTACCTGACGGCCGGGTCGGGTGGTGGAGAGGTCATAAAGTGCCGCGCCGGTTATTTGGAAACACTCTCCACCCTCGGCTCGGCGCGGACATTGTCGACGCAGGAACAGAGTCCCACCACACCTCAATAACAAGACCGGATGGTATTCATGCCGCCAAAGTAATATTTACTGTGCCAATGCTTCAAAAAGCACGCGAAGTCATCCATGATTAAGAATACATCTGCCAGCCCTGTCCGATCCAATACACATCACTCGTGCCCGTCGTATCGTGAGGCTCAAACCTCCTCCGCCGCCACAGCTTCGTACCCGCCGCTTCTCCTCCCCCTCGTGATCTCCATGGCCGCAGGACTCTCGTACATCTCGGTGTAGTTGACCGTGTACCCATCCAGCACTGCAACGCCTGTCTCGCGCTTCCCAAACAGTGGCGCCGGATCACACCAAAAGTCCTTACAATTGGTGATGCAGCCGCGGCTGTAGGGGTTCCCCCTGCGGCGTTTCGCGCTCTTGCTAGTAGCCGCTCCACGGCCCGTAGCGGTCTCGATGAAAGCGTCAACGCCCAGGAGCTTGCCCCACTGCTTGATAAACCCTTGGCCGTGCTTGTGTCCGTGGTGGCCATGGCCCCGGCCACCAGATTCCCCTGCGGAGCCTGAAGGTGGGAGTTGGGTCGGGTCGAGGGGCGCACCAGTGGAAGTAAAGGCGCTGTTGAGCGAACCAGCTGACTTGTAATCCACACCAAACATGTTCTCGTACGTGGTCATGGCGCGCGTGACCTGGATGAACTGCACGAACAGGAGCATCGACACCCACAGAAGCTGGAGAGAGGCCCAGACTGCGAGGAGCAGGCTGTAGGCATCCGCGTTGACGACACGGCACAATGTTGGTGACAAAACGTTGCACTCCTCAGAGGCGCCAGTAGAAGCCTTTGATAGATCTGATCATCTTGTCAGCATCAGCTTTCGGGGCAGAGCTATGTTTTGACTCACATATATACGACAGCCAGTCGTACGTGGCGATACCCAGTGCCAGGTTGATGAGGTAGAGGAAGAAGTGTCGGTGGTTGTTGACACCAATGCAGTTATAGACCCAGGGGCAATGACTGTAACATCAAAAGTTAGTGTCGCGATCTTTGTTGACCCCGTCAGGGGCACCTACTGATCATGTTTGGCAACGCATCGCTGACACCTGCGACAATGCTTGCTCCGAAGAGGCGTCCTGATCATGCATGTAACACAAAAGTTTGACTCGTCGAACTTCCACAAAGAAATCAGGTCGTCAATGACTGCCTTCTGCTCGGCAATGCCATTCATCTTCGGCACAAAACCAGGATCGTCGCCCATGCACCTGATGTAAAACCAGGCACACAACGAGAAAAAGATAGCGAATGCAAGGTTCATCAGCCATGTCCCATCTGCTCAAAACATTAGCATATCGAGTACTGCGTGGTGATAGTTGCGGCATAACTCACCCTCGCCCCTCGCAGTATTCCCGAGGACAGTGAAGATCCAATTGAGGCCAACCAGAAACAGCGACGCCGCAAATATTCCCGACATCCAAGGCTGCAATAACGTTAGTGATTGCGCTACCGTCAGCACCAAAAACATGGAAGCTTACCGTCCTCTCAAACGTCCTCATGTCAGATGGCGCGTAAGCTATTACCTGGCCACCAACCCACTGAATCGCGTAGCCTACCACACCGGCGATCGGAATGCCAGCGTAGATAGGCATCCCTGAAACAATAACCATCATCGAGCCAACCAGCAGGAACGGCAAAAGGAAGAAGAACTTGGTCATGAACCCCCGCCTATCTTGAAGAAGATAGGTTGCGCCAGGCCAGCTCGGGATAATAGCATTGCCGTCATCATCGTAGCCGCACTCGTTAAGTGCATTGTGCCATGCCCCGACCGTGTTCAGCTCCTCTGCTGTGATGGCTGGCGTCTTCCCTGTTGTTGTCTTTGCAAATCGGTCCGCCCCGTACTCGATCAGCTTCTGGGCGCACCCTGCGCTGCCCTTGACCAGCGCCCAGTGCAGGGCGGTGAAGCCCTGCTCGTCCCTGGCATGAACGCTGGCGCCCCACCGTAGGAACACATCGACGCACGCAGGAAACCCCTTGTACGCGGACCACATAAGGCCGGTGTGGCCGAATTGGTCCTCAACGTCGACCGGAATGCCTTGGTGCAACAGCAATACGATCAGCAGAACGTTGCCGTTGAACGTGCTAATATGGAGCGTGTTGTAACCCTGGGAGTCGGTGATGAGGGGGTCGGCGCCGTGTTGCAGGAGGAGGTGGACGGTGTAGTAGTGGCAGCGCTGGGCGGCCCATTGCAGCGGGGTTGCGACGCTCTCTCCTCCCTTCCTGTTGATTTCGGCGCCGTTGTCGATCAGGAACTTGCACATGCCGTATTGGTTGTTTATTGCGGCCCACTAGAGAAGCAGAATTGTCAGTCCAGCGCTCCTTCAGGGGGCATGGGCATGGGCAGGGGACGAGAGTCCGTACATGTAACGGCGTGATGCCCTCCTCGTCTGTGTAAGTCGCATCGTAGTCGCCCGTCTCGAACAGCTTCTCGATACCGGCAATGTCGCCCACCCTGGCCATTTGCATGATGTCGCCCTGCTCCGCGTCACCCGGGAGATCTCCCAGCTCCATCTCGTTGTTCAGTTTGGGCGTCGCCGTCCCAGACTTCGATGGTGGCTGTGCAGGTGCGACACTTGCGCCGGCGCTGCCCGATGCATCGTGAAGTGCCATTGTACGGCAGGCGGCCGAAGTTTCGTGCTCGTCGAGGATGCTAGCCGGAGCACTATGCCCTTTTTCCCGTGTGCGCCGTTGCCGTCGTTGTTGTGAAGAGCACCCAGAACGGCTGAGTCGGAAGCGCGAACCAACGATGTTTTAAAGTTTGTCAAGAAGCTGAGAACATGGGCATGAAAAACAATAGGGAGAAGAAGCAATGCCTCGCTGGAACCAGAAAAAAAAACAAGGGATGCGTTGTGCGCGCCCAACAGCTCCTCAGCTCGACAAAATGGTGACAGGGGAGCGATTTGGGGATGCAATGCGGAAATAGCAGACCTGAGGCCGACCGATCAGGTTAGTTATTCAGCACTTCCGCGCTACCGAAGGGGCGGTAGGCAAGGCTGAGATTCAGGGGACGCGTCGCAAAAGCCACCTGGCCCTGATTGGCGCACACAGCAGCGGGGCTCCTCAGCGACAAGCGTTGTGGCCGCAAGCCACTGGCCAGCTCGCGCGATCCACTGGAGCATTTTCCGAATCTCGCATCCTTGAAAATACGAAGCTCACGGACGGATACAGCATTTCCGGAGCCCACATCATCGCCTGACTATGGTCTCATCCGCGGAAACATCGCTGACCGATAAACATCAGCGATCCCAATAAAAAGCCCACATCAGCGATTCCAACACACAACTACGCAGCATTTCCACGACCACCTCGCAAACCAATCTAAAGCTCAAGGATAGCTATCGCGATAGCTCCTCCACCACCCCACCAAGATGGCTGGCGTCGACATGGAGGGCCTCAAGGCCTTCCTCACGTACATCCTCACACCCTCCGCACCCGTCTTCATCGTCGGCTTCGCCATCGTCCTCTTCGTGCCCATAATCCTGCACTTCGTCCTCCACGGCGGAAAGACCTTCACCAGCCTCCCGACCGTCCTCCTCCTCGGCCCCTCCGGCTCCGGCAAGACCGCGCTCCTCACCCTCTTCGAGCGCGGGCGTCTGCCTCCCTCCGAGAAGCCCACTGCCACAACGACCTCCGCTGGCCCCGCGCCAACACACACATCGCAAGCGCCTGCCACCGTCGAGCTCGCCGTCTCCGAAGACGGCACCTCCTCCTACCGTGATGACCTCGACGCAGCCGGCGCCGTAGCGAAGAGATTCCTCCTCATCGACACCCCTGGCCACGCCAAGCTCCGCCAGCACGCCCTCTCCCGCCTCGTTCCATCATCCAACTCCGAGTCCACCCAGTCGAAGCTCAAAGCGCTCGTCTTCGTCGTCGATGCCGCAGCCCTCGCAGATGGGGACGCTCTGCCTTCGACAGCAGCATATCTATACGATGCGCTCCTTGCGCTGCAGAAACGGACGGGTTCCGGCCGGGGTAGCAAAGCGCCGCCCTCAATTCCGGTCCTGATCGCAGCGAATAAGTTGGATCTGTTCACGGCACTGCCAGCGGCGTTGGTCAAGAGCAATTTGGAGGCGGAGCTGGGACGGCTGCGCAAGACGAAGAGCAAGGGGCTGTTGGACTCGGGTGTCGGCACGGATGAGGCCGATGTCGCAGAGGAAAATGATGACTGGCTTGGGGAGTACGGGAGCGAGAAGTTCTCGTTCAAGCAGATGCTGGAGTTCGACATCGAAGTGGATGTCATCGGCGGGAATGTGGTGGGTGATGGCCTTGGGGTAGACAAGTGGTGGAAGTGGATTGCGGAGAGGATTTGAGTGCCACTGGAGATAGGGGCGCAGCGGTGTATCATAAGCATATCTCAATTCTGTCTTGAGCGTTATATCATAATTCTTTGAAATGAGTCTATACGAACGCATCATAAAGTGAGGCCCATTTGCACGGGTTGAAGCCGCCATCTACGCCGCCCACGCTGTTCCCCTAAATGCCTGATCAACATTAAACCTGGTACGTTAAGTCCAGGTCCTCTAAAACACCCATCATGATCCAACCTCACACGTTTAAGCCTTCTGCTTCACCATGTACGACAGCAGATCAACCTTGGTGACAACTGCGACCGGCTTCGAACCGGCATCGCCACTGACCGACATCTCCGTGACCACGGCTGCGCTGTTCCACTCGAGGAAGCGGCTCAGGGCGGTCAACGGCGTATCCATGGTGATCTGAATAAACTTGCGCTTCTTGTCCTTGAGGTCCGACCCGAATCGTCGCGGGTCAGTAACCACCTCATCAATGCGGCCAAAGTCGAACATAACGTCGCTGACAGGGCTGGTGGCCGAAGCACGGCCGCGAGAGATGAAGCTGAGCAGGTTGCCCAGTGTCACCAGACCTGCCAACTTGCCATCCTCGGGCGTAAGGACGGGGAGTTGGTCGAAGCCCTTCTCACGCATCATCTCGATGGCCTCCGAGCACACACTCGTGGTGAGCACGGAAGAGACGGGCTTGAGGCGGAGCGAGCGCACTGTGGCGCCGGAGTACGGGTCGCTAGGACGGCGCTTCCTGGCAGACTCATCAGCAGCGGCAGCCTCCTTGACGGTGGCGTCCTCCTCGGGGAGAAGGTCGTTGGCAGCGAGCCAGTCATCATCCGCGAACTTGGACAGGTACGAGCGGATGCTATCGGGCAGGACGACAACCACGACGTCTCCCTTGCCGAGACCAAGATCCTTAACTGCGCGGACCATGGCCGCCATCGCGCTGCCGGAGCTGCCTCCCACTAGCAGGCCCTCCTCAGCGATCAGCCGGCGGGCGAGGTGAAAAGACTCGCGGTCATCAGTCTTGTACCACTTATCGACGACCTCCCGGTCGAGAACGTCCGGAATGAAATCGTAGCCGATTCCCTCAACCTTGTAGGGCTTGTTTGCGCCCTCCTCGTTGAGACTCTCGGGGAGCGCAAGGATGCTACCGAAAGGATCGGCCGCAATAACCTTGATGTTCTTGTCATGTTTCCTCAGGCCACGCGCAATACCAGTGATAGTACCACCCGTTCCGGCGCCCGCGACGACCGCCGTGACCTTGCCACCTGTCTGCTCCCAGATCTCCTCGGCAGTGCCGTACTCGTGCGCAAGCGGGTTATCCCTGTTTGTGTACTGGTCAAGAATGTGTGAGTTGGGGATCTCCTTCAGCAGCCGCCTGGCGACACCAATGTGGCTCTCGGGGGCATCCCACGCAGCCTGTGTAGGCGTTCGGATAATGGTCGCACCGAGGGCGCGGAGGACGGAGACCTTCTCGGCCGACATCTTTTCGGGGAGGGTAATGATAGTCTTATACCCCTTGATCGCGCCGACAAGGGCAAGACCAATGCCACTGGTGAACGTCAGCGCACGTCAGGGAGGATCAGTCAGCACCACTGCTGGGGTGAACTCACGTATTGCCGCTCGTCGGCTCGATCAGGGTGTCACCAGGCTTGATGCGACCGCTCTTCTCAGCCTCTTCGATCATGCGCAGAGCTATCCTGTCCTTGACGCTGCCGCCGGCGTTAAAGAGCTCAACCTTGGCGTAGACTTCGGCCTCGATGCCGAGGGACTGAGGAATCTTGTTGAGGCGGACCAGGGGTGTGTTGCCGATCAGCTCGGTGGCCGACATCGTGAGGCCGAGTTTAGACGCGTCGATGATTGGCACCATGCCATTGCTGGCGTTGCCGTTGACCGTCGCCATCGTTTGCGCTAGCTTCCTTAGCTTGTTCTGGCGGGGAGGGGTCAAAGAATGTGCGATTGAGGCAAGGCGCAAGAGGCAGCAGACTGAGCAAGCAGCGAGAAACAGCTGACAAAATTAGTTCAAAGATCGACTGGGACGATAAGGCAAAAAAAAGCTCTTGCAAAATTCAATGGCTGTGGGGAAGGGGAAGATATCCGCACTGGTTCAGGGAAAATCGAGGGGTGCAATGCCAATCGCCGAAAGCGAAGTGGGCGAAGTGGGATATGCATCGTCCTCCAACGAAACACGAATGCCGATGTTATGCGCCACTGAGCGTGGGGCAAGAGCGGTGAAGTTGCGTAATGAACGCCGCACGTGCTGTTATCTCCCGCCAATAACCCTAACCCTTGAGGAATTCGGCTTGCCCCTTGCCTTGGCACGCCTTGGCACACCTTAGCATAGCTGGCGAGACCGACACCTTTCGAAAGCCAGGTCCAAAAAAATGCCAATCCGGGCAGTTACGTGTCATGGTTTTATAATGGGGTTCATTCCTCGGTGATACAGGCCTGACCATATGCATCAGAGGCCTGACTGAAGTCATACGAAGGATGTTCTGGGACAAGCAAGGGGGGAGTCGTTCAGGGGTCTCACCATCCCTTCCACACGGGCCAAACGGACTCAACAGTGTCAGCATTATTGAGCTATGCTGTTTTTGGTTTGCTCTTTGACTATGGTCACCTAGTACTTAGAGTCTAACTCAAGCCTGCTAGCAAATTTCTTCTATCTATGTCTCTATGCGTACGTAGCTGAGTTAGGTACATTGAATCATACAGCTAAACATCAGCCCATGCCATGATGTTTAGCAAACAGGAAATCAACAAATCAACAACCAAAAAACCAGCATCGAGATTTTTTGTATGAAAGTTTCAAAGCGTCTATCTAACGCTACCTACAATTTTAAGAGAATGTCTTTTTGAACGGTACACAGTATGTCGAAGCTCATCCCTTGGTGCTGTTAATTAATTACAGCTTGCCTTCCTGCATTCACTAGCATCCTGCTGCTGTAACTCAGGCCTCCCACGATGTGAACTAGACCTCTCGTGATGTAATCAAGATGTCTGGTGTCACAATTTAGGCCGTGATATTTTCATGTAAAATGTTTAAGGGTTCTCTGATACGGTTTCGCACAATTACAGTGTACCCAGTATTACAGTGCGAATAGACGGAGGCTATGGTGCAAATAGACCGAAAAGTATGCATCATCGTTGACAAAATTCAGCTCAGGGGCATGAACAGGCAATTGTGATGCTACAAGCTTGGTTGTTAGAGACGGCCCGAAAATGGTTGGCTTGCTGCCCTTTCCGAGTGCCAATCGCGTGTTGTCGGCCCGCGTGTCTCGCGAGCTAGGAATCGGGTCGTGCCAATGACGTCACCATCTGTTGTGATTCTAGACCACTGCAAGGAACCTCACCACTGCATTTCCCGGGCAACATCTCACAGTCCGACAGTTCGCCAAAGTAAAACTCTCAGCCCAAAGTGTCTTTCTTTCCCTCGATATGGGTCGACAGGAGAAGATTGCACGGTCTGTCGTGCGCGCCATTACAAATGGCAGCGGACTCGAGAAGAGGTCGAGCGGACCCGTCACCTGGATCCTCGCTGTCTTTTCGGTATTCTTCTCGCTATACCAGCTCACCCTTCGAAATATTAGACCCGGCGATTTCGCAAATCTCCGTCGAAATCATTGGCAACTCAGCGACGATGAGTACGCTGGTTCGTTCCAAGCGAGCGAAGGCGGCGGGAAGCAAGAGGAAGCCCTAAATTCCATAGGAGACATGGGGTTCTCTGGATCCGTAAGCTGAACGATGCTTTTGCATATGGGACACGCTAACACATTCCTGCCTCCAGACCTTCTATTCCACCGCCGACCAAAAATACCTAGTGAAGTCTGTCCCTCGATACTCCGAACACTCCTTCTTCCGCGACGATCTCCTTACGCCGTACGTCGAACACATGGCAGAACACCCACGCTCCCTGCTGGTCCGAATCTGCGACTTCTTGGGGGCATCAGGGGTTTCCATCGGGCGTATGTTCCGGCTGGCCCCATCGCATCACATCGTCATGGAGAACATCATGTATGGGCGAGACATTGCAAAGAAGAGAGGGGAGGTGGACTGGGAGGATTGGGACTTGAAGCCCTCGTCATATTTCTTTCCAGAGCGTGACATCCTAGACGGGGCACTCACCAGCGAGGCGACCAAGAACCAGTTGGCGGATGAGTTCCACGACAAGATTGTTCTGACCAAAGAGCAAGCCGATTCGCTCTTCTCAAGCCTCGAGGCAGACACGAAATTGCTGGCGGAGCACAACGCGGTTGACTACTCTTTATTCCTGGTACGAATTAAGACAGGACAGGAAACCCCTGAGGCCGGATCTTCAACTGCGGACTCGGCGATGGTTCCAACAGCGCCGCCCTCAGTGCCTCCTGCTCCGCCGTCATGGAGGACTGGAGTTGCTTCAGCAGACGGAAAGCACATCTTTCGTGCAGCCATTCTGGACTTCTTCTGGGCCAAGCATAAGATTCAACCGCAGGCCATGACACTGTTGATCTCCTTGTGGAACCTCATCACAAATTCCGGCCACATGAGCATCACTACCACACCCGACGAGTACCGAGAGAGATTCATGAATATGTGCAAGCATATCGTGGAGGTTAGAGAAGACTAACTTTGGGTGGAGCGCTGGAGTTTACAAGTTTAATCCTCGAGATACCCTGTCATAACGTATTTCCGCAACACCGGCTTACTAGAAGCGCTCATTCTGATTCGATGTTTAATTCAACCGTAGTACGAGGAGATTCATTACGCTTTTTGTGAACAAGAGTCCAAGTCCTACTCTGAGTCCCAGAAGCGATACTCATACACGAAATGATTGATTCGCCCGCTGTTGATAAAACACGACGCAACAGTTCTCACACCCGCTGATAAACGCTCGCCAAGACGAGGAGGTCGAACAACGAAGCTACGACTTAGACATCCTCTCATGCCTAGCATCTCCATCACATTATCCTTCCTAATCCGCCCCATCCGAGTTGACGAGAAACCTCACCTTCTTCTTTACAGGCTCCCTTCCACTGTTCAAAGGCTGAGCTCCCCTCTTTTTCACATTCTCCGTCTAGTGAAGCCAGGGAATCATATCATTCTATAGTCGTTCCAAACCTTTCTCCAATGGCGTCGGTCTAGCCACAGCCGCACGTGACAATGATAATATGGTCTGGGCTGCTTCAAGCATCTCTTCATATTCGCTTTGTTCCGAGGGAGAGGCGGACGAACTAGGCTCGGTTTCTGGAGTTGATCGTGATCCGAGGCTTGAAGCAGCCCGCGAAACACTGCTTGAGGTGTATGGTGACTCAATGTTCGGGAGCGGCGGTAGCTTCACGATGGCTTCGCAACGTATCACAACCCTGTTCTAAAAGATCTCGCCATCCTCTATGCGGACCTTCGCGATCGTGCGCTTGAAATAGTCGTCGTGATCGTGTATTTCGCGACACCTTACAACCTTCTCCCAAAATATTTTGGTTTCGAGGCGAAAATATTCTCTGATGTCTGCTTGCAGCTCGGCTCTGCTTGAAAAATTGTGCGGATAAGCGTCAGGGCGCCTGTTGAAGAAGTCAAGAAGTTCCTCTCTGTAGCCGAGCGGGCCGACTTTGCTTGGGGCCTCCACACTTTCCCAGCCGGGTTTCTATTCCGAAATTGCGTACGTGGGCTCGATCGACCGTGTGAGATGAAGCGAAGATGCAGGTGTAGTGCAGTTTAAAGGAATTTTCTCTGGATCTTGGAGGTTCGTTTTCGTAGGCAGGTAACGATGATGCTGGGAATCAATGTCAGATGGCGGAGGCTCTTCCCAGGTTTGGCTAGGAATCACGCTCAAATGGAAGTTTGCTTTCTTGATGTTGTACTAGAAAGTGCCAACTGAGCTGGCCGCTCGAGCTTCCCATCATGGGAAGCTGGCAGGCCACGCCGCACTGTTTCCCAGCATCGCAAACTTTTCCCAACTTGAGCTTCCCAAAAGCACCCAGCCCCGCGTACCCGAAATGAGCTCCGGGAAATCGTACCCTGCACCCTGCAGACCGGTTGCTGTCAAGGCCACACATCATATGCGGGCTTTTGAGGCATCACCTAATGGCACGTGCAACAGCAGCCAACAGCAATTAGGAGACGTCGCATCGCAGGTCTGCACTGTCACCTGGCAACCTCTCCACTTCGACGCGGATTCTAGGCCGGAGCGGCTTCTTTCCCCGTCCTTACGTTTCCTTCTGTCCCTGCCTCCTTCCTGCCGCGTTTAGATTTCATGCATGTCGCCTGCATCGAACCAGCCAACCCCGCCTATCATCTAATATTATCACAAAATTTGTCAGGAGAACCGTGGAGGGCGCTCTGAGTTTCTCAACGACTCACTTCGGTTGTTAGGAAGGATCACACTTAGGATCGCCTTGCAGTTGAAAGGATCGAGACTGAATCGCAAACACAATATGCCGGTCAGCACAGGGGCACCGCCGAGCGCAGCGCAGTGTTACACAAGCCCAAGATCCGCATTCCTTCGGCAACGGCACGCGGAACGCTCTGGTCCAGAACGTCTACAGGCTCTGCGTGCGACGACTGCGGTTCCGATTCCCGTCGTCTGCTGCAGCAGCAACGAGGGGTCCTCAAGCGCGCTTAGCATTATGCGGCCCTGTGGCGGAGGCGGCTCGTTTCAACACGGCTATATGTGCATCGATATGATGTCTACAGGGGAGGCCCGGCATACACCTCTCGCCACAGCCGTCCAGGGAGGTCGTAGAGGTCTCAATTGGAATGAAACACACGGATTCTACCCCACCACCAATCGCCGTGGGCGGATTTCAATGCGCTACGGGGCTTTATGACCCACCCCCCCGGGCCATGTGGGAAACACGGGAGGAACGCAAGCGCTTGAGCCGTTCCACCCTTTGGCGAGCAACATCGTGCCCCCACCGCGTGTTGGCGACTCAATGGGGTGTCGTATCGGCCGAGCAGCCGCGAGAGGGGCGGGTGCATCCAGGTTCGCCGTGAGCGGGAGAGTCCGCAGATGGCTGGCCTCTTTGGACGAGCCCAGAAAGGTTCTTCCCTGTGCCACATATTAAATAGCAGCCGGACACCTGGTCTGCATCCCGCTTCTGCACACTCCCCTCATCTTCCCTTCTCACCACACCGTGTTTGCTCAATTTCCCTTCTGCTGTGCGCACCCAGTCTACCATACTCAGCATACCCAGCTACACGATCCACAAACTCCAAGATGGCGACAGACGGCCTTCCCGACTACGTCCTTGACGCGAACGCCGTGACCAAGGACACGGACGTGAACTGGCGTCATGGCAGAGCCCCGGACTACACGAACACGAGGAAGGTGTGGGCTGAGAGTGCGTCCTCCTCCCAAGCTCGAATTCAATGAGGAAGGACCTACTGACAGCTAGGCAGCCAAGAAGGCCAACCACACCGCCGCCAGTCTCCCTGACTTGGTCGAGAATCTCGTCAAGAACTGGGAGATCGAGGCTTCCTACAAGATGGACCTCAAGGACTGGCGCACCGTTGACACGTCAAACTATAGCTTCTCGGTCAACGGCGGGCCGCCCCAGACCGGCGATCACATGCTGAAGGTTGGCACTTACAATGCCATCATCGAACCCAACGAGTTCTACTGCCCCGCTCATTCCAGCTTCGATGCTAGTCACAAGTCGTTCAAACGCATGATGCCCACCTTTGCCTGGGAGGTGCTTGAGGTCTTCAGCGGGCCACCGCAGGTGTCGTTCCGCTGGCGTCACTGGGGCACCATGAAGGAAGACTATGTCGGTTTCAACGAGTAAGCTCTCCCGAAACCAAGATCTGGGCCTCCTCCTGACTGTCTGTGTAGCAAGGGAGAGAAGGTTACAATCAAAGCCCATGGAGGCGCCATCGACATCGAGGGTGTCGCCGTCGCTGTCGTCAATGACAAACTTCAGCTGCAGAAGGTCGAGGTCTTCTTCGACCCCATGACCATGTTCCGCCAGATGGCCGCAGAAGGCAATGTGACGAAGGAGAAGGTCGACCAAGTTGAAATTCGCTGAGCATCGAGGAATCTTTTTGGGATATATGTATACTATCTGGTTGGATATGAGAGCGCTCTAAAAGCTAGCTATTGCACGACTCACGCTGTTTCCCCGCTGCAACAATCGCGACACTGTCTTCAACTGGCGGCGCCGAGTCTAGCGCGGAGGACTAGCTCTGATTGTTTCAGGGGTCATGTCCTCAGGATGGGGATCTGCATTATGCATTGGGAGCAGTACCCGTTGGTAGCCTCCAGTGCAAGGTGCGAGGCACAGCAGCCAGGGGCCGATGCTAACAACCAACCTATCGGGACCGTACCACGGGGAATATCCGACTCGTGGGGTCTGAGACTAACCAACAAGCTCCGCGATGGCTTGCAGCTCAATGCCAAACTCTCTGGCTGACGCCCCGATGACGAGTAGACTCGAGTTGCCACGACTTGCTACAATTGCGAAAGGGGTGCCTTCCAAGCCGGCGCTTCTCCATGGGATTTCGAGATCTCCTCCTCCATTCCGCATCCTTGACTTATCACATCTCAACCAAGCCCTCAGCCCAGTTCACAATCACCCATTCACCAACGCAGTCACGATGTCGCCTGCGGCCTCAGAGAAGACCATGCGGCAGTATGTCGCAACCAAGAAGGGCGGCCCCTTTCAGGTGGTCAAAGGACCATACCCCATCCCCGGCCCCGATGAGATCTGCATCCGCAACCGCGCCGTCGCGCTGAACGCGCTCGACCTCAAGAGCCTGCACCACGGCATGATGGTGCAGAGCTACCCCGAGATCTTCGGTATCGACACGGCAGGCGTCGTCGAGGTCGTCGGCTCTAACGTCACCGACTTTAAAGCCGGAGACGCCGTCATGAGCTCTGCTGGCCTCGGCGGCCGCAAGGGCGCTTTCCAGGACATCACCACCGTCCCAGCGCATTTCGCCTCGCGCAAACCCTCCACTTGGAGCTTTGCCCAGGCCTGCTCGGCCCCGTGAGCCTCTACCCCTCTCTTTCCCCCCTTCTCCCTGACACCCAAGAAACTAACCACCCCTCCCCAGAATCTGCTACCTCACCGCCTCCGCCGCCATTACAAAGGGCCTCAACACCCCCCTCCCGCACCTGCAGTCCCGCAAGCCGGTGCCCCGCGACGACAACAGCGCCGAGTACCTCCAAGAGCGCCACCTGCGCAGCAAATCCCTCGGCGGCCTCGCCCTGGCGCTCGCCAACCCGCCGCCCCCGCCGCCCCTTAACTCAATCCTCATCATCGGCGGCTCTTCGGGCGTCGGCGCCTCCGCCATTCAGCTGCTGCGCCTCACCCTCCCCGCCGCAAAAATCATCACCACCAACTCCCCCGTGCACGATAAGCGGCTCATCTCCCTCGGCGCATCCGTCTGCGTCGACCGCAACCAGCCCGTGCAGAAGGTCATTGCCGCTGTGAAAACCGCTTCCCCCGCTGGCAGAGGCGTGGATGCCATTCTCGACGCCGTCTCTGGCGCAGGCGAGGAGCGCGCCCTCTTCGATGCGCTCAAGAAGGACGGGCCGAGCCTCTATACCAACGTCTTCACCGGGAAGGAGGTCGAGGCGCCTGAGGGGGTCGAGGCGACCAAGGTGTTTGCGCACATGATGTTTGTGACGCCCGATCCGGAGGGGGCGTCGGCGATGGCGAGGCTGGTGGACTTGGTGGAGGAGGGGAAGTATAAGTTGCCGTTGGAAATTGAGGTTGTGGGGAGGGGGCTGGATGAGATTGGTGCGGGATTGGAGAAGCTGAGGGGGGGTGTTAGTGGGTCGAAGCTGGTTGTTGGTTTGTAGGTGGGTGGGTTGGTTGGTTAGTGATGCGGTGGGAAGAGGAGGGGGGGATAAAGGGGGAAGGGGAAGAGAGGAATTAGTTTTAGAATGTAAGGAATCGCATTCGGTAGGTGTGTTCAAATCAGCTTAAGGAAGTGTCAGTCGATATAAGGTTGTTAAACTTCAGGAACCCACAGGGCTGTAGTACAGGCCTGTAGTCTCAGAGGAAGAAGTGCGTACTGGTCCAAGCCGTACTACAGTGCCGTAGGCACTGTAGGAAGCAAACAAATGGCCTGAGTTACACAGGCAGTGCCTCTGTAAGAGGGTTGTCACAGTGAATATTAACACTGGAAAGAAGAGGATCCGGAAGGCAGTGCCTTGTGAAATGACTGGAAAAGAATGAAGTTGCTTACTTAAGTAGAACTAGATACAGGAGAGGAGAGAGCCTGTTATAGGCTGTGGGAGGCTCTGGAAGAATTCTAGAGCCTTCTATAAGGTAAAAATAACTAATACAATAACGGAATAGTATTATTCTGAACCATTCTTTATAGTTCTGCTGACGTAGTGGCTGACATAGCCATTGTAGTGTTCTAATTAATTATGTAGGGCAGTAACCTTACTGGATTCAGGGAGTTCCACCCCTCTGAATTCCAGAAGGTTCGGAGTGCTTTAGGGGCCCTAAGTGTTGGAAGCGCGGCACTTTGGATTCTGTGGATTTGAAGGGGTTGCAACTGCGTGATTGTATTGCTTGTGTTGACTCTGTTCCTCTGGCTCTGGCTGGAAGCCAGAGGCTTCTTTATAGACTATTCTGCAGGATTCAGGCTTCGTCACTCCGGTGGCTGAGGCTCACTGGCGTACTGGCAGTGCCAGGTATCCAGTCAGCTCCGCTGACTAGATGCCCAGGGCCTCTGAACCCTCTTCTTTCTGACAATTGGAGCGATTGAGCGATTGAACACGGGATATGTTTGGAACAGTTGGCTCTGCACCGCACAGCCAAGACATCGTTTTGCGGAGGCCGACAGATGCGGGCTTGACGCAGGCGTCTGAGAGCGGTTTAGTCTCCCGATGTCGGAAGGTGTAGGAGCGGGGAGCAGTTGCCCTGCGTTTGGCTTTCAGGTTTGAGGTGAGGAGAAAGTTGGGGGAACTCGTCAAATGGACTAGGTGCTTTCTAATATACCAGTACTTAGTAGCCCCAAGGTTCCTTGGGATCGCTGTTGTCTACCTCCAGGCATGGATATGAATTGTCTTGACGTTTGTCAAAGTCAAAACCGGCAGATTCGTCGATGAACCATTTCGCACATTCTCCCGGTTCCATAAATGAGAGGTTGCACTCGCCATACGCTTCCAAGAGCGTGTGTTGGGGATCTACCTTCCACTTGACCAAGCCGTCACTTGTCCAGCCACCACGATACCTACAGACGTGACAAGCACGCATTTTCTGTCAGCCAAATCTTGTCCTCTAGATGGGCAAGGGGCCAAATCGCGCCAGCACTAAACTTACGAATGCGGGTCATCGGGACCGAGATGGCAGCCCGTCACCACGGTCGAGAGCATGTCGATACAGGTTTGGCGGTCCAAGTGGAACATGTCGATATAGTTTCCGGGATAACTTTTGAACGTGGTGACAATGACCCGCACAAGCAACCCCCCCTTCTCCTTCTCCAAAGGTACCTCGCCTTCCCGGGGGTGCGTAGTATTGACCCAGAGCGCCAACCCAATGGTGCTATTGGGCCATAGCAAGCCGTCCTTTAGCCTGCCGCCAAATTTCCCATCGGACCCCCCCTTACAGAAAAAATCGATCGCCTTGTAGAGATGGTAATCGTGGGTGGATCTCCCACATTGGTTGCAACCAGTCCACTGGATATTCTCGACCTTTGGCTTAGTGACCTCCCTCCATGCCTCGGGATGCACGTTCATCGCGAGGACGTTGGTTTGTGCCGCCGTCACTGTCAACACCGATGTCGCTGTCGATACCGCTGTCGTGGTGTATGTCATTGTTGTGGTGGTGTATGCACGTGTCGTTGTTCTGGGCGGCTTGGACACGACGGTGATGGAGGTCGTATGTGTAAGCTTTGACGTTAACACTGTCGTGGTCGTCTCAGTCTCGGTCTCGGTCCCGGTCTTGATCTCGGTCTTGATGCCCGTCTTCGTTTCGGTCTTGACCTCCGTCTCCGTCGTGATCTCGGTCTCCGTCTCGGTGAAGGATTTGGTGGTGGTGATGAACCGGGGCATGTCTGTCGCTGTAACGGTGCTGGTCGCCGAAATGGTGACGATGGGATTTGTGTCTGCAGACGAGACGTCTTTGGCAAGCGCGGCCATAAAGACTAGCAAGGGAAGAGTTAGAACTCTCATGTTTTGAGGTTTGATGATATGTTGCCAAAAGTAACTGTTTCCAGTGTTGTCTTGGATTTTCGGTGAAAATGAAAGTGTAGCCGAGGGTGCAAAGAATGGGCGCGGCAGCAAGCTATAAATACAATGGATGTACAACATGCTGAGACACACCGAGTGCAGTGACATTGCCACCGTCACTGACTTGGTAGGTGCGTAAGGTAACAAACCCGAGAGGAAACGCCCGAATCGTGAGTCACATTGTCCATACATCAACTCGGCAGGTGCCTTACTTAGAGATGACTTGCACATCCTATGGAGGGCGACTCATCTGTGTTTCGTCCGATACTCTTACAATCGTACAGAAAGTCGGCCCACGTTTGTGTCATGTTTCAGGATTGAGGTCAGAAGTCACGTTAACTTGGGTTGAAAAGATTTAAACAGACCGGCTGTATTGAAGGGTCTACCTCGTGCAGGCTCAAGATGTAGCCGTTCGCATGGTCCAAGTCCACATCCCAACCTACCGACCTAGGTAGGCTTACCAACCTCCCAAACCATCATGTATGCAATGCCAATCCTTGAAGGCCTGCGACGTAGGTGTGTCCTGGTCATAAAACGTATCGTTTCCATACCATTGTGCACAACCCTTAGGCGTTTGAGCGCCCTCAGCCTCAGAGCACCGCGAGCCTGCTGGCTCGGGTTGAACTCTAGGATCCACCATGAATTGAATGACGCCGTTAGTCACCCTACCACCATATCCCCTGGTTGTTACAAGTATTTGACATCAGCCAAGCTCTTGTCTTCGAAAGTTATAGTACCTAATCGGGCATAAACTTACCGGTCAGTACTCGTATCGCAGCCGTTCACGGTCCGGTTCAACGCCTCCACACAAGTCTGGTCGGTCATGTTGCGGATATCCACCCAATAGTTGCCAATCGTAGTGACAAGCACCCGTATCATATTGCCTTGCGTCACGGCCGCTCCCTTGATTTGCCTTTTTATAGGCCATAACGCCAGTCCAAGTGACTCGCCTGGCAGCAACTTGCCGTCCTTCAGGGCACCCGATCTGCCACCAAAGAGCCTGTCGTCGCCCCCTTTGCAGAAGAATTCTATAGCCTGGGAGAAGCCGCTCTTCTCGGTGGAGTTTCCGCAACCGAAGCATGCTGGGTTCCAGTGAATACCGTCAAGTTTGAGTTCGGTAGCCTCAGCAGAAATTTTCATGTCCGTTTCTGGTGGCGAGGAAGAGCTGGGCATTTCCGATTCTGGCGGCGAGGAAGGGTTTGATTTCACGTGTGTCGGCCGTAACTTGACGGATGTGGTGAGCGTTGACACATGGTCGACCGATGTGGTAAGGGTTGAATCATGTTCAACTGTGCTGGTGAGGAACTTGAATACTGTGGACTTTGACACGGTCGTAAACGTCTCGGTGGTGGATTCGGTGACAATCAGCACCGTTGAGACAGTCTCGGTGGTAGGCTTTGTAAGGGTGGCCACTGTCGAGGTAGTCGTGGTGGTGGGTTTGGTCAGGGTCGACACTGTCGTCGTAGTTTCAGTCACGGATTCGGTGACTGTCTTGAACTGCTGCGTTTCTGTTATCATAACCCGGCGTGTGACGGTGGTCTTGGGTGTTGTGTCAGTGGCCAAGGTGTACTTGAACAGAGTGGCCACCAGGGCCAGAATCGAAATGATTGAGGATCTCATGCTGCCCGTTTGGGGGTCGGTAATGCAGCGATAGGAAAGCTCAAGAAATGGCGTGAGTTAGAAGGCTCGGTTGACAAGGACAGAAAAGTCTCGCCAGGAAGGGGGGGTGGGGGTGGGGGTTCGTAGCAATAAATAGCCCTCCAAAATATGCAGCCAGTGGTTCCGTCCCATCCTCTGGTCAACGGGCCTGAAAGAAAGCACGGCAATAATTCATTGCTTTATCATACCAGCATCGCACAGGTCGGCCGCCAACTCGTACACTTTCATCCAGTCTTCCTCACAAGAAGACAGTTGATGGGGGTTGCGGCGACTGTGAGCAAAGGCCGGGACCGTGAAGCACTATATGCATTCGCTGCTACACTCCTACCTCGAGTCACCAACTTGTCTTGCTTTTTGTCCACCATTTTGAGGCGATCGCCCAATATCACAAAGTTTGTGATGAGATTGCCGAGTCACACCCCGGACAGGCATAGAGTGACACGACAGGTCATCTGTAAACATGAAGGACGGAACCGAGGGGGGGTAGGAGCTCGGGACTATTGGCGGCTGTACGTGGTATGATGAGTGTGAATTCGAAGACGGTAGGGTTGGGGTCGATGCAAGAGTTGCGACAGGGGCGGGCTGGCTATTCG
>Ga0247760_1000739_pt1 | contig 34294 bp, 29 predicted proteins | sample UWRJL171409R4_FD_179936 | JGI IMG/M metagenome (GOLD analysis project Ga0247760, IMG submission 179936) | Plant litter microbial communities from Arlington Agricultural Research Station in Wisconsin, United States - UWRJ-L171-409R-4 | ecosystem: Environmental > Terrestrial > Plant litter >... | reverse complement strand
GGTAAGCTAAAAGCAGAAGGGAAAACTTACTCGCAGAGTAGGGACACACGTAGTCGAGGTAGATTTCCAACGTGTGGGCTGCGTCGCCCAGAGAAGTTGAGCTGGCGCCGGGAGGGGTAATAGTGAGGCGGTGGCCGTTGAACTTTGGAGCTAGAGCCATGTTGTCTTTGAAAATGATATGCTCTTTGTGGCTGGAATGAGGTGAGGTTTGAGTGGTGATAGGTCTCGATTTGGACCTGGGTTACGTTGGGTTGAGCTCGGTTTGGAGCTGACTTGAGTTTAAGTTAAGTAGGTAGGTAGCTAACGACAAGTGAGGGGAGGGGGGTAGTTTAGAACCCAAAGAGGTACTTAATGAAGTGCCGGGATTTTAAGTTTGCTTTCCGTTGAGCCCGTTTGTTGGTCCGGATAAGGGGACCAGTTAAACGCCGGGTTTGAATGATTTGGAATGGGGATATGAACAAAGACTGGACGGAGCTCGTAGCCCGTTGATGATGCCATAGCTCGATGTTGCGGGTCGCTTACACATACCGCATCACATCACCAGACATGCAGCAATCATGCATGCAATCATTGCCTTTCTTTGGTTTCCCACACAAAGATTCCTGAGCGGATTGGCCAAGTAAACACGATATACAATGCGTACCTACCTAGGTGCCTCACCGACGTATCTACCTCACACAATAACAAGTGTTGGAAAGCACAAGGACATATACTGTGCTCGTAAACAAATTATACAGCCCAGGACAAAATACAATACTACGACGACGCGCTGATCAAATCTCGCGCCAAACTGGCAATCAGCTCCCGACTGACCCTCGGATCCGAAGCCTTTTGTAATTCTCTGGTCCGCCCATCGAGACGATTCCACACCTCGATAAACTTCCCATCCGTCTTCTCACTCGAACTACGACCGAAGCGGGTAATCGCCTCAACCATGACATCGCGACGCCGTAGTCTGTCGACATCGGCCTCAGTCAGCCCGACACGGCCGTACATGTGGGCGATACGGGCGCAGTACATGATCACGGCAGCAAGACCAGCACCGAGTGCTGTGGCTACTGACGAGCCTGTCTCGCCTTTGAGCTTAGCAACACCGGCCGGCTTGTTGCTGTGCTGCTGAACCACTTCGACGCCGGGAAAGATAAAGTCTAGTCGCTCGAGTGACCCAACCCATTCGTAAGGCAAGCCCGTGGGGTTTGCTGCCCCCACTTTGATGACAGCTTCAGGTCGGTAGTCCCGCGGGTAGTGGCTGTCGCCAGCATGGCCCTGGTCTTTGGCCGAACAGAACATGAGCACGTTGTTGTCGATAGCCCGCTGTAGCGCCTTGTCAAAGGCCGTTTTCAGCTCGCTTTTGGCTTGCGGAGGGCTGACAGTCCACGACATGGAAATGATATCAGCTCCACGGTCAACGGCCGCGTCGATGGCTTGCGCTGCCGACATGGGGTCGATGCCGCCGCCCACCGTGCGTAGACGTATTGGGTAGATCTTGGCCATCCGACAAACACGCACAACCATGGACGCCATGATGGTTCCATGGTTGTTCTCCGAAACGTACCACGGCCGGACTCGGTCGCCATCTTCTTCGTAATCAAAGGTGCGGCCCGTCAGTACGCGCCCGATGAGCTCATCTACAGTCGTGTCGACTCCGTCATCAATGACAGCCACGATGATATCGGACACCGGGCCCTTCTCTCTCATAATCTCGGCCCGCTCCGTCAGAGTAGCATTCGCCGACAGGGCGGACAGGGCCGCGTTGGCCTCCTTGGTGCGCTCAGCAACAATTTTTCTCCACACATTGTCTATGCGCTGGGCGAACTCGTCCGTAGAGTCCAACCAGCGGTGCGATGTTGGTACGCTCGCGGCATCACCATTGGGCCCCCCATTCGCAGCACCATTTTTCGGCCGCAGCGAGAGACCGCCCAGCTCGGCCTTGACACTGATGGCCCCGAGCTTTGCGGGAGGATCCGGATCCGGCTCCGGTGCCGCCGTTGCCTGCGGCTGCGCGGGTGCTTGAATCACAGCAATTCCCGTCGTAGTCCGACGAGCACTCGAATTAGGGACAGGTGGTGGCGGCATCGCCTCTCGGTCCCGGTCTACAGCTGGGGCAGGCGTAGTTGTCGGAGCCTTCTCGACCTCTGATTTCCGGGGGATATAAAGTTCGTACTCGGTTTGCATCCGATTTCTAAAGTTTAAGATGGATTGCTCCGTCCGTTCCTGGCTTTCAAGGGTCTTTGTTTTCATTAGTCTATGAAATAATGAGGAAACAGGAAGCAGGCTTACACAAATGGTGAGGAGGGTAACCTGAGAGAGATTGGGCAACCTTCGCCGCAGGCCCTCAGGATCGCTCCACGCACGAAGCACGGCATTGTTGCCACCCCAGTGCAGCACCAATTCTACGATCTCCGTGCTGGCGTTGCAGATTGTGTCTGGGTCGAGATCGGGTTTGCTCCAGTCGAGGTGCTCGACCCCGAAACCCTTCAGGCACAGCTCAATCGCCTCGTCTGAGTGCGGAGGGCTCTTGCTGTCGTCGACAATAACCTTGAGGATGCGGTCGACCTTCTTCTCCTTGCGCAGCCATTCAAAGAAATAGAGCATGTCAGATCGCCCGCGACAGTGCTCCTCGCTGGGCGGAACGCGTAGCGGGTTCTTGCGCCAGTTTTTGACGTATACGGCGGGAAAAGCAACATACTTCAGCACGTTGTCAAACTTGACGTCGCGGAAAGAGTCCCTGAATGCATCGGCGTCCGCCTCGGTTGCAAGGCCCTCGTACTCGAATGAGATTTGAATGTCTGCACGAATTAGTATCTGGACAGCGTATCTTGGTAGGTATCTAGGTACCTAGGATGCATACCGTCAGGATTCTTGCCATAGAGAAATTTGACCGCCTTGTGATGGCTCCTTGTCCGGAGATACTGGATTTTAATATCCATCTTCAGCTTGTCCGAATATTCGTCACGTTTTCGCTTTCGATCCTCGGCCGTCTCCTCGGATTCGGGCTCCGCAAACGTGACAGTTGCTGTCCGCTTGAGAGGCGTCCTGGGATCTGGACCGCGTGGCCGGCCATCACCCTTTGGTTTCTGGCTTTCATCTCTGGCTGCAGGAGGAGCCCGTGTGTCAACCCGAGGCTCGCGACCTCGCGGTCCCTCCTTGTCGCGAAATTCTTTGCCTGAGCCTGTTGGTGCCCCCTTGTAGACCTGGCTCTTTGCGTCTTCGCCTTTGGGCGCGCCCTTTCCGGGCACCGCAGGCTGCGCATTCCGCGAGAAGTGAGAGGCTTTGTTGGCTTCCCCTTCCGACTCAGAATCACGGTCCCCATCAGTTTGCGCGCGCTTCCGCTCCCCCTGTTGCTGCCGCTGTTGCCTCCTGCGCTGTTCATCAAACTCTTTGGCCCGCTGTTCTTCGTCCTGCCGTCTGAGGTTCCTCAAATCCTCCTCTGTTTTGGCTCTCGTCGACTGTCCCAGCTTCGGCGGTGGGGCCTTTTCGCGGAACTGCTCCCGCGTCTTGATGTGGTAGCGGTAGACAGAGAGGCGCTCTCCATTGGTGACGAAATCAAGCACTGCCTTTCCACTTTTGATGAGGCTGCTCTTCTCGCCCGTCTTCAGTAAAGATTTGATAATGCCGTACTGATCGTGACTACAGCGGCTATAGTCAACAGCGTAATGCAGAGGCGTAAAGCCAAACGAATCGGCAGCAGCAACCGCGGCTTCGGTCGATTTCCGCACTAGCTTCTTGAGTGTTTCGGGCGACACGACCTGTGGCGATGACCGGAGCGCAAAATGCAGCGAGTTTTCTTCGCGCCCATCGGCGCTGCAGCGCACCAAGATGGCTTGAGAGAGTGGATCATTGGCCTTTTCCTTTTTACTCTTTTTCCCCGAGCTAGACGTCGTCTCAATCGGCTTTGTGTTTTTGACCACGGCATCAACAATACGCGAGTGGCCACTGGCGATGGCACGGTAAAGAACCGTTTGGCCACTGATGCGACTGCCCTGCTGGTCCAACGTATCACGAACCTTGACAAGCTCAGGGTACTTGGCGACGATGGCGACAAATGCCTTGCGGATCGGCGGAAGCACTTTGAGGTTGACGGGAATGTGTTTTTGCCACGAATCAATCAGCATGTGCAGAACCGTCTGGCCGTTCAGCTCTGACTGCTCCCTGAGAGCAGGACACAGGGCGAAAATTTCATCAGCCTTGTTCCAATCCAGCTCCCCCTTGAGAACCTTGTTCTCAACAAAGTCCAAGAGGGCCCGATTGAAAGGGTTTGTTTGCTCTTTGATCTGCTTTTGGTAGTACTCCTGCTCCTCCTCGTCCTCCTCCTCCACCTGCTCGTCGTCGTCATCATCGCTGTCCTCGTCGCTGTCCCGGTCTCGCGGGTAGGGAGATTTGGGCTCGGACATATTTCTTTCTAGTCGGCGGGAATGCAGCTTGGTTGACTTGGCTGCTCGCGTACTGCTTGCTTGCTCGACTGACGCGCGGATCAGTTGGAGCTCTCGCTGTGTGTTGGGCTTTTATGAGCCAAGTCGACTCGCGGCGGTCCTTTCATGGGAACAGCACCATTCCCAAATCTGCTCGGACTGCCTACGCTGGCGCAATTTGGGAGCATGTACCGATACTTTACAGGGGTCTTGAGGGGGTGTTCTGGGGTCGGTCGGAGGCTGAGACTCCAATTGCGTGTCTCGGCTGCCGTGTAATTCCACCATAGCAGCTGCATGGAACTAGTGTAGAGCTTGGCCTTCTGTTGTTATGCTGGAGCATCGCAACCAGCACAACATTCGCACGAAGTGCAGGGTAACGATAAAAGAGCGGGGCAGAGTCACTGGTGGGAGGGGGCGTAAAGAAATAGATGCCCATACAAATCTGACAGTCCAACACACTCTGTAAACGCGCTCCTCGAGAAACATGTCTGACTACGAAGACCCGGAATATGAGAGAGAGTTTGAAGGTCTCGAGGCCCTCGAGGATGCTGGCGTCGAGAGCTTCGAGATCGGACTTACAGAGAAGGGTGATGGAGACTTTCATACCAAGAATGACCCGGAGGCCCCTTTCCAACGCAGCACAGTGACGCAGCGCAAGGGTGACGTCGACGTCAAGGCAACTCTCATCGATGTTATTCATGGCCGATGGGGAGATGACGACCCGGATGCCGCGGCAACACTTCTCGTGTTTCTATTCCGCTTCGACCCGAGACGCCGGTCACGACGCATCACGGATGCTAATCTCGTCTTTAAGTTTTTTGACGCTGAGGGACGGCACCGCAAGAATCCTGAAGTCTATGAGATCTCGTTCAACCACAACCTCAGTCTCGTGCCGACGAAACGAAACGAGACCATCACCAGAGGCGCCGAGGGCACGGCAGGTGGCGGACTTCTCGGGGCCGAGCTGTCATCTACATTGAAGTGGGAGAAGGTGATCGACCAGGAAACCACAGACGCCACTCACGTTGTTGGATCCATCGACATTCTCGATGCCCCATATGGACCCAACAACTCAGCATCCTGGACACTGACTGAAAATGCCACAACCAAGACGGGCATCCCTGCAACCATGCGAGTTGGTGTTCTCCTCAGGCGGGCGACCGACGACGACTTCCACTGTGTATTTGAAATCGAGACGGGTGTTGATTTCACAACGGCCATCAAGCGCTTCTTCAAAAAGAAGGAGAGAGATGATCCCATGTATGTTGCTCAGTTAGGGTTCTGACACGGCCGAGATATGCTGACACATCCGCAGATTGTTCCGAACCGACCTGAAGCCGACGAACAAGCTGATGGTTTATGATGTGAACAATCTCGGTGATTTTGATGTGTCCAAAGTAGAATCGCTGGCTTTTACGACGATGAGGAACAACGTGATACACGAGTCGGGATAGGTTCCTGGAGTGCTTGAAGTTTTCGGCCAAGGACGGGACCTCCTGGCGCTGACATTTACCGCTTCTTTGCAGGTGCAGTGCAACGACAAAAGGACTCGGCTTCAATAGATGCAAATCCTTAGATCCAGCCCCGAGGTTCCGTGTGTGATGATTTCGGACGAAAAGAGAGGCCTGGTTACAGCTCCACTCGCTGTGGTTGCTGCCTGTAGCTACCCCACCTCCCCACCTGTATCCCTTGCAAGACGTGGAGATTCGTGCCGCCCGTTTTCAGCGCGGCTCGGAACGTTGTCGGCCTGTCCCCTCCCGTCGACCCCTCAGCACTGGGCTGAATGTTTTAAACCTTTGGTTAGTCTTCCATACTAGCGACTGAGGATGATGCAGGGCGTGTATCATTAGCTCTAAAAGATAAACACGACTTGTTCGCGCATTCGGATGATTTTTCATGGACCAGGACGGTTACCCAACGGCCTTGGATTGACTCTACCCAATGCCAAGCGAGTCAACAGCGCGTCGAGGAGTGGGACGGATGATGGAGCACTCCTCCCAAGCGTCCTGCAAGTTGCTGACAGCCCCCTGCGAGCTTGGAGATGTACCGGTACCTACACGGGTTGCCTTACCAGGTAACATTGTTCATCCAAACCCACAAGAAACGCAGCCCAGCCCAACAGCTCTGATGGGTGGCTACAGGCTCATGTGAGATTGGCTTCGCAATTTCACCACCTCTCACCACCTCTCACCACTATTTTTGTCTCGAGTTGTAATGCTCTCTGAGAGGTTCCCAGAATTCGGATTTGCGAAACTTCTTTCTTTCTGCCCACTCCCTCCAGACAATGTCGGACACCGAGGGCGAGTCGGCCTCGTCGGATTCCAGAGATCCCGACAACGACTCTGATCAGGACGAGGTTGTCGACCAGGTGCTCTCTTCCTCAAATGAAAATAGTCAAGCAGCAGCCGAGGAGGCCCAAGACGATACTGGGCAGAAAGATAGCGACGATGCCGCCGGGCAAGTCCCTGTGCCTCCAGAGCCCCCCAAGTATGGTCTGCTTCCTGAGGAAGACTCGGCAGACGACTGGCGCCTCTATGAGTGAGTCTACACATATCTAAGCCTGTGTTTCTTGAGCTTCACTAAGACACGCCTTTGCAGCGTCGTGGTTGTTCATAGCATCCGGGAAACCTCGTGGACAACACCGAGCCATTGGTCACAGGGCGTTGGGGTAAAACCAAGCACCCACTGGATCAACTATGCTGTGGGTTTCCACAGCGGCCGTTTCCTGCATTTTCACTATGGCTTCCATGATGTTGATAATGAGCGCCCCGATGTCATGCACCGTGGGGGTATTGAACGCCAGGCCCGGATCCTGATAGACTCTCTCCTTGAAACTCGGCAAAAGTTTGATGCTGCAATACAAGAGAGCGGTGGCGCAACGGTAAGCATCTGCGCTCGGAAATCCTTGTTGTTTTGCTGCTCACCGTTTTTCTCCCTCCAGTTGAACAGACGTGGCATAGTCTTTGTCGGTCATGACATAGGCGGCATCATAATTAAGAAAGCGCTCATATTGGCAGCTCATAATCCCTCCAAGTACGGCGACATACCCTTCAACACCACCCATCTTGTTTTCCTGGGGACGCCCCATCGTAATAATGCCGCTGCAACGGCGGATATGGTCGGCAAGCTGTTGCTTCTCCCCGAGAGCTCGGTACGGCTGCCCTGACCCAGAATGTGACCATGATATTGTCAGCTAATGCCTGTCATAGTTCCAAAATCGTCTTGCCGATGCTATAAATGTCCTTTCTCGCGACATTCAAGAAACGAACGATGAGTTCGTTGATACCAAGGTGTTGCTGCAGTAAGCTTTGCCCACAAGTGTCCTGATACTTATTACTGATACCCATTCCTTGACCTGTTTAGCGCATCTGTGCACAGCATTGTCAATAAGGGAGCTTCTTACGCCGAAACGATCGTCCCCGCGCCCTGGGACTTCGAAATGTGCTACTACAATCTCCCTTATGAGTATGCGAAAACTATAAGTACACCGCATCTAAAGCTTGCCGACGGCGACGCTGCCGCTGAGAATGATAGTGATAAATTCACCAGCGCCATCAATGAGAAGCTAGGATCATTTCCATTTCGTGCGTGATCATTCTCCCAGCATCGTGAGCTTCGTGAAAAGTTTGTGCCGCTAATCTTGTCCGCACAATTACAGATATAAATCCCTCAGATGGTCTGGCCATGCTCCAGAAGACGTTCTTGTCAATGTCTCCCCCTTCCCTCCCAGCAAAATGGAGTCAATTTACTTGGCAACCTTATGACTTCAGCGACTTCGTCCTCGGTCAAGATAAGTACAAGGCGTGGGATAGAAGACGCTCTTCCGGCGTCTTGCATATCCGCGGCACCCTGATGATGAGGCTGTTCTCGGACAAGTTTTGGGACTGCCGACTCTCTTTCTTTCTCGATACGCCATATGAAAAGGATCTTGCCTACTTCGCTTTCAGCCGCGCTGATAGTCGCTTCAACTCGGTTGATAAACTGCTCACCTTCATGATCACTAACATTGTGAGCCGGAATGAGCACATGCCAGAAGTTGTTCTCATCTACGACATGTTGACCAAGCAACGAGCCTGGACTACCAGGGATCTCGTCCAGACCTTCAGATCGTGTTACGACACGCCGGATCTTCGCCCAATGAGTTTCATGGTGGCCTGTCTCGAAGATTGCGATGACTCGATCCATGTTCTACTTGACCTTATCAAGGAGCTACATGATCTCTCGGAAAAACAGTTTCGGTTCATATTCACAACGACAGCCGGCGCCAACAAACAGATTGATGAGGCGCTTGCGCGGTGGCCAGTGATTGACTTAGCAGAATTCACCAAATCTGGGGACGAGTGGACGTTTGACAGCGACAGGCGACACGGTTCGTGGCTTAAGTTACTCTACGAGAAAAAACCCATATACGCACGTTTCCGTGGCGAGATAAACAACCTTCTCTCGCAGTGGGGCCCTGACGACATTGTGGGTGACATGGTTCCCCCGTGGCTTCACGACTATGGCCCCGATGCCACCAAAGACAGCGTCCGGAAGACACTCAGTGCTGTGAAAGGTATCGACTTTCCGTCTCTGGTGGATTTGATCAAGGACTCGTTCGGTGATAGGCGGACGAGGGCACTTAGCATCATCTCGTGGGTGAAACACGCGTTCGAACCCCTAACTATTTTCGAGCTTGGAGTTGCGGTTGAGCTGTCTGAAGGAGCTGCTGAGGAAGATATCGACGATATTTTTCTTGATGAGATAGCCAGGGATGTCAGGCGACTCTTTCCAGCCTTCGGGGTCACTGAGTACGAGGTTGATTTTCGATTGTTCTGGACTGAATGGAGACGGCAGACGTTCACCAAAGAGGCGCCTACCGTCCACGGGGAAATAGCCCGTCTCTGCCTGCGCTATCTGAGCTTCCCGACGCTCGTTGAAAAAACCAAAGAATTGGGCGAACGCTTCCTGTCACTCGACCAAACCCCCTTGACGAGGCCTCGACGAGACCTTATCTCGTACGCAGCGCTCTACTGGCCCCAACACTACGCCCTGGCTGGCAAATATCAACCTAGAATGGAGGCCCTCGCCTTTTTCGAGAACGCCCCAGCAAGGAATGCGTGGTCAAATGTTCGCCATGCCTTTTCCAATCACCTGGTGCGACTGAATCGAAGCTTTCTCTCCCCTCTTCCCTTGGTATCTATGACCGGGCTGAATGACCTGGTAACCGCACACATCGATTCTTGGAAATCGTCCTTGACATTCGATACCGATGCCGAATTGGCGCTCATTGAGGCCGTCCGCAACAACCACGCCACTACTGCGCGTCTCATCTTGAATGAATCAAACCCCGGGAAGAATGGTCTTCGCGACGCTATTTCTGCGGCGGCTGCTGTCGGCAATGAGGGTATTCTGAATGAGCTCATTGACCTAGCCATTAAAGTGGACGGCTTTGAATGGCCATCGGGTTTGCTTGCGCGGACTGTGTGGTTGGGGCTAGTCGGCGTGACGAAGAGGCTGCTGGAACTAGGTGGCGAAGCCCCTGAATCCACGAGCAAGTTGGAAAGCTCACTCCTCCATCTCGCCATCGAAGGCCGTCATAAGGGTGTGGTGCAGCTGCTGCTCGATGCTAAGTACAATGTTGAGTCCAAGGACGAATCCGGCCATACTCCTTTGGCTCACGCTGCCTCCCATGGCTGCCCCGAGACCATCAAGATGCTGTTAAAAGCGGGCGCAGACCCCGAGACTACTGGCGAGGAGGGAATCTCCCCTATTCAGCGGGCTATAATAAACGGAAAACACAAAGCACTGAGAGCCCTATTGGAGGGCGGGGCAAAGATACCCGATGGCATTGACTTGGCTGCCGACCCGATTGAGAATACCATTAAAGGCAACCCGCTCGTTGTGGCGGCAGTCAATGGGTATACGGAATGCGTCAGCGCTCTCTTGGACCACGGCGTCGACATCAACGCAAAATTGGATAAGTGCACGGCTCTGTGGCATGCCGCGTTTAAAGGCCACGTCCGAGTCGTCAATCTTCTGCTCGACCACGGCGCGGATCCCAACGAGAACCCGGAAGAATACGATTTGCTTCTCGTTGCCGTCATCAACTCCGGTTTTCTCACTCTCCAAGAGACGGTCGACCTAGTCAAAATCCTAGTTGACCGCGGTGCTCGCGTGGATGAGCAAGTGACAGACAAGAAATATCGAAGCAATGCCCTTAGCCGAGCAGCAGGGACGGGTCCCAAGGACTTGGTTGAGTATCTTCTTGAAAAGGGGGCGCCTGTCGATCTTGGGGCCGAAATAACGGAAACAGCGCTCTGGGTCGCCTGTTATGCAACCAATGACGAAATTGTAGACCTGCTGATCGAGAAGGGTGCAGACATCAACCTTCCGACTGCTGGTGAGGGCCAAACAGCGGGGTGGACGCCTCTGCATGCTGCCTACGACGATCCCAGCATTGTCCAGAAGTTGCTATCGCACGGCGCCGACATCAACAAGGTCGCCAGTGTAGGATCTGTCGTCTATTTGGTCTCCAAGTGGAATCAAGTGGAATCATTACAGTTGCTTCTCAACCATAGCACCAAGCCTGACTTGGAGCTACAGTGCATTTACACCCCCGAGTCAGGTGTGGGCGAATATGAAGACGGCATGACGCCGCTATGCATCGCCTGCAAGTTTGGGCGCGTGGAGATCATGAGGCTTCTGCTCGAGAATGGTGCGAAGCCGGATCACCGAACGAAGGACGGCAGTTTCCCACTCGAATTCTGCTTGGATACCGATGCCCAAGATCCAGCAGCCGTCATGGAAACTTTGTTGGAGTTTCGACCGGATCTGGCACAGTCCGACAATGAAGGCAATACGGTGCTGCACAATATTTCATCCAAGACGCCCTTGGCCGTCGTCAAGATGCTATACACAGCGGGTGCCGACATCTCTGCAACCAACAAAGCCGGGAAGACGCCGCTGTTATTAGCTGTCGAGTCGGGCAACGTGGAGCTTGCCAAGTTCCTGATCGAAAAGAACGCCGAGGTCAATGCCTATAACCCGTCAACGGGTACCATCCTTCACGCCATCACCCAGAACGACCACCCAGGCCAATGGGACATGTTCGAGGCGGCTATCAAAGCAGGCGGCGATGTCCACCTTGCCCATCGCCGGGGATATCGGGAGACGCTCCTCCATACTGCAATGGGTGGTTGGTGGGGCGAAGACCGCGAGAAGATTGTACGATACCTCCTCGAGACAGCCAAAGTTGACCCGAACGAGCGCTGTAACGACGAGGTTTGGTGCTATCCCCTAATCAGGTGTGCCAATACTCACTATGCAAACGCTCTTCGGTTGCTCCTTGAACACGGCGCAGATCCCAACATTGCAGACCTCCAAGGCCGCCGCGCCATCCACATTGCCGCCTACCGCTACTGGGATATCGTGGCGCCCCTTATCGAGGGCGGTGCCGACCTTCTACCGAGAGCAAAATCCGGCATGACACCACTGCACTTTGCGGCCGCCAATGCCAACAACTTCCTCGAAACGCTCAAGAGTTTCAAGGAAGTTGTCGAGGGCAAGGAATCCGACGAAGATGGCAGTGAAAAGGCCACGGGAATAAAGATAGATGTCAACGACAAGGATGCTGATGACTGGACAATGCTCATGTGGATCGCGAAGGGAAACTGGTCCAACACGCAGGCCATCGAGGAGGTCACCGCCCAAGGGGCAGATCTTTGGATGAAGGTTTATGCTATTGACGCTAGTGGTAGAGATCGTGTATGGACACCACTCAAAGCCGCCCGTTACTACGGCTCATCGGATGAAGTATACGAGGCATTGACGCCCAAGGAGAAGAAGCGAACGCTGCCAGATGGCCGCACCGAAACCTGGGATGACGAAGTACACCAGATGAGGACTTCCGACTACAAGTCTGGCCGGACGTGCAGTCACTGTTTGATGGTGAGTATCGTGATTCCCTGGCGGTTTACGGCGCAGCAAAATGGTCACTAATATTCATTGGCTCAGACAATCACCGGACTGGACTGGAAGTGCCTGACCTGTGTCTTCAACCTCTGCTACAAGTGTGCCCGCTCGAGAAGTCTCATCCACCCAGGCCATGAGTTTGATGCCGAAGGACCCGAGTTCGCACCCCTTCCAGACTCGACCCCGGAGAAATCAAACACACCAACCGAAGATGCGCCGACTCCGTTCAATGGAAATGACAGACAGACGGAATCTGACAACCTGAGTGACGACGACGACGACGACGACGACGACAATGATGATGATGATGACGACGATGATGACGACACGCTGAGCAACGACTCGGATTAGGGTGTGAAGATCCTGTCGGACTGGCAGGTGTAACAGCGAATTAACTGATTTCTTGTCTAACATACCTTTCTACCTACCTATCTACCTATGTAGGGCGCTCAATTTGCTTTGACCCAACTATTTTGACCCATTCCATTTCTCAATACATACTACATAGATACCGAGTCAAACATGTCTACCAAGTGCCACAAGAAGAAAGAAAAAATAAGCAACACACCGAGACGTTGTACATACTGTTGTGTTCTTTTGAGACACCAGGACTTCCGGAAGCGATCCATAAAACTCCAACTCCGCCACACAACTGAGTGACTGCTCAACCCAACCCCGCCACCACCTTAAGAGCCACCCAAGTCACACAAGACAAAGGATTCTCAAGATATGCAAAAAACAAAGATTTCATCTCGACGTGGGCCTGATTCGAACAGACGCTCCCGAAGGAACCAGATTTCAAGTCTGGCGCATTAGACCACTCTGCCACCACGCCCTCTGAGTCGTGTGTACTTGGTGTTTCTTATTGGGGGTTATGACGTTTTGGTGACGCCATGTGGGTGAGTTGAATAGTTTCTTTGCTTTCATTGGTTGGGTACCTGGATTCAATTAGGTAGCGTAGGCACTCTCTCAGGGGCGTTCGTGCACTGCTGCGCCGGATATTCAAGCAGACGATGGCCAGTGTAAGGCAACTTTAAGTGTGGTCAAGTCCAGGAATGGCGGATTCGGCTCAGGTATACCATCACTCATTGCGTGATGGGTCAGGATCGCGAGTCTGGTCTTTACTCATCGCCAATTATTCAATGTGCCGAATCTACCTGCCTTTTCTCCTCCTCTTTTGCACTGGTGATGCCTCATCTTCATCCGAGTCTACCAGTTCGCTGGCTCCTTCTATCTCAATGTCGGAGGACTCTGCGTCATTGACATCATTCTCCGATTCTGAATCCTCCTCATCTTCTTGTTCATCCTCTTCATCGCTCGTGTCATCCAGGGGTATCATGTCTTCAGCACTGCCGCTTGTCTCAACAGCCTCCTCTGCATCTCCTTGCTCCGAATCACTGTCGCTGGAAAAGCCAGCAAAATCTTCATTCCCGCCTTCCTCGTCATCACCAGCCTCTTCTGTGGGGACTGTAACAGTAGCTGGTGTGTCGGTGACGTCCTCCGCCTCATCGCGTTTCCGCTTCAGTGGCATCTCGCCGAAACGGCCACCGCGGCCTTCAACAACAGTGTCATCCTCTTCACCCTCCATAGCTGGCGCAGGTGTGAACCATGGAATTTTTCCGCGCATGAAGTCGTTGAGAACCATTTTGGCAACGCCATCCACGTCGGGCTCGCCGCCTTTCAGCAGCCTACCGCCTTTCCGTGCAAGGAGTTCAAGGAACTCGATATGGTCCTTCCACCCCTTCAGTTCATAGGTTCTTTCCATGTGATGGAGTTTGACCTTCTTGAGTACCGCGGGGATATATTGTTCCGGGTTGTCAACGTTTTCGACACGTACGACGCCACGAAGAAGTAAATCTTGAGGAGTATCGTGCTGGTTTGGGGGCACGATACCAGGACAATCAATGAGGTATATCCTGCGCATCAAGGTGACGTATTCTAGGAATGTCAGTGATCATGACCAAGCACAAGATGTATAGAATACGTACGCCAGACTTTCGTCTCACCCGGAATGGGTGCGACCTTAGCCACCGGCTTCCCTCTTAGAGCGTTGATAATGCTTGATTTCCCAATATTGGGGTAGCCTATCAAGCCAACACTGATCTGTTTTCGGTCTTTGTGGAGAATACTAAACTGTCGGAGGAGGTCGATGAGAGAACCGCGGCCGAAAGGATTCTTCATGCTAGCCCTCATAGCGCAAGTAGGGTGGTCTTTTTGAAGGACGCGGATCCACGCAGCCTGTTCAGGTCAGTCTCTATCATGGACGAACAATGAAAAGCAGTGAAGCAAGTCTGCATGTGTGAATCATCACTAAGAAGACCGCCATTCGCCAGCCATACGGCTAGAGACGGCCTTCAACTCATCAGAAACACTTCCGGATTCCCGTGATGCTCTCCAAGACGGAGACCATCGGCCCTCGGTCTGATAACCAGACCAAGGGCAGTAGGAGGTGGATATCACTCTCCCAGCGGTGTAACGGACAACTTCCATTATCATGCAACAAGTGCGGAAGAAGCCCTGACAAAACCCCTGGGGTTGCGCGTTACAAGGAATTAGTGGAGGCAAACTTACCGCTGTCTTGGATGGCACCAAGTCAATCTTATTGAGCACAAAGATAAGGTGCTTATGTGGTGCCTCAGCAGCCAGGTACTTTTCGACGTGACGACACCTTGTTCCCAGGGGGTCCCGCGCATCGAGAACGTGAAGGATGACGTCTGAGGAGTCGATGACCTTATCTAAGGTGGAGTTAGCAGCTATCTATGAAGAGCAGATGAGCACACTAACACAGCTCGTTCCAAATACGCTTCGACTGGCCCTTGTTGAAGATAGCTTCCTTGGCCGTAGCAACACTGAAGTCTTCTTCCTCGACATAGCCATCGGCAAGTTCTGGTAACGGCCCGGCAACGCCACTGAGCATTTTTATGTCTTCGAGACGGGTGTGGTACTTCTCCAGGCTTTTCTCTGTGTTCGCCGCAAGGTCGTCAATGCAGTTGAAACTGATCTTTGGTCGTTTCCTCTGTGCCTTAGGCCCAAATGTATCTGAAAATGGCTCGCTCTCGATGGTCATCTTTGCCTCGTGCTTCTTCATTGCATCCTGGGGACCATCTCGAATCAAACTGAGAGGTAATTTGTTACTTTTCAGCAAAACAGCTGTGTATCAAGTCAGTACAAGTTCTAAATTCCAACTGCTCAAGCTCCGCAACGTACAATAAGGATCCTTCTCCTTCTCCGCGATTGCCTCCTGGAAGGACTTGAGCGTGTCCTGGGCGATGACTCGGGTATTGGTGAACCACCTTCGATTCGGCTCGATGACTGCCTTGGGGACTTCTCGGCTCTGGTAGGCTGCCGCCTTGATGATTTTTCCATCTTTATTTCGAACTGCCCCACCATCCTTGAACATGTTCAAGGTCTTGATCTTCTTCGCCGACCGATAGAAGTTCTCCCCCTTCAACTTAGGATCTCCACGGACCTTCCCCTCCCGCTGAAGGCGGTTCTTCTCCTTCTTTGCTGCACGCGTATGTCAGATTCTGCCCACCAGTTGATTCGCTGCTCGATCGCATACCAGTTCCCATGTTGACAAGGGCGTGTCGCCACCAGAACAAGAAAAACCGAAAGAAAGTAGCGAAGAAAGAAAGCCTTGCCCGCGAGAGGTAGCGGTGCCCCTTTCAAGGGAAGGGAAAGAAGGGAGAAGATGGCAAAACTGGGAGGTCCGCTTAGGTTGAGAGGAGAAATCGATGAGTTAATGGGGTGGGAAAGTTTTCGGCAGGGTGGGGCTCTGCAAGGAAAATAAAAAATGGCGGTGTGCTGCGGCACTACATTGAACAGCAGAAGTACTTAGCTAGCACGCCTTCGGCTTAGCGTAGGCAGGGACCTAACTAACTAGTAACGGCGCACCCAGAATTTCTCAAGTTGTGCTCTTACGACTGGATTGACTCTAGCATCCCGACGTCACCTCACTTGCCTGTGTCCATCCCTTCCGCCTGGCCGCGCTATTTGGGAGGGAGGCTGAACCAGAAACAAGTCTCAAAATGACAAAAATCCTACCACGGCCGTCAGTGAGCGGCCTTCAAGCGGCATTCGCGTCGTGCTCGCTCAGGACAACAACAGCAACAACAAGCACTTCCACATCCTCAATATGGAGCAGCACTCGCCGACGAGCTATTTCCCCTTCCTCCTCCCCTACGTCCCTCAGCATCCAGCGCTCCCTGTCGACCATCGCGCACAAGAAATCCACATATAAGCACCTCGCCGTTCCGCCTGAATCCCCCGACTTCGTCCAAATCCCCAAAACCCTCCAGCCCAATGCCGAACGCCGCCCCAAGCTCAAGGGCCACCTGCCCATCCCGCGACCCATCTTCTCCAGTCGCGAGGGCGATCGTCGGGTCACTGCCAAGTTCATGAAGCAGACCGCCCCTATTTCCAAAGCCGAGAAAGCCCGTCGCAAACCCAAGTCCATCAACGACGCCCGACACCGCCTCATGGCCGCCTCCCGTCGGGAGGCTCTCCGAGCGGGTCTGCAGGGTCTTTGGGAGCGTAAGCAGCACCGCGAGGAGCGGGCATTGAAACGAAACACAGCCAAGCGCACTGCGCACCGGGCCGCGGCGCTGGCGCCCGAGCGAAGCGACGAACTGCTCACACGGGCGACAGTGCGGGCGGCGACGGCGCTCACCACCGAGGTGATCCCCGACCCGGAGCGATTCACGAAGGCGGAAGCGGCGGCGGAGCGGCACCGGGCCAAGATGGCGCTCAAGACCGAGCAGCGGCGGGACGCGCTCGCGCGCTTGTATGTGGCGGCGGGGAACTTCATTGTCGACGAGAAGGAGCTCGAGGCACGTGTTAGTGCAGTTTTCAAGGATAATGTTTTCCATACGCATGTCTTTGCCTCAAGCAGCAACATCTGGGAGACTCAGGGCCACCCCATCACCGTGGCCGAACTCAAGGCCGAGATGACAGCGGGTGGTCAGGCATTCACTTTCGGCACCAAGTCCGATCTGGGCAAGTCAACAGTCCGGCAGAAGTTGGTGGCCGAAGAATTGACGGGCGGGAAGCTATAACCTTGGGTGATGTCATGTTCCAAGCATTTAAATAGAGGTGAGTAGCTGTTGTATGAGGGCCGTGTATTATACAAAATCAATATGGCCAGACCGGGCAATGTTAGATATACCACAGATGAACCCAACTGTACTGTAACCCACTTTCCAGTTATGTTGCTCGCATTTATTGGCCTAACGACATGTGTCAAAATGCTGGATGAACCTGATGCAACGCCGAATACCCTAATCACAGTCTCCGCTCAAGTCAAGAAACCCAGCAACGCCTGGCCTGACAACGAATGAACTAGCGGGATCTAAAGCCAAAGTGTACATGCTATATACATCATAAATAGACCTCAAATCCGTGATACCCAACAGGGTCTTGACTGCTTCCTGAACCGGTTTCATTCACCTCTTCTCAACAAGCAGAACATGCATGGCAATGTAGGCGAGGATGGTAAAAGCCACGCCGAATATACCCAAGTTAATGACATCCCACCACATGGCCTGGTTGTCGAAACCGAATGTGCTCAAGATAGCAGCGCCCGGGACGGTTATGTCGATGCCAAGCTTCTTGTCCACCAGCATCAGCTGCGTAGCCTCGTTCACAATAAGGGCCTCGAAGCCGTAGTGGAAGATAGACAACCACTGCAGCCACAGTGCTGCGCCCGGGATGGCGTTATGATTGAGCAGAAGACCAGCGAACAGCAAGCTGAAGAGCATGACCAAGCTGCCGATGAGGCTGGCTACGCCATTGTCCTTGCAAACGATTCCGATGAAGAGACAGACAGCCGCAGCCGCGAAATTGAAGAGAACTAAGACAAGCAGGAAGATGAAGAACTTCCCAAGGTCTGCGTAGAGGCCGGTCATGGGGTAGATGATGGACCCAAGTAAAAGTGGGGGAATAACCCTCAGTGGAATGATGTCGAAGAGAACCTTGGCAGCGAAATAGGTGATGGGCGAGTAGTAGCCGTTGGCGCGCTCGCGGACGAAGAGGAGACGCTCCTGAGAAAAAAGTCCTAAGCTGGACAGGGTACTGAAGCCAAAGAGGGCGAGGATGAAGAAGAACAAGCCGAGCCGGTTTTGGAACCCGGCAATGTCCATGCTCAGTCCATAAAACAGATAACCGGCGAATACCGCAAGCAGGATAGCGATGGCGTAGTGGGTAAGCATCAACATGGGATTCCGGTAGAGGTTTTTCCATGTTCGTTCCGAGAGAATGATGAACTGTCTGGTGTATCCAACTCGTGCGTAACCCTTCCCCATTGTAGGTATGTTTATGTTGGAACCGTTAGGAGAGTACCCATTCGAGTTCTGGCCATTCCTGTTAACTGCAGCAGCAACAGCCAGCTGAATTTCCTCATGCGTGTTCCCAGCGATATCGGATTGAATAAACGAATGGACCAAGATGTCAAGGTCAGTTCCTGTGCGGGCCGCTGGCAGGATGTCGTCAGAGTCGTCAGTCAAGGGCGGCGGAAGGCCTCCAGGTGCCTGCCTCTGAAGCTTGTAAGCACCAATCTCGTCGCCGGCATCTGACGAAGCCGTCGTATCAATGGGTTGCTTCCGTCTGGTATAGAGCTCCCGCTCTTGTCTAAACCTTACAGAGTCCCTTCGCTTCCCTCTTGGGCGTGAAGATGATGGCTCGACTGAACTGTCCTCGCCGATACTCCCGGAAACAGACGCGCTCGCAATGGATTTGACAGCACGTGTGCTGCTGGGCCGAAGGCTAGCACCATCTACCGAAATGGTGCCGTCGTCGAATGAAGCAATTGAGCTGGCGTGCATTGTCAAGTCGACAAGATAGTCAGCAATATTGAAACCGGGGGGGCAGTTGTATCCAATGTGCTCGAAGTAGTCTTGGCACTGGTGTAGCGGTCCAGAATAGACTGTCTTGCCCTTTGCGAGAAGAATGAACCGATCAAATAAAGCGACAATGTTTGACCGAGGTTGATGGATTGTGAAGATAACGGTTCGTTTGTACGTCTTAGCCAGGGTGACGAGACATTCAACCACGTTGTACGCGTTGTAAGCGTCCAGCCCACTGGTAGGTTCGTCGAGGAAGAGAATTGAAGGGCTTGTGACCAGCTCACAGGCGATACCGACTCGGCGCTTTTCTCCTCCAGAAATACCCCGGCCCTTGCCTTCTTCTGATCCGATGAGAGAGTCGCGGATGTGATGGATTCCAAGCTGCTTTTCAACCTCGAGGACCCTCTGCTCCTTTGCAGCCTTCGTCATGTCCCTCGGGAGTCGCAGCAAAGCGCTGTTCAGGATGGTTTCGTGTACGGTCAAAGTGGGCAGCATGGTGTCTTCCTGATCGACGAAGCCGACTGCATTTTTATAGGCCACATCATCGACCTTCTCACCATTGACATAAAAGTCTCCCGAGACTTGACCTCTCTTGTTTTTGCGGGCAAGGATATCAAGGAATGTCGTTTTACCTGCGCCAGAAGCGCCCATAATTGCGCAGACCTCACCAGGGTGCGCCATTCCTTGGATCCCAGAGAGAATCTCTTTTCCGTTGAGGGTGTACGACACATTTTCAAAATAAAGAGAAGCGGGTTTATGGTCGGTCATGAGCTTGATGGCTTCGTCGTCCGAGTCGTCGAGATGAATCGGTCCGTACCTGAACTGCCTCCTGGAGAGGTACCAGGTTCCCATAATCGCGGCAACAAGGAACAAACCACACGCCGCAATGACCCCAGCGATCAGCGGCGTGTTGATCTTGGGTAATTTTGGCCCATATCCAGGGACTTCGGTGTGATATAAACATTCACCGGCGCCGCACTCGAGTAGAATACTGTCGTCACCGAACATGTCGCTAATAAGTTTGTTCATTTCGGGTTCCTGGAATGCGCACTTCTTCGGTTCTCCGGGAGACTGGGTGCACTCGAAACTTGCTGGTCCCTTGATAGCCTCGACCAAGAAGTCGGTAATATCAATCGAGCCATTCTCGCCACAGAGCATCCGCTTCGGGATACACTCGCAAACAATCTTTTGGCACTTATACGATGTCGAGTTCTTTCCCCCACTGAAACTGAAGTCGGCCGAGGAATCGCATTCCTTAAGGTGGCACATGAAGGATTCGCGGTGATCAACCCAGACTACAAAAATGGGTTAGCAGTGAGAATGAAGACCAGAAAGCTCAATAACTCACATTGAAAATCACACTCCTTGGTGTCAGCCTTGCATGTGAAGGTAACTTGGGGAACCTGCTCCTTGAGCAAATCCCGGATCGCCCTATTGGTGACGTCGCACATCTGGTAATTTTGCTTGACTACCTCTCCGCCAGTGTAGCAGACACCTCCGTCGAGTGTCGGAGTTAGAGCGTCACACGCGCGATCGTTGGTGCAAACGTTGCAGTTGACACCGGTCCAGCCATCATCGCAGTTGCACGTCTTCTCCTTGCGCAGCGGTCGGTCATCGCCTTTCGCTAGGGATCCGCAAACTAGAAGTTGCAGTCAGTACCAAGCCGAAGAGGAGAGCATCAGAGATACGCACCAGGTTCCAAGCAGTTATCACCGCCGAAGCCTGCTGGACAGTCGCATTTTCCAGTGTATTGGCTGCACGAAGCGTATTGACCGCATGAATAGATTGGGAGGTTACAGTTGAAGCTGATGAACAGAGGGAGTCAGAACAGAGCTTAGAAGAATATAACTCGGTCTAGTCGTACCAAGGAGGACAGTCTTTGGGTCGATCGTCCATGAGCGCGAGTTGCGCCCGCATCATGTCAACCGACGAAAAGTTGTTGTAAGCAGAGGCAAAACATGACAGCGAGAAGGCAGCCAGTGCCAGCGAGCGCTGTATTCGTAACGCCATGATGGCGGGGAGTAAAGGAGTGAAGCAACGAGAGGGAGCGTCAACAACCAGGATGTGGCCGAAGTGTTGTGTGGTTGGAGCTCTTTCCCCAACAACTGGGCCAGAGTCACCAAGTGGCGGCAGGCTGCACAGGAATCGGTCGCCAAGGTCCCACAGCGCTAATCCCACGTCGTTGACACCAGTTCCAGCTTCCTGGATATCGGATGCGTTGAGATCTGAGATCGATCACAAATATTGGAGTTGTTTACGCATCTGCTTGGTGAAGCCAAGGGTGCTGGAATGCGACACCAGTTGTCGACAAACAACCGACTCGAGGACATGAGACAAGATGGGGAAGGCGCAGTCGGATATGGGCAACCGATGATGTCGGTGGGTGGAGCATTTGCTCCACGGCCTGGAACGTTGTAGTTAACGGCGGCCCTTGCTCACCTGTGCACTTGGAGCCTACGTAGGTGTCCGGCGACCGGCCAGATCATTCATCCGCTTCCATGTCGCTCAGCGGGGACAGTTCCCCAGGCCCAAGCGCGGGCAACTGTCTTTCCTGCAGGCGATCAAGCCAGCCTATGCAGGCACAACAACATGTCATATCCTTCCTCGGTTGCCGATTTCGTGAATGCTGATAGGATGCTTCATTCAGCACCAAATCTAGAGCGCGCCCTGTTGAAAGCAAACATGTCATTTCGTGCCTTAATCGCCGAGGCACCTTAAATAGGTAGGTAGGTCAATTTCTGGGTGGTACTTTTGGAGAACATGAGCAGTACTGGGGAATACAAACACACTCCAAGTCATTTATTCAATTAGTTGACCTTGCACAATAACATCTACGCTCTCAGACAGCACTGGATTATACTCGTGATCATGGTTAAGATTGAACCTTTCGAAGTCGAGCAATGGATGGACAAATATGAGAACACGCCTGGTGTGCTCAACATTGCCGAGACCTGTGCGGCCTCGGTGTCTGTTGAAGAGCTGGTTGCTCTGAGCACGGAACAAGGCACAACCAGTCCTATCTCGAGTTCGACAAAGTTGACATACGGAGCAATCCGCGGCTCGAACAAGCTGCGGCAGCATGTCGCCGACCTCTACACTGGCGCAGACCTTAGCCCTGAGAATATTGTCATCACGCAGGGTGCCATTGCTGCGAATTTTCTCTTATTCTGTGAGCCTCGAACGGAAATCCCAACCCTCCAACACGCCGAGTAACACTGAGACGCAGACACGCTCATCGGGCCCGGAGACCACGTCATTTGTGTCTATCCCACCTACCAACAACTCTACTCCATCCCGGAAAGTCTCGGTGCCTCGGTCTCACTCTGGAAGCTCAAGCCCGAAGACAACTACCTCCCCAACATCGCCGACCTCGAAACGCTTATCCAAACCAACACCAAGCTTATAGTTATTAACAACCCAAACAACCCCACGGGCGCCACTACCCCCGAGCCTACCCTCCGCGCTCTCGTCAACCTCGCCCAGCAGCGCAACATTACCATTCTCTCAGACGAGGTATACAGCCCCCTCTACCACTCCACTCCACCTCCTCCCTCTATCCTCGTCTTTGGTCACTCCAAAACCATCTCCACTGGCTCCATGTCCAAAGCCTTTGCCCTCGCTGGCATTCGCGTCGGCTGGATCGCCTCGCGGGACCCCACCATAGTTGAAGCCGTCGCTGCTGCGCGCGACTACACGGCCATCAGCGTCTCCCAACTGGACGACCAGGTTGCGGCGTATGCGCTATCTCCTGCGGTGAAACCAGCGCTGCTGGAGCGAAACCTCATGCTGGCGAGGCGGAACCTCGAGCTGCTCGCGGGCTTTGTTGAGAAGTATGCCAGCGCGGTGGACTGGGTGCGGCCGACGGCGGGGACGACGGCACTGTTGCGGTTCAGCAAGGGAGGAGTACCCGTGGAGGAGGATGGGTTTTGTAGGGCGGTACTGGACGAAGTGGATGTCTTGTTTGTGCCGGCAAGGAGATGCTTCGGCAGAGGGGAGGACTTCGCGGGGGCGGTCAGGGTGGGTTATGTGTGTCATGAAGGAGTATTGAAGGAAGCATTGGCGAGGTTGGGGACATATGTCGAAAACCATTTGTTGTGAGTCGAAGTGGTCGAGGTCAATGGCCCGTCAATTGGATGAAGCTGCACGAGCGCTTGTACCCCCGGTACCTTTGTATGCTTCAATGCTTACCAAGAGACTTTACCTACTCACATTTGCAGCATCTTCACCACTACCTACCTAACCAGGGAACCGGGCCAATGACATTGGGTGACGACAACGGCCCAGTGATTCAGTTACAATTACAACTACATATCTTGCTACGATAGGTACCTAACCCTAACGATACAAATCTTCACTGCTTCAATCCAACACTTGCCTCTCTCTCCCCTTCCTCACCGTCGCCTTCCCAGGCGGCCTCGCAGCCAACCGCACCACCACTCCACGGTATATACCAATTGAAACAGCAGCGCAGCAGGTAAAACGAAATGGTCCTGATACAGCGCCCGCAACACAGGCGAGTATTCCCCTCCGCCATGTATTGCTCTCTCCCTCTCCTTATCCCCGCCAACATGCACATGAGCATTTCCATGCGCACGAGCATGCCTTCCACTCGACCAAATCGGCGAGAGCGAATACCCCACGAACACGAACAGAACCAAAACCCACCAGACGGCGGGGCCGTCCATGGAGAGGAGGGACCCCGCTCTCCGGCTGCGGACACCCCGGGCGGTGAGGCCGAGGAGGATGACAATGTAGCAGGCCGAGGTCTGCGTGAAGACGATCCAGGCGATGAGAGCGGCGAGGATGTGGGCGAGGTTGTCAAGGCTGGAGAAGAGGTCGCCGAAGATGGCGACGGTAAAGAAGAGGGCTTGGGCTTGGGCGAGACAGATGGCGGGGGTGGACCAAGGGGCCGAGTATAGAGGCACTGGACTATCGTCATTATTGTCGTCGCGGTGATGGGTGAGGAGGAGGTAAGCGAGGTCACTTTGAGGCGTGGTCACATTGTTGTTGTTTGGGGTGTTAGCGTCGCCGTCTTTGTCTGTCAGGGCGAAATCTTCTTCTTGTTTATCCGAGCCTGCGTGCTTCTCGGATTTCCACAGTCTGGGAAGTACAGCGCTAAGCTGGATGATGGCGGGCATCATGGGAAGCACTAAAAGCAAAATCGGGTGGATCTGCCCAAACGTGGGACGGTTCTCCTCAGTCACTTCCAGGCCGGACAAACGACGGAGCTGGGCAATGTGTGCAGTTCCCCAAAGAACTGCTATCCATAACCAGAAGATCTGCATGGAAACTATTAGCATTGACACGTCCCAGCCTCATCGCTGCTGCTCTCACCTCTGACAACATCGATGTACAGAGGTCCACGTACAGCCGCGCCGTGAGAAAGACAGCGACAAGCGGTCTGACAACCAGGGCTGCCCACAGCTTCTGGAGCCGGACATGATTTTGAAAGAAAGCTGCCGACGAGAACAGTCCTGCGACCCGATTAATGCCACTTTGAGCAGCGTTGCTTGCCCACCGCCTCAGCTTCGCCAGACTCCGCGAAGTACATCTCGCCCCCTTGAGAAGTCGGGCCAGAAAGCTGAGAACAAGCAAAGATATCGAAACGACTGCTGGAGCCGAAATGAGCTCGTAAATCTTGGAGTGAGGATCATGGAGCTCCATCCTCTTGACGACAGTGCTGACATCGAAAAAGCACCTCGCGTATGACGGATACGCTGCCGCCCCGAAATATACCGTTGGGATCTGGGCGGCCAACAGTAAAACAAACAAAAGAACGATAAAGATCAGCCGCCAGTTGCACTCGCTTGGGCGGGCGTGGAAATGTTGCCGAAGGAGTGTTAGCCCTGTGAGGTGTGTGAGATGAGCGAACCATGCCAGGTAGACCACAATCAGCCAGTGGTATACGGATATTCCCTCCTCGCCGCCCAGAGAAGCGTATGCGCTAATGAGGATGCCGGTGCCAGTGGCGATTTGGACATCGCATAGTGTCAAGACTGACTGTGTCACGATAACGACAACCTGTTGTCAGCGCGCTATACTCTTTTTTGAGTCTGCTGAATCATCACGCGTACCGTGTGAATGGCAGCTCTCAGCTGACTCTCTGATTTCTGATCATCCCGGCTATCTCGGGAGAAAGGCCATCGGAGGAGGCCCAGGCAGGATACGTCGATCTGGTTTGCCTTCCAGTTTTCCTGAGTACAATTGTTCTCCTCCAACTTGTCACTCGGGAATACTTCGCCGTCGCCCGTTTTGAAGGGGCTTTTACACGGGTCAAAACCCGTCAAGTAGTGACCAGTGAGAATTAGGATGGCGAGGTACGCAGTCCCCAGGTAGCCGACATGGACCTGTATCGAATCAGCCCGCCTTCTCCGTTACGCATGAGGTGTCACTTACCCCTATTCCGGAAATGTCGGGATAAGGCTCAACGTGTGGGCGGTCGTGGAAGCAATCATACGTATGGAACACCCGCTGTTCGGCTGCCATGTCTTCAACCATGGGCATGACAGCGGTGGTCCAACGCAAACAAATCTGTCATCTGCCATTTCGGGGACGGGGGGCTTTGCTAGAAAATAACTTCAGGGACTAAGTGTCAAGAAGCCAAGAGGAATGTTGGCATGTTGGTTATCCCATGTCTTGAGATATCGGCCCTTCCACGGTTCAAGCGAGAGCAACATGACGATCAGTTGCTCAATGAGGGTTGGGCCACATCGAAAAAGGGTGAACGACATGCTTGGCTATCTTATCTAATTCTACAAATAGTTTTAGGCACAGCCTTACCTCGTTTTTGCGGGAATAAGACGCTGCTCTGCGAGTTTTGTCAAAGCTTTGCACTTGTGCAGTCGCAGGGACCTTAGCCCCGGACTTTCGACCTGATGAGGTTTCAGCGAATTTTGTTTTTTTAGCATCCACTCTGGATTACGAGAAATGTTGGCGGTATATTAAGATGTAACTAGGTGGAAAAGATCATGGCGAATCTGTTGTTGGAAATCTACAAGTGCAGTCGTGCTTCAGCCTTCCTTCGGGACGACACTGTAACCATTTACAACTGCCTATATCTTTGCAGCTGCCTCAGGTCGCGCCATGGCTTGACTGGGTCCGGTTTTGCATTTCCTCAGGGCTACGCGGGCACAGTGGCCATTATTTTGAACGGAACAACGACTATTGGGGTGCTGGTCGATTAGGTTGTGATTGTGGATACCAGGCAGTGTTGGATGCCATGATCAGAAAACCCGCGGTTCCAGGGCGACCTATTCGTAGTTGCGCACAACTAACGGTAGCCCCTGACCGAGGGAGAGTTCGTCGCGCCTCGCGCCTCGACGGCAGCTCGTTAGCCAGTAGCGTGGCCACATACCAGTGTACCTGCGGCGGGCGTTTGAAGGTATTACGATACACTACACGGTCTTCAAATATCTCTTGGCATAAATAACCCGGATGGAAGCGGAGGGTTGAAACAGAAGTCTTGGCGCGCACCCTGTTTCAGGCCTGGGGCGCAGGCGAAAAGTGGGGACCAATTGGCTGAGAAATGCAGCTGGCTCCTTCATATGTACGTCAGAGGCGATTTGGAAGGGACTGGATCGAAATACCGGCACTTGCTGCACTTTTAACTGGGTGCGTCGCAGGTCTGCAGGAGACTTGCCCGGTTCGAGTTGCTGAAGCGAATTGGATGCGCCAGAAACCGAATTTGGGACTGTACGGTGCCAAGCCTCGAAATTCGCACCCTAAATGACCCGCTTTATTCAGCCTCATATGCTGCCCTTTTGCGCTTTTGACTGCTGCAAGCACAAAGGCAACAGGCCATTCGGCTACTTCTCCACAGTGCATTCAGGCCTGGCCTGAGCCGGCGCACGTCGAACTGACATCGCACCCCTCCCATCCCCTGTGTCGATGACGATGCGCCGGCCACGCGGCAGGCTCCCTCAAGGCCTACTGACACAATGCGCTTTTGTTTCTCCTTCCACTGGACACAAGCGCAGCCTTTTCGGACCCAATTGGAAGGCCTAAAGACCGCCAGCCCAGCCTCGCCCAGCAAACATATCTTGCGTGGTGCTCTCCGCGCTGCTCGGCCTCCTCTTGGCGCTCCTCATGCCCTCAGTCCAAGCCCTTGGCGAACCTGTTTTCTTCTCACGACGTCGCGCCGGCTTTTCCGCTCCGAGTCGGTCGGTGAACGACGTTGACCATCGAGCGTTGTGGCCAACGCCGTCGTCCTTTGTTCCCGGCTTTCAAAGACCAATCTGGTGGCGTCGGCCCACCGTTCTCGGCAAGCATCGACCTCCTCCGTGCAAGTCAAGAGCTCCCCCCCGCTGTCCGAACCCCAAGTGTGCTTCCGCATAACAGCTCGCGAGTCTGCTTCTCGCACAGTGTATCAGGTCGACAAATCGAACACACAAGACCGAAAATGAAGAGAGCCATCGCGATTGTTGCGGGTTCGCTGCTCGCGGTAACGAACCATGCTCTAGCAACTGGCGGCGTCGTACAATGGGACATAGAAAAGAAAGACCTCCCGCCACAGTTTAGGAGATTCCGAAGACGCAGCGGGACATTCGAGGAAATTGTCACCAACGAGGATCATCGGGGAGGGTACTTCGCGACCTGCAGTTTGGGAACACCGTACCAGAATCTCACGCTCCAACTTGACACCGGCAGCAGTGATATCTGGGTACCGGATTCCACAGCAAAAGTTTGCTCTGAAGTGGGCACTCGTGGTTGCGACTTTGGGACGTGTATGTAACACCAATGGCTGGAGTTGCTCGAGCTGTTCCTTGCTAATGATCCAAACCCAGTCTCTCCGCGCCGCTCCTCCACCTTCGAAATCGTTGGCAAAGGGAAGTTCAAGATAGCCTACGTCGATGGGTCAGGCTCCAAAGGCGATTACTTTACCGACGTTTTTGAGATTGGCGGCGCCGTGGTGAATAATATGACGATGGGACTTGGCATCGACACAGATATTCCTTATGGCCTGGTCGGGGTTGGGTATGCCTTGAATGAGGCCATCGTCGGTAATACCCAATCAGCTACTGCCGCCTATCCTAACCTTCCCGTCAACATGGTAAACGCGGGTCTTATAAATACTGTTGCGTACAGCTTGTGGTTGAACGACTTGGGTAAGTCTCGGGAGATTCTGCTGAAGGGTCTTTATCCTGACAAACAATAGACGCAAGCTCGGGCAACATCCTCTTTGGTGGCATTGACACCGAAAAATATGATGGAGATCTGACAAGGATTGACATTCACCCCAACCAAGGCTACTTTACGTCCTTTCTGGTACTCTTCACTTCGTTGGAAGCGTCCAGTCCTAGTGGTAAAGACACTCTTACTTCGGAGAAGTTCCCGGTCCCCGTAGTACTAGATTCGGGCACGACGTTGTCGTATCTTCCCAACGATCTGGCGCATCAGGTATGGAAAGAGGCCGGTGCCATCTACTCGCAGCAGTTTCACCTCGCTGTCCTCCCTTGTCAGATGCGACACAGCAAGGGGTACTTCTCATTCGGATTCGCTGGTCCGAAAGGTCCACGGATCAATGTCGGCATGGATGAGCTGGTCCTGGACCTTGCAGAAGGGGCTCCGCCCATCTTTAACGCTGGGCCTTACAAGGGCATGGATGCATGCGAGTTCGGGATCCAGAACTTTAGCGCGCCGCCATACCTGCTCGGAGACACATTTTTGAGGTCGGCATACGTGGTATACGACCTCATCAACAACCAGATCGGGATTGCTCCCACAAAATTCAACTCGACAAAGACCAACATAGTACCTTTCCCGAGCCTGAGCGCCCATATACCGTCTGCGACGGTTGCGCCTGATCAGGGCCAAGTTTCCAGCACAGCTTCGGTGACGTCACCGGCTTATGTGGCGAGTGCGGGTTTTACCGACAGTGCTAATCTTAAGAACGCCGCGCCAGGCGTCCTCCATTCAACCCTTGAATGCCCTCAGCTTCTGCTCATGGGTTTATCCATGATATTCGCTATGTCTGGCGCTGGAGTTTTCACTTTCACCGTTTTGTAGAGGATGGCTCAGCTGGATAGACGCCTGGAAGCAGAGACAGACAGAAACCCACCATCTTTTCCTTATTCGATTTTAAAGACGGTGGAGGTGATACCCTTGTTTAAAGCATCTAAGATTGTGGATTATCATGGGATCTGGGCTGGGTGGGGGTTTGCATTGGTTCGGTCGGGGTACACGGCACACGGGTTTGCCTTGTTGCTCATTCTCTATGTCTGGGTGTTTTCCATTTATCGCATTAGGTATTACTGTACATAGGGCAAGTCCGTTGCATCGCGGCCCAACCTGTAAATATTCAACTTGGATCAGTCAGGTTAAGACTCGGACCTTGGACGATCTTCGGACACTAAGGTAACGATGAAATGGTGTTGAACAGGGGTCGTTGCCGGCGCATGCACCACTGCGGCACAACGGGACTCAACCGGGTCAAGCCCCACATAAAAATTTCAGGGTCAGCGTCCTCGAAGCTGTCTTTGGTCTGGGGCTCACAGCATTTCCACCCGTTTCAGTCATTCCTTTCTCCTCTCTTCCGTGCTGTACAAGATGAGGGTGATTCGAGCCGTGGCCGCGCTGCATAGCAGCCGTGCTGCTGTATCGAGACAGGGGGCGCGTTATTTCAGTTTGGGGTACCGGGTTGCAGTCGACTCTGCATGGCCATCGCCGCGATGGGCCCCGACACAGAAAGGTAGCTGGCGACACTTCAGCGCGACCCCCCTCTCGCGTTATGCTGCCGTCAGCGCCGCACAAGATGCGTGAGTTGTCACATGACGCTCTGGACGGCCTGGGCTAATGCGATTTCTCCCCGGCAGACTCAAGCAGGCGAAGGAGCTTGCTGCTGCCAACATGACGGCCGAAGCCGCCGCGGCGCGAATGACACCCGAAGAGGCCAAGAGACTGGCCAGGGTCCGGAATATTGGTATTGCGGTAGGTCTGTCGGATCGGGCATCTAATTGGACACCCAGACTGAGTATTTTGGCAGGCACACATCGACAGCGGCAAGACCACGGTTTCGGAACGCATTCTTTACTACACGGGCAGGACGAAGGCCATTCACGAAGTCAGGGGACGAGACGGTGTCGGCGCAAAGATGGACTCCATGGAGTTGGAGAGGGAAAGAGGTATCACCATCCAATCAGCCGCCACCTTCGCCGACTGGAAGAAAAAGGAAGATGGGGTTGAGGAGACGTACCACATCAACCTGATCGATACACCAGGACATATCGACTTTACAATCGAGGTTGAACGGGCCATGCGAGTTCTCGACGGTGCTGTCATGGTACTCTGTGCTGTCAGCGGTGTCCAGAGTCAGACCATCACGGTCGACAGGCAGATGAAGCGCTACAACGTGCCCCGCATCAGCTTCGTGAACAAGATGGACCGCATGGGCGCCAATCCCTTCAAGGCCGTCGAGATGATCAACAAGAAGCTCAAAATTCCAGCCGCAGCGATTCAGATCCCCATTGGCGCCGAAAAGGAGTTTGAGGGTGTTGTCGACCTCATTGAGATGAGGGCAATCCGGAACGAGGGTGCTCGTGGTATGAACATCAAGGTCACCAAGGAGATCCCGCCTGAGCTTCAGGAACTTGCTCAGCAAAAGAGACAGGAGCTGATCGAGAAGCTGGCTGATGTGGATGATGAGATGGCTGAGATGTTCCTCGAGGAGAAGACGCCTACCGCTGAACAGATCAAAGCAGCCATTCGAAGGGCAACCATTGGGCTGAAATTCACACCTGTGCTAATGGGCTCTGCCCTGGCCGACAAGTCTGTCCAACCTATGCTGGATGCTGTCTGCGATTATCTCCCGAACCCCAACGACGTGCCCAACAACGCGCTCGACCGCTCCAAGGGCGAAGAGGCAGTGCAACTCGTCCCCTATAACTCGCTCCCTTTTGTCGGCCTTGCGTTCAAGCTTGAAGAGAATCCCTACGGCCAACTCACGTACATTCGTGTCTACCAAGGTTCCCTCAAGAAGGGCACCTACCTCTTCAACACTCGCACAGACAAGAAGGTCCGCATCCCGCGCATTGTACGCATGCACTCCAATGAGATGGAGGATGTTGCTGAGATCGGAGCCGGCGAGATTTGCGCCGTGTTCGGTGTTGACTGCGCATCTGGTGATACCTTCACTGACGGCAAGCTCCCCTACACAATGAGCTCCATGTATGTGCCCGATGCCGTCATGTCGCTTAGCATCAAACCCAAGAGGAGCAGCGACGCCGACGCGTTCAGCAAGGCCATGAACCGCTTCATGCGCGAGGATCCTACATTTCGTCTGCACGTCGACGAAGAGTCAGAGGAGACCATCATCAGCGGTATGGGCGAATTGCATCTAGAGGTCTATGTTGAGCGTCTGCGTCGCGAGTATAAGGTCGACTGCGAGACGGGCCAGCCTCGCGTCGCGTACCGCGAGACGCTCTCACAGCGTTCCGACTTTGACTTTCTGCTTCGTCGTCAAACTGGTGGCCCTGGCGATTATGCCCGTGTAGTTGGTTGGATCGAGCCCAACGAGGACAACCCCGAGCAAAACAACTTTGAGTCCCGCGTCGTGGGTGGCAACATCCCCGACAAGTACATCTCGGCGTGTAGCAAGGGTTTCGATGATGTCTGTGAGAAGGGCCCGCTCCTCGGCCACAAGGTCATTGGCGCTTCCATGGTCCTCACAGATGGCGCAACTCATGTTACCGATTCAAGTGATTACGCTTTCAACCTAGCGACGCAGATGGCGTTCAGCAAAGCGTTTGACACGGCAGGCGGACAAGTACTCGAACCGCTGATGAAAACGACTATCACGGCCCCCGCCGAGTTCCAGGGCAACATTCTCATGTTGATGAACAAACGCGGTACTATTGTTGACACCGAAGTTGGCGCTGACGAGTTCACCATGGTGGCTGATTGCAGCTTGAACGCCATGTTCGGCTTCAGCACTCATCTTCGTGCTGCTACACAGGGCAAGGGCGAGTTCAGCATGGAGTTTAGCCACTATGCACCCGCAGCCCCGCATTTACAGTAAAGTTCCCTAACATCAACCTGACGATATTGTCACTAACACTACGTCCCACAGAAAGGAACTGGTCGCCAAATACCAGAAGGAGCTGGATGCCAAGCGGACAAAGTAAACGTGATGTTGGAGTAGGGTGAGCATATACGAATTTGCAGGAGCGCCATCTCCTGCTACCACAACATCGGGCGAACCCATCCCGATCGACCCACGAGCCCATTAGTGAAAGCGTGACGGAGCGGGGCGTATGGTGCAATAAACGACATTTGTTTAGGATAGATAAGGTAGACACACGATTCAGCGAGGTCATGGCATAGAAGAAGGAAGGGATGGCTGCCATGGAAACAAGGTAGAGGCTATCTGGTATCTGGCAGAAGAGCCGCTCGACGGACTGTAATACTCATCTGTATGTATATATACACGTATATGTTTGTATGATATGATTCCAACCTGAGTCCCTCCCTGGCCTGATTTGGTCCGGCCTTGGAGGGTTAGGATGGCACAAAGACTTTTGTAACAAACCAGGTAGCCGGGCTTTGTCAGGCGGTCGGTTGTATTTATACCAGGCAATGATAAGAGTTCTCTCCTCCGATAGTGTCTTGCCGAGCCGGTCGTGGGGGTATCTCAAATCTGGGCGTGGGTATTGGTATATGAACCATTATTGGCAGACAACCAAGAACAAGCGCCAGACTGGCTAGCGACGTAAGACGGGCTACATAGTGAACAGTAGCTTTTCGAAACCCTATCCGCACACATCCTACATCCTACATACAATATGTACGGAGTAACAACCAGGGGTATATCATATATCAGCCAATAGCTTCAGAAACATACCCTCTCGTTTGGTCTAATCCCCGCCACGAAATCCTTTTTACATACGTCTAAGAATATCCTCAACAACTTCGTCCGTCTTGGCAGTACCGCCAAGATCCGGGCTGAGCAGGTTGCCCTCCTCAAGGTTCGCATCGACAGCGGTATAGATCTTGGCAGCAGCGGCTTCCTCGTTGAGGAACTCGAGCATGAGCGCGGCGCTGCGGAGCGTGGCAATGGGGTTGGCAATGCCCTGGCCCATGATATCGGGCGCGCTACCGTGGCATGGCTCACCAATGGCGAAGCCCTCGCCGACGTTGGCGCTGGGAACCAGACCCAGGGAGCCAACGAGGGCGGCGGCGCCGTCGGACAGGATATCGCCGTACAGGTTAGGCGCCACAATCACGTCATATGCCTCCGGTTGGCGGAAGAGCTTGTACACCATCGAGTCGACAATCTGCTCCTCGACCACGACATCCTTGAAGCGAGGGTCGGCGAGGGCGTCGCGGGCCGTGGAGCGGAAGAGGCCGTCGGTTTGGGAAAGCACGTTGGACTTGTGCGTAATGGTAACGAGAGGTCCCTCATGGATGCTGGGGGCGCCCGCAGCGCGGATGTTCTGTCGGCGCAGGGCAATCTCGCCGGCGATGGTGGCGATGCGACTGCTGGCGCGCTGCGAGATGCGCTTGATGGCCTCGGCCACCTTGCCCTCAGGTGTGTCGTATGTCTTCTCCTCTTTGACATACAGGTCCTCGGTGTTCTCACGCACGATCACCATGTCGATGGGCTTGGCGGCGGTCAGAACCGTCTTGACAGGACGCACATTGGCGTAGAGATCGAGTTTCTTGCGCAGGGCCACAATGGGCGACGAGTAACCCTTGACAGCCTTGGTGGGCGAGCTGACGGCACCGAACAGAGCGCCATCACACTCGTTCTTGAGCACCTCGACCGTCTTATCGGGAAGGGCCGCGCCCGTCTTCTCGAACGTCTCAAAGCCGGCCTGGAGATCGACAAACTCAAACTTTAGGCCGAGCGAAGAGGGCAGGGCCTCGAGAATGCGGCGACCCGCGGGGATAACTTCGCGGCCGATGCCATCGCCAGGGATGAGGCCTAGTGTAGGCTGTCAGTTAGGGTAGACTTGGCATAAGGTCTCTAAGAATTCTGACCGATTCGCAGAGTCCGGGCTGCCATGATTGCGTCTCAATTGACCTCGGTCCAAGGTTGTCACGCAAGAGTCCGATTCCTTTTTTTTTTTTTTTTTTTTTGTATTTCCCCCCGCCGGC
>Ga0247760_1000738_pt1 | contig 34307 bp, 35 predicted proteins | sample UWRJL171409R4_FD_179936 | JGI IMG/M metagenome (GOLD analysis project Ga0247760, IMG submission 179936) | Plant litter microbial communities from Arlington Agricultural Research Station in Wisconsin, United States - UWRJ-L171-409R-4 | ecosystem: Environmental > Terrestrial > Plant litter >... | reverse complement strand
GTCTTCCTCCCACCAGCTGAACAAAACGAAGGAAAACAAGAGAAAGACAGGGTGGGCAAGACAAAAAGAGCAAAAAAAAAAGGTGTCCCACATCTATCCCACGCAGCCAAACAATCCATCCATTCATCCATCCATACATCCACCCATTGCGACCAATATGTGTAGCTGTAAATCCCAACCTGATAATGTGTTGCGTTGTCTTGCGTATGCGTGCGTACCAAATTACTAAGGAAAATCCAATCCAATCGTTTGACGGGGCAGTATTTGGGGTATCTCTAGTAATTATACCGCCATGTCTGAAAAGCATTCCTCCGAAGCAAAGAGAAAAAAAGGCTGGGTGGGCGTGGCCGGCTGGTGAAAAAGACGAGAAGAAAAGCGTAGGAAGCCGAAAAAAGGTTATGAGGGGAGATGGAATAAGAGAGTGGCCGTAGTAGTAGGAGCCGCGGCAGTGCGGTAGTCGGACAGAAGCCACAAATTCCGACGTAATATGTCGCCATCAATCGTACGCCTCGCTGGTTGAACAAGATCGGTGATGATAAACACAGGATTATCTGAGGAAATACCGAGGAAGTTTGAAGGGGTTTGCGCCCGGCCCGGTCGAATTTAGCAAACTGGCCCATCACATCAGGGGTAAGAAGTCGAGTTGTGGCAGCTTTTAGGGTTGTTGCTGCTAATCGTAGCCATGTGATGGATATGGAGTATCGCAGTCTCGTCCATTACTGGAGCTGTGATGTGTAAACGGTGGTGTCCCCACCAGGAGCCGAAGCTCCTGGAGGAGACAGCGATTGCTATAAGTTCTCGCCCAGCAGCTGTGCAGCCCTCTCACGACACGCCGCCGGGGTGAAGCCCGTTCCGACCTTGTTAGAGATAATGCGCCACTTTTCGTTCTCGTAGTCCTGCAGTGCTGTCCGAAGTTTTTGGTCCTACAAGCCACAACAGAAGTCAGTAATGCACAACAACGGGCCTCTGTCGCCCTCCCTGATTTTACTGACTGTTTCATCTGTCCACTGCGTCGTTTTTGCTTTCAGCTTCGTACAGTATCTCACTTGCAGAGTCCCACTTGTCCGTCCAGGGAAGAAATCGGCAATTTGCTTCCACGTCAAGCTCTTGTTCTCCTTAAGATCAATGAGCAACTGGTCGTCCTCGGTCGTGAACTTCAACTTGGGTCCCCTTGGTCTCGGGGCTGGCGGTGGCATGCCAGCTTGCCCAACAACACTTGGGGCTCCACCCCCGCCACCCCCGCCCTCTCCCTCGCGTCGCATCATCTTGGACGGCGGGCCTGTGTCCGGAAGTCGATGATGGTGATGTGTCGGAGCCGCGGCTGCTTGTGCGTAGGCAGCCCCCATGGGCGTCTGCTGCATGGGGTCCATGTCGCTTTGCTCGAGCTCAGGCATGCCCTGGACCGACAGATCGAGATCATCGGGCCGCGGGCGCTTAATGCCAGTGGTAGGCCCATGCGACTGTGTTAGAGATGGATAGAGCGGGGCGACCACAGCGTGGGGGGATGGGCCGGCGCCGCCGAAATGCGGCGGACCGGGATGCATGTGCCGGGCTCCGGGGTGGCCGCCCATGTGAGCCGGGTCCGTGAGTATCGGATGCGGGTGGTGAGCGGTGGTGTAGTGCTGCGGCAGGCCATGATGGGACTGATGGGGTGGTGGCTCATGCAGGGGCGACGGCCCCCCATGCTGGAGTGAGGCTCGGTGGTGATGGGCATCATAGGCGTGCGGAGCCTGGCTCTGCTCGGCCGTATGCGGCTCCTGTGGTGAGTAGTCGACATTGTAGTCCGGTCCTACACGGTAGTTGCCCGCCAGTGTGCCTCCGATGCATGGGTTCCGCCAGAGCGAACCGCTCTGGCTGGTCGCCGGGCTCTGAATGGAAAGAATTGGTTGGAACTGAGCCCCGCGGGGCTACGTCGGATGGGATTGCGGTGTAATCGCCAGGACCGAGGCGCTCTTAGGTGCCTCTCGTCGATGCTAATAACTCTGCTAGAGTCGGTTTTGGGATGCGCTGGTGCTTGCAGGCAAGCGGAGCACATGTGATATCGACAACGTGTCTCTCTGCGGCGAAGCTGAGATGGGATGAATGGTGTTGGGGAGTGCTACCGGACCGCAGGCAGAAGGCAGAGAGCTGGCTCCTAAAAGGCTGGGCGGGCAATGATGGCAACCCTAGTGGATCCCCCTCAGCAGCTCATCGCTTTCCAGAACGTCGATGAGCCCTGCTAGGATGTTGGCTGTCTCGGATACGAAGATGGAGCTCTTCCGTCGTCCACGATTGGATGGGCAGTTGATTCGTCTCGTTTTTTTGTCGCGATTTTCCCCCTTGGTCCAGAGCGTCTACATGAATGCGGGCGAGAATCAAGACTTGGAAGAAGTGTATGTGGGCAAGTGACGCATTATATCGTCTGATCTTCGCTATAGCGTACAAGAACAAGGGCTCGAGAGAAGGGAGGGGGAGGCTCTAGAAGAATGGGGAGGGAGTAGGTTTATTGCTCTTGTGCCACTTCTCAATCCAAGTTAAAGCACATAAGCGATTTGCCATGTGCGAGACGAAGATTGTTCCTGAGAGGTGTGGAGCTCAAGTAACCTTGTCCAACGATGACGGTAGCATAATTTGGGGATCTTATGCCATGGTCTGGCTGCCGGATATAGAAACAGGACCCCGGCGTCAGGTAATGATGCATCGAGGGGGTATGACCACCAGCCAGCTAGATTGAAGGCCAGGGTTGCTGGTAGAACAGATTGTCAAATTCGAGAACCCCGGACGGATTAACCCAAAGGGGAGTCTGGACAAGGCAGATAATCCAGAGAGGGTACGGCCTGGAAAACGCATGGAAGGATGCAAAACATCAAAGCCGGATGGAGAATAAAATGTGAAACAAGCCCTACCATGCAGCTGGATAGCAGCATGACAGCAAGCGAATTATGGGGTGGTGCGGATGCTAAGGCCCTCGCCGTCGGCAGCCAGGCCAGTTCACCCTGACAGGAGAAAGCCGAAAAATAAAAGGCCAGCGCCCGCGAGCAAGGACGGGAAGAAGAGGGGGTTGGGAATCTCAGATGGGAGCCTGAAAGCCACCGAACTGGCCTGTTGGCACTTGCCGCAGACCCCCTCCACCTAATCCAGAATGACAGGGAGGAGGAAAGTGTAAGTGCTTGCAGAAAGACGTGACAGTCGAGGTACCTGGGGCCCGGCTGGACGCCAGACAGGTACTCGCGAGGTACGAAGGAAGGAACGCGGTACTGAAGCCCTGTTGGGTTACATCAAGAAACTGGAATGCCGTGGGTGGCAAGCGGAGAAGCTGCTGTGTGTGCTCCAGTTTGTCTGAAAAGAGGCCTGATATCGACAAGGGGGTGTATATCAGACGAACAAAAGCGATCGAGTGCCCTGGCACGCCATAGGGCGTCGGAGAAAGAGAGCTAGAAGCCGCTGCCGTGATTAGCTGCCAGATGACCGAAAAGGGAAAATAACGGCCAAAGCCAGGGTAAGTGGGAGGTTACAACAAGGGAGGCAAGCCGACTTGCTCCTCGCCCCCTTGATCGGCCAACTGCAGCCAAGTCTCGGGCCAACTGCCAGTGCCCCGCCGACAACGACCTCGACGCATCGCGAGGCAGATGGAGGTGGCGCTGTGTGGAGGAAGCCGCAAAATGGAGGGTAACGTGGACTTTGCTTGCCCGGACTGTAACGAAGTGTGCGGCAAGAGCACTGCGGACTGATATGATGAGCGGCGCTTGGTACAGGAGCCGAGCTACCCCGGGCTCATCCTTGCCCGAGTTCTTTTGTGATAGTGATGGGGACTGGACGGAGATCTCGTTCATCTGGCGGTTGGGACCGTAGCTCGGACAGCTGTGCTCGAACGGATCATGGTTGAGTTCTGGCGGCCTTTCCCCATCGAGCTAACGTGCATCAATTTTCAATCTGATCAGCTAGCTCGGGTGAAGGAACAGCGGCATGGACGAACCACTGCAGGGCGCCTGCGGGAAGCTCTGGGCTGTAAACCCGAGCGAAGAGATCATCCACTGTGGTATTGTACCAAAAAGACGAGGGGCTGATCGTGGTAGCGTGGCGTGCAATGGGGATATGGGGTGGGCTCTCATCTCGCTGACCCCAAGATTGCGTTGTTCAATGCTGCGGAGACCCGCAGGAGTCGCGGGAGGCAGAGATGGCGGACCAGGCACAGACTGACAAGACAGCGGCCGGCGATGCCGTACCCAGGCCTGGCAGCCTCCAAAGCTCCACGACCTCGAGGTGGGCCCGGGGACCATCATGAGACGACGGAACACAGACTTGGACGTCCGAGTGGCCACGAGGGCTACGGCGCGGTCGAGGCTTGGCGGCAAAGCGCTTTGAGGCGATTCAAACAGAGGGGGGTGGCTCGGCGGCCCTCGAGGGTAGGAGGCTCTGACCAAGGCGTGCGCATGAAGGAAACGTGTTTCAATCGAACCTTGCAATTAAAGGTCGTGTTATGCTCCCGCCAAAAGAAAAATTGACGTGATTTCGCCTTCTAGAAAACCCCAGACGGCTTCTAGCTCAGCGTCTGAACGTCGGCGAGGCTCGAGCTGAAAGCCCCAGGAGCTGGATGCTGAGGAAACCCGGTCTGAATGGCCTGACCGCGCGCTGACCTGCAGCACAGGGCAGACCAACCAGCCCGCTGGGATGATGAGGGAGGGGAGCTTGAGCTGAGGCGACGAAATTGCGCTTCATGGACGATGGGGTCTTCCGACCAGCGGGAAGGAACGGATCGAGGCACGTCACATTCTCCTCTCCCACTCCACCTGCCTTGTACGGGAGCAATGCCCGTCATTGAGGGGTGAATTGGCTGGCACGTCAAATTCAAGCTGCATCAACCCGCCTCCCTCTTCATCAGCTCTCCTCCACACAACTGCAACAGCGGCCAAAAAAATTATAGAAATACAAATGAAAACCCACCAAGGACGACTGCATGCATTGCCAGAGCCTGCGCAATTTGCTTTCCCCAACTCTCGCTATCTTGGCCGCTCGCCGCTGTCTGAAGGATTCTGACGGCGGCCCACAGCGGACAAAGCAGCTTGGGTGTGCTGGGCAAGGTGGGTATTGGAGATGAAGCATTGGCAGTTCAAAACGGCGCCAATCTAGATGAGTCGACGATGTTGAGGTCTTGTGGCTGACCGTGCCACGGCTATCTAAACAAGACCTAACGCACGCAGGGACTCAAGGACAGGCGGCTCCTTTCGGCGAGGGCGAGGGTGAGGGCGCACAAGATGAAGAGCATCGACAAACATCAATGCGAATGTCGTCAAATTTGCCCAGGACCGCCCATACCATCCCATTGCCTAGGTGCGACCGAAAGTTGGCGCGTGCATCTTTTTTCATCTTCCCCCCCCTCCCTCTTACTTTCTCCTCCCTGCACAGCGACTCTTATTTTTCTTTCGATCTTCCAGCACAACCTCGTTCAGATGCAACACTTTGAAGATCGGCCCAGCTTCCGAGGCTCCTGATCTGCGTTTTAAGTTACGAATAAGGCCCAGGACAGGGAGGTCGAACGAGGGCGGGCGGACACCCCTCCCCCAGACTCGCCTTGCCGTCGTGGAGCAAGGCAAGGCAAGACAGGCCAGCCCTGTCTTACCCTCCCCCCACCACACCTCCCTCAGCTACCCAAGGGGCCAACGCTCAGGAACACGGACCTGCCGCCGACCTTGCGCCTGGGAACACAATCATCAGGATTCCCAAATTCTCCGGTCGGGTTGTCAAATGTCGGTCTGCGGCTGGGTACGCGCGTAGCAAGGCGTTTGAACACCTTTGGACGGCACCGATCCCACGGCAGCGCCACCGCGGCGGCGACGTTTGCTGCCGCGAGGCGAGTGACTGACTGACCACCGCCGTACATAAGGCAGTTATACTCCCGCAGCGGGCATGCCGCAACGACATGTGTGGGTCTGCTTTGCAAGAAACGTTCTGATCGTCAACTTTCCCCGGCCCGGGAATTCGGAAGGGGGCGTCGAATGAGAGCCCACAGCTTATTCGCCGTTGCCTCTCGCTTCCTCCCTCCCCTTCACACCAGGCGCTTGTGTAACTACTCAGGGCTTTCCGTTTCGACACCCAATCAGGGGTGTTGCTTCAGCTCTCTCAGCCTCGGCGAGACCTGGCGCCTTCTTTTCTCTGCAAATCCCACACTTAATGCATGAACGCATTGCGTGCAATCTCTTGCGATCGCCATTGCCAATTGCTGATTCACTCCTGACGTGCCGAGTTACCTAGATGCACTGTATCAATCATCTCCCACCCCCACTCGGTTCTAACCGCTTCGTCAGAAAGTCGACTTGTCACTCAACTTTTTATTGTCTTGTGCTGCCCCTTTTCGAAGCCTCGGTTTCCGCCTCGCTGGTGTTCCCGTGTCCGATCGTCCTCGTCCCGTAACCCATGCTGCAGGCATCCCACGCGATCTGGGAAGGGAATCAGCAAGGCCGGCCCTGCTCTCTCTCTTGTCTGTAACCTGTAAAAATGGTGTTCAGGTCGTGGATGACCAACCGACCAGTCAAAGAACCAATCAGAAGCTAGCCGCATAGATCCTCATGAAAACTCACAAAGGAGGCGAGGAACAAAAGTCCGAGATGAGACCGCACTCATCATTATTCTCACTTTTTCTACAGCATAACCGTAACGAGCCGATACCGTGATTACAAACCCCCGAGGTCTCGTTCGCTTTTCTTCCGTGCCTCCACTCCCTCCGTTTTGCCTTGGACATACAAAGCCTGTACACGCAAAGTCTGCATCAGAAACGCACGTCCCAGTACAAGAAACCACCAACCAGAGCCCTGGGGAGCAGATCAAACAGCCTGTAAGTGCTCCCGAATGCGAACACGCCCATCGTCCGATGCTTGAACTTCGCTAAACCACCCGATCCGAAGCTAGCTTCTGCCCAACTCGCCCGCTTCCTCCCGCGCTGCTGCTGCGCGCCCGTTTCCGTGTCCCCCCCCCCCCGTTTTCTTCTTTCTCTTGAATGTTCTTGTAGGTCGCTTGGCCGGATTGCTATCCGGCCCAATCCAGCCAACCCAATAACTATAAACTTGTTTCTATGTCTTCTATTCCGGTCACTCTCAATCCCATCTGCTCATTCATCCATCCAGACTTGCGCAACCAGCGGGTGGTAAGTGGTGGGCATTGGGCGGTGGGCGCTTATAATTATTGGCTCATGCGAAATTATCCTGCCTGTCAACCCAGATATCCTCCAGTTCATTGAAGCTGGTAAAGTGGATGGGGCGGTGCTGCTCGCTGTAGAACGGGAGCGGCGTGTCCAGCTTGACGTGAACTGCCTTTTTCTCCAATCCGCCAAAGGCGCTGCCCATAAAGCTGTAATTCCACTTTCCAGAGTCGGGCACAAGGAAGAATCCCCTAAATTTGTCGCTGAGGAGGAGCTGCCGCTTCTCGCCCATGGCTGTGGTGAAGCCTTGGGGCTGATCGCTGCCAACGTCCTTGTTCTCCGCGCCCCATTTGTAGCCTTGGGGTGTCAGTGCCCAGGCAGACAGAGAGACACTGCCTGGGGTAAAAGACACAGTGACGGTGAGAGTCTTCCGTTCGTCCCAAGTTGGGTGGGCGTTGATGAGTCTAGCGTGGTCCGTAACATCCATGGCTGACATATAGGGCAGATCGTTTCCCGACATGGTGTGGATTATGCCGAGTGGCTCCAAGTCCTTGAGAAGCTCGTTTTGGGGCAACTGTTGAGGCAGTTGGATGTAGCGTAGTCCACCAATCTGAGGCACCATGACGATGCACCTAATCTCCTTGACTTGGTCGTTGTCGGCTGGAGATGCTCCGTAAAGATAGCCAGCAACCTGCACACGAAGGTCCGCTATGGTGATGAATCTCTTGAGAATGTTCTTGGGCATGACGTACGTAATGTCATCGGCATCGTTGTCAACTGGCGCCACATACATGTTGTTTGATCTGGTGCGGAGGTTGGATGTGGCAATGGCCCTAGTTCGCCACTCTGTCTTGGAGGCAAATGTCTGCTGCTCGAATTGCGAAGTTGTCGTGACGATGATCTCCTCTCCATGTACGTTTTGGGTCTTGGTGGTGACAGCAGTAAGCTGCTGCTGTTCTTGCTGCTGCTTCTCAATCTCGGCAGCCTGTTGTCTCTGCATCGAAGGCGCCGAAATCTCCATACCCAGGATGATATCTCGCACCTCGCTGCTGGTCAAGCTAGAGACATTGACATTGTTCTTCTTTCCGTAGTCATTCAAAATGAGATCGCGAAGCTGTGTCTCAACCTTGATCCAGTCCTCATCCGACAGTGATGGCCAGATGTGGTGATCTTGGGTGATGACGGTCTTGTCAGGGCGGAGGATGAGCTTGGTCTTGTCTTGGTTGACGTGCAAGGCACGAAGAATGAGAATGAGACGAGAGAAGGCAGTGTACGATGAAATGCTCTTCAGCCATTCGTCATATAGATTGAAAAGGACCATCTGGGGTTCAGTTGCACGCAAGATCATGTCACCCAGCTTCTCGACCTTCATGGCGGCTTGGAAGGGCAGTTGAAGCTCCGAGGCACGGATAGAAATGTTCGGGAAGTCGAGTAAATTGACCTCGAGGGGGTCGAGTAGCCCCTTACGAGTAACAATGAGCTGCTTTGGCTGCTCCTCGACGGGGAGTGATCGAATCAGTGCCACTACTTCTTCGGCCGTCTTCCACTTCGCAAGCTGACCAAGTCGCTTTTGTCCAGCCCAAACACTTGTGTGGATGATCTTGAGGAAGAGCTGGCCAGTGCGGGGATTGAAGATGAAGATGGCTCCGTTGATTGGCTTGGTGGTCAGGTTGCCTTCGAAAGTCTTGTGGATGGTAACACGGTACACGTTGGTATCATCGATGAACAGCTGTGTTTGGTTACTGAAGAGCTCCGAGTAGTTTTGCGAGTTGAGAAATTCTTGATTGCTCTCCGAAGCGTACAATTGCAGACCCTTGCGAATGCGCTCACGCAGCACGTAGAGGGCTGGGTTTGCCTTCATAATTTTAGCCATGGCCTGCTGGACGAGCAATTTCAAACCCGGGAAGTATTGGCCATACGCCGCGTAGAGATTATAGGCCAGGTCGATGCCTATCATGAGACCCGTCGGCGATGGGTACAGACTCATGCTGTCCGTCGTGTAATCTAGGTACTTGGCACGGACGTATCTCTCAATATCGTGAGAGTCGTAATCACCGTAGCGGAGCTGCACATCGATCCAGAACTTGTTCGTTGTGGTCGCTTCAATGACATCCTTTGTGTCGAACAGGTGTGATGGCCGAGTCACATTCCACTTGTGGCTGGCAAACAGCTGGATGTCTGCGCACGAGCTGTTCATTTTGTAAGACTTTCTCGGGTGGATCGTCTCTTTCTGGACAGATTCGATGCTGAGTGCTTCCAACTCCTGGTCAAACACCTGACACAAATCCATGACAACAGACTCGTGGATCTTCTGCCACAGATGCGCACGGAAAATCTGGATCAGAGAAATCTTCAAAGTGGGGATCTTTCCATGCAAAAAGATACCAGTGAGATCCAGCTGTACCTGGAAACCAACATAGACGTTTGCTCTGTTGATCGTGGGAGACCACCACAGAGTGAAGCGTCGGTTGGGGATCTGATTCAGACCCGATCGTTGGGCGTTCGTCAATTTCTTGAACTTCATCGACTCTTCGAAGCCCGAGGCCTTCTCCCAGAACAGGCCTTCCCATGATGGGAAGCCTGTTGCTTTAAAAAGTGTGTGCTCGAGGATGATTTCCACCCCGCCGAGGGCTTGGATGACATCGGTTCTATAGGCGTTGAGATTCCAGAGTTTGCCGTCGTGTCTTTGACTCGTCCACCAGAATGGATTGCTCTTCATGAGTTGGTAAATCTTGAACTCGGCACGAGCGCGGAAGCCTTTGTCGAAACTCAGTGTGCTGCGGTCCTTCTGGAAGAGCGTGTTGATGCGGGGCAGGCCCCGATCCCAGCTGTCTTCGAGATCCTCGAGGGTAAGCCTCCTGTTTTGCTGATTCGCCTCGAGTCTCTTCTGCGAGTATTCCGTCCACACACGCTGCGAGTCGATGAACTCGGCCTCCCATGGAACGATATACCGGAAGATGTTCGGGATCAGCGTCTCTTCGTCATGGGTCATGCCGGCACGGAAATGGGTAACACCCAGATCAGTCTGCTTATACCAGCGCTTGTCGCTTGCCGGAATTAAAATGTGGGAGCCCGAAATCATGCCCAGACCACCCAGTTCCTTCGGCGTGTAAAATACTGCGGGCGGGAAACGGGACGGCATCTTCGAGTTCAATCCAATCTTGACACGAGTCTGGATTTTGGTTTCACACTTGACAATGGTGTCGAGCAGGCTGACAGTGGAGACAGCTGCTTCACGGTAGTATGTGAAGAGGGCGATGAGCGCCGTGTTCCATTTGTTTGCGATCTTCGTAAAGGTCGTCGAGCCGGACGACATGAGGATCTGGCGTATGCGATTGTTGAACTTCTGCACATCCTCTTCTGTGACTTGTAGGAAGGCATGTGCCGTCCGTTCTTTGGAAGTGTTATCGACCAAGGACCACACACTGTCCTTGACAGGGAACTCATCGTTTTGGTTTCGGATCTTGGGTAGGATGCGGACCTCAAACCCACACATAGAAAAGAGCAAATTTGGGTTATCCTTGCTGTACACACTTGCGAATGTGTCTTCCCACTCAACTGTTGTGACCGATCGAGGTAACCGGTTCTTCAAGTCCCAGAACACGGCTCTGCCAAGATTTACATCATGCCGCATCAGCCGCATTCGTGAATCTCGGGGCCAGCACTTCTTGCTCTTGTACCCAATCACGTTCTCAAAGTTTGGATCGGGTTGCTCAGTGAGGAACCGTTGGATAAGATCCCGGGACTCGTCGGCAGTGAAGCGCAAGAACACCCAGATCCTGTCGACGTATCGGGTATAAAGGCGGATGGGATGCCGTGTCTCGGTTTCGCGGTCTCGGAACTGAAGGAAATCGTTGGGGCTCTGCGGAGGACCTGCAATCTCACTAGCGCGCTGAGGGCCGAGCAAGAGCAAGTCAAGGATGAGGCCGTAGTACTGGAAGACGAAAGCAGAGAATTGGAGGCCACGAATCATGCCGTAGCTGTTGACGTGGTTCATGTCCTTGTAAGTCAAGGTCACGTTGTTCTTTGCCGTGATGTAGTCTGCCAGGTTGTGATCCATGATCAACCGAAGCAGAGAGTTAAGAAGAGTGAGCTCGATCTTCTCATAAACCTTGGAAAGTTGCGTCTCAATCATGACATTGCACTCCCCATCGGCGGTTTCCCAGACCTTGTCGAGATTGTTGATGCCCTGTGCCCACTTGTAGACCAGAAGAGGTGGAACCTCGGAGTCTGAGGGCTTGATCCAAGCAGGAAACAAGTGACGCTGATCTGCTTGGTACCACAGGTACTGGTCCAGATAGGCATCGCTGATTTTTTCGATTGGCTCAATGTCGTACACAGGGTTGATGGTGCTGTAATTGTCGTTCATGTCGATTCCAACCTCTTTGAATGCTCGCTGAGTGAGCAGGAATCGCTTGATACGTTCCAGAGTAGTGCCGGGGCTGTCGTAAGCTTGCTCAATCAAGGCCAGTTCTTCTCTCTGACTTTGGTTGAGGCGAGATTTGGCAGAGTATGCCTCGCGCAGGCGCTCCAGCGCCAGAATGAGAATCTTTGTGTCGTGCTTGTAAGAGACGCTCGGGAAAGGAATGGGCGAAAATTTGCGTGACTCCAACCAGTGAACAGTAGTTGTATAAATGGCAACGGCTTCCTCCGAAGACACATAGGGGCCGTCCTTCATATGGTTATGCTGCCGTTCTTGCTCAGCCTTCAACCACAAACGCGTGAGGCGGCCCACATTCTTCTTGGCAACGGTCTTGTCGACAGTTGCGCCTCGCCGAATGCGCTCACGATTGTAGTGGGCGACCGAGATCCACCAATCCGCCTTCGACTTGACATACCGCAGAATGATATTCTCAATGGCTGCAGGCAATCCGGGAACCTTCCAGGGAATGTTGCTCTTCCAGCATCTCCAAGCCTCAGAAAGATGCTGCAGAACAGTATTTACCTTGTTCTGCTTGATACCTTCGGGCATCATGTCCATGAGATCAGCCATGACCGAGGCTCGAAGCTCGAGATCAAAATGCGACTCGACGCGCTGTTTCGTGACCGTTTTGGCCACTCCCTTGCTATGCCGTCCCTCAAACTGTCTCGAAAGAAGATTGCCGAGCCATCGCTCCAGCAATGGGATGATGCCGCGCATAAAAAAAAGCCAGACTCTCCATGCCGGCGCCCAAAAGCCGCACCCGGGCCCTTTGCCAACCGGGCCGGCGTTGAAGCGGTAATAAATCAAGTGCTTGAGGTCTTTGCATGAGCGAATCTGATGCATAAGTTTATACTTGTACCTGTACATGCCCGTGAGCTGACCGACATGGTTGAAGGCATACAAAATACCGTCAGCAAGCTGGAACGCGTCAATGTTTCCAAGTCTGTACTGCACTTGGGCGTCAACAATGAGCTTTGTCAACCGCAGAATCTCTCGCATCAGGTGGAACGCGTTTCCGAACCTGGACTTCTTCCTCTCCTTTGTTGTTAGAGTTTTGACTGGTTTCAAATTAAAGTTGTAGTCAAGATGAAGATAGGTGAGGTTCTTGCGGTGGATGAGGAGATTGAGCATGTTGAATCCCTGTCGACAAACCTGGAGGCCTGCTTCGACCCAGTCAATAGTTGTTTGCTGGAAGAATTTGGTCTGCTTCAGGGTCTTCAGGAGATTCTGCTTCTGAAGGGCCTTGGGCCGCTTCTTGTGCAGCTCGTTGAGGACATAGGTCTTGAGAAGTTTTTGATATGAAACTCGGACTTTGACTGGTTGCTTGGGTGGGCAGTGTTGCAGATACCAGTGTTTGACAAGAGGAACGTCCTGGGCCCGAACCATGCGTCCAGAGCGACGATCGAATGGGTACGGCGCCCACCACAGCTCGATAGCTGATGCTGTCTCATCTGTGTAGAGCTCATCGTCGGCAAAGAACGGCTCTACACCCACAGGCAGCTCGAATGCATCATCGTCGGGCTCTTCCACATTACCCTGGCCAAAAAGCTCGTCCTCGTGGCTGACAGTGAGGTTCTTTGGTGCAACCGAACGAGAGGATATTGGATTGATGGTGGTATCAAAGTAAAAGGCGGGAAGATTGATGTCCTCAGTTCGAGAGTAGACAATTTGGGGATAGGAATGCCAGGCGAGATGGACACTCCGGGGGAGGGCGTTGTACAAATAGGGGTATGACACTCGGCACTCCGTCCGGATGGGATTCCGGAAAATAATGCGGTCCATTGCGTTGAACTCGCCGAAATCCTCATCGTTGGGATCAATGTCCTTGTACAACGGTTCAAACCGGGGCCCGCCGGGCAGAGCAACGTTGAGAGCCTTGGCGGTCAAGAAGCTCTTCAGCTCGAAAAGATAGAAGTGGTTCTTGTCGACGATCTCAGAAACAAGAGGGCGACTGAGACGGAAAAGGTTGGCCATCTGCGGGAGAGTGAGATTCCATGTCTTGTAGCTGGGGCCATTGACATGCGATGTGTCGAGGAGCGGTTGATGGTCGTAGAACCACTCATATACGGCCGCCTCCTCGTCCTCATCAAGCTCCATCTGGATGGGTTCTAGGGGCTCGACATCCTCCAAGTTCTCGGACCACGACAGCGGGGGCTCCTCATCGTCGAAGGGTGGGAATCGCATGCGCTTGAACAATCGCCGGTCGCTCTTTTCTTTGCGCATAACCGTCCACATGGTGGCCCATTGCGCAAAGAAAACGGGCTCAATAACACGTGGGATTTCGTTGACTAGCGTCAGGCAGCCGTTCACATGATACAGCACCTTGACTTCTCTTGCCGATTCCCAGGGCATGGGCATGTTCTCCAGCAATTTTATGACGGCGTGGGGCATAAACTTCAGTGCTCCGAGGTAGCTGCGTTTGTCGCTGGTGTACTTCTTCTGGGAGACGTCGCCAATGTCCTTTACGATCTTGCGCAAGTGCTCAGGTGGCATGTCGGCCTTCTGTGTCTCGACAAAGCCTCCTTTCCGTTTCTCGCCGAAACGGGCCCGCTGTATGCGCAGCCATTCCTTCTTTTTCTGCGCAAACTTGGCGATCTGCGGATCGGTCGGCGGTCGATAGCCAGGTGGGGGAGGCGCTGGAATGACCGGAGGAGGGGGAAGAGAAGACGATGGAGGAGGCGGCGGAGGAGGGGGAGGGCCCCATCCCGGAGGGGGAGGAGGTGGCGGAATGGACGACATGTTGATATTCCCGTGTCGAGCCAAGTTGGGTGGGAAAGCGTGAAGCTTCTAAAGCTTCGCCGCCAGGCAATGGCGGAACGCTTCGCGTCACCGCAAATAAGGAAGAATTCCGGTCGTCAAGTCTTCCGATTAGTGTTGAATGGATCTGTATCTATCGGCCGGTGCAAGAGCGACCTAACACAGGTACACAGCGATGGCCGTCCGTGTCGTCGTGGTTGTTTGGTTGATGCCAAAAGCTGGTAGCTTCGGTCAAAAAAACTTGCATGTTTCGCGACGGCGATAATGGCAAGGTCGCGCGAAAGCTACTAGCGTGCGAATCCTGGTCCCCACCAAGCCCCAAGCGGCAAAACCCCGTTAGCTGTACCACCCCGCTTACTCCCTCAAACTTGCAAGCCCAAGCATGGTATGGATGATTCCAGGAGCAAAAGGCCATTGAGCTTGCTGTGAAAGGAAAAACACGCCTATTCCCACCAAAACAGAACCACAAGCACTGACTTCCTCCAAGTTTTCTTCTCCAGTGCATCACAGGGTCACCGTTAACAACCTGTTTGTCTTCGCACTGTGTTCCGCAGTCTCAGCTGCGCAGTCTAGCAGTTTCCGGTAAGCCTACACAACTTTCATTGGACAACTGCCTCAAGCTGTCAGATATGTGGGTCAGTACAGTGACATTAGCACTGGGCTCTTTGAGTCAGTGCTGTCGTTCTCGCTAGCCCCAGATCCCCCCCACCACAAAATCACCATTCAGCGAAAATAATTAACAGCCCCTCCGCTCAGAGTTTGCTGAGGTTTACGCCTGACCCCGACTGTTCACACACGAGATACCCTGCGCGCTACACGAATCCATCGACGTTCTTTAGTTTCAGCACACCACAATCATGTCTCGCTTTTTCCGCGGTGGCGACGACAGCTCGTCGGAGAGCAGCTCCGATGAGGAGGAGCTTTACTCGGGATCTGAGGAGGAAGAAGAGGAGGACAAGATCCAGAACGGCAAAGATGAGGATTCTGAGGAGGACTCTGACGAGGAAGAGGAGGAATCCGATTCTGGTTCCAGCGATTCGGACGCTGGTCCGCAAAAAAAGGGTCTGTCCCGCTTCTTAGTAGAGGCCTCTTCGGAAAGCGAAGAAAGCGACGTCGAGGGTACCACTAAAGTCAAGAGTGCCAAGGACAAGCGATTCGATGAACTTGAAGCGACCATCACCGCCATTCAAAATGGACAGAAGATCAATGACTGGGGTGTCATTTCGAATGGTTCGTAGAAGACCGCCTAGATCGCCCCCAAACAGTCGCTGACACAATGCAGAGTTCGACAAGCTCAACCGCCAGGTCGTCAAACTGCAAGATGGTCGCAAGGCTCCCAAGAGTTACATCAAAGCCATCGCAGAGCTGGAGGACTTCATGAACGAGACACTCGCCAAGCAGAAGGTCACACCAAAGAAAATGAATGCGACCAACGCTCGCGGCCTCAACGCTGTCAAGCAGCGCATCAAGAAGAATAACAAGGACTACCAGGAACAGATTGACGCCTACAGGAAGGACAGCGATGCCTTCATGGAGTCGGATGAGGAGGAAGCTCCTCTACCCAAGGTAACCAGAGTCAAGTTCGACGCCGTCCCGATCGCCACGGCGGAAGACGATGAGGGCTTTGCAACAGTCGGCAAAGGTGGTCGCACCCTCCAGTTCACTCCGGAGAGCATCTTCAAGCACCTCAGGACCATTTTGGAGTCGCGTGGCAAGAAGAACACGGACCGCCTCGAGCAGATCAAGATTATGGAAAAGCTCGCCGAGGTCGCCGTGACGCCCTACCAAAAGATCCGAGTGCTGATGACACTGATCTCTGCTCGGTTCGACCTTGGTTCTGGCGGCGCCACATCCATGCCGCTGGAGCACTGGAAGGCTGCCGAGAAGGAGCTCAGTCTCCTGCTGCAGATCCTCGAAACTGAGAAGGACCATATCGTTATCGAAGGTGCTGAAGAATGGGACGATGATGAGAAGGCACCCACGCTAGAGTCTGGCCAGAAGTATATCAAGATTCCCGGAAGCATTGTATCCTATGTCGAGCGTCTTGATGACGAGCTCACCCGCTCGCTCCAGGCCATCGACCCCCACACCTCGGAGTATATCGACAGACTGACAGACGAGGGCCCCCTCTACAACGTCATCTTCCGCGGTCTTCTCTACTATGAGACTCTCCGTCAAGACACCTCCTTGGAGGTCCCCCAAGAAAGCTTGAACCGCATTGTCCAGCGGCGACTTGACCATGTATACTACAAGGTGCGTGTGAAGTGACTGGAGGTGTGTTTTATAGATGCTAACCTTGTCACAGCCGGCGCAAGTGGTAAAGATACTTGAGGAGAACTTCTGGAAGCAAGCATCTTCGAAGCTCGATTCCAAGATCACCCCTCGGGCGCAATCAGGCGAGGCCAGCCAACTCATCAACACTCTTTGCAACTATCTTTTTGAGAACAGCGAGGGTATCATTCGTGCACGAGCTATGCTCTGCCAGATTTACTTCTTGGCGTTGCATGATGACTACTACAAGGCTCGCGATATGATGCTCATCTCGCACTTGCAGGAAAACATTGCCAATTTCGACGTCAACAGCCAGATTCTCTACAACAGGACTTTAGTTCAGGTAGGGCTATGCGCTTTCCGCAAGGGCCTGGTCTATGATGCTCAAAATACACTGCAAGAGATCTGCGGCAGCGGCCGTCAGAAGGAGCTTCTCGCCCAGGGCTTGATGATCCAACGATTTGGCCAGGTCTCTCCAGAGCAAGAACGGCTTGAGAAGCAGCGGCAACTTCCATTCCACATGCACATCAACCTCGAGTTGCTGGAATGTGTGTATCTCACCTGCAGCATGCTTCTTGAGATTCCTCTCCTTGCCCAGACGGGATCCTCTCCCGATGTGAAGAAGCGGGTGATTAGTAAAACGTATCGTCGCATGCTCGAATATCACGAACGTCAGATCTTTACTGGCCCACCGGAGAACACGCGCGACCATGTTATGCAGGCTTCCAAGGCGCTTGCTGCCGGTGAGTGGAAGAAGGCGACAAACTTCATCCACAGCATCAAGATCTGGGACCTGATGCCGAACACCGAGAACATCAAGGCCATGCTTGCCAAGCAGATACAGGAAGAGGGCCTCCGAACATACCTTTTCACATACGCTCCTTTCTACGATACCCTTGCCATCGAGACGCTGAGCACTATGTTCGAACTTGATTCGCGGAAAGTCTCGGCCGTTGTCAGCAAAATGATCAGCCACGAGGAGCTTGCTGCCGCTCTGGATCAAGTCTCCGAGACGGTCATCTTCCGGAAAGGCGTTGAACTGAGCCGTCTGCAGAGTCTTGCCCTGACGTTGTCCGACAAGGCAAGTGCGCTGATCGAGACCAATGAGCGGACTCTGGAACAGAGGACCCAAGGGTCAAGCAACGCCTTCAGCAGAAAGGACGGTAGGCAAGGTGGTCAGCGCGGTGGTGGCCAGCGGGGAGGTAGAGGTGGCGCCAGAACAGGTGGCAATACTCAAAGACAAGCCGGTGGCACACAGTTCACTGGCGGCGCTCTGGGTGCTGCTGTTCGTGGATGAAGTTGATGTGAGGTTGTATGCTCTTCGTTCTTTATTGCATTGGGCAGGGTTTCTTACAAAACAGCGGTCTGGGGTGGCTAAGAAGTTTTGTGCCACATAGACCACGGGGAACCTTTTCTGTAGTCCAGAATAGATACGGAATAGTCTTCTATCGTGCTGGCGTTTGGTCTTAAAAGCGTTCAGGGGACGGAAGAGAGCAAATGGTCCAAAGCGCGATGTAGCAGGCAGCTTTTCTTGTCTCGGATCCAACAAGCTCGGTTTCTCTAGTGTCTGAGTGGTAATTAAATGACTGCAACTTTGAAAATTCAGCGAACACGTTTCGCATTCGAAGCAAAGACACATCGCCTTGAGAGTGCGGCGAACATGTCGGACAATTCAGCCCTCATCCAGGATCGTGACTCGCGAGAGATGTTCATTGGGGATGGGCTACATTCTCAGTAGCACCAGTGGGTTGATTTTCCTATCTACTGCAGGTGTGCCAAAAGCAACATGTGACAAGCCCAAGAGTTTGGAGACCAGGCAGCTCAACGCCGTTCTCCTCGTAGTTGTCAACGCCCAAGCAGAACCCAGATGTAAACTTCCAGATACGCAACCACCGTTCTCCACACAATCAGAGACGGCGACCACGACGACCACCCTTGCGACGGGTCGAGTCGGAGGGGGTGGGGGTAACGTCCTCAATGCGGCCAATCTTCATGCCAGAGCGTGCCAGAGCGCGGAGGGCAGACTGAGCACCGGGACCGGGGGTCTTGGTGCCGTTACCTGTTTCGCAAACAGTCAGTATCCGACAAGAAATAGAATGGATAAAAAGACATACCTCCAGTAGCACGGATCTTGATGTGCAGGGCAGTGATGCCAAGCTCCTTGCAGCGAGCAGCGACGTCCTGAGCAGCCAACATGGCAGCGTAGGGTGAAGATTCATCACGATCGGCCTTAACCTTCATACCACCAGTGATACGGCACAGCGTTTCGCGGCCACTGGAATCACCCAGAAAGTCAGCCTCAGAACACAGCGCCTAAGCGTTTCTCTCTTCTGGATGCCAATTCCGTAAATCCATCCTCGTTCTGACGGGTCCGAGTGCATTGTTGTTTTTAAGAGTCCACGAACCTGAGATCTGTTACGTGCTATTTAATGTTAGCCATTGGATGAAGAAACGGGGGGTTCCGCAGAAGCATACCACGAAAGTGTCGTTGAAGCTGGCATAGATGCGGGCAACTGGTGGGCAAGTCAATACATGCGCTCAATGTGTGGCAGAGTTGGTGTTCCTACCGCCAAAGACCAACTCGCCCTCGCGGACTGTGATAAAATGTCAGCAACGAGTCCAGACATGTTCTCGTGGATGTCATGACGCACCTTGGGGTCCGAGGGAGATGTTCTCCTGGGGAGCGCGGGCGGCCTTCTTCGGGGGCATCTTGGATGTGTTGAGCGTGCTGGTCGAAACTTGGTCTGGCTCAAGTGGGCAGTTGTTGAATATGTTGGTGTGAAAACAGGCTTGAACACCACAATTTTTGGTGGCTATGGCGGCGGGGCGGGTGCGGAGCAAGATGCCCTACAAATTTGGCGGTGAGGAGCGGCAGGGTGTGGGGCGGTAGGTTTTTGCGCGGGTTTTCCACAAGCCCTAATCGCAAACGAAGGAAAAGCACAGGCCCCACTCTGCTAAAATCTAGAGGTTTAATTCCACCGCCGAATCAATTCCTCTTCTCTCGTCAACACCAGCGACGCCAACCATTACGACTGCGGACGCCAACCCCCGATCGACAAAATGGCCCCTACTACGTATGGCTCTCTTTCCTGATTTTATTATTATGGTCGTGTGTCCATCACGAGATTCTGCAGATTGTCGTGGACCTCTCACTGGAGCGATCCGCTAGCCTGTCGCAAGAATGGCAGCACCGCCCAGGCTCGATTTTTCCCATGGGACTCCCTCCTTCCTCTAGGCCACATGGCTTGCAGACTGAGAGACGTTTCAAGGGGTGTTGGGGATGAAGAGAATTCTTCGCCCTTGAAAGCATTGCCGCCTGACTGGATAACCTTTGGTCGATAAGGCGCGCACCTTCTCGCACAAACTTGCTGCCAATGGCGTCAACGGTATCGCCACCACCTCGATGCGTCTTTGCGGATGCTGCGAAGGGGCTGTATATCCTGGAGAGCCTAGCAAGATCGAGTTAGCCACGAGAGAATGTCGCACTTGAGCAGCAATTCTCCACCGGCGCTCTACCACATACCTACGGTATGGCGGTCCACGTACTAATCTGAACTCTATAGGTCGGTTCCTACTCAGAACGATGTTCTCGTTCCTGAGACTCTCCTGAAGAAGCGCAAGTCCCAGGAGAAGGCCCGCGCTGAGCGCACCGCTGAGATTGAGAAGAAGAAGAAGGTGTGTATACCAATATTTTCTTTCCCCTTTCGAGATGATGCACAACACAATGCGCGGCTAGATTCGTCGATGCTGCCGCCCAATTAACCATCTTTCGGGTCTGATCGAATACACCAATTCCATTGTCAATGCCACTTCCTTGCTTAGGCGTCGCTGACAACTATAAAGGCCAACAAGGAGAAGCGTGGCGTCATCTTCAAGCGTGCCGAGGCCTACGTCAAGGAGTACCGCGAGACCGAGCGCGAGAAGATTCGTCTTTCTCGTGCCGCCAAGCAGGATGGAGCTTTCTATATCCCTGCCGAGGCGAAGCTGATCTTCGTCATCCGCATCAAGGGGTAAGCTGCACAATGTGGTCATGAAATGACGGGATACTAATTCATATCCAGTATCAATAAGATTCCCCCTAAGCCCCGCAAGATCCTCCAGCTCCTCCGTCTGCTCCAGATCAACAACGGTGTCTTCGTCCGTGTCACCAAGGCCACTTCGGAGATGATCAAGATTGTTGAGCCGTGGGTCGCCTACGGCTATCCCAACCTCAAGAGCGTCAAGGAGCTCATCTACAAGCGCGGATATGGCAAGGTTGACAAGCAGCGCATTGCTCTTACCGATAACTCTATCATTGAGGAGAACCTTGGCAAGTACGGCATTATCTGCATGGAGGATCTTATCCACGAGATCTTCACTGTCGGTCCCAACTTTAAGCAGGCCTCCAACTTCCTGTGGCCCTTCAAGCTCAGCAACCCTACTGGTGGCTTCCGCCCCCGCAAGTTCAAGCACTTCATTGAAGGTGGTGATCTTGGCAACCGCGAGGAGCACATCAATGCTCTCATCAGGCAAATGAACTAAAATGGTGTTGAGGGTTTACGGCTTCGTTTGCGACGGACGTTATGGATGCATGGTTTGGCGTTATATGGGAAGCCAGGGAGGCTCGCGCTATGGAGACAGGGAATGAATTGAATGGATGTTCTTGCCCACATCTATTTCCCCCTCCAATCCGTGATGTAGCCTGCTCGTACAAACCTCCAAAATCAAGTCCCTTGCCTCCGGCATCTATGATATGCATCGCTGCGCTTGGTATGGCCGTATCCTCTATGAAAGGTGTCTTGTCTTGAAAAGCCCCGTTTTATGCCTTAATATCGAAGCTTGTTCCACAGCCACAGCTACTTGTCGCAAAGGGGTTGTCGACAATCTTGAACTGCGACCCAATCAGTTCTTGAGTAAAGTCCACCTTACTCCCCTTCAACAACTCCAAGGAGGCCGTGTCGAGTACAATTTTGGGTCCTTCCAACCCAACTACTGCATCCCCAGCCATGTTCTCATCTGCCGCAAACACAAATATTGTATCATCCGACCGGAGTACCGGAGTGGAACTCGCCGTCCGTTCTTCTTGTTCTTGTTGTTCCTCCAACTGACGGAGAGATTCGACAGAAGGGACCTCCGAGGGGAGTGTCACCAGCTTCATAATGTACTGGAAGCCGTGGCAACCGCCGCTTTCGACTTGGATTCGCAGGGCGAGTTGGGGGTTGGAATCCTTGGTCATGATTTGGGTGAGGCGCTAGGGAGGAAGGGAAGGGGGGTTAGTTGGTGTCCTTTCTTTTTAAGAGAAATTTCTAGAAATGTAGCTCTCTCCCTCTCTTTCTCTCTCTTTGTTTGTGTGTACGGCTAAGAGAAGAAAAAGGGGTTAGGTGGTTAGGTGAGGAACATACAGTAGCTGCCCGCGGTGTAATCTCGACAACCATTGCCTGTCCAGTCTCGTCATCCTGTGGGTTGAAGACGGCCTGCGTGCCTCTCTGCGAGGTGGAGGTGCTGAATCTGCGCGCAGGCGTGCTCAGGCTGTGCGGTTGTCTCGATGTCCATCTTGTCGCAGTCGTGAATGTCTGTGCCGAGGTAGAGAGCAGCCCAATGTTAGACTGTGTTCGGTTTGGGGATTCGCTTCGGCTTAGGGTTCGATGGAGGAGGGGGGGTGCGGCAGTTTGGTGATGCGCGCGCCGCGCCGCTGCCGTCACAATCTGTGTAGACACCGGGAGGAGGAGGTGCAGAAGGGGCTGTTGCTGCACTGGGCCGGTGGCGCCGGCGCCCAGGCAGAGAGAAATTACTCGGCGCATGCTGAGGCTGATGAAGAGACTTGCGGTGCGGGGTGGGTTTGCGCAGGGCAAAGGCGGCATTTTGGGTGTTGGTCCTACTGCTGAGAAGTTCGGCGCGGCATGTGGGGACTGCTCCCTGTTGTGCCTGCTGTGTCCCGGCGGTATGCAGGTACGTTCACCCGACGCTGCGGTGGCGGTTTGGTTTTCGCGGAAAGTGGAAATTTCGGCAATGATGTCAAAGTCTCGGAGGCAGCACGGCGGCTTGGCGAACCGCTGTCCGGCGCACGGCTGACAAATCTGGTCACTTACATAGGTACCTACTGAGATTCTTGTCAGGTTCAACATTGGATCGTGAATTATTGATGCAATGCTTTTCCTTCGGCCCCCTTGGCGTGACAGAAGCCCGGTGAACGCCCGCTACTTGATATGGCTCGGCATTCCGTGAAGCAACACATGTTGCACAACTCCATCTAACCACACGTGGATCCGACATTGAGCGTTCCCAGTTCCCAGTTCCCAGTTCCCAGTTCCCAGTTCCAATGTATTCTTTTCTTTCTCCAGACGACTAAGCACATTGATTATAGGTTCCAAGTTTATGCTCAGCGTAATTTCCAACCGCCCATTTGGCTAGATGTGAGAGTCTCTTTTGTTGCTACCTGTCACACTCACTTTATCAACGACTGATGGACGCCATGTCAAAGGTAATGGTATTCATATCCAACGTAAAATTTCACATTTAATACTACATTCACGAAAACGCACCAGGTCCTGGCTGGCTGAAGGGTATTCATCACCGTCATCACTGATCATCTCTTCCACCCTAGTTCATATACCCCATGCATGTCAAATGTCCCTTCCTCCCTGGACAGCACCCACCTTTCAACCCTCACGGGAAGATTGAGAAAAGTTGCGACCCATCCGTTGGACAAGACCCTGACTCCAGCTGTCCATTGTTTCCCGGCAGAATGCACGTGGTATTCCTCTCGCTAACAGGCGCAAACGCGAAGCTGAACTGACCGATGTACGGAAACTGCTGACCCGTGTTGGTCTGGCCAGCTGTTTTTTTTTTCGTATTAGCATCCCAACTCTCAGTCATACATATAAGGGGAAGAGGAGGAACAGAAAAAAAGAGGGAGTGAAAAGAGGAAAGACTCACTCCCATCTGCCCTCCCACCACAGGAGAATAATGTTACAGTATCCCCCCGCTTTCGCCGTCCATCAAAGCTGATACAACCTTGTGTCTTGTCGTTTGTTAACACATCTAACCTCTACTAGGAAAGGAAGAGAGGGGAGTATTGGGTATCAAGATAAACTCACCAAGGCACTAACCACCAACGCCGCCGGGCCATTCCCCTTGTTGTGTTTCCCCCGTGTGACAATATCCCACTTCTCGTTTGCCACGCCGGTACACTCCACCAGAGACACGGGAATCAGGTTCTGCCGGAAATCTCCGGCCGTGGGGTCGATGGAGAGGCAGAGGCCGTTGGGGTCGCGGATGGAAACGCCAGAGAAGGCGCGTGTTGCGGTGGCGTCTCGGCGGTGGGCTTGTGCAGCAGCAGAGGGCTGGAGGGTACCACCGCGTGAGACCGGGACGGGGGTGGTTGGGTTGGAGGTGGAAATGCCGGGGGCTCGGGAGGAGGTCTTGGACTTGGACTTGGTGTTGGCTTGGGCTTTGGTAGTTGATGTTGCTGCCTTGGTGTTTGCGCCCGCTCTGGTTGTCGAGGTTGTGCGCGAGGAGGATGTCGTCAGTTTGGTGTTTGTTCTTGCTGTAGTAGTAGCAGCCGTTTGTCTGGCGGATGTACCGTTGGTGTTTGCGGCAGCTCTGGTCGAAGTTGAGCTGGTACTGCTTGATCTAGTGCGAGCCGATCTGGTATTCACGCCCACTCTGGCTGTTGTCGAGCTCGAGGTTGCCCCTCTTGTGCCAGTCCCTGTGGTGTTTCCCGTAGATTTTGTAGCTTTCGATTTTGTCTTAGTTGTAACGCCGCCCGTGGCCGCCCCGTTCCTGACACTCGATGAATTTTTTCCTTGAGCCGGCACAGCAGACGAAGAAGCAGCGGCCTGAGTCCGCTTGGTGGTGCATGTGGTGCTCGAGGAACCGCGTGCTGTTGCAGTATTGACCGCCGCCCTAGTCGTCGTTGCTGCCCGTGCCGTTGAAGTGTTAGTACCCCCGTTCGTCGCCCCGTTCCCGGCACCCGCAGCTGGTACTCCTCCAACGGTGAACAGTTGAGCTGCATCTCCCTGTTTGCAGCTGGCGATATCCAATACATTTCCTTTAACTGTGATGCAGGATCCGACCTGGTTCCGTGGCTTGAGAGAAAGTGGACCGGCACCGCCGTCAAAAGAAAACACTTGAGAGTCGGTCACGGCTCCGCCTAGGTAGGTAAGGGAGTCTTGTTAGAATGCACGGAAGACAAAGATCATAAGCAACATACCTCCGTCGGCTCGGCCACCACAAGAAAACAGCAAAACTTGGTTCCCAGCAGCCCTGCGCGGATCGAAGTTGAAGCAGGCTTGAGTCAATGTGCTAACAATGAGCATGCCATTGCTGCCCGAGATATGAGCCCCCTTGGTGATAATGTCCCATCCCTGGCCATCGGTTGACCCACAAGCCGCAACCTGGATAGGGGTCAAGTTCGCTCGGAAATCACCAGAGAGTTTGTTGACAAAGAGACATTTTCCGTCCAAAGTCTTGATCTGGACGTTGGAGAACGCTCTTGTTGCGCTGTTATCTCGTCGATGAGCCTCGGCCGTTGCAGCCTCATTGAGTGAAGCGACGGCTCGAGGGTGAAAGGGACCAGCGCTGGCAACAGCGGCCCAGGCGAGAAGATGAGAAAGAGAAGGCATCATGAATCCAGCTTCAAATGGTTTTTTTTTGAAAGGAGCGTGAGAAGTTTGTGCAAAAGAATGGAAACCTGCTCAGCAGGGAACGGAAAATGGTGAGCAGGCCGAGAGAAAAAAGCGAAGACAAGGGAAGGAACGCGAAGCTATTCGCAGCCGCAAAGGCGAAGAAGCCAAGAGAGGGCGGATGAAGGCACCTAGATACTCAACGTTGGGCATGCCATCTACTTATTCCACATTACACCCCTCATGGCCTCCCTCTCTCGTCGAGTGCGCTACCGTCTCCGGAAACAGAAACTACTCCGAACCTAAAGTTGGGACGATAACCGCTGCGCATGGAAGCAGGGACCCATTGCTCCATTTTCCTAGGATGGCTACCTGGTTTCACCACTTGGCCGTGTTTCTCCGAGTTAAGATTCCAGGGGCCAGCCGTGAGCGGTGCCCGCAAAGTCAGCTAGACGTTGAGCCCAGTCGGCAAGGCGGCACAAGAAGGGGTCCAGTAACCTGGACAGGCGCCCAAATCGGCAATCCGTTTTCCTGGGAGCGCCTGTGGAACCGATGGGGGGCTGAGAGAGCGAGCGAGAGGAGGGCTTTGTCGGAAATCTGGATCAACCCCGCGACTGCGGGGACATCCTGGAGATCCTGTTGATCAAAGTTTACCCAAAAATCCCGAAGATTGCCTGCGGTCAAGGACATCTGACCTGGGGAGGTGAAACGGTGCAAGTGAGACGCGGCGCCAAGACCAGGGTCGTGTGGCTTGAGCCCCCCTGAACCTGAGACAAACACTTGGGAGCCCCAACCCATTCCCCTCTCCAGGGGCGCTTTTTGGACCACGCGAGCTCAATCGATCACAGATCCCCAGGTTTCCGCTTTCGCAACTGCATCCCAAAATAGCCAAGACGAATCTGGCCGGCGCGGGTTGGTTCATGCCAAAGCGACGGACTGTTTTCATGGTGGGTTATTACTGTAAAGTAGTAGGACAATGATAATTGGTGAAGCGCTCTTCTCTACCGCCTGGAACTGCCCGTTGCCTAGATAGTACCTACAAGGTAGAATACTCTGTGGATGTCACGCAAGATGAGGGGAAACCGAAGAAATAAAGGGGAGGCTCAAATGTGACCTCTCGGATTTTGGGAACTTTTAACTGCGGTTGAGCACCGACAATTCATGTCTCGGATGAGCCGCATTTTGAGCCGCCCTGCCTCGTTGGTCATCGTGCGTGGGGTATTGAACTACCTCCCTATCCCCATCCCCTATTGTCACGGCCGAATCGACCCCATGTGACATTTCCCAAGTGACAGCGCGCCTTCAGAGACGTCACGAAGAGAAACGGGCCAAAATGTCAAAGTGCTTGTTTGTTGCATCAAGTCTTAAGGGTCAGAGCAACTCGAGCCTGCTGGCATGTTGCCAAGACGGCCCTTCCCCCAAAGTGGGTCTGAACTTACCCCCACTGGTTACCCCACAACTGGCCAGCTCGATAAGAGTTAAGGCCGCGATAACGTTAACCGCAGTGCTTGGCCTGTGCACCACAAGGGCCGCAGCCCTAATCGAAATACCTGCGCCAAGTCCGCTGCCACTTGGAAATTTTTAGCCTTCACATCGATTGGAAGCTTCACATCACGGACGTTCAACCAATTTGCCTCCGCCAAACCACACAACCAGCCGCCAAAATGCCCGGAGGTACTACCGTTCGCGATGTCGATGTAGGTTTCCACCGCTCTCTGTCATGACGGCCTTTGCGACCGGCCCCGAGCAATTCTCGCGCCGTCGGCGTCGCCGCCACTCTCAGTTCCAGAGTTCGGTTGGCCGACAATGATGTACCGCTGGTCAATCCAGCCACGAGGAAGAAATATGGGAGCAGGCGCGAGGGGGTCGAAAGATCTCTGACGACGGAATCATGCTAATGGGTGTTTTCATAAAGGCCCACAAGTTCGTGGCTGCATATGCTGCTTTCCTGAAGCGCCAGGGCAAGCTGCCCGTTCCCGGTATGTGAATATCCTTACCATCAATGCACAACACCTAGATCCCTCGACTCAGACTGACAGAATAAAACAGGCTGGGTTGACACCATCAAGACCGGCCCCGCCAAGGAGATGCCTCCCCAAGATATCGACTGGTTCTACATCCGCGCCGCTTCGGTTGCCCGCCACGTCTACATGAGGAAGACCGTCGGTGTCGGCCGCCTCCGCAAGGTTCACGGCAGCGCCAAGAACCGAGGATGCCGTCCTTCCAAGCACGTCGATGCTAGCGGCAGTGTTGATCGCAAGATCATGCAGGCTCTCGAGAAGATTCAGATCCTTGAGCAGGACGAGGAGAAGGGTGGTCGCCGCATCACTCAAAACGGCCAACGTGATCTTGACCGTACGTTTGGTCCTCTTGTTGGTAGACGAGACTGCTAACAGGTATCGCAGGTATCGCCCAAACCGTTGCTGAGGCTGAGGATGAGGATGAGGAGGAGGATGAGTAAATCATGTCTTCTGGGATATTCACGGGCTTTTTGATGGCAAGGGAAGTAATGACCTGGCAGGCATGAATCTAGATTCCCGGGAGCATCAGGGTTTGGCGTCAAAAATGGATTGCTGGCTTGCTTCTTGATGCCTCAATTTTCCCTCTCCGCCTCCAAGTGACCATAAAGTGATGATGTGTGTTTGCCAGTGTGTGCCAGTCGAGGGTTGTTCCTTCCATTTTCGGTCCGGCCACGTTTTGTTCCTAACCCCCCGAGCGTGCTAACCTTTGCTCCAACTCTTTGTTCTCTCTCCGCAACCACCCGCCGCAGCTTGCCAGAGCCCTGATTCAACGTTTAACTCAGCTTTCCAGGCAGACTCAACTTAGTAGTCGCAAAAACTGTTGCAATTGACTCTCCTCAGTCTATCGCCAACGAGGCGCCTTCGAAAGTTCAAATACACAAGGTACGGAGGTGATGAATCTCCCAAGTTTGACTCACCTGCTGAATTGCTTTTCTTTGTTTCTGTTTCTGTTTCCCTTGGCTCGACCGCGTTCCCTACCCAACACTCCCTCGTTTCCCTCCACTGGAATTCACAACCTCAATCCTCTCCCTTTAAGCCGCACGCTTCAACCCTGCAGAACCCGAAAGGCCTTCCGCATCTGTATAGGTAAGTTATCTTTTGTGTGGCAGTGTCTTTGTTCTCGTGCCCTTTTGCTTGTCTGAACGCGTTTGAACTCCTATCTTTACAATTATATCCTGCGAATGCCATTCTCGCGTCTGCTCCCCCAGTTCATGTTGCCCGCATCCTCCTTAGTCCGGTTCACGAACCTCGGCAAGAGAATTGGGTTGTCAGACTAACTCGGCTTGATCAAATCCTCCTCCTTGTCATAGTCTGCCTCGATGCTGCTTTTTGGTACTATCAGGCTCTAACCCTAGTAGTAGGATTGATACCCTAATTCCCGTGATGGGCGCGGAAGCAGAAAACCAGGCTCGTCCGGGCGACCCCGCGTACAGAATGGAAATCTTAGCTGACGGGGTGTCTGGTCTGACTTCGGACGTCTCGAGTCCTTCCGCGACGAACTGTCAGCATGACGCCAACCAAAAAGACACCGCAGAGGTTTCTTCACAAGTCTTCACTTACCACAATGGAAACCAGCTGGTTATGTTAAAAAGCATGGCTACTATTGACCTTGGCCAAGCGACGAATCGGTCAACAACTGGTTTCATCAGCTCCAAGCTTGTAGTCGGCGTCCGGATGACGGCCATCAGTGGCTGGGTCGGCCCGAAGAACCGCTCCAGAAGCGTTCTTTATAACCCTCTATATACGCAGCTCGTGAGAGATGTCGCCGGCCTTCTCGACTTTGATCTCCCCCCTGACCGGTGGGACTCGGGATACAAGAAACCCCTAGAGGAACATAAAGGCAGATTTAACGCCTGCCATATTGTATGTTTGGGTCAAACCAGATGCGATGTCGGAACTTGCTAACATGGCCCAGGAAAAAAAGCTCTCGGTGTGGTGGGTAAGGAAGGTTATCAGGTTCTGTCTTGACACTCTGGACCTAGGTCGGTTGCATGACTTGAAAGACATAGAAATTCCTGCGCGAATGACGGCAGCAGAAATTAATCTCGATCATGAGCCTTGTCATAATGTTAGTCTTTTGTGTTACTCTCTAGTGAGCCCAACTGACAAACACAGTGTCTTGACTTCCTGCGAGTCCTTGGTGCTGCGACAGGCATTACCTTCAGCACAACAAGCGTACCGTTCCTCATCCAGGGCAAACGGGAGACGATCCCATTTATGGGAAACCCGAAGGACTACAAGCGGAAGTTAAAGAAGACAGCTCGGAAGCCTACGGCCAGGACTGGCCCAGTAACCAAGGAGATTCCGTATTCAAGCCCCCCGAAACATGTATGTCCTTGCTTTCCGGGCCTTTAGGATGAGTTCCTATAGATATCCATATACTGTTATCGCCAGAATTTGCTAACCTGGGCGATATTTATAGTGGCGAAGAATCGCTCCGAACTGCGCCAAGCCAGTGGCAAAACCACTGACAGCGGAGGAGGTGCGCCTTCTCTTCGGGTCCCGCAATCTGGAGGCTACAGACTCGGACAGACGATCCACCCTGCTACACGCAGGCGCAAACAGACACAATAGCGGAGACGAGGACCCTAACATTGGTACCTCCCGAGATGAGGCTTATGGTAACCGCAAAACCACTGGTCATTTCTTGGGGTTACGACAAAAGACACCATTATCCCCCTCCCTCCCCTATAGCGGATCTAGACCCCGCAGGTCTACGACACCGATTGTGAATGAAATTCCAATCATCAATAAGTCGTCCATGACCAGCGGAAGCCCCAAAGCAAACAGCCGTCCTCCGCGAGGTCAAGGAGCTGGCGTTTTAGCTCTCAACTTGCATCGGTTTAAATACACGGCCATCCCCAATTCCGCTCCCACCTCCAGATTCGCGTCTGCATTCACCTCGGCGCCTTCAGCCACGTCCGGCCCGAAGAGAAACGCGGGAAAGAGGAAGAGCACTCGTACCGCCGAACAAGAGACACGGATGTGGAAAAGAAGCGTCTTTGCAAACAGATATCGCAAACAACATGGGATTGCGTAGTCGAGGTACTGTAACGAAGCCTGGGATGGTTATCGTAAACAGCAAGGGATGATAGGGAGATGGAGTTGGGAACGCCTGCGCCTGTGATGATGGTGCCTCTCTTGTTCTGACTTTCCTGCTTCCTCCCAACCTCTCTCATTTTGCTCCTTGTTTTCCCGCTTTTGATCTTTTCGCCTGTCCTGCGGGCCGTTCACCAGAGCAATGACTTGTATTTACGGGAATGTGTTTTCTGACGGGCATCACGGTCGAGTTACCTTGGTGGACGAATCGAGCAGCCCAAGCCAGACAGTGTTGCACCGACGTCTTATGCGAAAAAAAAAAAACACATCGGACACATTGAATCATGCACAAGTGTCTAGCTGGAAGCAATAAAGTCCATTATGAAGAGTACTGAACCTCTAGCCCCAGATTCCGAAACGGCTCGTCTAGCCGGTGCAGATCTACGCCTGAGCCCAAGCTAAATATCAGTGACTTAATCCTTCCCTCCCAGAGCAGGCCAACCCGCAGATTCTGGTCCAGCCTGGCCTTCAGCACACCCCGGTATATATCCCGTTTGTCACCAGCAGGCTTTCCCACTGTGTCCGCCTCCTGCTCTAGGTCTGGATCATCCAACCGCCACTCCATCTTAGCTTGGAAACTGCGCTCTTTCTTCCTCCTCGGTTTATCTGTGATTCGCGTAGGGGCACCTTCTCCATCAACAGCGGTGGGAAGGGCACCCAGCAGAAAACCTGCCGGCCTCCGGTTACTCCACAGCTCCAAGCCAACGGCCCAGTCGCTCTCGTAGCTATAGACATTGAACTCCATCCGCGTCGCCAGCGCGCAGTAGTCCCTTGCCAGGACGGCATATGAGGCGTTGATATTGCCCATTAGCGGGTTGACCGTAAGCGTCGCTGTCAGGGGCGTGCCGCGGTGCGTCGGCAGCGTCGCAAATCGCATTCCTAGTGACATACCACCTGACTTGTTAATCGTGCCATAATACAGTTCCCCGCCGGCGCTGAAGCGGCCGTAAATGCGCTCGCGCTCTGCGGTAGTTTGGCCGTTCCCAGCCGTCATATTCTCAGCTGGTGAAGCGCCGATTCCTGGCTGGTCCCCTGCCACGATAGTGCTGGCATCTCCACCAAAGTTGTAAAGCCCGCGGATACCCAGAAGCCCGCCGTCGGACGAGGCTAGCCCTTCGACTCCGTATTTCCCCCGGTCATACTGGACGAGACCGAGGAGGGTGCCGCCGTTGCGGAGAGACTGCTCGCTGACTGCCGAGAGCTGAACCTGCAGGGAGCGGCTCAGACGCTTGACTACCAGCCCCTCAAGTAGAGACTGGGGGAGGTACAGCCGTCCGTAGAGGAGGCTGCTCCGGTCTTTTTCCTTGTGAGGTTGTGTTGGTGCCGGGGCTTTTAAATTGGTTTCCTTGGTCTGGGAAAGGGGATTCGCCCCTCCCAGCCAGCTGGGGAGGTGGAGAGGGAAGAGACTGGGGCCATTGTGGGAATTATTGAGGCGGGGGGCGACATCATGTAGCTCGCGGTAGGAGCGCAGGAGCGAGGGAAGGGGAATGCGGTCGGACTGGGCGGCGATGCCCGTCAAGGGCACCGAGCTGTGGAGGTAGGAGATGGATCCATCGACGATGCCTACGCTACCGAGGTGGTAGCTGGTCGCAAAGTGGGGAGTTGCGAGGGACGAGAGGGTGAGACGCAAGCCGAGGGGGATCGGGAAGTCGATGAGCTCTCGGGCGGTTGCGTTTAACTCCTTGTAGGTGTTGTCGTCGTGCCAATCGGTCGAACTGTAAAACGCATTGGTGATGTAGTGCATAAACTCGCGCATTTCTGCAGTCGCCAATGCCTAGTTACCGGTTGCTGCGCATTGGTAGATGGTATCGAAAACTACGCCGGATTTCGATAAAGTGTTGGCTTTGGCATTGAACTGGGACCCTGGACTCTGGTGCTGTCCACCAACCTGGATGCGCCCCTGGTGCGCGCGGATCCACAGGGCTGGAGCTGGCCCGAGCTTCGTGGATCCCGTTGGAGCTAGCGTAGCTGCAAGACTGAACTTCATCCTATCTATACTAGCATACGCTAGCAATTATCACAGCACGGCATGACAAAATAGCAATTGAAGATGAGTTTGACAGTATTTATTCAAGCCCGTTGGCCGAAATGCCATTTTGTTTTTCCAAGAGTAAAAACCACTCAGCTCCCGCATCTAGTTCCAAGTTGCTTCCGAGCTACTGGGATCCAGGATGCCCCGCATTTACTTCTCCTCACCAAAGCTGTCGCGTCCGCTCGCAAAGACCTTGTCAAAGTCGTACTCAGACCACCGAATGTTGGGGTTGAGACCAGCAAACTTCCAGACGCCGTCGACCTTGCGGTAGTAGTGGGTGTTGTGGCTGTGGGCGTGGCCCTTGACGGCAACGGTGGTGAGGGTGGCATCAGTATATACCTGGTGGGGAACGCGGAGCTGGTGGTAACCGATGATCTCGTCGTCGGACACCTTCTCCCACTTGGACGCGCCGCTGATGAAGTGTTGGGTGCGCAGGAGCGGGTTTCCAAGCACCGACTTGTCTGAAATCATGGCGATGAACTCCTCGGCCGGCATGGCCTCCCAGAGCTTGTTGAGGAAAGAGCGGTAGTCGATCTGTCCGGCTCCAGTCAGCATTCTGTCCGCGGTTCCAAGAGCAACAACCTACCCGGAGAGTGGGAGCAATGCACTTGCGGAGACGATCCCAGTCCTTGGAGTCGTAGCTGTCGGCCCACTCAAAGGCAGCCTCGGTGCAACCAAGGTACTCCTCAAAGGTGATCTGTTGCTTCTTCTCGGGCATGCTGGGCAATGTTCTTGTGTCAAGTCTGGATTTGGAAGGTGCGATCCGGGACGAATGTAGTAGCACCCAGTGTCTCGACCGGAGAGGGGAACGACGACATATTTATGCCGCCGTCGTTCCTTCGGGCTTCAGCGCGTCGAAGCATTTTGGCGAGTGTTCCCCCAAACACTGTCCGGAGTCTGGTGGGGATGTGCGTTGTGGTCGAGACGGACTTGAAGAAGGCTGGCGCGGGGCCGCGGGGCTGTCTCGTTGGAGTTCCGGCCGGTGAGGGGTCGGTTAGCGCCCGATATGCGGGTGGCTCGCTGGGGAAATGTGCCCCAAACTTGCTCCGACTCGCAGCCTGTCAGGTACCAGATGCCCGTCCTGCATGTCTGGTAATTCGCGACCCCGCTTCTCACGCCGTTGTTTAGTTACCCATTTGGTTATTGACTGCATCTCGAGACTGGTGTTTATAGCGGCCAGGATCAGAAACGGCGTCCGTTCGCTCAGCCGTCTAAATGCCGGCGTGGAGATTGGTAACATTCAGGCCCAAATCAAAGGCATGTATTCTCGCAGTTCCGCGCACGAAAACAACCCTCCTCTCCCCCCTGCAACGGTCAGCCCACCACTAGTCGGGCTGCTTCTGGTCGTGGCGCATCTTGAAATATGCTTGAGTAGCGGAAGATACCGTCCGGCTGCAAGCCGGCCTCCACATTTGACGAGGGACATGGCTTAGTCGTCCGAATCCCCCCAGTCACTGTCCTCGTCGCTGCCGCTGCTGCTGCTGCTGAGCTCGTCACTCACAGAGAATGCACCATCGTCGCTGTCCGAGATCTCAATTGGCTCGTCTCGACCACCATTGGGCAGACTCGCAGCCTTCCGCATGTGCCGGGTCTGCATGCGAGGCCCCGGCTTCACCACAACTGCCTTTCTGGCCACACCGCCCCGTTTGGATGTGTTGCTCTTCCCAGAGTCGGACATGGCCGCTCTTCCCCGCTTCTTGCGCTGTCCTCTGTCATGTTTTACCAGCGACGGCCCACCCCACTTGGTTGAGATGTCGTTGACATCGCCTAACACCACACTTCGTGCACTGTCGCGGTCCTTGCCGTCATTCAGCAGCTGGTCGTAGTTGGTGTATCTGTGGCGGATGTGAGCCAGCACGGCCAGCTTCGCCTTATGCTCCAGGCTATGTGTCTCGGTTCTACCAACGCGTCCACTCCGTTTCTTGAGTGCATGCTGCAGTACTCTCTTCACATCATCCAGTGGCATACGCGGGAAGACCTGCCCCAG
>Ga0247760_1000736_pt1 | contig 34326 bp, 23 predicted proteins | sample UWRJL171409R4_FD_179936 | JGI IMG/M metagenome (GOLD analysis project Ga0247760, IMG submission 179936) | Plant litter microbial communities from Arlington Agricultural Research Station in Wisconsin, United States - UWRJ-L171-409R-4 | ecosystem: Environmental > Terrestrial > Plant litter >... | reverse complement strand
GCGCGGCCCCTTTTGACGGTGGCACGCGCCAGGGAACGCATCGCTATGTACATAAGCGGCTACAATAATATTACATACAGAGCCCAAAAAGAACGACAGGGTCGGCCTGAACAAACGCCCCGAGTCACTAAGCAGTAATTATCAGCTAAGCTCTTACTAAGCTTACTTAATAAAGTGTATTACTAGAAGTATTAATAAAACTATTTTATAAGCTTCTTATTAGGTGATAACTAGTTATTTTGGTAATTAGGGCTTATACTGTATAAGTAAGTAGCTATATGTAAACTTTTAAACTAGATTAATTTAAGGAGGTTTACTCCCTCTCTTATCTTAATAACCTTTATAATCAGCTCTTAACTTACACGCTTACTCTTACTGTTTAACTTATATATATATAATGGAGTGGCTTTAATCATAATACCCATTTTAATCGCTTAGAGTTAATATAGCGTGTATCCCTTAATTATAATTATAAAAGTCTCTTAATCTTAACATATAATATATATAATAAACTTAAACTGCTACTTTACCTAGTCTATAAAGTTTTTAATAGTTTTAAACACTTCTAGCCCTTTCTTATTCTACAATACGTAATAGAAAAGCTTACTACTGTACTTATCCTTAACTATAAGTAAGTAAATTAGTCCGTCTTATACTTTATTAAAGTAGAAAAGATCTTAACTAACTTACAGGAATAGGCAGTGAGAGAATCCTTTAAAGTAGCACTTTAAAATAACTTAATACAAATACATAAGCGCATAGTGTTTACAGTTAATAATCTTTATACCTGTAATCATTACGTTACGTACTTACTTAATAAGTTTCCTCAGAGCATCTAGTCCTAAGTAGCTTACGTAAGTATGTTAGAGGCTCTCCGTATCCTCTTACAGGTACAGCTATTAATATAAATACTTTACTTCTCGTGTTATTATAGTTATTAATATCCTGCTTATAACACTTACAGTAACAGGTATAAAGAAGCTTAAGTAAACGATAATAAGAATATATTAAAGAAATATTAAATTATACTAGTACTTTAACTTCCTTAACATTACGTTCTTTTCCATATTACTGTAGTGAAGTGTGTAGTTAAAACTACAATACTAAGCTCCTGCTTTAGCGATTAGAGCTTTTAAGATAATATTAATATAAAACCCTTCCACTACAATAACTTTATTAAGTACTAGATCTTCAGTATCAGCCCCTATAAAGCTTATAAGCACCTTAGAGATTACGTACTTACTATACTTAATAATTAGGAATAAGCTAATCCCTATTTAAACGTAATCTTTAACTTTAGTTTATTAAAAGCTCCTTTTAACTAACAGTGATTTATAATTAATAAGGTGTATTACTTTTTAATTATTAACTAAAGTACTGTTAGAAAGTAAGTACTTAGTAAATCTAATAATAGTAAACTACCCTGTTACCTTAATAATTATTTCCATTATTTAAGTGTTAATTACTATAGTGTTAATAAATCTTAGGAACGTTAAAACAGTTAAACTGTCTTTACTTAAAGCGGTTAAAACAGCTCTTTACTTCTCTTAATAGGTTTTATAAACTTTAAACTATTTAGAGCTAGCGAATTACACTTTAACCTTCTCCTTAACTTCAGACGTTAATTATTTAACGTGCTTTATAACGTATATAGGAATTAATCTAGTAACTGTTAAATATAAGGTGTAACAGTAAGTAGGTAGCTAAGAGTGATTTTCTTTATAAGGGTAATCCTTCTTAAAGCTCTGTTTAAGCTTCTTTAGTACTTTAAAGTTAAGGCTTTTATAGTTAGTGTAGAACATACCACTTAGTTAATTACCTCCTTTAGTTAAGAATTTCGCTTCGTTAATAAGCGTTAAGATAAGTTTAGTGTAATGTGTAACTCCTTTTATTAAAAGCCCTTAGACTTCTTATTCTACTAGCTTAGTAAGCTTTAAACTAGCTTATACAGGCGTTATACGCACCTGGATAGCCTTAAGCCAGTCTTTAATAGCTAAGGGCTTTTAATCTTTATAATATTAAGACTTTCTGCCTTACGATAAGTTACCTCCTAATCCTTCATTTATTACTCCTTTAACACGTTAACGTTTTTAACTTATTCTATAACTACTTAGTACTTTTAGCGTATTAAAGAGGCTAATAAGGTTTAGCTAAGCTTAAGGCGTTCTTTTAGGAAGTGTATAAACTTTTAAATTATAAATCTGTTATTTTAAATTATCTGCTACATTATTAATACTTTAAAGCTCTTATTAACCGTACAGTTAACCTAGTTTTAAATATGCTAGTACGCTTTAATTGTTTTAGTTATAGCAGTGATATAAGTAGTAATTATAACTACTAGATAATCGTATTTATTTTTAACTTTTTTTACTGTAACTGTTCTGAGATTTAGCTTATTTATAACGTCTTTTAGAGCTTTAGGTGTTTTCTCCTAGAGCGTAGTACTTAAGTTATAAATAATGGTTACTATTTCCTATTGTTCGCTTATAAGCTTATAGATTATTGTAATTCTTAGCTTAATATGTAGATTTACTGCGTTAGGAGCAGTTAGATCGATTAGGTTCCAGATCCTTTAGTTTATTACATAATATTTAAAGATCCTGATTTAGTCGGGCCAGTCTTATAAGCTCTTAAGCTTCTGGCTGTCGGTAGGGATACTGTTATAAAGCGTAGTCTTTTCAGTTATAATAAGCTGGATCTGTAGATTGGCGTATAGGTTTGGATTTATCGGGTTAGAAAGGATTTTGCGCATTATTGAAGGTTTTGCGGAGGGCGTTGCTCGTAAGCGTCTCGAGTGCTTTGTTCCACACTTTGCTCAGTTAGATAGAGCTAGGCTCATAACTGTAGAACGTTTTACTAAGGGTATGGAGCTTATGGGAGCAGTGGAAGTGTAGTTGCAAAGTGACTTGATTAGGTAGAAAGGGTGGGAGCGAAGCTCCTAGACTAAATACAAAAGAGAGCTCCCTATATGTGAGGAGAGTATATGACGAAAGGCTCCTGCGTTCCAGCCTAGCCTGGAGCGGTAAGGCGCCTGGGCGCCTGAGCGCTAAGAACTGCCGCTGCAGTTCGACAGGGTAGCTACAGATTCCATAAGAAATGAGCGAACCAACACCTGTAAACCCGTTTAAAAGCGCCTTACACTGCCCTTTCTCGTTTCTTCTCCCACCTTTTTTCAGCTCTTGCTTCCTTACTCTAAAGGACGTTCACAGACATAATAACCAACCCAAGAATCACGTCAAGACACCGACTTCCTGGTATCCGACAACCAGGAGACCCGGAGCCCTCAGAGAAGCGGCAACGGACCTAGGAAAAATTTAATAAATACCAGAACGAACCAGATAAGGAAGACTTTTGTTGGAAGCGCGGCACTCTGGATTCTGTGGAATTGTAGGGGTTGCAACTGCGTGATTGTATTGCTTGTGTTGACTCTGTTCTTCTGGCTCTGGCTGGAAGCCAGAGGCTTCTTTATAGACTATTCTGCAGGATTCAATCTTCGTCACTCTGGTGGCTGAGGCTCACTGGCGTACTGGCAGTGCCAGGTATCCAGTCAGCTCCGCTGACTAGATGCCCAGGGCCTCTGAACCCCCTTCTTTCTGACAGAACGCTAGCACAGCTCCGGAGCCCATATTAGCTGCAGCGCTCCTTTCTTACAGTAAATAGGAGACGCGTAAAAGAGAGGGAAGGTGGGAAGAGAGAAGAGGAAAGAGTAACTTCTTATTAAGACCTGCACCTGGCGCAGATCCGAGGGGGACTAGTCAGGTTAAGACAGAGCGTACAGCAGGACGCCAAGGCTTGGGAGTGGTCCAAAGACGGCTTATTAACCTAGCACTCCTAGATAAGAGTACACTGTCACTGTAAGTCGCTGTCACTATAATGCATAGAGGGAAGTCTGAACAGTAGGACACAAATGAACAATGTAATACTAGCGTGAGGAACCAGAGTCCCTCACGGCCATCGTGGTCACGATGATGACTATCTATACTAGCTATCTAAGAGGTACCTCGCACCTTGCTCTGTCTGCTCCCCTGCTTAGTGACAGAGCAACCAGAGCGGTAGAGCGCGGCTGCTCTGCCTGCTCCCTTGCTCTGTGACAGAGTACCCTAAGCGACAGAGTACCTTCTGATTAGTCGTAGGAGCTTTGGGTCTTTGGACCCCTAGTCCAGTGCTCAACACAGTGTGCACTGTTCTCCACGCGGGGTAATCGTCGGGCCGCGCCGGCCTTGGTGACGGCCTGCAAGGTCGTCACACTTCTATTTTTACTGCTTCTTAATAGTGGGTTATCACAAACGCTATTAGTATTCCCAGTCTATCTTGGGCTGGATCACCTAAAAAATCCTAGTTTTTCTCCACTTTGATAGGTTGTGAATTTACCTTATTACTGGTACTGAGATTGAATCCTTCACGGAGGATCCTGGGATCTCGGCTAAACGCTCTATCCTAAGTTAGCACGGCTTAGACTTTTGCAGATCTCAGGGGCTAGCTTAGCCTTAATTACCAATCGACGACGTGCTGACAACACCTCTACATTGAGATTAGGTTCTCTTCCAAAAGTCGTTAGGTCTAGTAACAAGTAAAGGCTTATTTAGACAGGTAGGTATCTTAGAAGTTTAGCACGGTATGGAATTCCCTTATTTGTTATAGGACCTTGTAGCCATGCTATAATGCAGGCGTGTTTGTCCATTCCGATTTCACCATCCATCTTCCATTTTTCCTCGCAATCTGTTCACATCTTTAGAGGAGAAGGAACATTTGCCTAATCATCCAGGCCCGCCCCGCTAGTCGAGACACGATGGTTGCTCCGTCAGTTGAGGCACGGTTATAGTACCGGTATGTGGAGGAGTCGTTATAGTACTTTTAAAACGTCTTCTGGTTATTAGATGTAGTCAAAAGTGACTCTCTCGCGGGCAGTAAAGTCGCTTACGATCGCTTTAAGGTATATCTACCTGCCTAAGAAGCTCTAAACGCCGTATTAGCCGGTCCTAAACTTTACTGTCAATATTGTAAATCTCAATAAATTGATAGCTTTATTAAAACAATCTTCATCTCCATTCGAAAAGTTAAAGCGTAATGTGTAAGTTAAATCGTTACTCTCTTCATTCTATAGAAGTATTCCTTACTAACATTGATTAAAGGGAATTCCTTCAGGGCGTCATCAAAGAACAACGCGAGACAATCCAGGTACTTCGAGAAGTGACGGGATACATTCTGCCAGTGTTAAGACAAGTGGACAGCCTACCTAGTTACTTAGGTTGTATCGGGTATTTTACAATGCGCTTGTGCTTTAACTCAGCCTTCGGACTTCCGCTCCTCGCGGCTTCATGAGACTTGGCTTCGGGTCAAGAACCAGATCCCATCATTAGAGGCCCGGTTTTCAACGACCCTTCTGACACGCATCGGTCGAAAACAGTTGATACCTCTATCTCTGCTGCTTTTCGTATTGACACCCCTACGAAGCCATGTGAAGTCGTATCAGTCTCACAAGTGGCCAAGCAGCTGGCGCGACTGCAAGGTCGCCGGGGGTCTCGAGGTCTGCTTGGCCGAGCTTTTGGGCCTCGGCCCCCAGGAGGGTTTTCGAAGAAAACACCCGCATAACATGCAGGGGAGGGAGAAAACAGGCAGCATACTCACGCATACTGCATACATAACGAATGCCAAAATATTGGGGAAAACGGGATCCGGCGGCTCTGGTCTGTCATCTTTTTGTCCAAAGACGTAGATGCCTAGACTGGCGAGAGCGGCGAGGCTCGTTGCGCATGCCAAAGCAGTCATCGCCACCAAAATATTTTCGAACGATGCTCTCCAGAGCAGGGGTTTCTGAAACGGCACCCGACGCCGGATCATGAGAAGGACGACGAGGACGACTGGCACCCAGATGTACATTGGCGCAACGCTTAGGGCGCAGTATCTGTAGGCCACGTGAAACAAGGATTAGCTTTCCAACTCGCTTGCGGAAGTGGTGCAAGGGGCAGGTGTTGGAAAGGGGCGACCTTACTGTGTACATAACTTGAGCTGATCTTGTCTCCATAGTATGCCAAAGCGGACAAGCTGGACTACCGCCTGTGGCAGCTGCCACACCAGGAGAATAGAGATATGGCCGTGGTATCGATTCGCCATTCCAAATGTCCAATATTCGAAGGCCGGATCATAGAAGAGTGCCGATACTCCACTCGCTCTCATCGCTGCAGGTTGATGTCCGACCTGAAAGAGCCCGCCGTTAGCGGCAGCGAACCTGGGGAAGTGATTTTCTCCGCGACGGTTTGGTTCCGCGATGTGCAGCGGCCGTCGAGGCGGCAAGTTGTTATACGCCGTAGACAGCCGCCCGTGAGCCCCGGCTATACGACAGGCTCCAGAGACTCCTGACATGTCGGCTACTGGACCAGGCCTGACGGTGACTTCCGTGGCGAGCGATTCTGCGAACGGAGAAGAGGCGGCCGGCAATCTCCACCTTGTCGGCAGGACTCTCAGGAGCAGGAGCGTCGACAGTGCAGTTACGGCGCCCACGGAGGAGAGCGCCATCAAAATAGTAGCATATTTGGGTATATCCCCCACGGCGCGCTGGACTTTCTCGGCATATCCCTTCTCCGGGTCGTCCTGTAGCCATGTGGAAGGTGAGTTCGCCTTCTCCGACAGATAGCGGCAGATCTCTGGGTCCTGTTGCCATGTGCCCGCGAGATTGACGGCGGCTACGAGGCCGGCAATGGCGATTGTAAGCTGCAGAAGCGACCCAAGGGCGGCGGACAAGATGAGAAACTTGGCCTTGCGCCCCGATCCGGTCCACAGGGCGTTTTCCTCCGGCGGGAAGAGTCTTCTCAGGAGATGATAGGGGATGTATTCGAGGAAGACGAGGAAGAGCGACAGCAGAAACAGACCAAACGCGGTGTTGGCCAGTCCGTGTATATCCTGGAAGACGACATCGGGGTGAGTCCTGAGGTACTGGAAAATGCGACTAGATGCGGGAAGAGTCAGGATGCACACAAGGAAAAGTCTGATGTAGCAAAGCCAAAGGGTTGGAGTGTCGGAGTTGAGTGGAATGCACCAGAGCCTGCGAGATGATTTCATGGTCGGCTGATCGCGAATAAATCCGATGGCAAACTTCTGGTCGTTGCCCTTCGAGCGAGAAGTTTTTTAGACGTGTCTGTGCGGGCTTTCTTGCGAGGCCTCCACCAGCTGATCTGTGCGATTGCGCTAAGTTGTTGCTGTCCAGGTTCCTAACGGGTTTGATAAGCTAGTGTTTCAGACAAGCGAGTGTGGCGCTCTAGCAAAACTTGGTGGGGCTACATGCTAAACCATGACATAAAATTGTTAAGCTCTCGATCAGCTTACTATCAAATTTCTGTACCAAATGCTGACAGAGTGCGATACTTGGTTGTATGTGACGCTCGCTTATCACCTGCGTTAGTGCGAGGCCACGACTCGTGTTGTAGACCCATGCGCGCGCTGGGGAACAAGGATAAAACGCGACGGCTTCTCCGAACCTCGTCTTCGGACGAATACGGCCTAGTATCCACCGAGGGCTGTATACTGCTGCTAGAATTCCTTTATAGAGTGGCCCCTAGCCAGGCGCCCCTCGGCACCTTTCTGAATCCATCAATCTGCGGATTTTATCCGTGGTATTCAACATCTTCTATCCATATTCTTATCACTTCTTCGCGACAGCCGGAATGGATCTCTGTTCGTCGTGCAAGCAGTTTGATATCCAGCGGTTTTCGCACCCTTATTTTCGATGGCGCCGCCGACTCGATTCTCTCGTTGCTGCCTCGGCGGCCGGCTGCCTTACCTGCAGCCTCGTGCTCGAGGGTCTGGCTGGGACGGCAGTGGTCTACGAAGGCGATTCAAAGTATACCCCCCCAATGGAAGATCCGCTAGCCAACTCGACCAGGTCCTGGATCACTCTTGAAGTTGATGGGCCGGATCGGGCTGCTCATAGGCAGCTCCGGATTCAAACACTCAATCTAGAGCTCTCGTCAAAGTCGTCCGATCTTGGTACTCCCGCCTTAGGGTGGCACAGGTCTTGTGCCTTCCATGTCGCGGCGGACGAAGGCAAGCGCCCTCACAACCTCCTTCACACCATTCGAACAGCGGCATGGGATTTAACGATATTAAGAAGCACGGCTAACCCATGATCCCCCTTACAGGAACCCCAGCGGCGACCAGCAACGACATCGTTGGACAATATCTCCATATGAATACCTCATCCGACACCTACGTCAGTCGAATAGGGCGGTGGCTACAGAACTGCCAAACCCATTCTTTCTGCTCTCAATACACATTGTCGAAAACCAAGAGGATTAGTGACATTAGCACACCACTTCCTACTCGATGCGTCCGTGTTGGGCCGATGGAACTCGATGGTTGTCCCAGACTGCGCCTAGAAGTGACGTCTGGCAGAACAGGGCAGTACATTTGTCTCAGCTATCGTTGGGTCGAAGACACGGAAGGTGCGAAAACTCTTGCGGACAACTACGAAAACCGGCTCTGCGAAGGAGGATTCGGGGCCTTACCCCTGCTATACAATCATGTCTTCTCGGTTGCCTGCAAGCTCGGCATCCGCTGGGTGTGGATCGACAGTCTCTGCATCATCCAGGACGATACCAACGATAGGAATTGTGAATTGGGCAAGATGGGTGACTATTATCGGATGGCTCACTTCACCCTCGCGGCCGTCGACGTAAACCAGGGTACACCTGCTAAGGGCCTCTTCGCCGCGCGGCCGTTGCGCCTGGCCCAGCTTCCATACCGCGACAGGCAGGGAAGAAGCAGAGGCTTTTTCTACATCCATCCAAAACCAACAGCCAACGCTCGCGTACTAGAGTACAAGCAGCTCATCAGCAAAAGCGAGTTTTTGTCGCGGGGCTGGGTCTTCCAGGAGTGGCTTCTGAGCCGCCGGCTCGTCTGCTACACGCCCTCGGGCATCTTCCTCCAGTGCCAGTGCCCCAATGAGTCTCCGCTGAGCCAATTGGGAGACCATACCGTGCACAATCTGCGAGAGCTTAGCGGCACTCCGGATCTCTCCATCAAGTTCGCCCTTCACTTCGACTTTACGTCCCAGCGCAAGATTCACGATGGTTGGCAAACGGTCGTGTCACAGTACTCTCGCCGTGAACTAGGACGCCCGGGAATGGACCGAGTTGAGGCCCTGCGAGGAATTGCTGGAGAGTTTGTATTGGCGCTTCAACACGTTCGGCACGATTTCGCTCATGCCGACGAGGGAACTGGAGGAAATGGAGAGACGTGGATTTCCGGCTTATTTGCCGGCGACTTTCACAGGAGCTTGCTGTGGGAGCAGACGAGAAAAGGCGCACATAAGCGGCTGCCGGAATTTCCCACCTGGTCCTGGGCGTCCATCTACTCTGCGGTGGACTGGGGCTTTGGCAGCAACACAAGACCGGCATGCAGTGTTGTTTCCATCAATAGCCGCCAGCTCGGTCACATTGAAAACGGGACAGCCGTCACAAGATCTGCCCCATCGGAAGGCGCCTCCAACACGACCAAAACTGTCCACACCCGCACTAAGAATGGAAAAGCTCCCATATTGTTCCAACGTGCAGCCGACGTGACCGACAACAACGCCATCTTGTGTATCCGCGGCCTTCTTCTGCCAGTCGTAGTGCGAGGCTACTTCCCGAACGCGGAGAGCTTCTCCATCGCACTAGCCGTGACGGGCCATTGCGCTACGAGCTGGTCGCCCGACATCCAGAGAACCGTCGCAGTGCCGGCAGCACCGGGCATCATAGCCGGTTGGGCATCAATGGAGCACCCGGAACTCCAAGATGACGAAATCTTTGCCGGAGGCAACCCCCTCATCTTCGCCCTGCTCATCTCCAGGACGCTGGGCGTCAGAACTGGGACGACTGGGCTCGGTTACCTGGGCAGATCTCATGAAGCAATGAATGCTTTGTTCGTGCGGAGGAGCGACAAAATCAGGGACGGCTTTGAGAGGGTTGGGGTGGGGTCGTTTTTCGGTCGCGAGGCGGAAGCCGGCTTTCGCGAAGCAATGGACAGGGATGTATATCTTCTATAGTGAAGCTGACGCTATACCTATAACCTTCATATTACCGACTAGATAAAGGAGTAGCTGTTTAACTGTAAGACGTTTATACTTAATGACGCTAGTATTCCCGGTAATGCTAAAGAGGATGTTACTTTCGCCTAGAAAGGTATAGAGGCCCTTATGAGTCGGTCGATCCCCGTCTTTAACTGTATCGAGATAAACTGCCCTTACGTCCTTAGTAAAGTCTCCCCTGGTAAGAACTACTGTAATATTATAACTTGTGGTATGCTTTTTAGCTAGGGCTAGAAGTAGCTTCACTAGGTTAAGTTTATAGTTAATTAAGTTGATGGTAAGGCGTTGATAATTAGTAGGAATAAAATATAGATATCCGTTTGTCAGCTCTGTTGTGCGTTTCCGATGGTCAGTAATATTGTCTGCTCCATCGACCCCCACATCTCTGACAGAACCAGGAGTATTGACAAGAAGGTCACTACCAAAGAGTGTGAGACCTACTTGAAGGAGCTTGAAGTCTTCAGAGACTGGTTCAATGAGTTTGTCATGGGGCCAGACTCGGACACTCTTTCCAGTGCCGTCCTCGTCATGCCATACGGAGAGCCCGACCCGGAGTATCGTGACGATGCGAGTCCGTAAGCTCCATAACAGTCCGGGCGAACGACTTTTGGTTTGAACATTGACATTTATCTGCAAAGCCGCTGGGACTTTCCCTACGATCACACAAAAGTTTATATCACCAATCCTGCATGCCCCTCAGCTCGTGCTGCCATGTAAGTCGTGTCACCCTCGAGCGGTTGCAGCACACCCATAGCGAGCACCTTGATAGGAGCAAAAGGTAAAGAGAATGTCTATTTGTACCGTAGTCTTGGTCTATTTGTACCGTACCCCACCCACTCTCCCACATATAACCCTAACCCTGCGCAGGCCCATGCCATACTACGTCATTCACATCGCGCGGTGAAATTCATTGATTCTACCACAACTTTCCCCTTCTCCCACCCACTACCACCACCATCTCTCAATCGCACGCATCGCGTTTCTAGCTCCCAGAGGTAAGCATTCGATTCGCACACGATTTTCCGGGCTAACTGGGCGTTCAGATGGCCGAAAACAGCCCGCCGCGCGATGGCGTGATTGATTCCGACCCCGAGGTCGATGCGGACGGCGATGCGGACGACTTGTTCCTCGATGACGACCCCGTCGAGCCTCTCTCGAACCCCCCTCCAAACCACAAGCTTCTAAACGACTAATATGACTCCCTCGACTCAAGGCCATACAAAGCGACCTACAAGAGTTTGCGGCCTCTGCTGGCTTCTGTATGTTAAAGCTCCGGTCTAACAACCACGTCAAAGATCTGGGCTATACCAACATTAAGAGGCTTAGTCAGCGACTAGTAGTTAATAGTCAATTGTAATTTTATTGCAGAATCGGTAGATTTGAGCCTAATTGCGATCGTTCGCTGGCAGGGTCGATTAATTCGCGTATTCAATTGAAATGCGACCGCGGATGCGACCGTGGATTCGTTCACGGGAGGGGGTTAGGGTTATGTGTGAGAGAGTGGGTGGGGTACGGTACAAATAGACCGAGACTACGGTACAAATAGACGTTCTCAAGGTAAATATAACCGACAGGGCAACCACACACTGACACTGCTAACCGCAACATAGGGAGTGACCTGATGCTCATCAAACTTGCATCTTCTGCATTTGGCAAGGCTTCATGGCCAACCAGTATCTAAACTGGCCGCTACATGTACCCTCTTGACAATAACTCAAGGAATGTGGGTTCAGCAGGTTCCGTCAACGGCTCCACCACATTTGAGGTCAAAAGGAAGGTGTCGAACTGCAGCGGCAGTTCTTGGCGCTCAGGCGCGCAGGGGCCTTGGATCATGTGCTCTCCCCACACACAGGGAGCTTACATTTGTATATAACTGGGGAGTGCTTCGCACTCCCCTTTTCTACCAAATCAAGTCACTTTGCAACTGCACTTCCGCTGCTCCTGAGCCCCTCGTTCCTCAGTCAAAACGTTCCACAGAAGGCACTTCAGGAGATTCAGAACGAGTTTCAGCACGGCCGCCAGACTACTAGTTCGGGATGGGTGGAACTGTTTCTCTTGCAGAGTGATGGGATATCGGGCCTGTGATGTCAATCAAGCGTGGTGTGGGTATCTTTGGTCTGCCATTCTAGCTGTTGTGCGCCCGATTCTTTTCCACACCCTGCACAACCACGAATCCCAAATGGTAAACCAAAGCATTTCAGTATAGGTCGCCAACGACACCACCACAGCTACCACAAATACACCCCCCTGCGGCTCTTTCATATTCATCTCAAACACCGACGTGACAAGTGCCAAGGTCACGAAAAAGGAGGTCAGCTGACAGCTAAAAACTGCTACAGCAGGAAGTTCCGGGCATCCTACCCCGCTTTTGGCACCAATCAAAGAAGCTTTTGGGTCTTGCGAGGTGGTGAGGGCTCCTGAGAGATTTTTGACGACAAGAGATTTTGCTTCCCTTCACCTCCGGGTCCAGACAGGCAATTGCTGCTTCGCAGCCTCACTACACCAACTCTGCTGTTTATGTTTGTCTTCCTTGATTAATCGCTCTCGGCATGGAATAATGGAGGCCATCGGAGTCGGGGCAAGTGTCCTCGCCTTCCTCACGCTGGGCCTCAGCAGCACCAAAGTTGTCTACGAACTGATCTCATCGATCAAGGACGGGGGTATGCACGTAAAACAGATCAAAGGGGAGATACAGGGGCTGCAGCTGACACTCGAGCGCCTGTCGAGATGTCGTCATATCGCCGAACTTCGGGACGAGGCTCTGGCAGCCCGGATCAAGGCTTGTGACGATGACATGAAGGTATACGCCACAAAGTTGAGAGAGCTTGCCGTCAGTGGTACAGAGTCGCGCCTAGGGAAACAGTGGAAGAAGGTTAAGATCGCTTTGAGCGACAAGGATCTGACGAGGATGAGCGCCGTGGTTGTCGGCCACACAACCGCCCTGAGTCTGTACCTCAACGCTACAGAGAGGTGAGAATTCCACAGCTGAATCCCTCTAACAGTGAACTGATGTTGTGATGACACAAAAGCGGCACGCTGTTTGAGATACGAGACCGACTTAGCGAGATCCGACAGGAGCTCGCTGCTCATCAAGCTATCAGAGAGACCCAGTCCGCGATCCTCACACAACAGACGAAAATAGCAACAACAGACTGGAATTTAATGCAAGACATCGCAAGAGAGACTCGCAGCATCAGAGAAGCGACCGATGGGGTTCGGGCTATGGTACAGGACTCGACGACACAGTGGGATCACGCTCTAAAGTTGCTCAACAGTCTGCTCGAGCGGCTGCAGTTGCCATCTGGCTCAAGACTTGTTGAAGTAAAAGACGACGAAATACCATTGAGTAGCCAGACTGGACCCGAGGATTCACCCCTATTGTTTTCCGAACTCAAAAAAGATGTCACTGCGCTCTTGGACGCAATTTGCGACAAGCGTGGTGTTGTTGATCTCGACGCAAACAGAGAGATACCCGAAACCCTTATCCACATTCTAGAGACCGCAATTTCTCAGCAACAAACCCTTGGGTCGGTAAGAAGATCTATAGAGGAAGATGATTGCAAAATTGGAACGCAACAGCTTGAGATTTTGCGCCGCAACTTGTCGATTGCCAGGGGAGTCCTCATGTCAGCACGAACGGTCTCAGTGAACGAGCTACGTGAGCACAAAGACATATGATCCAGCAACTAGCTTTTATTGCTAACTCGACCGTAGGGCCTAGCAAAAGTTGCACTGACATGTTGCCAGCCGGGATCGCACCCCAGCTAATCACAACTGTAACAGCAACAGGAGCGTACGATGTCGGCTTTGGCATTTTCTCAGTTGTGTCGCATGAGACGTCCAGATGGCGAAACCCCAACTCTGCCCCTGATACCTCCGAAGACTTTCGGCTACAGATCAATTTCGCTCCTCGGCCAAGTTCAAAGGCACAGGGTTTCCGAGCTACAGTTAAACAATATCATGGTGAATGGGGAACATTTCAGACCGTTCCAAGGCTGTGCTTCAACAACATCATCCCCGCAAGCTCTCCCATTTTCCAGGTGGTGCAGGAGGGCCGATTCGAGAAATTCAAGGAGATGCTCATGCTGGGAGAAGCGTCATTGCGGGACCACGATGAGTTTGGTGCATCTCTTCTATTCGTAAGTTCAAACATATCCTCTCTTCTTCGTATCATAGGAAACTTAAAAGAATAAGTACGCAACGGAACAGCCGGAAATATGTCGCTTTCTCCTGCAACACGGTGCTGATGTTGACCTCATTGCTCCTCATCCCGCATTTCCCTACCGTTCATACATAGGCGGCATGCTTGTTGATTCAAGCCCTGATGGACCCCAAGTATTGGCGACAAATATGCTCCTTGAGGCGGGCTGTGATCCTACAATCCCGACATTCAATATAAAGGAACGCGAAGACACAGGAAACTTTTGCTACAATGTGTTTGGCACTGGATCTCTGGTAAGACATATACCCTTTCCCTTATGTATGCCATAGTGGCCGGGGAGTTCAGTTCTGACGAAACATGCTTATTAGCCGCTGATGAAACTCATTCTGGATAAATGTGCGGGCTTCCTGACACCCAATACGATTATTTACCAAAGAGGTCGGACGGCGTTTCTCGCGTATTGCTTGTATGGTAATATCAGCGTTGAAGGCCTCTCGCTGCTTCTGTCTAGAGGTGCCGACGTCCATTCTCGGACCGCGAGGGGTGAGACGTGTTTACATCTTGTCATCAATGCAAGATTAGATGTTGAGTTACCTGATGATATAAGGGACGCTTTGAGCTCTCTAGTTCAAGCTGGGACTGATGTTTTGGCCATCGACAGTGAAGGACGGTCTGTCTCGGAGATTGCGTATAAAAAGGAATCTTTATGCTTTGGTGATGTGTGGGACATGGTTCTAGCAGACAATGGTTATGACGTTGCAAGCTTTCGTGTGGTTTCCCCGGAGGGGTCGCTATCCGGTCTGGGGCTGGGAGATTTTCCCGGGGGTATACACAAGAGCTGCGTTTGAAAGAATGTGGAAAGGCAAGGAGCATCTCTGCCCATACTACTGGAACGACGAAGCCGAGCTACGAGAGTCATCAGATGCTGGATGGGAAACTGAGACTAATAGGTCGGATAATCTAGACACATTAGGATTAGAGAGTGGACTAGACGTGGATGAGCTGGAGGAAGATGATATGGGAAGGGATGAATCTGCTGCCTCTTCGGATTCGGAAGATGGAGGCTGTGGACTTGACTACGGCAACGTCTTTTCTTGATTGAAAGGTGCTTAGCTAGATACTGAAGAAACGCACGACTATACGACAAGAATGGAATTTATATTCAATTATCTATACTGTACAAGGAAGAAAGAACAGAGAGAAGGCCAAAAATGGGTATCGTGTGCCACCAAAACTCAACAACTCGCCTCAGCAACATTCCTCTCCGATGAGCTGCCTGGACTCCCCAACATCCCAGCCCTGGTCTCAATGTTCAGATTCCCTAGATCCCCATCACTATCATGCTCTACCGGCATCGTATTCCTCCGAACACTAACCTCAGTAGTCAGGACCACAGCTTGGCCACCCGCCTTGACCTCCTCTCCCGAAGCCGTTTCCGACCGCACATACACATTATTCCCCAGATCAACCGCCTTCCCCCGATGAACCCCATCGTACATCATATCCATCTGTGGGTTGGCGTCCCCTCTCGAAGGCGTATATGTCGAACTCCTTTTGCTTCCTCCCCTTGTCGTCAACTCCACCAGCTTGTTCAGAATACTAAACTCCAGCTTCAACTTGACACTGTAAACAAACGGTTTGTAAGATGTCTGGAGGTCGTACATCCCAGAATACTCCAGTCCCAGAACGGTGATGTCGAGAACAACAATGATGACATTGACCACGATAAGATGCGACATCAGATGCCGTGAGCTGCGGGTCCCATTGCCCTGCACGCCCTTCCGTATCTGCATCAGCTTGACCGTCTCGTAGATGTACAGCCCGGAAATGATAATCTCCTGGATGAAGAATATCGACAGCTGGATCTTCTCGTAGACGGTGTAAACTGGGATGAACGGTGCCGGGTTAGGCGAGTTGACACCGTAGGCCATGACCGAGATAGGCACGTGGCAGATGACAGCGTCAACGATGATCATGGTCTTGACCAGTTTCAGCCGAAAGGGGGACAGCATGATAAGATGCAGCCGGCTGTAGAGCACGAACGACTGCCCCGTCACCATGCACCACCAGCCGACCAAGAACAAAGTGACAAAGACCCATGACGTGGTGAGCTGCTGGTATTTGAAGATGAAGCCGAGACAATGGGGGATGATACCCCACGATGCGACGAGGAAGCTCCAGAAATACAGGCCTCTGCGACGCTTGAAGGTGGCGAAGATGATGAAGCTGAGCTCGACCACGTTCCAGAGTGCGATGCTGTTGAAAACGATGATGGTGACGAACTTGCTAAGCGGTAGCACGCTATCTTTGCCGATGCCATGGTCGTCCAGGCCCATGATGCTAGTGGAGACCAGAGACACACAGACACATAAAAAAAGGGGTAAAACAGCCGGGCCGAGAAAGGGGGAATGGACCAAGCCACCGTAGCCGACCACAGTGCAACAACGGTAGTAGTTTAAAACTAAAATGGCCTGCATCAAGCAGAGTCGAATTTTCGGGGTTTTGTGCGGTGTCGCTTCCCACAGCCACGAGGGGTCGTTACTCAGCGCAGGTCGGGTTCGATTTGTCGGGCCAAGTAGTTTGATGCAGGCTGTCATGCTGCCATCATCTGATTGACTGGCTCGCACCACCCATTTGCTGTCCCTGCTGCAAGACAGTGCAGGACTAACCCAAGTCGGCCATTGGCTTGCGGGATTCACCAATACGTACAGGTATGTTTCCTTGGAAGGGTTGTGTAGGTTTACCATGGGGGCTGCTGTTGTCATGCAGCTCCGGGGAGCCGGAGACAAATCGTTTACCAGATTGAGTCACAAGTTTCTGCACTCCGCGATTAACATGAAACAGTTATTACAAGGCCGTATACTTATTGATGGCTGCGTGAAGTGAACAGAGAGTAGAAGACATAGCCCAAACGTTGGACACTTCCAATTCCACCACACCAGAGCCTTCTCTGCGGTAGAGGGAGAAAATGCTCCGGTAATTGTACTTGACTGGCACCGGCAACCAGCCCAGCAGCATCCCGTATGCGGCACGGCAGTCCAGACCCAGGCTTGTGGCGCCGGTACTAGCCGTGAACGGAGCATGAAGGGTGCCAACCTGCAGCAACCCGCAGCAATGCTAGTGCCAGCCACCTTTGGCAGAGGCGAATCCGCGGAGCTATCGCCGAATCGGTGCACCAATAATATACATAGTACCTAAATACCACAGTCCACGAATGAGTTGGCCAGCAACAATATCTTGGCATTTGCCTAGCACCTACTTCATGCCTTCAGCCCGTATGCGCACACAAGTTTGGGAGTGTTGTTGTCAGAATTGTTCCATCTGTTGTGATGTCCCCTCGTTCATTCAAGCGACCATAAGCCGGGGTGATTTCCGGCCCGAGAGGTTGCATTGAGGGCCGAAGCGAATTCCCATGCGGCTGCGATGGCAATGATCAATAAACGCACCAATTACCACCTCTTGAACGGCTGAGACCCCGCACCGGAACTCACGTCTATTATGGAAAGTCCGTCCTCTGTTGGGTTGAGGATGGCGGCAGATAGGTGGTTTGGGAGAACCTGGAATGGCAAAGACCAGCGGCAGATCGGGCGCATGGACTGCACGAGGTTGAATACGTACACCAGAACAGGTACCTATAAAAGAGGTGCTCCTCACCCCCTGTAGCTTGGGATTCTCGGGAGTCATCTCATCAGAATTCTACCAAACTTCCATCTATCCGCCTATCATCAAACATGAAGCTCTTCCCACTGGTCGCTGTATTCGCTGGAATCGCCTGTGCTTTGCCGGGAGTTAGCCCAGCTAACGACAACATCGTTCGTCCCCTTCGCCAATATCCAAAGAAATACCGATTTAAAGAGATCGATAAGGACTGACTAATAGAATCATAGGAACCCAGAGATAACTGTGTCAGTAAGTCGACACACACTAGACGGTTGACTCACAACGGACACTGACATGAAGCTAGACTGTGTCAACTATTGTTGCGGCACTCACGGCAACTGCAACTACATGAGCTGCTCCGGTTCTTATGTACGTTCTCTTGTTGTAGAACTGAGCCCTATCACAGACAGAAACACGTGCTAACTGAGTCGGCTTCAACCAGTGCGCCCACAATGGACCAGGAAATGCGTACTGCGTTTGTGTGTGCCACTATGGTTAGGTAGGTAGCAACGTGGGACACTCTGTATCCGAGTTACAGGGATCGGACTGGACTCTCGTTAGTTTCTACAACATAAGCAAGCACAAGCTGGGAAATAAACACCAAGCCACCTCATATACAAGTGTCAACAGAAATTTAACTGCTACCATCCTCAGCAATACGAGCTCGAGGACGAAATGATGGCAAACGCACTTTGCAGTTTGTCAACCCAAACAATTATTCAAGAGTTTGCCGATAAAATGATAGGCACCTCACGATCCTGTCAGGTGAAAGCGTCATGCAAACTAGACCACCGCCGATTCTCTTTTGCTTCTCCTTCTCCAAGACCGCGACCCAACTTCTCCATCATGAAGGTTCCGGAAGAACCCGAGTAGCCCATCTAAGAAGTATGCAATGAAGAAAATAACAACAAAAGAAATGAACACGCTTCCAATAAACCAACCCTTCCCCGACCCCTCAGCTATCACATCCTGCTCTTTGGGCACGGCGAACAGCGCGGCCGACAAGCCAATGGGAAGACATCCGATGGTGATGTAGGTTAGTTTCTGGATGGTATTATTCTGCTTGTACGAGTCATGGCTAGCTCGCAACGCAAGCATGGTAGAGAGCTGTATTGTCATTCGTTAGAACCTAGCGGAAGAAGCGTCAAGACCCGAGGTATGATGGAGTGGTGGGAACTTGCCGCATTAGAATACCGCGTATTGAGTTCCACCTTTCGTTCCAGCTTGATCTGGATGGCCGTCAGGTCAGAGAAGCCCCGATCTAGAGTCTCCATATGTTTGCGACAAGTGTTTTCTAGCTCCGCGCTTCTCTTTCCGGGTCCCTAGGGTTTGTTAGATTCATGATGTTTGGTTCAACATTGGGATCAGAGCGACCTACCTCCTCAACCTGTCTATTGATATCGGTAATAGCACCCTCAATGGTCTTCACTGACGCAGACACAGTGTTGTTTAGCTTGTATAAAGCCTCGAGGTTCCACAAACTCAGTCTCAGTTCCGCATCGGCGTCACGTTCCTGTAGTTTTGCGGGGTTCTGGAGATAGCTCGGCTGCACAAGCGAGTCAGCACTGATCCTGTTGTTAGGTAGAGAATGGGAGGTTACCAATTGTTGCTCAAGCTGTGTGTTTTTGAGAAAGTCGTCCATAATCCCGTTGTAATTGGCCACCATCTCTTGGCAGAGCAGCCCGAGTACTACAGAAAAGACCACAAAGCGACCGGTCTGGGGCTGGTGGGTGAAGCCGTCCCAGATCTCCTGCGCCCTCTCGCCGAGTTCGTTGATATCCTTCTCCTGCAGCAAGTCGCTGATAATTGAACACTTACTGAAATCGCCAAACTCGTTTGTCGACATGCCAATGGAGGAAACCTTAAGCTCCATGTCACTCGGGTTGTGGTAGCTTCTGACCAGATCTGGCGGGAGGTGTATTTTGTCGTCTTCTCTGATTGCGCAGAATTCTGAGCCCTTCGGTTTGATCGCCCAACTCCGCAAGGTGATATGCACGACGACTGTCTCCTGTCTTGTCCAGAGCCCAAACCGGGATACTCGCAGTTGGTGATTCTTGAAACACTCTACGACTTCTGGATGAAGCACATGGACCAGTAGTCGAAGAAGACCGGGGGGTAACTCATAGGCAGCCTCAGCCAGGAGGAAGCGGTGGCGCACTTCTTGGTCGATCAACTGTTAGAGATAGATAGTTTTTGTTAGCCGTGAGTTGCGTAGGGGGTAGTTCAAAAGTGGGGAAAAGGACGTGCAATGAAATGATAGCCGTGTCAGCCAACTTACACTGTCGCTAACCACTCTCACAATATCCTTGTTTCGGATCGGCCGCGGCTTCAACGATGGTAGAGGGTCTGGCGTGATCAGATCGATAACAGTAAGTTTGCGCAGCATTGTGGCCGCAACACGTGCTTGGAGGTTCTTGTCAACTGGCCCAGGAGGCACCTTGACGAGGAGTTCGCGCAGCCTATTGGTAGGATCCTCATCAATAACAAGCTCTGTTACGAGATCCCCGTGGGGCCCGTCATCTTCTAGGGACATATGCTTGGACAGGGCTTCTCGAATTACCGCAGGAATGGCCAGGTCTGCTTTGTCAATGGCGCAACTGTCGTACAGCTCAGGCGTGTCGTCTAGCGAGTTGAAGAACTCTTCAGGATGGTACCTCTGCGGTGGCCGAAACTTGAGGTAATCGATGTGCCGCTCAAGGCCCCTGGCGTTGGCGAGCCTCTCTAGAGTTTCCAATTGCTGGACGAGGAGCGCCTCGACGTTGGCTTTCTCCCCAGTGTGCCGCAGGTGTCTCAATGAAGACAAATCGCCTTGTCTGCCTGTTCCGTGGCTCCTCATCTCTGCCATGGCCGAAGCGCTGTCGTGGTTGTCGCCACCGGCGTCTGAGCCTTGCAGAACAATACTTAGGCGACGATCTGTCCACAGCTTGGAGAGCCCGGTGGCCGGGCGATTGCAGTGTTCGAAGTCCCTCTGGAATATTTCTAGAATGGTTGATGCAAGAACAGCTGTTGCCTCGGATCTTAGAAAACCACGCCGAGCGGAAGAGTTGTTCCTTTCCCAGCACGGCATGAGCGATGCCTCTGAAGTCAAGAAAGGATAGAACTTCTTTCTGTAATGCTCGACAGCAAGTTGGGCATCTTCCCAAGCAATTGGCGAAGCTTCTGTGGCGCACGCCCTCTTGTGCGCTACTACCAGACGGCTGTGGTGGCACAGTGCGTGAACCTCCCAGGGGCTGTCATCGGCTCCCCCTCTGCCCGGGCCGGCGTGGCAGAGATTGATGGCCCGGGTATATTCTCGCTCCTCGACACGTCTTGTGATTCGGTCCGCAATGTATTTGGCCGTGCGGCGGCGATTCGCGGGCTGTTCAGACGCCTCAATATCGGGCCACATTTCTTCGGCGAGAAAGGCCAGTCTATCCGAAATCTCGTCATCTGCCTGATAGGGTTGCAAGGAAGCAATCCTTCTCACAAGCTCTGTTTTAGCCATGTTTTGCAGGGCCTCGATCTTGGGTTTGTCTGCAACCCATTGAGGGGGAATGACTCGCGGCGAAGAGAAATCGGTCTGCAAAGCTGAGATGGCTTCATAGTGGAGCCACTCAAGTAACGAGTACTTGACTTTTGTGACGGCATGATTGCTGCAAACCAGGGGGTTGGCTCGCTTCGACGGCAGACGCCGGCCTAGAGCTCCTAATTCCCACTCTTTCCCCTGTTCGTTGTCCTTGATCCCCTTGTCGTTCAGCTCGGCTTGCCATGACCACTCTGCTTTCGGATACTTCTGAACAACGTAGCAAATTGTGATCATCACATAATAGTGACTTGGCTCGCCAGGGATGTTTTCGGGAGCGAGGAGAGGTAAGTGCGATGCCGAAGAGCTGAGGAGGGCTCTCACAATGTATGTCATGATCCCGCCAATGACATGTCGAATTCTGCGCACTGTTGCCTCGGCCGTAGCGATTGTATTGCACTCTCCATTGTCGGCCCCCATATTAGCATTGGCCCACAGCATAGGTTGGTCGTACTCGAGCTGGCTTTTGAGACCAATCGCTTTGTCTTGACCTTTGATTTTGATAAAGGTACACAAGATCTGATCAGCTTTGACTAAGAATCTGACTTTCCAGCTAACAACCCCGTCAGCAACAGCGCAATAAAATTGGGTAATGCCGGATGTGGAGAATTGTAACTTACAATAGTGACTTTAGGTCAACATTGGCCTTGAGAAACATATTGCTCACAAGTGCAAGGGATGGTGAAGGGGTTGTTTCCGGAGCTGTGCCGAGAGACTTGGCTGTCCCTTGATCAACAAGCAACTCAGATTGTGCCTTGAGGGAGGGACTGGCGTTTGATGAAGACTCGGTAGCCTTGAACGAACGAGAAGGAACTGCTGATGGAAAAAGAGTGGCCTCCGACGCAGAGGGATTGGCCCCTGAAGGAGAACTGCTGGCCCTTGACGAAAGAGACGTAGCCTTTGATGGCGGCTGTCGGGGGACTGTTGCCGGAACAATGTCGACATCCAATATCTTCTCCAGACAACGACCAACGACGCTCCCTTCGCAAAGTTCTGAAATTGAATCCATCTTTTCCTGTCTGCTGTCAAAAATGTATTGCCACATTGCAGACGTTCCGGGCGCTTCCGGTGGCCCGTTGCGAACAAATTCTGAAATTTCTGTATGTGACGGCATTGGTGGGAAGCTCGGGGAGCTGTCTGTTGACAACTCAAGAATACGGTAGCGCGCAATATAAACGTGGGGATTGCTGATGTCGATGGGTGGTATGTCGGCCTTGAACCTGGGCAAAGAGTCGAAGCCGTCGCCGGTCTTGGAGCAGTGGTCTTTTTTCTCTTGGCGGCCCTTAAGACGCCGCAGAGGGATTGAGATTCTCGTGCCGTCACTGACGTCAATGTTGAAGAGTTCTGCCTGCCAGTGAATTCCTGTGCCTGCTGCTCCTGTTTTTGATGGCAAGGATCCACATAGGCAAGCTCGGTGCTCGTCATTGTCACATTTCCGCAAAGGAACCTCCTGTCGCTTGCTGTCCCTCTTATTGAGACCACAAAAAGACTGGAGCCGCATGGGGCTCTCGATGGTAAGAATCAGCTCAGCCCTTTCGGCTGCTTCGTTGGGCTGGCATCGGGGGCTGAGTTGTAACACCTGGTAGAGCACACCGTCTTTGACAAACGACAGAAGGGAGAAAGTGCCAACTGATGGGTAGACTCTTCCATCTTCCAAGTCCCCGCATACTCCAGGACAGATGCAGTGGTGTGAGATATCACTGCTAATGTCTCCGACATGGGGCGTGGTGGTAGCGCTGACGGGTTTGTCGACATGGAGGCAGAACTCGTTAAAGGGCCAGCGATAGTTGTAGCAGCCTCTCTCAACCATGCAGCAAGGCCGGTAGCTTAGGCCGCGTGGACTGGTGGTGAGCCCATCGACCGCAACCTTCAGCCCAAACGCGGACTTCCCTCCGCGCTCTTTCTGGCCGCGAGCTAGAGCTAGGTAAAGAGAATACTCGAAGTCGCCGCGGGCGAAGATGATTCCATGTTTTTCCGACTTGGCTGTCATCTGCAGCAGCTCGCCGCCGTGGTTGGACGACGCTGCATAACCCTCGTTGCCGAAATCGAAGGAACAGGCAGGGAGGTCGGATAGTTGCGAATAGCTAACGTACTCGGGCCCTTCAAAGTAATCACAGTGAGTATGTAGGATCTGGGTTGCTTTGTCTTTGTGCTGCGCTCAGAGCATACCTCTGCTGTCTCCATCAAGCCAAGAAAAGGGAATATCTGGGAGGGAGTTGGCTGCCATGTTGTCAGCGCACCCGCTACAATGGGGAACAGGCAGTATGGCGGCAAAGGTTGAAGGGAAAGTCTGACAAGTCGTAGGAGGCGTTCGTCCCCTGGGGGTGACTCGTCCTTAAGTGGCTTGCATCTCAATGGCTACCGGGCGTCGCTTGACCGAGAGCCTTGTCCTCGGGGGCGCCAAGTTCTTGTTGCGCAGAGCCTCACTAACATCATGGTGTGAGCGGAAAGGGGGTCAGACTGCGCCTCTGTAATATTGGCGCCCAATGATTAGCCGATGCTCTCCCACACACAGCCGTGTCGAGGGTGTGATTTCGCTTGGCGAGCCTATGGGGTGTCCCAAGATCGGTTGGGTGTGGGCGAGTTGCAGGAGCTGAAGGCATCAATCTAGCACATTGAATCGGTGGCGTCTGCAGATGTCCTGTTTGAGAGCACTGCAGACTCAATGTCGTTTTGAGTCCGGCAAGTCGCGTTAAGCCTTTTTGCCACCCTTTTTCGTCTGTCCCAGGGCACCCCCTCTCCTCAGGATCTCCCATCCGATCCATTAGCGTCGGCGATGGTGTCGGGTGACAACGGAATGTTCAGCGCGCCGCATCGACCTGAGCGCCGCCAGAACGAGAGTGGGTGTGCAACTGCAGGTGTTCTGGCTGTGTGCGACGAAGGTGGCGCGTAGACTTCCGCCAGGAGCCCTGCGGAGGGCGGAATTGCTTTATTTCCCGCCCTGCAAAGTGTCGCCGGATGGAAGAGGTAGGTAGGCAATGGCAGGATGTCCCGTTGGAAGTGTGACTGCGGTAGGATGTTCGGGGCGAGACTCAGAGGAGGGCGGGCGTCGAGCATAATGTTCGCTGTGGGGAGGCAAAATTTCCAGACGTCTCACTCGGATGTTGCGGGTCGTCGGTAGCAAAATCTCGCGGTCGCCTGCACGCAATGTTGCAGACCTGGAATGGCAGAGTCAATTGGTATCAGCACGCATTCTTCTTCCCACTGTCTTCTCTGCCAGCTAGTCAGTCATTTGCAAGGCCCTCCGCTGCACTTGAAGTTCTCTTGGCAAGGACTTGATGCGCTACAGTGCCATCCATCCCGGACAGCCCTTGGTGTGCGGCAAATTTGTCAGCAAAATCCCACTGTATCTGTTCGGGCACTCACCCGTGGTTGCGCATACCCGAGTCGCACTGGTTGATGGCCTTGCAAGACCTCAAATTGGAGCATGACTTGGCGCACCCAAGGAGTTCCAGGTTAGCGTGTAGCTTTCCCAAATCCAGCCTCTGGGTGATGATTCCGACATGACATGGCCGCCCCAGTTGCAAGGCTTCCAGATGCCGGAGACGAACTCGAACTCCCCGTAGCATGGGCTACTGCTGCTACAGGAATACGATCGAAATATCAGCGGTACTTCTGAAAACGATGAACAGTAACCGGGACATACTCGACCCAGACATCCCAATATACATTTGTGGCATGTTCCGGAGGCGCACTAGGGTTGATCCTTGCAAGGACTAGATGGGGAGCATTGCCATCCCGCCAAGATCCAAGAAGTCGAAGTGGCAGAGCCCGTTCGAACATCCCAAAGAGGATATTCGTGTGGATATGCCGCATCCTCACGTTCGCGCGGTGCAGACGGAACTGCCGTTGCATTCCAGATTTCCGTGTCACCAATCTTAGGACAGATCAGCAAGAATGCATGTCGCCCAATATGCGTATTAAACCTGTTATGTGCGACGAATCTGGGTACACTAAATTTCCTTTCCGTTCCTCACGCACGTGACGTTGCTCACCCCGGCTCAGGCTCGGCTCAGGTCCCTAATCAGGATTTGCTCAGGCTGGCTCACCTTTGCTGACCCTAATTACCATTTTCGGCAGGCTGCGCTGCAGCATGCGAATTGCTTCAACTCTAGCCGAGGCGGCCCGGAACTGGTCCCATATATAAAGATGGCCAAAATGTGTCCCATTTTTAAAACTAACGGTCTTATGTATTCGTCTTACTTTACCTGAGCGCTAGAGATTTCTGTTCTTCAAGTCTCGCGCTTACTGTCAGAAAGAACGGGGTTCAGAGGCCCTGGGCTTCTAGTTAGCTTCGCTGACCGGATGCCTGGCACTGCCTGAACGCCAGTGAGCCTCAACCACGGTGTTGACGAATGTTCCACTGTTAAGTGGAGAAGAATGTGTTGTGTTGTTTTTTTTCTGAACGTTGGAAGCCGAGGGCTTCCAACAGTGACCTCTAAATACTGCGTATAATGGGGTAATTTCATTCCTCCGTTGTTGAGGCCTGGAATAAACCGCGCAGCAGTTTCAATAGAATTCCAGCGATCGGTCCGATCGCTGGTATGGAGACTATTCCGAGGGAGGGTTCTGTAACAACGAAGCTAAATCCTACGGATTGGTCTATAAAGGAGGTTCTGGCTGGAAGCCAGAACCGGAAAAACAAGCAACTTTCTCGAAGCAATACAATCAAGCAGTTGCAACCCCCACCATTTCCACCAAATCCAGAGTGCAGTGTTTCTGACACTTACACCTCCTACAGACCTCCTACAAACTTCCTATAAACACTCCTCCTGTTCAATCCTGAGTTCATGAATGTAACGGGCAAGGTGGTGTGTTGCAACTAGCTAGGCCTACTCTGCGAGTACGCAGAACATAAGGAGAAGAAAGGAAAAGAAAGGAGTCGCGTAGGAGAGCGCTGTTCATATGTACACAATTCCGTTAGTCTGATCGAAGGGAGCTAGAAGGTTCTAGAGCCGTTGTGAGCTTCGCTGAGGGTCTGTGTTGTGGTCCGTGTGTGAACGCCAGCGTTTCTGGGAATAGCTTCGTTCAGGGGTTGCCGGTGGGGCTCCGCCCCACCACGCGGCCCTGGCGCCACGGCCGAGGGTTGCCGACGCTTCTTTAGGGCTCAGCCCGTCATATAATAAGCTTTTTGTAAAACACCTCGTTGTAATAGTGACCTTGTCCCTATCTAGTATTTGGGTGTATCCTTTGTTCCCTTACTGTCAACACCCCAGGCGTCCTACCTTACAGTCTGACCCTACTCGGGTGCGAGTTGAAACACCATTCCAGAGAGCTATATAGACCAAACAATACGATCGCTGTTACAACCCTCAGTCAGCAGTACTGTGCTTCTGACAGGATTACTAACATCTTAAGCCTGTTATTATTTCGACATATAGATTCTCTTAGCTCCTAAGTGTACATTTAAATATTTAAATCTATCTTTTGTTTTTTCAATACCGTCCGAATTAGCGTGTTCACTTCAAGCTACTCTACCTCTCTCTAGTGCTAACGTAAAGACTTCGACTGGCCAGCTGAACGCCTTTGTGAAAACTGACAAAGTAAATACTAAAACAACCGGTAGCGACACAGCCCAAAAAACCCAGAATTTGCTCTCGCCGGCCAGATACTCACCACCCATGGAGAAGATGGCGGCCGATATGGAGATGGGCACCAAAACGGTGGCCAGTGCCGTTAGTCTTCCCACGTTCCTCGCCTGGCGGTTGGCAACCTGACTCTCATATATCGATGCCTCCTGAGCATACGCGGCAAGCAGGGCGCCGAACTTGCGCTGTAACCCGGCCGTTGAGTCGGCGACCGCCTGCCAGATCTCGGTCCCCTCCTCATCCAAAGCCGAGAACGCTGGCTTGGTCACGCCGAGGACCCGCATGTTGAACTCAATATCCTCGGCTAACAGCTCCGCCTTGAAGCTCCCAAAAGTAAGCCTGCGGAAGGTTTCGGCGCGCCATTTTCCGAGGCCCCACGATTGAAACCAGCTCGTGCTGCTACCGGTGGTTGCTGACTTGCCGGGTGAGTAGCAAGCGAAATGGAGCTTGTCATACAGCTCCCAATACCGCGCTCTCTGCATCTGGACCCATCCGCGCATCAGCCAGGCGACGTAGCGACTGACAAGAGGTATGCAGGTGCATAGTGGACTCCCGTACCCGGTGTTACCAATCCCTGTGCGGAGCTTTTCATCCTCGTAGAGCTGCACGAGATCATCAAACATACAGGCGAAATTCGGAAAAGTGGACGAGGAAGGCGGCTCATTCATTCCGACGGAAACATCCCTAGCACCGATGTCGCCATGAAAAGGGTGCAAGTCGACCAACCGGGGTAACGGAGACCCGTCGCCGCAGTAAACGGGCAGAAGCCGCAGGATTGGAGGCTCGAAACCACCGCTCGGGCACTCAAGCTCGGCGTCCACATCCTCGAAAAGGGAGGATTCAAGTCGTAGCTCTCTCAATACAGGGTCGATGAGTAGCAGTGCCGTCCAAGGTCCATCGAAGGACTCTGCATTACTCCAGAAGCTGACCTGATGCATACTAACCCCCATATTGCCATCGTCGTCTACCAGCTGCAACTTGCGTGGGACGTTGTTAATGCGGTCGATGTATAGACCAGGAGGAAGTTCTGCATCGTGAGCTCCGATCTTCTCGCTGAGGTAGTGCATAACTGGATACCTCAAACTGATGTTGTGATAGCGATTCAGTCGGAGTGTTTTCCGATTTACCGGGGCGACTTCTTTCTCCCAATGTAAGGCAAACACCTCTGGTGGGATACGTAGCCGGGAGCCCAAAACCTCAATATTGGCTCTGCCGAGATCTTCCAGGAGATAGAGTTCTCTGCATTCCGCTCCTTGGGGGCTCGCCGCTTCTCGATCGTCGAGGAATGACTGGAGCTCATTTGCGTCATGGAAGACACTACACGAAGGGCGTTTGTCTGCAAGGAACTCAACTCTCGCTATTCTGCCCAGCTGTTGCTGTATCAATGACTGAGACGCAACGCCTTTGGCAAATTCGTTGAAGTCTCTACCCAAGACTCTTTGCATGTGTTCCCGATAGGCTCGCGCCTCAGCAGCAGGGTTGCTTCCCATATCGCGAGCTGTAATAAGGGTCTGTTGTGGGACAGGTTCAAGGAACTTTGCACAATTAGGGCTTAGAACTAGATGTAGCTATTGTGGGCACAAACAGTCTCAGTTTATTAATAGTCTTCCCTACCCAGCACAAGCTGATGCGGGGCCTTAGGTCTGCCTTGGGTCTTTTGCAATCTGGGAAGTTCCATCTCTTCCTTGCCTGCACCGCTGGCACCAGTAAGCACTGATCCCTGGGATGATAGGCTGTGAGGAGTTCCGCGGTAAGCGCGTGGTGAATGCCAAGACGTCCATCCCGTTCCAGGCCCCATACAATCTTTTGCAATCTGGGAAGTTCCATCTCTTCCTTGCCTGCACCGCTGGCACTAGTAAGCACTGATCTCTGGGATGATAGGCTGTGAGGAGTTCCGCGGTAAGCGCGTGGTGAATGCTAAGACGTCCATCCCGTTCCAGGCCCCATGGAGGAAAGGTGATGTGGAAGGAAGAAACATATCAATCAGCACTCCCCGAGTAATGTCTGAATGTGAGATTCAACTTCAGCCCATCGCGGAAAACTTAGTTTACGTCGCACCTTATATTACTTATTACGACGACGAAGAAACAGCCACAGCCCGAAATGAATTCACAGCCCGAAAGTGAATCCAGGACGACGGAAGCGCAGGTGCAGACGGTGCAAACGCAAGTGGATAGGATGCAACTGCAGGTGAATAGGATACAAGTGCAGGTGGATAAGATGCAAGTGCAGGCTATTAGGACGCGCGAGAACCAAAAATCTCGGGAGATGCCCAGTGGGAAGCAGGCTAAGGGGGCCGCTTGTACGATACTATGAGGCATGTTAATGGATAAATCTTGCATAATGATTCTTTTTGGGCAAATACACTCGCTCAGCCAACAGATTGACAATTCCTCTATTCGATAAATATATACATCGGGCGCTGGGGAGACTGCATGGTATCACGCATTTGTGCTAGGTCAAGTCTACCTCCAATTGAGAACTGCGCCCTACACAGTGGCGGTCCTCAAGCAGACAGTAACAACAAGCGAGGGTGACAATATGCGCCTAAAGCCAGCATCCATGAGTTCGCAAACCCCCAAACGAATGCGCCGTCGCCCATCACCTGTCCGACGCTACCCTGGCCCACGCTGGCCTCTGCGTCGCCCGTCCCGCAGTAAATCTAGGAAACACATGGCGCAAACATCACGGGAGGAAGGGCCCAGACGAGGCCCGCTGTAAGTTTGAAGGCTCGGCGTGTCGTGCTGCCATCCCGGCGCCGCTCCGTCATAGGACGGCGCGCTTACACGTATCATGGTGCTGCTGAACGTTGTCGAGCTGGCAGATGATAGTCCCAGAGGCAAGTTCTAGGCCATCAAAGGGAGGTCGAGAGCGAAGTCGAGGAACTCGGGAGAGTAGCCGGCGGGGTTGAGTCGCTGAAGGCGGCGTCTTTGTGAGGGGAGGTTCTGGACAAACGGTCAGGTGCTCGGGGTGTGGCGGAACGCAGCTGTCTTTGTTCCACTCTCCTACGCCTGCCCCAGATGACGTCGAGATCGCCGTTGCGAGCGGTCGCCGGGCGGGCGTTCTTGTTGGCTCGGCGGCTTTGGAAGTCTGAGGGCAACAATCTTACCGGCTCGCCGTGCAGCCATCACGGTACCCTACGACCGTGCCGACGCGTCGTCCTCGAGTAGTATAACCGACCGGTCGTAGCCGCGGTACACGCTTGTACCAGCCCCGCGATCACCGGTCCAATTGGGCGGATTGTGGCTCTGAGTTTGCCGGGTCGGCCGTCGCGTCATGATAGAGTGTCTTTTCGTGAAACGTAGTGGATTTGTCAAGTATGCTGGGATGACCCGTCGTTCTCGCGCCCTCGAGGCGAACGCTCGCGCTGCGCGAGATGCCTTCACGAACTAAGAAACGGTGTTGGTGGTCAGCCCAGTAGTTGAGAAGAAAAGGGGAAGGGGGATGTACTTCAACCATCATGACAAATCTTGAGCATCGCCTCGTCTTTGGCAAGGCGGCGCGGAGGGGCAGTCGTTTGCGTACAAAATCGTGCCTCGTTCCTGGCGGCTCTGAAGGAGACGAGCACCCGCGGGTTCCTCATCCTCGACACTTGACAATGCGCCCTCCCGAGCTTGCGTCCTTATCGCCTTCGACGCACTCGTGATGATGCTGACCTGACGACCGAAGAGTGGAGGAGACGGTTGGCTGTGAATCGTGGTGACCCTTAATACGGGTGCGGCGCTCCCGTTGTGCCGACTGCGCAGGCCCCTTCGCGATGCCCGCCCATACTCGGGGGTGGTGCCCATTGTTGCCCGGTATTGGTGGCCTGTCGGCGCGTCTGTCGCAGACCGCGGGCAGCAACGATTCTTTGGATGCGACCTGCCTCAACAACGAGCGGTGCCTTCATCGCGAGGAGCTGCTCGGTACACCGGTGGACAACTTGGCCGAGCTTCGTGGCGGGACCACAACTTGGCACAAGGGACGAGACCGGGCGTCACAATATTTCGCTTCGCAGATTGACCAGAGGTCTGGCAGGGCGGTAGGACATGGCAGAATCTGTTCATTGTAGCTTCATGGTCCGTGCGGAGCTCCACGCATCGAACGCTGTCGAGTAGGATTGCCGAACTCCTCCATCGCATCCGCCCCCAAAAGCCAAATCTTGGGGCCTGACTGAACCTACACGGTGCCCGCAGCTTGAAATGGCAAATCTACTCAAGGACGCGATAACTCTCCCCGCGATGCGCGGCAGCCTCGTCTCGTCAGGATCCACCACCTAGATTATTCCGCAGCCGAAAATACGCTCCTTTACCTGCGTGCCCTCGGCGACGGCGGAATTGATTACGACGCGGCTCTGCGAAACGAGGTCCCATCCAGTCGCACCGCCTTCGCAATTCTGCCATGACATCAGGGTCGTGTGCTCCTGGAATTACGTCAGGCCGCCAACAAATGGCAAGCCGAAAAACAACAAACCTTCACCCTTCCTTACTCTCCCAATGCCATTCCCTGTCACTTCGCGCCGCCCTGCAGCGTGGGCCACACATCAAGTTATCCGCCCGGTTCAACAGCCAACCACCCCCTCGCCCGCGCCCTCCGTCCACCAAATCCTCGACGCCGACAATTCTCTGCCGTGCCTAGCCCTTTCAACGCGACAGGATCCTAATCCACGGCGCTAGTCTATCTAATACGGAACACCGGAGATCCGACCGCGCCGCCTCAGAGCCCGGGATCGGATAGTGAGGCAAGTTAAACGCCATCAACTGCCTGGCACAAAATCGGATACCAGCTCCCCAGTACGGTGAGGAGGTGAGGCGAGTTCAATACCGCGGGGGAAAGTTGAGAGCGGAGCCTAGGACCCAAAGCGCCGTTCGACGGCCGCGCACGGGGCTTGGGATGTGCCAACGCCGCTGAGGTGGTGGGGTCTCTGGTCTATCCAGATGGATCCCGAACAGTGCCACGATAGCGACCGAACCTGCCCGAGCCTACCCGACGCCCGCCGCCCGCCGTATCCTCGGCGTTCCCAAGTGTACAGCCTAGATGGCGACCACGGCCCACGTCCACTGCCTTTGCGCCAAGTTCTAGTTCCAAAGAGCCGCTAAATCCGTCCTGGCTCCCCGACGGCCTGTGACTTACTCTCGAGTACGCTGTTGTCCAGTGACGAGCCCGGCCACCGTCTATATGGCCCCGGCCTAGCTCCCCTCCGTCTACGCGTGAACGAAGCGGCAGGGCTGTCGAACGGGCAGTCGTTAAGATCCTGCCGCACCACCTGCCACGCGCCGCCGTGCACCTGGGCCTGGAGCGCCAGGTCGTCGGTGTCGGCCGCGACCATCGCAGTCGCGAACTGTCGGTGTTCCCGCAGGTGGCCGGCACCTCAGTACGTCTGCGTGCTGAGCCGTTGGACGGAGGGTAGCGCGGGACAAGGCAATGCTGGTAGCTGCGTCCATCGCCTCGTCTGGTAGCACTTAAGTTCGTGCACCCCCCAACGGAACACACCCCAAGCGGAACAAGCCGAACCAGGGTGATGCGCCACCCACCCCACAATATAAAACAACCACCACTCGATCAGTTTCTTTCCGATTCTTTTTCTTCTTTCTGCAAATTGTTTGCCTTTGGAATGGCTATCTCCTACACCGAAGAAGACCTTCGTAAGGCCTGCGCTGAGGCGCAGCAAACCCGACAACTCCGACCAGTCGCTCAGAGATGGGCTATCCCACCCACTACTCTATACCGCCGCCTTAATGGCGCCCTCCCTCGTTCCGTCGCCCATCAAGATTACCAACGGCTCTCTATTACTCAGGAAGATCATCTGGCCAACTGGATTCGAATCTAACAAACCGCAAGATGTCCTCCTACGCACGCACAGATCAGAGGTCTAGCAAGCCAAATCCTAAACCAACGTAATGACCCTAAGCCACTTAGTATCTGTTAGATAGCCGGCTTTTGAACAGACACCCCTTCCTTAAGACTCAGAGAGCTAAATCTGTGGATTCTATACGTATCAACTGTACTACAGAAGATAAAATTCGGCCGTGGTTTAATCTGTTTAAAGTATTAGAGATCTAGGCTATTTTACTAGAGAATCGATATAATAAAGACGAAGCCAGTATTATAGAAGACTGTAGAACTAATGGCCTAATGGTTAAGATTACTAATTATAAAGCTTTATAGAAGAAGAAGCTTAGTAATCGTACTTAAACCTCTTTTATTAAGTGTATCTTAGCTATTAGCTAGTTCCTCCCTTTATTAGTAATCTTTAAGGAGAAAAGCGTTTAATAATAATAATACCTTAAGGATATAAAGCCATATAAAGAGTAATTCTTCACAGTAACCTTAAAAGGCTAGATTAACAATAATACAGCTTTAAAATAGCTAATAAATGTATTTATTCCTCTAACTAAGCTAGCTAAACCTTCTTAAAAGCGCCTCCTTATTATTAACGGCCATAACAGCTATATAACAGTTAATTATATATAGGAAACTTACTTTAACAACATCCACATTATTTACCTATCTGCTTATACTTCCTATATCTTATAACCTCTTAATCTTTTATACTTTAGCTCCCTAAAGGTAACTTACTAGAAACGCTTTAAAAAGCTACTTACTAACACTTATTATAATTCCTCTATTACTAATAAACGTGCGTTTCTTAAATATTATCACTTAGCTAGGTTTAAAGCTTTTATAAAGGTTAATATTAAGGCTGGGTGGAAAACATCCGGCTTATAGCTCCTCAGTATAGCGAAACCCCTAATAAACAAGCTTCTTTTAAAGAACGTTAATAAACCTATTACTCTTAAGCTCACTAAGTGTAATTCAGAGCTTTATACGTTTAAAAAGCCTATTCTGGAGGATTTTAGTAATGATAAAGTAGTTTAGTTAACCTTAAGGAAGTCTATAAAGTTCAGAGTGCAGGTTAGGAAATTTAGGCAGGTGGTTAAGGTTATACTGATAGATTAGTTATTTCTCCGAAAGGTTAGTAAGGCTATAAATAAAAAGGACTTCGAATTAGCCGTTTATAAGCGAAAGATTGAATCGTTAGAGGCTGAACTTAAAAGGGTACGGCACACGAAGAGGAAGAAGGTTAAAGTTGATCCAAATACCTAGTTTACGAATATCAAGACGATTCGCGCTTCACAGAGGGCTGTAGGGCGTAATCCGGTGGAAGATTCAGATTCAGAAGAAGACGGGGATTCTACTGATATGGAGGATTGTATTCAGGTGCTTTGAATTGATTGTTTTCTTTGTTGTTTTGTAAGGGGTGGTGGTCTTGGTGACCCCTGTCCGGCTTGTTCCGCTTGGGGTGTGTTCC
>Ga0247760_1000735_pt1 | contig 34328 bp, 17 predicted proteins | sample UWRJL171409R4_FD_179936 | JGI IMG/M metagenome (GOLD analysis project Ga0247760, IMG submission 179936) | Plant litter microbial communities from Arlington Agricultural Research Station in Wisconsin, United States - UWRJ-L171-409R-4 | ecosystem: Environmental > Terrestrial > Plant litter >... | reverse complement strand
TTCCTTGGCCACTTCAATTGGCTTGACTGTTGAAACGCAGCCATTTACCCCTTGACCTTTTTCCGCGTGTGCATCTTCAGGTTCCACGAAATCGATCCATTCTATCTCGTCCGAAGAATCTGAGGACTTATCATTCTCGTCGTCGTCGTTGTCGTCGTCAGTGAAGTCGTCTTCACTCTCACTCTCGCTTTCACTCCCAGGGGATATAGATATATCCACCCCGCCGCCTTCTTTATCTTCATCATCTTCTTCCTGCCCGATCAAGACTTGCATGTCCATATCCATGTCCCGCTTCGAACTTTCCGGTAATGACCCACCGCCACCACCCTGAGCAGCTTGTTCATCCCGAGATGATAGAGCTGGCTCGTCGTCATCGCTCGTGTCCACATCTGCTTCTGTGAACCCATTCTCTTCCAGCTTGTCGATTAGTGAATCCAATAGGTTCGCATGTCCCATGAGGCGGAGGAGACATTCGTTGCCGCAGGAGGCTTCTTTTACGAGCTTCTCGCGGGCAAGAACGGCGAGCCTGTACAGGGTTTTGTTTGTGCCTGCGTTTGCGCTCTCTTCTGGCAGCGGTGGCGGTGGTGGGGGTTGTCTTCTCGGTGGTGGTGGTGGTGGAGGAGGCGGTGTTGGGGCTCGGGGTTTGGGCCTCGAGTGGGACCGGTGATGGTGACGATGAGAGTCTTGGAGATGTTGTCGTCCGCGATCTGTTTGGAAGCGAGTAGGCATTTAATTCGTGAAATGTTATTTTGTATTATTGTTGTGTCTGTGGAAATGAAGGGTCTAGAACGTGGTGCATTTCGTCTCAATATGTGTGTGATGCAAAGAGGGTGTGGACATGTAACATGTTTGTCGCTCCATTTCGGAGACTAAGTTTGGCCAATCCCTAATGGGCTCTTCAGGTCAGCTGGCTGTGCGACCACCGGAATTCCCGCTGATGCATCAGGCCATCCGCTCCCGGTTTCGGGGGCTGCCGAGCGCTGGCGGGGAGATCCCGTCCTAGGTAACCCCGAACTAGCCCCGAATTACGGAACATTTTGTCACACCATCACGTGTGGCAGCGTAAGAAAATACGGGTTTGTGGCCCAGCGAATCGTGGTGTGCCTATCACGAAAAATACTCCGTAAAGCGGCCCCTCAGGGAATTGTCGAACCGCCGCGATTCATCGGCTGGGTCTCTACGGCGCTGAACATCTTTGTGCATTGCGCTACCCCTCCGCGGTTGGATATCACCACTCCTCGCTTTACAAGGGTACTGGATTCTACAGTCGGGAAATATTACAATTACAAATTACAAAGTCTAGAGTCGATCAAAATATGAGATACAAATCTTGCCCCGTCCACGTATAATCAGGGGGGCACAATCCCTCCAGTCATCAAGCTGTTCCTCTCTCTGCCGCCATGTCATGCAAAATTGTGCATTCTGAATTAGAGACGTCACAGTGTATACGGACGACATTTATTCGCTGCGCAATAACCGTTGCAGCAGTCGCCGAGGTAGGTGCCGTTTTCGAAGCAGGTGCCTGTGCCATTCACATTTGCATGTTAGCTACACTTCTCAACACAACACGAACCAAGTTTGGGTAAGAATACATGCAACGGTGGTGAGAAGAGAAAAGAAAAAGAAAAAAAGGAAAAGGAACGCACTGTAAACACCCAAACAGGTTCCCCAACAGGTAACACCCAAAATCACCTGGGGCGGTCCCACCGCATACTGGCTAACACGCCAACCGTTCGGGCCCGCCGTGGTCTGCCATACAAACGTAGCGGGTCCTTTGGTCTGGAACTCGCAGCGTTCGATATCAAAATCGGGTGCATCAATCAGGTTGACGTTAAGTCCGTTGTTGATAGGATGGCATTTCCCGTCAGCGGGGATAGTGAGTTCGTATTGTACTGGTGCAGCGTGGAAGACGAGATGAACTTGTTGTGCGGGTTTGGGAGGGACAGTCTTGGGCTGCGGCTCCGTGGGGAGCGACAGGACGAGGGCGGAATAAATGGCGACCAAGAGCAAGGGGTTTCTCATGGCAATGTTGTTCTGTCAAATTTTTGTGTTTGATATTGGAATGTTGATGTGAATGAGTTCAAATCGGGCGGAAGGTGAGCCGTCTATAGCAGTCTTATAACAGGGACAGGTTGCATCCAGGGCGGAGTTGAAGTCGTCGCCACACCGCGGCGCCTCCATCACGATACCAAGTCGTATCCATTTCGCGCATCTGTTGATGTCCCAAATAGGTGGTAGGTAGCCCGACGATCACATTCCTAGCAACAAGATCTTGAATTGATTCCACAGTCGTTTTGGTCGACGCTACCGAAACTGCACGTGTCGAGGCACAGGCTAATGTGTATTTTCATGTCAACGAAAAAAAAAAAAGGGAAAAAAGAAATGGGTTTTAAACGCCCCAACAATTCCCAAATATGTAGAGTCGAATAGAACCGACCTGCGAGACCATAGAGACAAGTTGTAGACGCACGTGCGAAAATGGTGATGCTGGCGTGATGTTGGCCGAAACCGGCCACGCTCACAAAGTTAGCTGAAAATAAGCTCGCCATTGCCGGGCAGCTGATTCGAGGTAGTATTTATTTTCATATATTAACGAGATTTCTGGGTTTAATGTCAACACCCAGTGCAGCAAGTTCACATGCAAGTCACGACAGCCAATGCGGCGACTTCAAGTGACGGTGACGCTCTCCGCTGCGGAGTGTGCCAAGCATCCTCCCTTTAAGTCCCGCATCAGGGGTTTCCCGTCTTGTTAGATATTGTCCATCTGCACCTACACAAAAGACAATGGCTTGACGTAGATACAGAGTTGTGTATAAACCTCCAAAAGTCGAGGTGGGATTGGCGTAACTGCCGTGTCCTCCCCCGAAAGTCATTCAAGTCAATGAAATCATTGGATGGGAATTGTATCCCAATGTCGGCTATTCAGCAATAACCCAATGCGCGTCAATGATAGCACGCGAATATATCACGGCCCCAATAAAGCAGGCCCCAAAGTTTTGGGGGACTCCGCTCCGCGTTGAGAATTACTTTTTCTCGGCACTTTCAGAGCTGGGGTGTGGGTATACCGGGCCCGACAATGTCTTGGACTCCTGTCTTATAAAGGATCTCCTAATCTCCAACTTGACATGCAGCGGCTCGGCTTGTATTCCGATGCGTCTGTTTCTGTATTGAATCCCGCCCTTCTCCTTCCGACACCACCACAGGAAGACATCATCATGATGATCTTCACCCCCCTTTTTCTCCTTGTCTCCTTACTATCCCCCGTCCTCGCACAGGACTGCAAGCTCCCCTCGTGGACCATTAAAGAAATCAAGATCAAAACCCGCGATGCCGTCGGCAATTCCGGTTCCGCCAGCTTCACCTTCACGCCCGAGGCCACGGGAAAAGCCGAGTCTCTCAGCTGCGCTCCGCTCCAGGGAAATTATCGCTGCCATATAAAAAGCAAAGTCGACCCGGCCGTGGAGGTCGATTTGCAGATTAATACGGGGGTGGCGCACATGTCGGTTACGCAGATGAAGTTCCCGTGTGGTTCTGCTAGGTACGTTCAACATTTCACATTTCATTCCTACTCGTTTTGCAAGTGGAACCGGATTTTGGTTGCTGTTTTCTCGGTTGAACGGACACAGCTAACGCCTTTTCTTACCTTTCGGCGACATAGCAAGAGTATTGCCGGTAATGTAGACATTGAGTTGGCGTGTACAGAACCGGCGACCAAGGGCGGGGACATATCTTGCACCTCGGAAGCGGGGGGGATTGTCCAGGCGGTGCTTCTCTAGTTTTATTATCTAGTCAGAACACTTCTGATCCCTGCGTAGGTACCGAGTGAAATATATTATGTCTCACTACCACTAGCGCTTGATATCTGCCCTTTGTCAATGACCCTAAAATCGACACCATGAATTTCCCTTTCCTTCCTCGGAACTGAGCCGTTGCTGTCAGAAACACTACACACTAGAATGTTTTGGGGCTGCAACTGCTTGATTGAATTGCTTGTTTTGCAGCTCTCTTGCAGAGTCAGAGAGCCATTTATTATATGTGAGGGCAAAGCCATGACCCTGGCCAGCTGAACTGGCATTGATAGCCATCACTATAGTGCTCTCTCTGCCTTGCTCAGCCTTTGTGGCTTCTGGGCCCCTAGCCAAGAGACCTGAACTCCTAACAACTTCAAAGAATACACATCAGAGCCTATAATTCCAATCGAAAAGTCAGCACTTAGTGGTTAGATGGAGAAATGTCGAAAGATACCGCGACATGCTGAGGAGCAGGAAGAAGGTCGGGTACATGGCGCCAGCGTACATCTTCGCCAACACCACGCCCCATCCGAATGTGCGCGTGTAGTGCTCCCCAGTGAGGTATTTGACCAGCTGCCAGATGGCAAAGGCGAGCTGAATGGATACGACGAGGGCGAGGAAAGCGATCTCGGGTCCGTGAACGGGCCACATCTCGAAGTTCATCAACCCGGACATGTCCCAGAGATTCCATATCGCAATATCCTGTGTTGCGGCTGCGCTGGCTACGCTGCATGCTATCGGTAACCTTTCCCGCTCCTTCGCTTAGGGTAGTCGTCTTAAAAATGGAGGACACAGTAGCGCTACTTCTAGGGTTGGATGCGGTGCCCCGACCCTATATCACCTACATTCGGTCCCTCCCTGGGTTTACAGGTCTTACCGCTCTCAGCCTCTTCTAAAGCTGCGTTTAAAGCCATGGTCGTGGCAATCAAATGTGTGCCGCATCCGATTGATGAGTGCCTTGGACGCATCATCCCTCGGTGCATGGGGGAAGCTTGCTCGTCTCCGCAGTTACGGCCTAAGGCCTCAGAGGCTGGTCATGGTGACTCATCCACCGCTGCCGTGCGACTTGGGAATATTAGGATCAGTAGAGCGCTTACAAAGACCAACCGAGGCCGGCCGTGGCGATCAAGACAATCTTAATCATACGGCAGTGACTTGTGAAAGATTGCGGGTACTTGATCAGAAGAGAACCTACTCGGTTGTATTTTTCCTAGCAATATACCTAGACAATCATTATATCTGTGCCTTTGAGCGACACGCAACCCTTCTGGACTACACCAATCCCAAGCCTTTCATACTCACCTTCTACCACCCATCTTACAGCCAAGAAGTGCAGATCGTCTTTAGAACAGCCCACCACCACAACAGCAGCCAGTTCGGAGGTAGGGCCCTCATCATCCCCAACATCATACATCACCCACCCCCTGATTTCCCCAGACAAATCTCGTATTTGATAGCGTGTCTCTGGAGGCTTCACCGACAAGTCCTTTTGTAGATGGCAGTCCTGAAGCTCCCACACATCGGTGAATAATGCCTTCCTGTCTCTTTCAAACCGGAGCTTCTTATATAAACGAAAGTTCCGATATTCAGTATTGCGAAAGCGGATACCTCCTTCATACCCCATCCAGGACCATGACGGTATCTTATCGTCTTCGTAATCAATCTTCCCCTCCCGTAGGCCCGCCCAACTCCAAAGGACAGTACGATGAATGAATTGCTCAAGAACGCCGTATCTTTGTTCACATTGTAAAGTTGACCCGATACGGTTCATAAGCCCAGATATTGCGACAGCTCTGTCGGTTGATTTTGAGAGGTAGAGGGTTGAGTATTTCTCGAGAAGGGACTGCAGGAATGTGATAGCCTTGGGGATTGGATAGCTCAAAAGGCGGTTTGGGAAATGTGGGTCTAGGTCGACATATTTCTCGAGACCCACCAAACTAAAGGGAAAATTCTAGTTAAAAATTGCCAATTAAAAAACGGGGTTAGGGGCTTCATACCGCTCCATTTGGGTCACATCTTCGCCGTATATCCCATAGCCACACTCAAAGTACATGTCGCTCGAGCCGAAATGAATGGTTCGACGGGACAGCAGCCTTTCTTGAAGCACCCACCCCCGCTGATTAAGCTGGGCACCATCTACCTCTCGATCGAAGTTGGCCGTCTCGATACGGGCGTAGGCTCGTTGGCTGGGGTTATCATTGTCATAAACAAAGACGTGTTTACTATCGATGTCCTGCCTGAGAAATCCCTCTTGCGAATTGGTAGCCGATGTTGCAGCGATTGTGCAATATGCTCCAGCGTAGACGTCTTCCATACGCCGGGATTCTTTCGCCCAGTCCTCTTTACAGTCCTGAATAATGCAAAGAGAGTCAATCCAAAGGTAGTGTATGCCGAGACCTTGAGATACCTTGATAGCGTCCCGAAAGGTCAATGGTAGATCGCTAACATGAAAGTTACTTCCCTTTTCGCGGGAGTGAATATTGTTCTTGGTTGTGCGATACGACGGCGTCTTATCAGACTCACCCCAGCGGTGGGACAAGGCGATGTATCGTGGAAAGGAAACCTCCTGGCCGGGAACAAGCTTCAAAGAGTCTGGGTTGCTCAGGTCGAGAAGTCTTGTCGGGAGACATTCTTGACGCGATGCGGTATGCTTGCATTGATTATGATATTTGTCGCAAGACTGGAGCCAAGTTCGAAGCAGGGCAAAACGAAGAGGACTTGTAGATAAGGGCGAGCTAGGGAAAGTTGTTTGGAGTCCTCCGGCAGGTATACTCGAAAACTCTGGAAGAAACCTGGTAAGTTTTACTGTAATGTAATACTTAAAAGTAATTATACGAACCTGAAACCAAGCGCAGTCGAACAATAGTACTACCTCCATATGTTATAGCCAGCCCGGAGTTATTACGAGACACTTGAATCTCCCTATCGTTGCCCTTTATATCCGTCAAAGTACGAAGAACAAGATCATGAAGTCGACAACTATTCGTCGTAGCAGCCGGCGAAAAGAAAGAGGCGCTACCGCCCGAGAACAACATAGAGGAGCAGGAGGCACAACAAGAGGTAGCCGGAGTTGACGCTTTAGGTAGATTCTTCAGAAGCTGATGGGTGAAGACGCTTTCGTCGATTGTGCCGCCCTAAGCTCCCAAAACACATAAAAGGGTCAGCAAAAGACACACGGGGGCCACACAAGGGCCACATAATAGGCCTACTTACAAACTACACCAACACACACAACAGAGTTAGCAAAAGCCACACAGAAGCCACACAGGGGCTACTTACCCACTATACCAACACACACAACAGAATCAGCAAAAGCCACACAGGGGCCACACAGGGGCTACTTACCTCCTACACCAACACACACAACAGAGTCAGCAAAAGCCACACAGGGGCAACATAACAGGGCTACTTACAAACTACACCAACACACACAACAGAGTCAGCAAAAGCCACACAGGGGCCACACAGGGGCTACTTACAAGCTACACCAACACACACAACAGAGTTAGCAACACCAATACCAAAAGCATGAACATCTACCATATAGAGTTACTAACTTCCTACATCTCAATAATTAGTATCCTTTGTCAAAATAGCGTATTACGGGACCACATACATCCTAGTTTCTATTAGCTATACTATTTAAAAACTCATCATGCACTGTACCTTAAATAAACCGTCCATTTTTTAAGCCCCTACTCCATATAGCAAGGGCACGAGTAGTGGAAGAGAGAGGAGGTCTAGAAATTTTCTCAATGGGGGTATGTGTCGTGAGGGTCTCGCCGTGAGAACAAAGTGTGTAAGGGACTAACTAACTGGTGGGCAAGGGGCGGGAGTGTGCGATCAAGGATTTTGTGTGTCGCCCTATTATGTGGAATGCTGATGCCCAAAGAGTGGGGGGCGAACTTCCAAGACCCGTAGAAATGCCCTCATTGGCAAGAGTGCCGGGAATTGCCGCAAAGCTGAAGCACTAAAAGCCGACTTCCCCGATTATTGGCCGCAATATTATGGCGTATGCCTTCTGGTTGCCGCGGGGGATGTCCGAGATGCGGGGTAATTCGTTAGTAAACCAATGATACCAGTTTGTCTTGCCAACCTGCCATGCTTCCATTGACCAAAGCGGCCTAGTGCAAACCTTCCCATGCAACCAGCCAAGGGCAGGTTTTGGAGCCCGCTGCGCGTGAAGCGCCGACGCAAAAAACACGGCAACCGCGCGTAAAGGAGTGAGGGTGGAAGACGAGGAATGAGGGACCTTGAGGACAAAGAAAGATTATTAGCTTGATTGACACATTAGACTAGGTGATCCTCCAATTAACCTTCAAGTTAGGGAGCGCTGCCCAGCCCAACCTCTCTTATCATACCAACCCCCGGCATATGACATGTTCTCCTTCTCTAGAACCTTCCCCAACACACCCGCCTGGATCTCTCAAACTAGCGCACCCACCAGCAACAGACGTCTCCCAAACCCACCAATCAGCCCCCACCTACTCCCTCCCTAGCCTACCACATCGTCTCACACTCCTCTCTCATCCCCCAACGTACACAGTCCGCCAACACCTCTTCCACACCTCCACTACTCCCTCCCTCGCAGCCTCCCCCCCTTCAAATCCATCCCCTGCGCAACCGCATAAAAAGTACCCTGCCTTCGAATGCGGCCCTTCCCCTTGAATAGCTCCAAAGACTTCGAAAACGAATCCCATCCCCCCTAGCAACACCGCCATCTCCCAGCTATCCGCCCAACCAAGCAACACCAGAGGCGACTCGCCCTGGCGCAGGCGCTCCTTGCCAACACCAACTGGCTCGTCCTCAGCCGGGAAAGTGTCCCCTTCCCTCGCGGTACCCCCCGCGTGCGCCTAGTCGTCAGAGACTTGCGCGTTGCAAATGGCGATGTCGAAGGTCTCAATACCTAGGGAAGACAACGCTTTCCATGGATGAATTTTACGAAAATCGGGGTGAGATAGAGCGATAGACGAAGGAGGGATATTCCCCATTTTCCCCGGCAAGCATGGTCACGTCAGTAAGTAACGCGGATGGAGATGTTTGGGGCGGCGGGAGAGCGCGGAGAAGAGCCAGGTGCGGGTGTTCATGGCTGCTCCCAATGTCAAGCATCATGTGGAAGAAATTTGTCTTTAGTTTGGGGAGGTTGGATCAGTGGGCGAATAACGCGCTGGGTTTGGAAGTCTTGCTCGACGTTGGAGCTTTGCCATTCCTGGGACATAGGGTTAGTTGTGGGGGGCTGGGGGAGGAGGGGTGTGGAGGTATCTACCTTTCATCGCAGCTCATTAAGCCCTATAAGGGTGGTGATGTTTGCTTCCAGGTACGCCCAGAACCATCTCCGAGGTCAGGAGCCCGGACCACGGAATCACTATGAGCAGTGTTCGTCGCTTTTAGGGTCTGGTCTTATAACAGACTATTTACAAGATTAAATACACTTTTTCATAACTGCCAGCCCATCTGGGCGTCTCACCAGTTTCGCAAACGTCCCACGGCGACTCATTTTTTCCTCTCCAAAATCACCTCCTCCTCTAATCCATGATTCCCGTGCATCCCCTGTATCCGATGATGCATCTTTTTCTGACAAAATATCATCATCTTTTTTGCCAGAAGCAATCTTGTCATCTCCTCGCAGCTGAGCCACAACCCACCACGCATCACCGAGCACCGTGTTCTCTGTCCTTTTCAGAAACAATACCACCACGGCCATGACGATAGAAATATGCACTACGACCAAGACCACAACTACGACAAAAAAAGTACTTTTCACCGGCCGGATTACCTCGACAATAGACCGCGTCTCCGCCTGCCCTACCAGATCAAACAGTTCTGCCTGGTCATAATAAGCTTGTGCCGCCAACATTGTGAGTAAGGATTGGATCCCCCTTGCGGCATTGCGCGTTGACGAAAGAACCTGGTTAACAACAGCGGCTTGCACCGCGTTGATATTGCTAACCAGCGGCCGGTCCAGTCGGCAGTTTCCGCAGTCGCAGCTGGAACAGACAGACAAAGTTTGCGTCAGTCGATTGTTAACCTCAGAGATTCTCATTGCGAGCGCTTGCGTAGGAAATCGCGGCGTGCTGTTAAAGTGGCCTGTTTCGTTAAAGGCAAGCCAGCTTGCAAGCGGGGTAAGACGGAGGATACCGCGTTCTTCTGGGCCATTATTAGTGTTGCCGCTGCTGCTGCTGCTGCCTACCAGCTGTCGACGGGCTTGGCTTGTGTCGTAAAAAGTCTCGTTGGTGTTCCACGTCACAAAAGGTTCAAATAGTGGGGTCGTCGTGGTTGTGTTGGCATGCACGTCTGCGACCATGTAGTGGAATGCCGAGTAACAGAGGGAAATGGAAAACCCCACGGTGCTGGATGCGTTGGTGGTTTTGAGGTGGAGCCATTCGCCCTCGCCCCTGTCGGCTACCAGCTGTGTCCAGTTTGCTGTAGAGGAGGAATTCATGTTAGGGCCACGTGGAAGAGTGAGAATGGCGGACCAGTCTTCCGGAGTCCCGGTGGCGTTGATAACCAGGTACTCCTCTTCGATTTTCTGGCTGTTGTCTCCACCCGTCAGACGCCCCTGGACTGGGAACGGCTCCATGTCGGAAACTGTCCCGTGGAGAGGCTCCTGAAAGAGACGGTTCGCGCACAGCGAGACGGGCCACTCTCTAGCATCCGGGGCAAAAAGGAGGGTGCCGAACACGAACAGTTGAATTCTCCACCGGCAGATCCGGTTAAGCGTCGTCGCGGCCGAAGCGACGAGGCGACTCGTCCTGCGATAAGAGGAAATACATCTGGCTGTGGCGGAGGGGTATGATAGCGGAAATTCAGGACCGTATTATCCATGTCAGGCCGCAGACACACAACGCGTGCGTCAAACACGGTGGCGGGGCCCGTGTATTCCCGAAGATGCATTCGACTGGAAGGCGACAAGAGCGGAAGAAAAGCACGCATCGACAAGCCCGTGTCGCTTATACCGTCTGTTTGGTCCCGGGGAGACGGGGTTTCGGCGTACTCGGCGAAGACGGGGAAGCCAGGCTTGTTGTGAATATGGTTTCCCGACTCTCGGGCCCTGGCGCTCGACATGGAAATGGCCTTGGAGTTTGGGTTTTCCACGGATAGTGCGTAGCCCAGAGATTGTCTCTCAGCCATGGGCAAGAGGACAAAGCCCGGTCCTAGATCCGAAAGCAGTGCCGTCGACGTAAACTGCAATCCGACAGCAATCACAGCGAGGACAGCGGATGTGACGACGAGTAGAGAGCCCCCAACGCTTTTTGGAGACCACGAGATATTGCCAAGGAAGCTGAAAGCGCCGCCATTCTGGAAGCGCATCATAGAGATGGCCGCCGCTCCATGCAGTGGTGCGTGTCCGTGTTCGAGGGCGAGAGAGGCCAGCATGGAGACGCAGACAAGGACCTGCGCGGCCACCGTGGCCCGGATGACAAGCGACAAAATCGTGACGGTCCGGATCAGCCACCCCTTTAACACGATGGCGTGCCATGTACTGCTGCTGCTGCTGTTACTCGTATTATCCCCTCCAAACCAAAGAAATGAGAGAGAGGCCGTCGTTGCCAGCAACATCACCATCCCTCCGAAAAGTAATGCCGAGTTCCAGCGCCCCAGGCGTCCCGGTATCATGGTTGAGATACCCATCAAATTGTGCCCACCATGTGTGGTGTCACCGCCGGCGACTACTTTGCAGAGAAAGTGTAGAGAATAAAAGAAAAAAGAAAAACCTAATCTGCCTACACAAAATAACAATCACGCAACTAGCATGAATTGATCTTCACACTGTTTCAGCGAGGGTTGTTGGCCTACCGGTCGGCGCTTGAGCGTACACATTCACAACCAACAAAGTCCGACCTCGAATCCGAAGGGGCGCCAATGACCACATGCAGGCAGATGGCGACTCGCGACTAGGGTGTCAAACAAAGCCAATTGTAAGGTACTTACCTCTACCAATCAGAGATACGTATTGCTTTGAATTTCGCAAAAAGGGGTTCAGAATCAGACATTCAAGTGCTTGGGTGTTTCGCAAGTGTAGGTACCTACCTAAGCAACATGAACATGGCGACCTCAAGTCGTTGAAATGACGACGCCAATATCGCTGTGTATTGTAAGATTGTAAGGTTGGATGAAGAGGCATGTACTACATGGGCCATCGTTGGCTGCGACAGAATTGGACAAGAGCAAGACGACGGAGTTGATTTCTGGGAAAATATAGACTGCACCGCCCAACCCAACTAAGGTACATAGCATGTCATAATGATACGGGCCACTCGGGGGTAAAAGACCTAAAAACTGGCCGAGTTCGGACCTAGGTACCGCTATTACTGCATGTCTCTATTGTGGCCAGTTCCGCTGTTTAGCAACATGTTTCTACGTGTCACGACAACCAACAAAAACACAAAACAAAGGTTACGCAAGTAGTGTGGACATCTTTGTAGAAATTGCTATAGAAAAGAAATAACCTGAACGCGATAAAAGACCAGATGTTACCCTAACCAATAGAATATGATAAAAACAGCCAGTTACTCCGTAGCCAGCCCCGTGACTCCACCCAACGCCCTAGAAACTCCGAGACTCCGATATCTCAACAAATGAACCAATGGACAAATAGAAAAATGAAAAAAAAGGACAAATAGACAAATGGACAAATGGACAAATAAACCACGACGGGTATCCAACGCCACCAGCTGTACGTGGTCCTCCCCTCATTCATTCCGAACCTCAACGCTTCGTCACAGCCCTGCGACCCTCGTCATCATCGACGATCAAATGCTGCGCAGTCAAGAACCACTCAAACAGTCCAGCCCGCTTCGCCAAACCAACCCAGTGTAGTGCAGGAACCGTTGGCAGGCCTCGCACAGCTTCCGAATCGCCGCCTGCTTGGCCAAGCATCCTATCCGCACAAGCCGCCAACTCCTTGATTTGAACACGCGCAACACCAGGGTGGTATACAGTGCGCATTCGTTTTGTTTCGCTGCTATCACCGAGGCTAGAAGCAGCTGTGACCTCGGCAGCAACAGCACTTGCCACCGTTTCAACCCGCCCGACATCGACAGAGCCAGACAAGCGCGCGTAGTCGGGTCGGACACCGAGGCTCATGGAAAGCCGGAGCATGTCGCTGGCCATGGCTGATGTTATTTTCGCCTCATCCCCAGACGGCGGGGCTGCAGTGGGTCGGTGAACCGTGACCCCGAGGCCTGCAACGTGTGCAGCGCGTGCCAGGTACCTTTCAGCCACCCATTTTGACGCCATGTAGCCATCAGCAGGGTTTGGTCGCGGTAAGACCTTGTCGCTCGTGTTCATTTCATCAGTGTCCTCAAACTCGGCCAAGGCGCCCGAGCTGAGGCTGTGGATACGAGCTCCGGCGGGGAGAGCCATCGACGCCAGGGCCTTGACCGTGTCAACATTGACTGGCTTCACAGCGCGATATCCATCCCAGAAGGATCGGTCAGCGGCGCAGTGCACCACGGAATCAATATCGGAAAGCTCCGCGTGGTTAGCCGGTAGAGCGGGCAGGTCCGTTAGGATGACGTGGACTTTGCCATTGTCGACGTCAGCGAAGAGAGCCTTTGGATCCCGGCCGTCGGCTTGCCGCACCAAACAGACAATGCGTGCAACCCTCTCGTCGGCAGCGAGATGTCGAACAACCCGTCGGCCCAGGGACCCCGTGGCGCCAGTGACAAGAACGTGGAGCCCGGCTCCGCCATCTCGCACACGTCTCATCGAAGTGCCGTTGTGATGTGACAGATCCAGTGACGTCTCCTTGTCCCAGTCCAACACTGCAGCTCCGGTGCTTTCTAGCAGCGTTGACATGCTGCCTAGCTCGGTTGCGCTCATCAACTTGCTGAGTCGGGGTGCGTCGCCAAACTCACGCTTGATAGCAGCTTGCAGCTTCACAAGCAGCAGTGAGTTGCCACCCGCGGCGAAGAAATCAGATCGCGGGCCCAGGTTGGCAGTGGCAGTCCGATGCGGAAGGACCTCCATCCAGAGGCTGGAGAGACGACTCTCTGCGGGAGTGAGAATGCCCCCAGGTTGATTGCCTGTAACTGAAGACACCTCGCTGGTGATCTCGGGCAGAGGGAGTGCTTGCACAGCCCTCCGGTCCACTTTGGCATGCGCCGTCAGCGGTACATTGTCAAGCTGGACGATGACGGCCGGGCACATGTATTGGGGTAGACAGAGCGGCAAGCGAGCACGGAGCTTATCGAGGGCACTGGATCGGTCCAGTTCGTCGCCCGTCACTCGCCCATCGAAGACGACATGGGCAGCCAAGAAACCGTCTTGTCCGGCGTCGCCGCCGCGCAATGTGACAACAACGTGGGAGAGCTGCCCCTGCGCCTCTCGGAGCATAACGCGCTCGATCTCGCCAAGTTCGATACGGAATCCACGCAACTTGACCTGCGTGTCTCCGGCAATACGACCCTCAACTGTCAACAAGCCGGATTTGTCAAGCCGGCCATAGTCGCCGGTTCGGTACATGCGCTCCCCTTTGGTGGACTTGTAGGGCACGGGGAACGGATTGGGCAGAAATGACGTCGCCGTGAGATCCGCTCGACCGAGGTATTCGTTGTCTCCCACCCCGGCGCCCCCTAGAAAGATCTCTCCTGGCACCCCGATGGGCAAAGGCTGCATCTCGTCATCGACGAGGTACGCCGTGTAGTTGGGCAAGAGACGCCCTGGGACGGGAACGGTCAGGCTGGGGTCGTTGCGCACATCAGCCACACCCTTCATGGCCGAAATAGTCGCCTCAGTTGGGCCATAGCTGGTGTAGACGGACAGGTCCGGCAGATCGCTGCAAAGACGGCGGAAGTGATCAACGATTTGCGGAGCGGCGCGCTCACCGCCAAACCAAGCGGCTTTCCAGGACGTGCAGCGGCGTAGGTTGTCGGGGGCAAAACGGAACCACATGTCATACTCGGAAGGAGTCGCCTGTGTCATGGTCACGCCTTGATCGACCATGATGCGCGTCACCTCGGCCGGGTCGCCGCGGGCGTCGGCGGGAACAACGACGAGGCAGCCCCCCGTGGTCAGCGCCGCGTAGATTTGAAGGAGGGAGGCATCGAAACCAAAGGAAGCCTGCTGCAGCACTACGCCAGCGAAGGCTGGGATGTTCCAGGCGTTATGGTAGCCCTCAAGATTGGCACGCAAGCCGGCGTGCGTGACAACAGTACCTTTGGGTTCGCCAGTCGACCCGCTGGTGAAGATGATATAGGCGGCCTGATCATGCTTAGCGGCGGCCGCGATCTTTTCTCCAGTCTTTGTCGGGGGAGCCAGTTGGGCAACGTTGATAACGTCGACCTTGTTTCCGTTGATACCCAATTCCGTCACCCGAGACAAAGTCTCAGCGTCTGCCAGAATGGCGCTTGGGCGTGCGGCCTCAACATTGCTCTTCAAGCGGGGAAGAGAGTTGCGGAGATCCAGAGGCAAGTAGGTGGCGCCGACGCGGTGGATAGCAACGAGGGAACAAATCCAGTCGGCCGATGGCATTTGGAAAACGCCGACAACCGGAGCCTTGTCGTTGGATTGGGGGAGTTTGTTGCGCAAGGCCCGAGCAATGGCTTCGACACGGCTGTCCATCTCAGCATAGGTCAGGACACGGCCATAGCCGTCCTTGAGTGCGACAGAAGTGCCATGTTGGGCAATGACCTGATCGATGCGGTGCGCGACAGTGGCGGGCCATTCAAGCTTCAGAGCAGGTCCTGGAAACAGGTCAGTGTCAAGCACATCAGATTTTGCACTCCAGAGGCATCTGAAGGCGAGTGGAATTGCCCACTGCGATGGCTTAGGGAAGGCGCCAGCGCCGCGTCTTCACGCGATGGCGCCTTTCAGGGGAGGAAGGTGCTGTGGGGCCACCGTTGGCACGCCCCACAGCACAGTGGAGCAGCGTGGGGGAAAGGGAGAAAAGGATCACGCACCGTTGCCAATTTCCAACGCTTTTTTCACATCCGCCTTATCCCACTTTTCAAGTCGGTCCATCGCTGTTCCATCGCCCTGCGTGGCGAGCGCCTTCACCGCGTTTGCGAAGCTCTTCACCAGTAGGTCTGCTGCATCAGCATCATACAGCGCCCGCTGAACGTGCATCGCTAGCGTTGCGCCCTCGTGATCCTCAACAATTTCCAGCGCCATGTCGTACCCTGTCCTCGCTGTGTGCCAGTTCTCGTCGCCAATGCGGCAACCGACCCACTGCTTATTGGCATGCTCCTTCACCACAAGTCGATAGTTCATAAAGACCTGGAAGACGGGCGCCCACGCATTCGACCTGGGCACGCCAACCTCGTCGAGCAGCAGATCAAAGGGCAGGGCCGAGTGGCGGAGCGCCTCACGCGCCTTGTCTCGCGCCGTCTCGATGGCCTTTCCAAACGTTTGCGGTTGACGGTCGAAGCGTAGTGGAAGCACGTTAAGGAAGTTGCCCACGCTGTTAGCAAATTGACTCTCCAGCCGGTTTGCATCAGCAATGCCAATGTAGACGCGCTCGGTCGTGTCGGCCGGCAGGAGGCGGAACAGAAGGGCTTGCAGGGCTCCGAGGTAGGCATGGAACGATGTGGCGCGGCGGCCGCGTGCTAACTGCTTCAGCTTGGCCGTGACGTCTGATCCCAATCGCACCCGAGCAACGTGAGTGCCGTACTGGTCGAGCGGAGGACGGATTTGAGTACGCGCGAAAGGAAATAGTTCAATGGGGCGCGTGAGGTCGGCCGGAGGCAGCATAGCGCGATAGTGCTCGATGGCAGGTCGGAGCCGGCCGCTCTCGTATGCTGCGACTTGATGGGCACCGAAAGCGCGGGCTTGCGATGCATCCGGCAGTGCAGGCAAAGGTCGATTTGGATTGCTGTATGCCTGGTTGATTTCGAGCAGCAACACGCTGAAGCTGTGGCCGTCCATGGAGATGTGGTGCGAACCCAAGATGAGGTAGTGCTCTGTCTCCGAAAGCGAAAGGAGGCGCATTCGGAGTGGCACCCAGTCACCAAGATTCCACTCGTAGTGACGCATCGACTCGAGCTCTTGCAACGCTTGCGCCTCGCTTTCGATGGTTTCCGTCTCTAGACGTACGAGCGTTTTGGACAGGATGCCCTGCATTGGCGTCCTGCTGTCGTCCGCTGACCAGAAGAATCGCGTGCGGAGGGTTTCGTGCCTCTGCGCCGCCATCTCCACGGCCCTGGCGAGGTCATCGACGCGCAGCCTGCCCGTGAGCTTTCCGAGATAAGCAATGTTGAAGGTTGTGGGATCGTCAACGTAATGGCTCAAGAACCAGAAACGCCGCTGGCCAAATGTCATTTGCTCAACATGCTCTGTTGCTGAGTCTTCGATCGCTTCACGCCAGTCGTCGTCGCCACTACCGTCCTCAGATGTTTGCCCGGCGTGATACAACAACTGTTTGTGTTGATCGACGTCAAGACTCCCCAGGGACGTTCCCGGGGTCGAAGGCAGATTTGGAGAGCCACCTGCAGCTCCCTCAGTACGTCCCCCAGAAGATGTGGGAGTGCTTGACTCGCTTGGCGGCTTCGCCTGGCGGGCTGCTCCGTCTGCCTGGGCACGAACGGGCTGAGTTGGAGCTTCGGGAATGTCGCCAGTGCTTCCAGCCGATGCTTCTCCCAGCTTCCCCAAGTCAACTATGTCGGACGGTATTTTGCCCATGGCCTCCTCAGCCAATGACTTCACTGTCTCTCCCGGGCTTAGAATCTTCAGCACCGGCACGTCGACATCCAGCTCCTTGAGGAACCACGTGCGCAAGTCAACGGCCATGATGGAATCGATGCCCAGCTCGACCAAAGAGAGCAAGGGGTCAACCGTCTCAGTTGCTGGCATCATGAGGATTCGTTTCAGGTTTTCTGTCAGGGCGTCCTGGACGATATCGAAGACCTCGGGTTCCGACTTTGCCTTGGCGAGGCGGATGCGTGGCCGAACGGTCTTCGCTCCGCCAGCCTTACCCCCAGCAGCCTGGCCATAGGCACCTGCGCCGTCCTCAGCTTGCTGCAGGACGAAATGCCTAAACTTGGGATCCAAACGCAGTTGCGGCTGGATCTCCGGGCTGTCGCGGAACGGCGACATGCTCGTAACGACCTCGGAGCTGCCTTGTGCTCCCGGTCGACCTGCGAGCACGGCCTCGGCGAAGAGTTGATGCAGGTCCTGTTCCGAAATATTACGGTAGCCCCAGCGCACCAAGCGGTCCTTGTCGATATCCGAGTGCTCAAGATACCCCAGCCCCTGAACCGAGCTGATGGCAATAGTGGAGCCGACAACGCCCCGGACATCACGCCGTTGCGCCGCCAAGGCCGTCATGAACTGGTTGGCCATGACGTATGTCGACTGGCCGGTGTTGCCCGTGATGTTGGCGACCGATGTGAACAAGATAAAGAAGTCCAGGGGTGTGTCGTAGAACAGCTCGTCAAGCAGCGCGCTGCCCTCGATCTTGGGTGGTGCCGTTCGCTCGAGTGTTTCGAACTTGACCATGTCGAACAGGGCATCTTCGAGCAGCAGCGCACCATTGCCAACCCCGATGATAGGCGGCATCTCGGCGCAGATGGTATTGTAGCACGCCCGCACGGCTTCTCGCTTCGTGATATCCAGGGCCATCACTTTAATGGTCGCTCCGACAGCCTCGAGGGATTCCACAAAACGGGGGTGCACCTTTGGCCGACGACTGCTGAGCACAACATAGCGTGCGCCGTGGGCAACCATCCATTTGCAAAGCGACTGGCCAACTTCACCCGATAAACCGACGAGGAAGTATGTACCGTCGGGCCGGAAGATATTGCCTGCGTCAATGGGCCGTAGCGCCACCTCCACCGAATCCGTCTTCCAGTCGACAATACTGAGAGGCCCGTGGCGGAGGCTTGGACGCTCAATGTCCTTGAGAGGCAGCACGTGGTAGGTGTTGGATTTCTGGGAGCTCAGCCTGCTGCGTTGCCTGTTTGCCGCTTGCGATGCCACTCTCAAAGCGGCACCCACGTCTTGCTCCCAGGATTCCAGGCCTTTGCCTGTCAACCGGGACATTGCGAACCCAGTGGCAAGACCAGGCCGGGTGCGGACGAAGTCATTCGTTGTCATCGTTGGTGTGTGGTCAGGGAGGCAACGAGCAAGCAGCTGGACACTCGCGGAGCCACCCGACAAGTCGACGAAGGCCGAGACATTGGGGGGCAGCAGCTTTTGCACTAGGCGCGCAGGAAGCTTTTGGTGGATGAAGACACAAGTATTGTCCGCTTTTGCCTTGTCCATCGACTCCGTCGTAAACAGGATTTGAGCGCCATCCGCTGCGGCTTCGCGGTTCAGCGCATTCTTCAAGACCTCGTCGGCCTCGTGAACCAGCAGCGACCCAAATCGCGGGGCGGCAGCGAGTATGGCTTTGGCCACAAGGTGGCTAGCAACATCTCCCAACAAAGCAGGGCTGGCGGGTTCGGTCAGTGGCACAGTCCACTCGACAGGCGAACGGACCTGTGACTCGGCGGCCGTTCCAACCAGCGCAATCACAGGTCGGCCGGTTTCTTCATTTGTGCCCGCACACAAGGAAAAGAAGCCTGCTTCTGAAACCTTGATGGCATGGTGCAGTGAGTGCTGGACCTGAACTTCGACCATGCCGGCCTGCTCCTGTGACGATACCCGCAACGGAGATGGGGTGCACAACTTCAGGGCATCTCCGGATGGTGTTGGCTCTAGCATCACGGTTGTCTTGGAGGGATCTACCTCCTTGGCCACGGTACGACGTTGGGTGTTGTAGCGAGCGTTGGCATTGGCGTCAGGGTACATGCGCGGGATGAATAGACGGTTCTTTTCGTAATGTACCTCCGGCTCAACGCTCCAAAGAAGGTTGACGCCTTCTTCCTTCCAATGCCTGCCCATCTCGAGGCGGATAAGGTCCTCAGCAAGGGTGCGTGGAGTCGGCGCTGCATCAAAGTCGAGAATTTGCAGATTGATGCTGGGGTACTCGTAGCGAACGACACGAGCTAGGCCCAGAATCATGGCCGAATACGGGGATGCGTCTCGCACGCCTCGCGTGACCCACAGAATACTGCTACCAGCCCGCCAGAGCTTCTTGAGCGCTTCAATCTTGGGCTCTGTGCGAATCTCCAAGAACTGCCGGTCGAGCTCGGTAAGACAGACGACAGAGCTCCCAAGCGCGAGGCCGCGCTCGTTGAGCTCCTCGACAGTATCGAGTCTTGTTACCGTATTGTAGCGAGGACCAAGTAACTCGCATACCTGCCCAGCGAGGCGCGCAACCTCGTTTGTGGTTCCACCGATGACGACAAGATCGCTCGGAGCAGGCGCGAGGGCTGGGACTGGAGCACCAAGTGGATCGCGGAGACTGAGGACACGGTCGTCGACAGCTTGACAGACGTGAACAGCATACCACTGGAGATGCTTTTCGATGGGGGTATGCGTGTCGATTCCACCAAAGCCGTGCTGGCGAACCAGTGCGTCCCATTGACTGGGGGTGAGACAAGGTCCGTCCTGCCGAGCCGGATCGACGACCTCTCCGCCACCCCACCAGCCAGGCAAGCCACCCATGCAGGCTGTGATGCCCGTGCGATCATTGCTGACAAACTCGAGCATCATCAGATAGCCGCCGGGCCGGAGAAGACGTCTTGTGTTGGCCATCATCACATCCAGCTTGCCTGTGGCATGCAATACGTTGGATGCCAGCACCACGTCATAGCTGCCTTCCTCGAACCCCTGCTCTTCGGGCGTCAGCTCCATGTTGTATGTCGCAAACACCATGCGATCCGCGAAGGTGCGGAAGCGTTCCTGAGCGCGCTCGAAGAAGCCGGCCGAGATATCGGTAAACGTGTAGCTCTTGAAAGCACCACCCAGCATGGGCAAGATGGTGCGCGTCGTGCCACCTGTTCCGGCGCCGATCTCGAAGACGCGCATATGAGGGTGGCGATGGCCGACTTGAGCAACGAGACGGGCAATCCAGACATTGGCCACATCGAGGCCGGCCAGCTCCTCGTAGAAGCGGTCCAGGATGCCATCCTTCATCATGTGTTCCAGCATGATGCCGTTGCGCCGAATCTCGGTAACGAGATTCTCGCCGACGGCCTCGATCAACTGTATGTCGGCCCGGTCGTGGTACTTTGCGAGCAGGGACCGGATGAAGGCTGGCGTATCAGCCATGGCCTCAGGCGATACGTGGGGGTGTTGACCGGCAGCCACCAGGGGTACTATGCGGCCGGTGAGGTCAATGAGATGGCGGAAATGCGGCAGCGTCGATTCCCTCTCGGCGGGCGTAATGGTCTCGTGCAACCGGCGCAGGTAGAAGAAGCCGACGCGCTCTATGGTGTCGATGACGGCCTCAGTTTTTGGAGGCAGCAGATCGTCGCCTTCGACTGCCGCCACGGCATCAGGCCCCGCCAGTCGGTAGTCATACCGCGCGAACAGAATGGCGTCGTCACGCGCACTGGCTGCTGCAAAGGGCTTGACCTGGACCGTCTCCAACTGCACGAACGGGTGTGACTGTCCCGGAGAGGCAAACACATCAATATCGGCTGTGACGTCGGTATCGAAGGCGTTGCGTGCGGTGGATTGGTATTGGAGCTGCCGACTCCGACCTCCAGCACCCCGTGTGGTGAAGTAGGGGTTGATCAAGACGGAGCGGATCTCGGTTGGGACGTGAAGTGCCCAGAGGCGGTTGTCGTGCGGGTAAGAGTACGCAGCAAAAGCTGTCTGCAGAGCAGAGTCGAGCCAACCAGGGTGGACGATGAGCTGGTCCTCCCAGGCATCACCTGATATGTCTTCAATGTCGCCAGTTGCAAAGCCACTCTTGCGGTGAATTGCCCGCACACCGGTGAAAGGTGGACTATAATTGTAACCGAGATGTGTGAACTGCGAGTACAACCGGCCCGGGTCAGTGTTCACCAGGCTGATCTCATCAGCTCGGACGGCAGCCAACGTGTCGGCCTGGGGCTCGTGGAACTGCACATTCATGGCGGCGCTGAAATTCAGGGCCAGCGGGGCACCGCTGTCAAAGGGCAGGCCGGAATGGCAGGTGATATGGGCAGACAAGTCCTCATCGGTGAAGCGGTCAATCTTGACAGTGACTTTGGACTCCATGCCTATGCTCTCGTTGCTAAAAGCCAAAGCACGGCCGATGACGACGTCTTGCAACGATATCAGACCCAGCGGTCGATCGGCGCCGGCAAGTGCAGCAGCGGCCTCGACGGCCATGGCGATGTAGCCCATGGCGGGAAAGACGGTCTGGCCTTGCAGTTGGTGTCCCTGGAGCCAGCTGATCTCGCCGGATTTCAAGATGTTGCGCCACGACACCTCGTCTGTCTTCTCGGTCTCGACGCACCTTCGACCAAGAATTGGATTCGGCGGTGCCCGCAAGTGTCGATGGCCGCCCGACCAGCGAGTGAGCGAGTAGAACGAGCGGGAGTGGTCGAAAGGGTACAAGGGGAGATCGTCGACGACACGCTTTGGGCGCACATCCCCAGAAAGAGCTCTCTCGAGCGTGTCGAAATCGACAGACTCAGCGCCGACCTGCGTCCAAACGAAGCCTAGAGCCGAGGAGAGCTCCAAGATGTCGTTCTTGTTTCGGCCAAGGAGGCCGGTATATGGAATCCGATGCCCAGCCACCTCTTCGATTGTGTCGAGGCATGGGCCCTTCAGCGCTGGATGCGGACCGAGCTCCAGGCCTAGGTCGAATGCTCCGCACGTGGAGACAGCATGCGCCACAGCTGGGGAGAATAGAACTGTGCTGGTCATGTTGTCGACCCAGTACTGGGGTTGGACGTCTTCCCTGGTCATGACATGCCCGTCGACGACACTTGAGAACCACGGGATGCCGTTTCCTTTACCGACGTGGATGCCACATCGCTTCATGGCATCAAGGTACGGCGCGGCACAGGGCTGCATGTGATGGGAGTGGTACGCCGTGTCGACTCGCAGTTGACGTGCGAACCGACCCTCGTCTTTGTAGATGGCTAGAGCCTCCTCGATGGCATCCTCGTCACCAGACAAGGTAACGCTGTTGGATGAATTTCGAGCTGCCACCTGGACACGGCCGGCAAAGTCATCCAGCTCGCAAAACTCGGAGGCGTCCTCGAACGAGGTGCCAACAGCCAGCATGGAGCCGCGGCCAGACGCGGAGCCGGCCAGCTTGGCATAGAGACCTCGGTAGTATGCGACGCGAATCGCATCGATAGCCGAGAGAAATCCGGCGGCATATGCGGCAGCAATCTCACCAGACGAGTGGCCGACGACGGCACTCAGCTGAATGTTGGCCAGTCTCATCATATCCACGAGAACGATCTGGACGGCCGTGCACAAGGGCTGGGAGATGGCCGCCTGCGACAGCCTGGACTCGGATTCGTTGGCGAGTATCTGACCGCGCAACGTCCAGCCGTCGGGACGGTCTCCCTCGGGGAGGGTAGCCAAGGCCTGATCAAGCTCGGCAATTCGCTGGCGCACAAAGGGCGATTGCTCGAGCAACTTGGCAGCCATGCGCGTCCATTGGGCTCCCTGGCCTGTGAACACGCCGAGAACCTTGGGCTCTGGGGTGTCAAAACAGCGCGTGGTCAACCCGTTGTCACCGGAACTATCAGCGCTGAGCAGTGCATCAATCATCGCGACGGCGCCATCGAGGTTCTCGGCAGCAATTACTTTGCGAAAAGAGAGTGTGGATCGGCGGTGTTGCAATGTGTAGGCCAAATCCCTCAAATCGCTGTCAGGATGACTCTGCATGTAAGTCCTGAGATCTAAAAGCATGGAACGGAGGGCAGACGAAGAGGCCGCCGAGACAGTGAGTGGGGTGAAAGTTGGGACGGTAAGGTTTGCAGCAGTCTTGGCCACCTGTTCCGCCTCGAACGACTCGATGATGGCGTGCGCATTGGTGCCACCAAATCCTGTCGACGCAAATCTGTTAGCAACACCCCGTACATTTATCCCCGATGTCTTGACTGACCAAAGCTGTTGACGCTGGCCCTGCGCGGCTGTCCGTGGACTGGGTTTGGCCACGGCTGTGCCTGAGCAGGAACCCGAAGGTGGGCGCAGAACTCAGCGACGCGCGGGCTGAGCTCATTGAAGTGGAGGTTGGGTGGGATGGTGCCGTTTTGCATGGCGAGGCAAGTGCCAATCAAGCTGGCAAGACCGGCGGTGCCTTCGGTATGCCTAAAGGTGAGTTTCTAGGTCAGCGGGTTACCATGCCTAGCAGGGTTGCAGCAGCAGCAGCAGCAGCAGCAGCAGACGCACCCGATGACGGTCTTGATGGATCCTACAAAGAGCGGATCCTTAACGCTCCCTCCGTCGTAAAAGGCGCGGGAGATGGCCTCGGCTTCCTGCGGGTCACCAGCCGGTGTACCCGTGCCGTGGGCGTGGAAAAACTGCGGGCGGTCCTTGGGGTCGTTGATGTTGAGCCCGGCACGCGCATAGGTATCACGGATCAGGTCGGCCTGGGCCTGGTTGTTGGGCATGGTCAAACCGGCGGTCCTGCCGTCCTGGTTGACTACGTCGGGAAAGTCAGTCATGGACACTCAGCCAACAAGGGAAAGGGGTGTACGCACCCCCTGTGCCGCGGATCACGCAGTTGATGGGATCACCGTCTCTCAGCGCAGCGCTTAGTGGTTTTAGAACAACCGCGGCAATACCTTCGCCACGAGCATAGCCATCGGCTGATGCGTCCCACATCCTGCTTCGGCCAGTGGGCGACAACATGTGCAGATTACTCTCGGCAATCCACATTCCTTGACGACGTGTTCAAACTCGGTCAGCGGTTATCATCAAAGCCACAACAGGTAGGTTTCCGGGTTAAAGCTCACCAGGTGACAGGATCATGTTGGCTCCGGCAGCAACGACGATGGGGCAGTCGCCTCGCCGCAAAGCGTTGACGCCCTCATGGACAGCTACGAGCGAGGAAGAGCAAGCCGTATCGATGGTCATGCTGGGCCCATGCCAGTCAAAAAAGTACGAGACTCGATTCGAGACCACGGCACGGCTCGTTCCTGTCGCCGCGTAGGTGGGAACCAGGTCCCAGTCACGGCTGTTCATCTGCGCCCAGTCGTCGCACATGAGACCGACGTAGACGGCAGCGCTGGAGCCGCGAAGACTCTCGATTTTCTGCCCGGCCGAGCATCTGCGCAAGAGAGATATTTGTTAGGACCAGACTGAGACTGACCGAGACTGCTAGAGACAGAGAAAGAGAGGGGTGAGAGATTGACTTACAGGGAATCGTAGATGGTCTCCATCAAGAAGCGCTGTTGTGGATCGAGGGCCTCGGCCTCACCCGGCTGGACATTGAAGAAGGCATTGTCAAACTGGGTGACGTCCTCATCGAGGAAGTAGGCTTCGCGGCAGTCTGTGGCTCCGTGGTGAGAGCCGGAAGGATGGTAGAAGCCCGTCGAGTCAAAGCGGTCGTTTGGGACAGGCTTGGCAATGTCGCGGGGCGACTTGAGTAGCTCCCACAGCTTGGACGGAGAGTTCGACCCTCCGGGAAAGCGGCACGCCATGCCGATGACGGCGATGGGTTCCTGGTCTGCCATGCTGCCCATGTTGACTGTTGTGGTATTCCTTGGTTCCTGGGGTGGTACGGGCTGGGTTGGTTTCACGTTGTGCGTTTGTCACAGAGGACTGCGGGGCAAAACTAAACTGTGCAAAGGGCTGGAAACAGTGACCAAGTGATGCGGGTGGCAATAGATTTGGTCAAGAGGTTAAGCTCTTGCGCTGGCAGATGAGGCTGACAGGATGATAGCGAACTTTCAAAGCTGCCTATAGAGCATGACTCCTAGTACCCACACGCGGAGTCGCCGGTTATATACTCTGTATTACCGCAAGGCTTTGTGAGCACAAGTAGCTTCCAACAAAAGTCGTAGGGCCCTCGACTCGGCAAAACCCAGCCCCGAGTTGCCTTGTGTGATTCAGCTCATCAAGGATGTTTACCTCAGAATTTGTTGATAGCAACCCGGATATTTCCCGAGTCGGAACATGTTTGTATTTTGTTGGTTTTCTTGGTATGGGTCCCGGAAGACCCTGATAGTATGGTGCCCAGTTTTTGCGGGTCTCCCGAACAAAGCCGACTTTTTGCGAACGCCTGACCGAGTTCCGGGCCCACCCGGCCCGGTCCACATCTTGGCCCGATGAAATGGGCAGTTTCCACTTTTTCTTTACCGGGGGAGGATATTGAGAACGGTCGGTCGGTATGCCCGATGCTTCGGTCAGGCTTCTGGAAAACGGGTCCGCAGGTGTGTGTGTGTGTGTGTGCTTGGCTGTGGAGTTTTGGCCGATATCGCCCCCGGACCGCGAAAGCGCGAGGATCTGCAGGGACGGACGGGTCCAGTCGCGCAGCGATATGTGAGATGCTTGGATGCATGCAAATTATCGGCCCGTCAAGGGTTTTGGGGTGAAGCACATGATGCTTCAAACTGGTGATAGTAGGAGGAAGGTTGGTTGATTGGTAATGTCTTGTTGGATGGGATCGCCTACCTGCCTTCCAGGTTAGTTAGTAGCAAGCGATAGTTTAGAGTATCATGGTAATAACCCTCGTAGTGTACAATTAATGGCCAGTGTCTGACTGTGTTGGTACACGCCCCGCATGTGACCAGATGACAACATGGCAACATAGCCTAGAGACTGAGTACCAGAGCCACCTCGGCCCGTGAGTCCCGTGGCAGCATAGCAGCCCCCAAACGGTCCACGCTGTGTCTGTCTGTCTGAGCTTGGTAATCAGACAGATAGACAGATAGATACCTAGCCCACGCAGTATTATTGTTAACGAAGGACCTGCGTCAAGTGGCTCGGCTCGCTGATAAAGGGAGCGCAAGCAACCTACGTCCTACGTTATCGGCTATCAAGCACAAAGTACAAAGTACAAGTACAGTCAGCCAGCCAGTCAGCCAGTGCTAGGCTGGCGCGTGTTCTAGCCTTGTTTCTAGCGAAAACACCCGTTACCGTTACCGTGGTACTGGGTGCGGTGCGGTGCGGTGCGATGCGGTGCGGTTGCGAATCCGAGATTTCTCGCATAGTTGCCAACTACCGTAAGCGTCACGGTCGCAGCCACGGTCACATGCTAAGGGAGGGAGGGATTCACAACGTACTCTGCCTGGTATTAGGGTTTATTGCCGTCGACCCTGACGGCTTACTACATTTGGGATGTGTTTACGCAGGGCTGTACCAGATTACTCGGCGTTGCATGCAATAACAGTTTGCGATAGATTGAATGGAGTTTTATGAGTAAGCTGGGGATATTATAGGTGGAAGGTTTGAAGTATGGTTGTGGAGTCTCACTTTGTGTGGCAACATCCAGGACTGGGTATGGTTTATAAAGTCTCTCTTCTCTGCCCCGACCAGACATTTACAGCACCATACAATATAACTGTCTTTTAATGTTTACAAAAGTACTTGCAGAAAAGGCAGAGATCTTTTTAACGATGAGTGGTAAGACGTGCATCGAGGTGTATCGCGTTCAAGTTGAGTCAAAGCGAATAGTTATCCAAGTCAACAACAACAACACTACCAACAGAAAGGTGTCCTTTATTTTATTTTTATTTTTCTCACTGATCTGTTAAAGCGTGAAACTCATTAAAATATTAAAACTACGTTATTGTAAACACTGCCATTCTTTTTCCTTTTGCGTGTGCCAAATGTGGTGAGGATATGGGTGAGGACTTCGTCAGTCGTCGCGTACATTCAATTATTGCGTGCAACGTATCCAGCTGTTTACACCTGGCTGGGCACTTAGTTGCCAGACAACTTTAATCAGACCAGATTCATTCAACCTCTATTGCACGTTTACATTTGTCAATAGCAGAACAGTTCACTGTTTTCCTTCCCGGGGAAACCACATTCTCTCTCCTTTTTTCCCTTTGTGCAGGTTTCGGTCTTGGTCGTGTGCCAAGACAAAAAAGACGCCGACGGGAACCCATAAAGTGACATTGTTTGGATCAAATTGCCTGAATTGCGTAGACTTGGTGTACCGCAGTGCACTGCTAAATCACTGGTTGTATGTGTGTGTCTGTGTGTCTGTGTTTGTTGAGTTCTGGTTGTCCTGCGTACAGTGCCTAAGTAGGCATGGAGAAAGTAAAAAAGTCCCTTCCCGAAAGTCATCTCTACGGATTATGGCGTCATCGGCGGTCAAGATGGCTCAAAGGGGACACAAGCTTCATTTTTTTTGTCGGAATCTTCCGTATCTCTTTTCCTTCTTTCAGGCCGACAGGGATGAATGGTAAATCTGATCTTACAAATCCTCTGAGATGACGCCAAGAACAAAACGCCCTAGGCACGAGCCGCGCGAACCACCCCTCAAAAAAGGACCCTAAACCTTAAATTTTAGCGTAGGGGTTTTCTTGTTCAACCAAGCCCGATGAGGGATGGCAAACTTTTTTTTCCCTTCATGGGAATCTTGTGCAGAAATGGATTTTCTCTTAAAATGCTACCTTATTAATCTTTTATTGCGTCCAAACACAAGAAACAGGGATGTTTTCAAGGAAGTTGGCACTTGACACCCCCCCTCAGCCGCATGCGAGGTTGCGGAGGGTGTGTCCGGGACAACCGGATGCTTCCGGTGGCGATATCGGAACTGGTAGAGAAGACAGAGAAGAGTGAGTGGTCGGTGTCTGGAATGGTCCACCTGCTCGATTGGGTTCAAAAACTTCAACCTCGGTCCATATGTGTACCACCACCACAAAAGGTTTCGAGTTGACAGTCATCAAGCCGACCGACCACTACATCCACTAACACGACATGTCTTCCTCTTTGAGCTCACTCCAAACTAATTTGACAGTGGTCTCGGGGTGTTCGAATATGCGCCGAGGCTGGAGACGCGTCAACATGGTTTTCTTGTGGAATGGTAGGTAGGGACCCTGATAACACACCCCTCCTGCACACGTTTCATTCTGCATTGAAAAAGCAGGGAAGGATCAAGCTGGACCGGGCGGCATTATCATCCGGATGGTCCTATTAGGCGAAGGAGGGACGGGTTCAGGGGACGTTGAATATGCGGTTCCTAGACTAGACCAGAGTAAGCTAGGCCAGACTTTGCTCCGAGGGTGCACCCACCCAACAGGAGGGGGCCCCAGGGAGTCGCGGCAGTGGACGATATGTAACCCCGTGCCAATAACCTCGAATAAAAAACGGATCGACATTTGGTCAAAAAACAAGAAACGATCGTCAAAGAGCTGCCAACCAACCCTGTCGGGCGAATCTGTGTGCTTGTGGTGGTGGTGGTGGTGTTGAGATTTCGACATGCCAGCCGGCGACAGATTCGGCCGAGAAACGGCAATGTCCAAGACGCCCTCGGCTCCGCCTACTAAAAGACGATGCCGTTCTCTCCTCCCGAGTTCGTCCCGGGAAGCGGACCCAACATCCTCGCCACGGTAAAAGTAAAACACCGTCAACCATGTTCCAGACCGAGTTCCACTCCTCGTCGTCGGGCGATGCTCTGCAGTCGATCCGGTCCTCGTGTGATCGCTGTCGACTCCAGAAGCTAAAATGCACCATCCAGGTGGTCGAGGCCGATGGTCGTTCGCTGTGTGAACGATGTGTTCGGGCCAAGGCACCGTGTGTGTTTGGCCGGCGAAGGCGAGCCAGTCGGCCCAGCGACAAGAAAAAGCAGCGGACAGCCGAGACATTGTCGAGAACCAACAGCTACCAAGATACCACAACAGCTGTCACTCGACGTCTCCCCACACCCACATCATCCACTGGTGATGCGCCCATGGGGTCCATCTCTCCTCCTCCTCCACCACATGCACCTCCAGCTCTGTCTTCTTCTTCGTCTCTGGAAACACCTCCAGAGACAATGATGGAGATTGAAGCTGAACAACAACAACCACAACATGAAGCACCCTCTCATCACCATCAACAACAACAACAACATCATGACCACCAAACCTGGGAGAGCTTCACACACGCACTGAATCATTCCACCAACGGAATCGACGCACACCAAAGTGGCACCATGTTTGGCTGGCATTGGCTAGACCAAGACTTCAATTCCGATGACATGTACCGCTTGGACTTGGATCTCTTGGACACTACGCCTCCGTCAGCATCGGCATATTCTGACTCGCCCACGCCAAGCCATGGCCATTACCACCAACCCACCGACCAACATACCGCAGCCACAGTCAACCCGGCCAACACCACTCATAACCCAGCCACTATGGAGCTCAGCAATAGTGAAAATAACAACAACAACCACAACAGTGGCACCATAACTCCCCCATCGCTCGCCTGGCGACGTCTCCCCGCGCTGATTGCAGAAATGCAACAGCGTCTCGAGACGTTGGAAAGCGGTTCCTGGCTTCATGATAACGACGCACGCAGTTTTGATCGTTACCCCATCGGTACGGTGCTGCGTTTGTCCCAGGAATTTGGCGGGTTAGCCGGACAAGTTTTAGGTCTGGCTGCCAGCTATGGCTCTGACTCGCTGTCCATGTCGTCGTCGTCGTCGTCGTCCATGACCTTTTCTGGAATGGCGCACCTGCAGCAACAACAGGACGGAAATGGAGCCGCCACCAACAACAATACCGCGACCGTACTGCTCGTGCTAGGGGGATATCTCTCCCTGGTCCGCCTGTACGGACTAGTGTTGGGCCATTTCCACGAGCGACTTGTTCGTATTCCCTGCGGGGGACTCAGCAATCTCAACATCAACATGAACATGGGCATGCATGGCCTCGCAACTCCCGGGACTTTGTCGCCATCCCATAGCATGGTTAATCTCAATACCAACGCGACGCTACAACTCGGCGAACTTCCCCGCCACGGCACCATGCCCGATGTGAACCGCATTCACGCCGCACTAGGCATGCTCTTGACGGCTCTACATCATGTCGAAGAACAAGTCGGCAAAGGCGGCGAAGTCGCGCGAGATATGGCCGTCGCGTTGCTCACCGATGGTACCGGCACCGGCGTGGAAACGCTCAAACTCGGTACAGACTTGGGAGACTTGGGTGAAAAGGTGCGGTCGGTCAAGGATTTGTTGAGAGAAAAGATGGGGCTTTAAACAACAAGGAATATGCGACCCCAAGAGAGAAGAATGAATTGTGCAACAGAATGATCCGATGGGCTTCGACAGAAATGGAATGATCCGATGGGCCTCAGAATGAAATATCCAGACGGCCCGACAAGAGAAAAGAAATGGTTTAACAGAATGAACTGGTGGATGCCCCTAGATATACACACATGATGATGAGCGATGAGCGATGTTTTTTTTCTCTCTCTTTCGGTTGTTCGGCAGCGACGGATGGCGGATGGCGGATGGCGGATGGCGGAGCCGATTACGGATGACGACGGGAGTCAACACATATACATAAGGTTACGTGTTACGCGTTCATCAACTGAACCAACAGAACCAACAAAACCAAAACCAACAAACCTGTATATCTTTCATGTCGATCATGAGAATGATCTTGAATGAACGACCGGCTGTAACGTACTGAGACAAAAAACCAAAAAAAAACTTGTTCAAAGTGACACTTGACATATTACTACTACCCCTGCTTTTCTTATGTCCGGTCCGTCCGGTCCGGCAATGCAAAAAGCCAAGAATGAATCCGGATCGATCGAGATTTGGCGAAAAGTTGAGTTGTGACTGTGTAACACGCCACGCAGGGCCAGCCACCATGCGTCTACGAGGGGGGAGGGGTAAAACATTCCGACGTGATCAATCGTAGTGCTTACACGATGGGATGATGGGGCCTTGCTCGGACTTGTTGTCTTGGTCTTCCATGTCTTGGACACCTGCACACTCATAGATCTTGTCAATAATACCCGTGAGGATTATTCCCGTGGTGTGGCGGCGCTGTGTATTTCCTAATTGAGAAAACCCCTCCGCAAAACCTTGCGGTGCCTTCGCATTGACTTTTCCATCAAAAGTTCCTTCCCCAACTTCTCCCGGTTCAATACTATGGGCAGGAATCACGATATATTCCGAATCTCCCCCTCCCTGCTTCCGGTCTTTTCCGTTTCTTACTTAGAGCTCTATGCAGGAGATCTGCAGTCATCCGATCTACACACGTGGATGTGACTTGGCTTTGGAGATCTGCGATAAGGTTTGAAACTAAGATCTGCAGATGACAGACAGACAGACAAGCTAGACCCCCGAAGTTGATCTCCGCCTAGACCGGTCTTTTCCGGACATTTTCGGTGCATCTCCACAGTAAAGAAAATTCGGGGTTTAAGGGGGTGCCGAACTCAACACGGAAATTCTAGGGGTCGGCGATGCTGACATGGGGATTTCTAGCTTGTAAGACGAGCCTAGTCAGGGAAAATAAGAATGCAATTGTCGTAGAGTAGTAGATGCGTAAACTACGTCTGAGAAAATAAGCCCATACAAAACTGGGGAAAAGCCGAGCAAAACTGTGTGTGCACTGACAACCCCAAAAACACTGACAAAAAAAGTTCACAATACTGAGAAAAAAGCAACAACAACACTGAAAAACAACCAAACAAACAAACAAACATTGAGAAAACGCAAAAATGACCGTCTCCACAACGCAATCCGCCATCGTCGGCGGCGACAACGACAATGTCTTCCTCTCCACTTCGGCGCCACTTCCGCCGCCGCTCGAGCCCGACCAGGTTCTTGTCTCTGTCAAGGCCATCGCGCTCAACCCCGTCGATACCAAAATGCTCGGGGCCTTCCACACGCCCGGTGCCGTTTTGGGGTGTGAGTTTTCCGGCATCGTCACTGCTGTGGGACCCCTCGCGGGAAAGGGATCCGAATGGAATCTCTCGGAAGGCGATAGGGTTAGCGGATCCATCATGGGCATGAACCCGCTCCGTCCGCAGATTGGGGCGTTTGCAGAAGTCACCGCCGCGCCCGCCCACGTCGTCGTTAAGATGCGGGAGGATTGGACTTTTGCACAGGCCGCGGGAATCGGAAATGCCTGGTACACCGTGGCGTGGGCGCTGTTTCACACCATGGGTCTTCCCGCCGGACCGAAGCTCGAACCGCTTAACAGTTCCGTCCCACCCCCACCTATCCCGGGAGGCATCAAAACCCCAAAATTAGCGGCAACAGTGTTGGTTTCTGGAGGTTCTTCCTCTACAGGAACTAGTGCGATCCAACTCCTCAAGTTGGCGGGCTATACCGTCGTGGCGACGTGTTCTGCGCGCAATTTCGGTCTCGTCAAAGAATATGGAGCCGACGCCGTGTTTGACCACGCGTCTCCGACTTGCGCGGCGGATATCCGTGCCTACACGCGGAACGGACTGCGTTTCGCACTCGATTGCATTACCACGCCGGAAACCACACGGCTTTGCTACGCGGCCCTCGGTCGCGCGGGGGGGCGTTATGTTTCGCTCGATCCGTTCAGCGAGGCCGTGGCGGCGACGAGAGCTGTTGTGAAGCCCGATTGGGTTCTCGGCCCGGAATTGGTCGGCGAGGATATTGCTTGGCCGGCACCGCATGGTCGCAAGGGAAACCCGCACGCTAGAAAGTTCTGTGTGGCCTGGACCAAGACGCTCAATGGTCTCGTACAGAGAGAAGAGATTAAAGTCCATCCCCAAGTCGTTAGGCAGACGGGCCTGCAAGGGGCGCTGGGGGGGCTGGAGGAGATTAGGCGGGGCGAGGTATCGGGGGTGAAGTTGGTTTATATTTTGTGATTCCACTGCGTCAAAAAGCCAATTGTGGTGCATGCAGTCAAGTTCGTAGATTTCTAAATAGTGTGGTTTCAAATGTGGACGTATTGAACTTGCCTTCGATAAGTAGGTACCTAGGTAAGGTATTGAACATGACTGCGGCCGCAACCCAATGCATACGACAGCATCAATCTGTGCCTCATCACATCTCAAACGCGAAAGGGTATTCCCGACAGACTAGTCGAGGTACAGGTGAAAATCATGCATTTTTTCACAGGTTTATTTTTTACAGGTATTTTTGAAACCTCGTTCCATCACCACACAACACCACATAGATAACCACCTCCACAACACATTCTCCCACATACGACCATACCCACTGGAAAACTCGGGATCCCGTCCGCTCTCCCATAGATAAGCCAGTGAGGGCCAGACCAGTAGTTGGGTCGGTGACGACCAGCGAATCCCTGGTGTTGTATGTTTTTTTTTTTTCTTCCTCCACTTTGATCCATCTGTCTCCACTTACATCTTGACCCACTCAGATTCCCGACCCCTGGCGTCTCTTCTTGAGTCCCTTCGAATCCAAGCACCGAGGTGGCAAACTGACAGACTAGCAAATACCATGACAGTGGAGTCAGGGACTTTCTCGGCGCTCCCGGTGGAGTTCATTCTGGTCATCCTAAGCTGTAGATCTCTTCCCGAACAAACACACGCTAGTCTAGCACGACACTTTATCTCAGAGAACTGGATATATACGGAGTATTTCGGTGACTAAACTTTCCTAGGTACCTCCACCTCAGGTACTCTACCCGGTCCGAATAGAAATGGAGACATGTAACATGTAAGCAGGCAAGCATCAAATGAGTTGGATGCCTGCCTTCCTCCTTCCTCTTGGACGTGCTCCATGTCCTGTTCCGCCACGGCGAATGCATGGCGCCTGCTCGAATTACTCACCGAGCGGACATTTTTTCTGCATCAGTAGAAAGAGTGCTTCCGTAAAGGAAGGTACTTATATGTAGGGGTTTTCACATTTGCAAGCTG
>Ga0247760_1000734_pt1 | contig 34329 bp, 28 predicted proteins | sample UWRJL171409R4_FD_179936 | JGI IMG/M metagenome (GOLD analysis project Ga0247760, IMG submission 179936) | Plant litter microbial communities from Arlington Agricultural Research Station in Wisconsin, United States - UWRJ-L171-409R-4 | ecosystem: Environmental > Terrestrial > Plant litter >... | reverse complement strand
TCTACGCGCAAGAAGCAGAGCGCCTGAAGCTCGACCAACGTCCGAGCGTGCAAAGGCGCGAACGCGAGCTCTTACGTCAAGCCATGGACCGTGAGTTGCTCGCCCAGAGCGCGGCGCAGAATCCGGTCAGCGCCAGCGATATTTCTGCTTATTTCGAGGCCAATCGCAGCCGCTTCGAGACGCCGCAGCGCGTACACGTGTGGCGCATCTTGACCGACGACGAAGCGCTGGCCAAAAAAATCCTGGCTGAAGCCAAGGGCGTCGATGGCATTCAACGCTGGAGCCAATTCGCTCGCGAGAGCTCGCTCGACAAGGCCACGCACCTGCGCAACGGCGATCTCGGCTTCATTCACCCCGACGGCAACACCGACACCCCCACGTTGCGCGTCGATCCCGTGCTGTTCGCGGCCGCGGACAAGTTGAGCAACGGCGAGCTTGCCGCAGAGCCCATCAAGGAGGGCAGCCATTTCGCCGTGATTTGGCGACGCGGCAGCATGAAGGCCAGTATTCGCACGTTGGCCCAGGAAACAGGCTCGATCCGTCAGGTGCTCGAGCGCCAGCGTGTGGAAAGCGCGCGCGCTGAATTGCTCGCCAGTTTGCGCAGCAAGTACCTGCGCGCGAACAACGAGGCCCTGCTCGAAACCTTCGCTTTCACGCCGGACGGCCTACCGACGCGGCCCGCGGCCTCCGCGCGACCAGCGCACGCACCGGCCGCGGGCTCGAGCATACCGGTCGCAAACCCGAGCGCTCGCGACGAACGCTGACGGCTATGGTTTGGTCTCGGGCAGCGCGTAACCGAGCTGCTTCAATACGCCGCGGAACGTGCGCTCTTCGTCGCGCGCGCGCTGCTGATAGACCAGGAATTTGGCGGCCTCACCGCGAGTCGCGACGTCCGCCGCACGCTCGTAGTTCTCGAGCACTAGGAGCAGGTGCGGGTGCGCGAGCACGACTTCCTTTGGTACCAGCATGGCCTTGGCCGCTTCGAGTCGGGCGCTAGCCAGCTTGTGGATCAGCTCGGAGAGCTCTTTGTCGCCGATGTGGGCGCGCAAGTAGTCGCCCTCTTTGCTGCTCTGGATCAAGAGCAGCGCGGCGCTGTTGAGGTAAGTGCCGGCCCAGGCCGAGCCCGTCAGCAGCAGCACGCCTAGCAACGCGCCCAGCACGCGCCGCCGGACTGGCCCGAGCGCCCTCACGGCGGCTCCGCAATTTCAGCAATCAAATCAGGCAGTTGTAGCGCGATCGTGGCGGCCGCGCGCTCCGCGGCGCGCTTCGAGCGGCCCGAACCCTCGGCCAAACGCCGCTCGCCCTGACACACGCCGACTTTGAACCAGCGCTTGTGCGCGGGGCCGCCGGTTTCGATGAGCTCGTAGGTAGGCGCCTCGCCGCCGATGGCTTGTAGACGCTCTTGGAGCTCACTCTTCGGATCGCGGGTGCCGTCGCTCTCCAACGCTTGCAGCTCATCGGCCACGATGCGCGCGCAGGCCAAGCGTGCCGCCTCCAAGCCGACGTCCAGGTAAACCGCGGCGATCAGCGCTTCGACGGCGTCGGCCAGGACATTGGTGCTGTCCCGCAAACCCGCCGCGCTCGCGCCGCGTCCCAGGTGTAGCACCTGCGCCAAGTCCTCTTTGCGCGCCCAGGCCGCGAGCGCCTCGGCGTTGACCAACTGCGAGCGCATGCGCGTCAACGCGCCCTCATCGGCCCCCGCGAAGCGCGCATAGAGCAGCTCGCTCACGCAAAAGCCGAGCACCGAGTCACCCAGGAACTCGAGCCGTTGGTTGTGCCGAGAAGTGCGTTGCTCGTTGGCAAAGCTCGGGTGAGTCAGCGCCTCCTCGAGGTGAGGCGCATTCAGGGGCAGTCCGAGCAGTTCGGCAACGCGTTCGATCATGGCAATTCATGCGCTCGCACGGAGCAAGCAGTGGTCGGGTATTAGGCTAGCGGATGCCGATGCGGGCAACACGCGCGCCATTTGACACATTGCGTTAGGTGGCGCACGCAGAAACTCGGAATCGAGCTGCATGCGCTATGCTTTGCGAGTGGCGCGGCTCCTGGCTTGTCCCTTCTGCAGGTCGCTGTTCGCGAGCGCGGAGGCACGCCAGTGCCCCGAGTGCGGCGTGAAGCTGGTCCCGATGGAGAACCTGCCGCACTCGCTGGACGTCGCGGCGGACGAGCTCGAAGCGGGTGAGCTCGTATTGCCGGAGCAGCGGCCCTTGCCCTGGAACTATTTCGGCAGGAATCGCGGCGCGTTACTGCTGATCGCCGCGCTCGGTTTGGGGCTCTTCTTTGCGCCCTGGGTGGAGCTGCGCATGCCGGAGTATTCCGTGCGCAGCGGCTTCGATCTCGCGCGCGGTCGAGCGGGCTGGCTGTGGGGCGGCGCGGCGGGTTGGCTGGTCATGCTGCCCTTGGTCTGGACCCGGCGCACCATCCAGCGGCTACGTGGCGTGCGCCTCGTGACGGCGTTGTTCGCGTCCATGACTTTGATCGAGGCCGGCATGCTGCTCTCGACGCCGCCCCAAGCGCAGCACCACGTACCGCTGGAAATCGTTTGGCGTTGGGGGATTTACGCGAGTTTACTGACCAGCGTCGCGGGCATCGCCACGGCGCTCCGACTGGGCGGAACCCTGCAAGATTTGCCGAGAATCGTCACCGACATCGAGCATCCCGACCCCGCACAGACGAGCTCCGGCGAAACCCTGCACTGAACGGCTCAAGACTTAGGCCCGGCTTTCTGTGGCAAATCTTCGCCGAGCTGCGTTTCGCGTGCTACCCCGGTAAGGATGGGTACCCGCGGCAGCGCCGATGCGCGGTCCTCTGACCGCATGCCACGCGACGACTCCGCCTTCGATCTGATCGATGTGCCGGCGACGGTCGTGTGTGCCAGCTGCGGCGATCCGGCGTGCGTGGGCTGCGTCGTCGAAGAAGCCACGAATCAATCGGGCGTGGTCGCGATCATCCCCTGGGAGCGGCCGGGTCTGGGCTTCTGGCGCCGGCTTTGGCAGACCTCGACGCTGGCGACCGTACACGCGCGCACCTTCTTCGGCGCGCTGCCGGACGGTGACGTCGGCACGGCCCTGTCGTTCGCGCTGATCTGCGAGACCATCGCCGTGGGCGGCTTGGCGCTGGGCGGCGCGCTGCTCGCGCTGCTCTTCTTGCCGTCTCTGCCCGGGCTGCTCTTGGAAGACGCCGCCTTGCGCGGAACGGTCGTGCGCGGCGTCGCCTCTGGCGCATTCCTGCTGGTCTTGGCCATGGTCGGTCTACACGCGGTCCACGGCCTGGCGCTCGATGCGGCCGCGCGTCGCTACGGGGGTCGCCGGTTCGGGCGCGGCCTGCGCTTCGGCCTGTACGCGTGCGGCTGGGATTTGATCACCTTGCCGCTGGGGCTGCTGATCACCGCGCTCAGCAGCGGCTTTGCGGCCGCGCGCAGCGCCGCGCCGCTCGGCTTGACCGCGCCCGCGCAAGCCTCGGTCGCCTTCCTAGTCGGCATGCACGGCCTGAGCCCAGAAACCGCACGCCTCGCCGCGCGCCGCGCCGCCTACTTCGCCGTCGTCCCCATCCTACTGACCTTGGCCCTCGCCGTACTCGGCGTGGCCGCCGCGCTACGCTGAGCCGGCCGCTCAGCACGAGAACACCGCGCAGCGCGAGCTGCGATGCTGGATCGCGATCGCCCCCTCTCGCAGAAAAACTCAGAACATCGCGCCGAGCTCGAGCACCACGGTCGATTGGCGCTTTTCGTCTTTCAGATCGAGCTTATTTTGGCCGGAATTCGCGTCGCTGGGGCTCAGTAAGTCGGTGATCACTTGCACGCCCGCCAAGAGCATTTCGTAGCGGTAGTGCAGGCCGAAGAGTAGCCGTTGGCGGCGTAGGCGAACCGGGTCGAAGACGACGTTGTTGTTGAAGTCGCGCGCGCTGCCGCCGCGACAGATCTGCTGACCGTCGTAGACGTTGGTCACTTTTCCGTTCGCGTCGGTGTTGGTCTTGCTCGGGTCTGGGTTGCCGGGCACGTTCTGCCCGCCGTAGTTGCAGGCGCCTTGCGCGTTCGTACCCGGGGTTAGATCGACTAGGCCGGAATCACCGAAGACCCACAGGTATTGATAGCCGAACCAAGGCGTCAGCACCGAGGTGTCCGCAATCACCAACGGCTTCGAAATTTGCACGTCGAGACCCACGGTCGTGAGCTGCAACTCTGGCGTGCCGGTGATGGTGCGCACTCCGCTGCCGACCGCGATGTCCGGCAGGATGCCGAGTACGCCGGTGCGGAAGCCTTCGAGTACGGCCAAGCGCACGTCCGCGCCGCCGTTGATTAGGCTGGTTTGCGGCAGAAAACCGACCACGCCGGTGATCTCGAATCCGTAGCCAAAGCCTTTGCGAAGCTTGAGCGAGTATTGCGAAAGGAGCGAGGCGGGGCTTTGATTGCTGGTCGCGGCCTGCTTCGTCGACGGATCGGGGGCGCCTCGGGTGCCGCGCTTCCAGTAGTCGGCGTCGCTCGAGAGGCTGGTGTAGCTGGCTTCGAACGCGACGTTGAAGCCGCCGAAGCCGGTGGTACGCGCGGAGTGCATGGCCGCCGGCGCGAGCGCGAAGCCGAGCTGATTGACCAAGCGCTTGAAGGCGAGATTATCCGGGCGACAATCCTCGGCGCTGGTGGGTTCGAAGCGCCCCGCGCCGTCGGCGCTGAGGCAGCTCGAGCCGTTCGCGACCAAGCGCTCGATCGCTAAATCCATGGCATCGGCTTCTGCCGCCAGGGACACGGACAGCAGCAGTGAACCGACTGCAAAGCCTGCGAAGCGAGCGCTCATCATGAACGGACCGATGGCCGTTCGCGCGAGGCTACTTGCCGCGTGGGATTTGCGTCAAGCAGCGCGCCAGCGCGAGAGAAGCCCTCGCGGGCCGGGCCCTGGGCCGTTACACTCTCTGGCTTGTCCGACGTGCCGATCCAATCCGACTTTTACCTACGCACTCGCGCCGTACCGCGTCCGTTTCACATCATCCTGGTCGAGCCGGAAATTCCGCCGAACACCGGCAATGTCGCGAGGCTCTGCGCGGCCACCCTGTGCCCCCTGCACTTGGTTGGAAAATTGGGCTTCCGGATCGATGAACACGCGGTGCGACGCGCCGGGCTCGACTATTGGCACCTGGTCGAGGTGCTGCAGCACGAAACGCTGCCCTTGGCCGAAGCGCGCGTGGCCGCTGACAGCCCCGAGCGCGCGCCCAAATCTTGGTTTTTCAGCGGTCACGCGCGACGCAGCTACCTGGACGCGGATTTCGCGCTGGGTGACGCGCTGGTCTTCGGCAAAGAAAGCGTGGGACTACCGCGCGAACTCTTGGAGGAACGCGGCGAGCAGGTGATCGGTATCCCCATGCCGGGCCACGTGCGCTCGCACAATTTGGCAAACTCGGTCTCGATCGCGGTCTACGAGGCCTTGCGCCAAAATCAGGCGTTGAGCCTGATCTGAAGCGGGCTCAGCGCACGCTGACCGCGGGCTCGGCCTGGCGAAAATCAGCATGAACGCTGCGGCTGACGCCGGTCAGGATCATCACTTGTGCCGTCAGCGGCGCGCCGAAGGTGTCGTTCCTGAACACGACTTGGTATCTGCCTACTGGCACTTTCAGCCCGACCATCGGCGACTGACCGAGCTGATGAAAGCGCGGCCCGCTGACTTCGACCGCGGCGCGTGGGTCCGCGGTGATCTTGAGTAACCCGAACTCTGCCGGTTCGGCGCTCGGCGCGCTGCTGGGCGGCGCGTGAGCGCGCGCGATATCCTCGGCCTTTTGGGCTGAAGTCGCAGCGATCGGCGGGCTGCCCGAAGCGCGCGGCTGGGGCGCCGACGGCGCTGGCTCGGCGCTCACGACGGCCGGCGTAGGCGACCGCGCCGATGCCAGCGCGCTGGGCAGAGCGGCCGTGACCTTCGGCGCACGAGCGCGCGGCAGGAAGGCGAACCCAGCAGCCACGAACGCCAGCGACGCCGCAGCCAGCAGCCAGCCAGCGCTGCGCTTGGGCGCGCGGCTGACCTTGCTGGAGGAAATCTCCGAGAGCTCGCGCACGCTGTCGCCTTCGAACGACGGGGCAGGCCCGACCCGGGTGGTCGGCGGGCGCGCGCTGGGCATTGGCGGCGTCACAGGCAGCTCCACCGCCCCAGCTGGCGCACTCGACAGCTTGCGCGTCCAGACTTCGACTTCTTCACGCGCCGCGAAGGTGCGCGTCACAGGTAAGCTGCCCGACGCCGGCTCAGCATCTATCCGCGATTCGGAGCTCGCCGGCCGCGTATTGAGGCTATTTTCGGCCGTTCCGCCCTCACCGGGCAGCCACGGGCTGGACGAACGCGCGCGGCGGCGGGCGCGCCGCACGCGCTCACCGAGCCGTCGCGCGATGTCTCCGCTGTCCTCACTCTTCAGAAATTCGCGCAAGGGTCGCGCCAAATGTTCGGCTGCGCTCGGCCTTTCGCGCGCGTCGAGCGCGACGCTGCTGGCGATCAACGCGCTCAAGGGGCCGAGCAGCGGCTGCTGTTGGTCGATCGGTGCGGGCACGACGAACAGCGCACGTTCGCTCTCCTGCGTGGTCGCGCGGCGGAACGGCGGATAGCCAGTCCAGGCTTCGATCAACAGCACGCCCACCGCGAACACGTCAGTGGCCGGCGTAAGTTCGGCCCCGTGCAGCTGCTCGGGCGGCATGTGCCCGGGCGATCCGAACACCTCGCTGCGAGCGGTGTCCGTGGCACGCGTCGCCGGCGCAGCGATGCCGAAGTCGATCAGGCGCACCGCTCCTTCGTCGTCAATCAGCACGTTTCTAGGGGTTACGTCGCGATGCACGATGCGCGCGCGGCGATGCGCGTAGTCCAGCGCACGGCAAATCTCCGCACCGACATAGGCGCCCTCCAGCGGGCCGAGTGGTCCAGTCTCGGCCAGCACCTCGGACAGCGTGAGCCCCTCACACAGCTCCATCGCGATGTAATACACACCCTGCTCGACTCCGAGCTCGTAAACCGGCACGATGTTGGGGTGGCTGAGTTCGACCGCCGTCTTCGCTTCCTCCACGAAGCGAGTCACGAAGGCTTCGTCCGAGGCCAGCTCGGTTCGGATTTGCTTGACCACCAAGCGCTTCTCGAAGCCCACCGCGCCGCGTAGGGTTGCTAGGTAAACACGCGCCATGCCTCCCGCTGCGATCTCGCGCTCGAGCACGTATTTGCCGAAGATCTGCGGAAACATCAGTGCCCTCCATGCTAGCGCCGCTGCGGTCTTTTTGCTGCTTTCTGGCTGCTCGACGCCGGAGACCCGTGAAATCGTGCTGCCTCTGACGGTCCATTCGCTGCCGAGCTGTCCGATCCCGACGCCCGCCGAGCTGAGCCTGAGAGCGCTCGGCGATTTTTCAACCAACGACGCGACCGTGGAGTCGCTGTCGCTCACCGCGCAGAACACGAAACTCTCCTTTCCGAGCGACACGCTCGCGTTGGATTCGAGCGCGTACCCAGAGTCGTCGGACGAGGTCTTCATCGGCTTCAGCGAGCGCGGCAGCACCGGGCTCGATTTCCTGCTCTGGCCCGAGGGTCGCGCCTGTGAGCTGCTGCGCGCCGGCAGTTATCCCGTGGGCCTGGGTGGCGAAGCGCTCGGTTTTGCCAGCGCGAGCGGGCTATTGATGCTTGCCGGCAGTGAGGGCTTTTCCAGCTCGGCCGTGGTCGGCGCGCTGACCTTCGACGCGCGCACGGGTCAAAGCATCGTGGTCGATCCGCGAGCGGCCATGCGGCGGCCACGCTCATTCGCGACGGTCACGGGCTTTGGCCAGAAGCTGCTGGTGGCCGGCGGTGAGTACCCGATTCACGAGAGCGCCAGCCCCGCGAGTGTGTTCAACGAGACGGGCGAGGTTTACGACCCCCGCACGGGCAGCTTCGAAACCGACTTCGTGCCGCTGGCCGTGGGCGTGGGTCGGCACGCGGCCACGCTGCTCGAGAGCGGCGAGACAGCGCTCATCGGCGGCAGGAGCGAGGTCTTGGAGGCGGCGAGCTTCATTCAAGTCGTGTCGCCGCTGACGCGCACGACCAAGCTGCTCGGCACGCTCAACGTGGGACGCAGCGCGCCGACGGCGCTGCGCCTGGACGATGGCCGGCTGTTCATCGCGGGCGGTGAAGATGCGGCCGGCAACCCAGTGGGCGCGCTCGAATGGCGCGCGGCGGACGCGAGCCCGCTGCCCGCGCCGTTCGACGGAACGATTTCGCTCCCGCCGCGCTTCGACCGGGCGTACGCGCCGCTGCCGGGCGGAGCCGTGCTGGCCGTCGGCGGCTGCGAAGACCGCGCTCCCCAAGCCGACGAGGACTGCGCGCGCGAGTGCCAACGCGGCTGCCCGCCGCAGCCGAGCTACGAAGCGTTTTGGATCTCCGCCGACGGCGCCGTGACCGCGCTTTCCCTGGCCATCGGCGCGGGGCGTCCGAGCCTGCTCCCCGGAAGTGACGGCGGACCCTGGCTGATCGCCGAAGGGCAACTGTATCGATTCGACCCTTGGCACGCGCGTTTCGAAGCCACTGGCATTGAGCTTGGCCCGGGCCTCACGCGCGCTCCCGGGCGCTTCGAGGCGATGGGCTTGGATTCATTCGCTTGGCTCACGCAGGACGCCCAGGGGGTGGCCTTGCACGGCGTGCGTTTGGGCACCCGCTCTCTGTTCAGCAGCGACGTGCCGTTGGTGACGCTCCGGCACCCCGCCGATCCGTCGCGCCCCGCACACCTCGTCCCGGATCGCGCGCCGAGCGCCGACCTCAGCTACGAAGGCGGCAGAGGCGCCCTCGCCTTTGCCACCAGCAGCGGCTCAGCCAAGACCTGTGTCTGGATCAGTGACGCGCTGTTCGCGGATTTTTCCGCGGAGTTCGAGTTTAGCTCGAGCGTCAGCCCGACTTTACGCGTGGGCGCGACGGAATTCGTCGACCCGTCCGCAGCTGCGGCGAGCGGCGCTTGCCGCTTGCCTGCACTCCCGGAAGATGGCGCCGGCGGCCGCATTCGGCTCGAGCGAGTCGGAAATCATGCGGCGTTGACGCTCGGGGCTGCGCACAGTGAGTGCTCGCTGAGCACTCAGCGCTCGCCGGTCGGCGTGTGCGCGAGTGAACTCGGTCCGGTGCGGGTGACCCAAGTCAGCGTCAAGCGTTGACGCGCTGCCCTAGCGCTTGAACCACTTGCCGAAGCGACTGCTACCGCTTTCACCGGGCTTGACGCTCGACGGCGCTCCACTGGAACGCCCGGGCGGCGCACTCGGGCGATCGCTCGGTGACTTCTGACCGGTACGGCGTTGCTCGGCCTTGCGCATCTCGTACAAGCGGATTTCGCGTTGAGCGTCGAGATGCCGCGGATCGTTCTCGACGATGAACCGAAAATCACCGACAGCCCTGGAGTTCTTGCCCAGGCGTTTGAGGATCGAACCGCGATACCAACGAATGCGCGTGTTGTTCGGCTCTAACCGCTGAGCCTTCTCGATTCGCGCCAAAATATCTTCCAAATTCGCGTTGAGCTGCGTCGATTCGACCCACGCCAAGAGCGCGATGTAGTCGGCCTGGCTCGGGTCGAGCTCGACGGCTTTGCGCGCTTCTTCGAGGGCCGCGGCGAGGTTATTGCGCTTCATCAGCACCTCGGCCTTCTGAAAGGCCGTTGCCGCGCGCACCACGCGCTGCACCTGCTCTTGCTCTTCAGCGCCGCCCGCGCCTTCTTTGCGCAGCTCGTCGTACTCCTTACGCCGCGACTGATCCGATAGGATCTGGTGCGCCTCACTCATTCGGGCAAACACCTTGGTCGCCAGATCGCGCACGTCCGCAAGATCCGGCCCGAGGCGATCGGGGTGCCATTTCTTGGCGAGCTGAAAGAACGCGGCCTGAATGACGGATGGGATCGCGTCCGCCGCGACGCCCAAGAGCTCGTAATAATCGGCGCTGCCGTGCGCCGCGCGTTCGCGGATTTCCGCCTTGAATGCCGCGAGTTCCGGGCTCTCTACGGGCTTGGTTGCGGGCGCGGGCGCGGGCGGTAGCGAGCTGGCACTCGGCGAGGGGTGGCGCGCGGGCCCGGGCGGAAAGGGCAGCGCCACCGCGACCGGCATGCGCGAAGACGAGGCCGCTTCATCCACGCCAATCGGCTCGACCCCGGGGATCCCGGATTCGAGTTGGCGCGTGATGAGCATCGCGTACACCAAGCGGCGTACGTACGCGGCGTCAGCGAGGCCGCGCGCGAGCAGTTCAGTCAAAGGCTGCGGCTTGGCGCGCAAGACGTCGATGATCGATTGCTCGCGACGATCGAAGCGGAAGCGCCGGATCGGCGCGTCTACGTGCAGCAAAATCAGCTGATCCCCGAAGCGGGTGAGCACCTCTTCCATGTGCCCTGCGTGCACGTACTCACGCACCCCTCGCCAAATCAGGGCTAGCGGCTTCGCGCGCACGCCAGCGCCACCCCAATGCTCGAGAAAATTTTGGCGATCATAATAGCCAAACAGGGTGTCTGGCGGCAGGCCGAACATCCATAAAACTTGCCGCGAGAGCTGTTCGCGCAGCCCCTCGCGCAGCGTATGCTCGTCGATGTGGCCTTGCTCGAGCAGCACCTGACCGTGAAGCTGACCGCGCTCCGTGGCCTGTATCAGGGTGCGATCGTACAGCTCGTCGCTGATCGCCTTTTGCTCGACCAAAACCCGGCCCAGAAACAAGATTGGGTCCTGAATTTTGGCCTTCGAGGGCCCACCGTCCTCGAAGTAAATGGCATGACGCTTACCGTTCGACTCTTCGAGCACGAGCGTGCCGGTCAGCATCCGATCGAGGCTGTAAACCAGCAGGTGCCCAAGTGGAGTTGCCTCCAGCGAGCCCTGTGCAGTGGGAGCAGCCTCTGTCATGGCGGAAGCGGTCATAGTCTAGCACCGCTCGACTAGTTCGGGCAGAACTTCCGCGCGCGAGCCACGGCGCGTCAACACTCGGGTTTCCGCCGTTTCGTGTGAGTCATGAGATCTGACTCAGTAGGTATTTTTCTAACGAAATGCCCCGTGTCGAGTCGAACGGTCTGAACGGAGCCGGAGGCTCGTGGCGCTTTGCTAGCAGTTTCGCTAGCGTTTTCCCATGCTCCGTGGCCACGTCCTAGTCGTCGACGACGAAACCTCCATTCTGAACACGCTGAAAAAGGCGCTCTCTCTGGAGGGTTATCAAGTGGATTTGGCAGGCGGCATCGCTGTCGCCGAAGAGCGACTCGGCAAGCAGTCTTACGATGTAGTGCTGTTGGACGTGGCGCTGCCCGACGGCGACGGCCTGGATTTGCTCGCGCGCCTACGCGGCGCTGGCAACGAAACAGCGGTCTTGATGATGAGTGGGCACGCCACGATCGACGCCGCGGTTCGAGCGACCAAGCTCGGCGCGCTCGATTTTCTGGAGAAGCCGCTCTCGACCGATCGCCTGCTGGTCATGCTGGAGAACGCGCTGCGCTTACTTCACGCCGAAGCCGAAGCCCGCGAGCTGCACGCCGAGGCCGGCCATTTCGACGAGTTGGTGGGCGATAGCCGGGTCATGCGCGATTTGCGCGAGCGAGTGCTGCGCGCCGCGCGTTCCAGCGCCAGCGTGCTCATTCACGGCGAACGCGGCACCGGCAAAGAGCTCGTCGCGCGCGCCATCCATCGCGCATCACCGCGCGCCAAGGCGATATTGGAGCGCTTGAATTGCGCGGCGGTGCCGGCCGAGCTGATCGAGAGCGAGCTATTCGGACACGAGGCCGGCGCGTTCACCGGAGCCACCAAGCAGCGTCGGGGCAAATTCGAGCGTGCCAGTGGCGGCACGCTGTTCTTGGACGAAGTCGGCGACATGCCGCTCGCGATGCAGGCCAAGCTGCTGCGCGTCCTGCAAGAGCAAGAGATTGAACGCGTCGGTGGTAGCAGCACGTTCAAGATCGACGTACGCGTTGTGGCCGCGACCAACAAGGATCTGACGGAAGCCTGCGCGAAAGGCGCATTTCGGGCAGATTTGTACGATCGCCTGAACGTCGTACCGCTCGAGTTGCCGCCGCTGCGCGCCAGGCGGGAAGACATCCCGCGGCTGGCCGAGCACTTCTTGCTGAGCGCGCGCAAGGCCAACGCGCGTCCCGGGATGAAGCTCACTCCCTCGGCCATCAGCGCGCTGACTCGGCATCCTTTTCCAGGCAACGTGCGTGAGCTCAGAAACCTGATGGAGCGACTCGTGATCTTGAATCCCGACGACGCCGTTACGGGCGAGGACATCGAGCGCTCGGTAGGCATGGGAGGCGCGCCGCAAAGTGCGGGCCTGTATCAGCCAGGCGTGCCATTCCGCGTGTTGTCGGAGCAGGCCGAGCGCACCATCGTCGAAGAGGCGCTGGCTCACCACGGAGGGCAGATGGCGGCGACCGCGCGCGCGCTCGGCCTGGAACGCAGCCATTTGTACAAAAAAGCCCGGGCATTGGGGCTGCGCGGCGACAAAGAGGACGAGAACGACGCCTAGTCCTCCTGGCTCGGAATCAAGGAGTAGCGAACGCTAGCGGGGCAGCTTGGCCAGCCGCGCGTTCTTCGGGTCGAGCTTGCGCGCGGCGTCGGCAGCTTTTCTCGAAAGCGCGCGCTTGCCACTCGCTGCGTAGGCTTCGGCGAGCCGCGCGTGGGCCTCCGCCCGCTCCTCCGGCGTCCCTTCACAGAGCGTGGCGCTCTCCAGTTCGAACTCTGCGCGCTCGCGTTTACCGGTTTTAGTCAGCGCGTCGGCGAACAATAGATGCGTCGTCAAACCGGAGACGTCGGCGAACACCGCAGCCTCGCCCACCTGAGCCGCCTCGGCATACGCGCCGCTCTCGTTGAGCCGGCGGAGCAGCCGCTGATAGACCTTGGGCTCGTGTTGTTCGAGCGCGCCGAGCGCGCGCAGCGCCTGTAATTCCCCGGCTAAATCGGCGCTTTTCTCCGCAAAATCAGCCAATGCGTAGTGCGGGGATGCTTGCGAAGGGTCGAGTCGTGTCGCCGCTTGCAAGGCGCGCTTCGCCCCGGCTTCGTCGTTCGAGGCGAGCGTTTGCGCGAGCAGCATTTCGACTGCGTAGCCGTCCTTACCATCGGCGATCAGCTTTTGTAGCGTTGCGGCGGCGCGCGCCGGATCGTCGTGCGCGGTCACTTGCGCGTCCAGGAAGCGCGCGTCTGCCAGCTTCGAGTCGAGTTCGAGCGCGCGTGAGAGTTCGCTCTTGGCGCGGTCCGCGTGGCCGCGCCGTAAGAGCGCGCGCGCCAGCGTCGTGTGCGCCAGCGCGCTGTCCGGGCTGCGTTCCAGCGCGGCCTGCGCCAGAGCGATCGACCCACCTCGGCTAACGGGCACGAACTGGCTCGCGTAGCGCGAAAGGCGCTGCTCGGCGAAGGCACGAAACTCACGATCCAGCTCTTCTGGAGCCTTTCCCAGCACTTCTCGCAAGACCTTCGGGGTGCGCTGCCCAGCGCCCCACCTCCGCAACATCTCGCTCAACTTGGGCATGCCGTACTCGGTCGCCCATAAACCCATGATCTGGCTCGAAGCGTAGTATGCGGTGGCGACGTCGTTCAGCTCTTCGGCGCGGGTGAACGCGCGCGTCATGTTCGCCACTGCCGGCAGCCGCCCACCGCGCAGCGCTTGGTACAAGTCTGGATCTTGTTCGCGTGCCCACTCCGGACGGCGAATGATCGTCTCGTGCTCCGCGAGGCCCTCGGTGAACCAACGCGGGACGTGGCTCTTGGACAGCTGAATGTGGAACACGTGCGACAGCTCGTGCCACAGCGTCATGCCCAAGTTGAAGGACTCGTACTTCGGGCTCATCGCCGCGAGCGTGCGGCCGAAGCACACACCTTGAATCGCCGTCTCGGGCAAGCCGCCGGTTCTGATGCCGAAATTCTGCCTTTCGGCGTACAATTCCACGCCAATCGGGGTCTCGGGCGTAAAGCCATAGGCCTGCACCATCTTGGCCCAGGCTTCCGCCAAGAGCGCGGGCACGTAGCGCTCGAGGATCGCGCGCTCGTCTTTGCGGTAGCGGATCCGAAACGGCGGATGTTCGACCGTGACGTAGTCCTTGGCGATCGTCTTTTCGTACAGGTTCAAGGTGTTGAACACGCGTACGTTGTACGGATCGATGGCGAACGCGCGGCGCAAGGCGGCGACACCGCCCAGGTCATCACCCGAGCGGATTAGATTCAAGCCGAGCTCGGCGTAAGCAACGCCGTCCTCGTTGTCGATCGCCACGGCCTCGCGCATCATGCGCACGATCTCGTCGTAGCGGTGCTCCCAGTCCGCGAACTCGGCCACGATCGAGTAGAGCTCGGAATACTGGGGATTCTCCGCGAAAACGGCCTTTTTCGCGACCTCGACGCCGGCCGGATCATCGGCCAAGAAGCGCTCGGCGACGCGCAGGCTCAAGAGCTCCAGGTTGCCCGGGTGTGCGCTCGAGCCCTCGCGCAGCTGCTGGTCGGCGCGCTCGAGGTCGTTGTCACGCAGGCTAATGCCGACCAAGATCGCGTACGCGGCGCCGGCCTTCGGGTTCACGCTCAACGCCAGCCGCGCCAGGCGCTCGGCTTCGTCGAAATCCAAGGCCTGCGCCAGCTTCACGCGCGCCAGCATCAGCAACGCTTCGGGCTCGGCCGGAGCCTTCTTCAGGATCTCGATCAGGACTTCTTCGGCGTGGCCAGGATCATACTTTTCGAGGAACAAATCGGCGCGAAAGAGCAGGGTTTGCGTATCCCCCGGGAGCGCGCGTTCGGCTGCGTTGTAGCCGTCGTTGGCGTCCTTGGGGCTGCGCAGGAGCTGCGCCGCGCGCCCCACCAGCGCCATACCGGCGCCGTCTGCCTCCTTGATGCGATCGTCGTTGTAGGCGCCGATGATCGTCATCAACACCGGCTCGGCGTCGGCGCGCCGCCCTTGGCGCAGCAGCACGCTGCCGAGCTCCAGCTGGAGCGCATACGAAGCGCGCTCTGCGGGCACGGCGCGTAACGTGGCTTCGGCGTCGCGCACGCGGCCTAGGCTCTGCTGAGCACGGGCGGTGTACAGCGCGGCGGGAGCGCCCCATTTCACGTCGCTGAGCAGTGGCGCAAGCGTCGCAATCGCCTCCGGGGCGCGGCCCGTCTTGACCAAGACCTGACCCAGCCCGACGCGCGCCGGCGCGGCCTGTGTACCGCTCAGCAGCGCGCGAAAATCGGCCTCCGCGTCCTTGAAGGCGCTGTGCTCCAGGCGCTGATTGGCGCGCTCCAGGCGCGCCGCCGGTGACAACTCTGGCGCCGGAGCAGCGGCTTTCGAGCCGCTCGCGCTGGGCACGGCCGGCCCCCGCTGACAGCTCGCGAGACCCGTTGCCAAAGCCACGATCGAAGTCCAAACGAGCGCTCGCATCTGTGATCATCATGGCCGAGGCAGCCAGCCATGGCCAGCGCGCTGCTCAGGCGCGTGGCGCGGGCCGCCAGCGCGTGAGGCGCCTGGGCCACTCACCTTCGCTGCCCTTCGTGCGCAGCACGCTGCGCAGCAGCGCGCGCGCGTAGCCCTCCAGCCACTCGGGCGGAACACCGCCCTCCCAGTCAGCAAGCTCGAGGCTATCGGCCGGCGCGTCGATCGTCACTCGCGAGCTGAGTTCGGAGTCGGGGGTGAACAACGTCAATACGTACTCTGCACGCGTCTCGCTGGCTTCTGCGAGCTTGAGTTCCAGACGGCCGCCGTGATCCGGTCGCACGCGCCAGAATCTGCGCGTTTTCTCGGACGGACGCAACTACCAGCAGCGCCCAATTGAAATGCCGCGCGGGCCGTGATGCGATCGAGCGCGTGCGGATATTTGCGCAGCGAGTAGAGCTGTCCCTCGATTTGCCCGAGCTGCTCCGCGCAACCCGGAGCTACTTCGACGCCACGCTCGATGTGCAGTCGAGGAGCGACCCGGCGCCGGACGGCCGCGATCAGGTGGAGGTGCTGTTGCGCTCGGAAAAGCACGGCTACGAAGGACGGCTCTCGATTCGCACGCGCTGGACGAACGAGCATGACCGCGCAGACGCTCGCGACGCCGAACAGCGCGGGCGGGCCGCCGGCATGGCCACGCTCGCCGCGCGTTGCCCCACGATTTGGGACGTCGAGCCCGTCGGGGAAGATTCGGAGCTGGCGCGCCTCAATCTGTGCGGGATCTTGGCGACAGTCGCGCTCGGCCCGGTCCTGCCGGACGACGGCTCGACCTTATACGGCGTGCGCGGGGCGATGGAGCGCGTCGATCGATTGCTGAAAACGCGCTGATTCAGGCGGCTCGCGGGATCAGCAGCGCGTCCAGGTTCACGCCCACGCCCGACAGCGTCCGGCGCTGGATCAGGCACAGCTCGGCGATGCCTTCGAGCGCGAGGTCGATCATGGAGTCGATGTCACTGCGCGGAACCGCTTCGCCTTCGGCAGTCCCCTGCACCTCGACGATCGCGCCGTTCGCGGTGGCGACCACGTTCAGGTCGACGCGCGCCGAGCTATCTTCGATGTAGCAAAGGTCGAGCGCGTACTCGCCTGCGACGTGCCCAGCGCTGACCGCGGCCACTTGATCGCGCAGCACGGGTTTGTTGAGCTTCCCGCTCTTGGTCAGCTTGTCGCAGGCCAAGGCCAGGGCAATGAAGCCGCTCGTCACCGAAGCGGTGCGCGTGCCGCCGTCCGCTTCCAAGATGTCGCAATCGATGTGAATGCTCTTCTCGCCCAGCCGGTCCAAATCCACGGCGGCGCGCAGTGAGCGGCCAATCAAGCGCTGGATCTCGCGCGCCCTGCCGCCGAGCGGACGGTCACGACCGTCGCGATTTTCGCGGCGCTTCGGATTGGCGCGCGGATGCATCTGATAGTCCGCCGTGATCCAGCCCTTGCCTTTGCCCGCCAAGAAGTCCGGCACCGATTCTTCGATGGAGGCAGTGGCCAGCACCACAGTTCCACCCGCACGGTAAAGCAACGAGCCCTCGGCCAGCCGATGAAAGCCCGGGGTGACCTCGACCGGGCGAATTGTGCGCAAATCGCGGCCGTTGCGGGCGGCTAGGATCGAAGTACGGCTGACTTTTGGCGCAGGGCTCATCTCGCGCCTTTAGCACTGTATGGCCTCGACGGAACGCAAGATCCGCAGCTCGTTGTGAGCTAGACCCCGAGCGCGATGGCGAACGCGAGTGCAATGCTGAAGGTCTCGGAGATTTTCGAGAGCCTCCAAGGCGAAGGAGCGAGCAGCGGCGCGCCCTGTGTCTTCGTGCGCTTGGCGCAGTGCAATTTGCACTGCAGCTGGTGCGACACCAAATACACCTGGGACTTCGAGCGCTACCGCTACGAAGACGAAGTGCGCGAACAGTCGGCGGCGGAGCTTTCGCAAATCGTGAACGCCGCCGCCAGCCGGCGGCTAGTGCTCACCGGCGGAGAGCCCCTGCTCCAGCAACGAGCGCTGAAAGAGTTCTTCGCCCGGCTCGCGCCCGACGTCACGGTCGAGGTCGAAACCAACGGCACGATCATGCCGGAACCCGCCGCGCTCTCGCGCGTGAACCAGTGGAACGTCTCACCCAAGCTGACCAATGCGGGCGATCCCGAGCCCTTTCGCATCCGCCCGGAGGCGCTCAGCGCTCTGCGCGACTCGGGTCGCGCCTACTTGAAGCTGGTCGTGAACGGGGCGCTGGACTTCGCCGAGGCGGACGCGCTCGTGGCGCGCTTGGCCTGGCCGAGCGAACGCGTGCTGTTCATGCCGCAGGCGGCGAACCGCGATGAATTGCGAGCGCGCTCGTTCGAAGTCGCCGAAGCCGCCCGCGCGCGTTCTTATCGTTTCTCGTCTCGGCTCCACTTGGAGCTCTGGGGCGGCCGCCGCGGAACTTGAATCGCGCGGAGATCGCGCTCGAATTCGAGCGCGAAGGGTCGCTCCTCCTGAAGGGATTTTATTGATGGTCACGAGGTCCATCACCGCTCGGCAGAGCCTTCGGCGTCAGAGTGCGACGCGCTTCGCGGGAACCCCGCGGACAGCGAGCTGCGATGCGGGAACGCGATCGCCCCCCTCCCACCGACCGCGTCGGCGTCAGAATCGGACAGCGAGCTCAGTGTGTCAGCGCAGATCGCCCCAGACGGTCAGGGCGGCGACGGTGTCGGGGTCGAGCACCGCAGGCTGCTTTTCCTTGGGGCGACCATTGGCGTGCAACGCCGCGCTCTCGGCGCGAAAGGTCGAAAGCCAGAGCGCGCGCGCCGCATAGGGTCGTTCGTCGAACACGTCATTGACGCAGGCAGGGTCCAGATCGACCGCGCATAGGGTCGGCTTTTTGCCCAATTCACCGCGCAAAAGCCACGACCCCAGGCGGGTCGAGTAGCGCCCCGGCGTGCTCGCCACGAGCGCGCTCGCGACCACCGGCACCATGCCGTGGGCCGCCGCATACAGGTCGAGCCCTTCGACAGATTCGGGCACAGGAATGCCCAAGGCAGTCAGCAGCGTCGCGCTCACGTCGGCCGCGCTCGCCGGCAGCGGCTCGTCTCGGCCATCGAGATCGCCCCCGGGAAATTTGATCACCAGCGGCACGGCTAGGCGATTTTCGGCGAGCGTGCCTTGCGGATCGTACGGCGAATCCGGCGGCTCGCCGGCAGAGACATCACCCGCGAAGACGATCATCGTGCGATCCCAGGCGCCCTTCTTCTTCAGCAACGAGACCAGCTGACCTATCACCAAATCTTGCTTGGAAAGCGCGGCATCTTGCAGGGCATGCAGGCGAACCCAGTCTTCCTCCTGCAGGTGGTGGGCCACGCGCCGCCGAGCGCGCAGGGCCGCGAGCATGATCCCGCCTCGGCGCGGGTCGAGGATCCCCGCATATTCGTCGGGTTTGAGCGATTGCGTCTCTTCGCGCGTTAGATCCCAGGGCGGATGAGAGCCGCGCGCATGAACGACCAACAAGCGCGGGCCGGGGTGGCCGTCGTCGAGCTCGGTCTCGAGCCATTTGAGCGCGTGTGACAAGGGCTCGGTCGCGGGCACGTCGAGCACCGGCGACAGCGTGTCGAAGGTGTCCCAGCCAGAACCGAAGCCGAAGGGCGCGAAGGTGGTCGGCACACCGCTGAAAAACGCCGTACGTCCGCTGGCCTCTTTGACCATTTCACTCAGCAAGCGCACCGAGCCCGCGACGCGCGAGCTGCCGTCTTCGACGCGATGCGTGCGCGGTGAAAGCCCGGTGAGCAGCGACGCGGCGACTGATTGCACGACCACGCTCGGAGCGCGATAGCCGCTGAAGGCCGTCGCCGCGCGCCCGAGCTCACCCAACGAAGGCAGCTTGCCGGTCGGGCCAAAGGGCGGGACACGCCGCCGATCGATGCCCGCTTGGAGCAATAAAATTGCGAATTTTGCCTTCGGAATCGCGAGTGGCGGCGCGGGGCGGCGCGCGATGCTGGGATCGCCGAAGGCCACGCGCCCGCCGCGCGAACCGTCGAGGGCGCGAAATTCGACGCCGATCACCTTGCCCGCGAACGGCGCAAGGTCCACGGCCAACGGCGTCCACGACGCGCTGTCACCGCCGGCCACGCGCCGCGTTTGCAGAACCACGGGCTCCTCGCCGTCCGCAACGACCCGCACCTCAGCCGTGCCTTTGCCCGCGCCCCAGAAGCCGAGCGCCACCTTCAAGCGCGCGTCGGCCGCCGGTCGCAACCAACAGCGCAGCGTGCTCGGAGGGTTCAGCACCAAAGCGCGTTTGGGCGCGCCGTTGAGCACCACGTCGCCGACGACGTTGCTCAGGGTCGGCGCGGCGTAGCCCGTCGTGTCGTCACCGCGCTCGCCGATGCGCACCCAATCGATCTCGCCCTGCATCGCCTTGCTGCCGCGCGGAGCGCCAGAAAAAGCCATTTTTAGCTGGTGGTGCCCGCGACCGAGCTCGGCCGCCAACACCGGCAACGAGTAGACTTTGGTCTCGCCGGCGCTCGGCCGAATCGAACCAACTCGCTTGTCGTCGATCGTCAGGGCCAGCCACTTGGCCTCGCCGCCGCGCACGCGCAGGCTGACGCTGGTGCCTGCGCGCGGCTCGTCGAGCCAAAAGTCATATTTCAAACGTCGGCCAAACGCGCGCACGAATGACTGACCGTCGCGCTCGATGTCCTGGTACTCCTCCGAGCGCTCGGCGCCGAAGCCGCTGTAGGCCGCGGCGGCAGGGCTGCCGAGATCGATCAGTAGCCCCAGATGATCGACCTCGCACCAGGACAAATTCGGGATGATCTCGAAGCGATCGCGGCCGTCGACCGGCGTCGCATCAGCGGGCGCTGCCGGCGCTGCCGGCGCTACCTGCGCGCTCGTCGCCGCTGAGGGCGCGGGCTTGGCGTTCGATCGCTGGTTCGAACAGGCGAGCAGCGGTAGCCCCAAAACGGCCAAAAAAGTCCGCGCAAGGCGGCGCTTGCGTCGGCCCTGCGCCACGCGTGCTCGATTCATCACGATGTCGCGGGTAGCGGCGCGGGAACGCTCGGCTGCACGCCGCCGTCCGCTGCGCTCTGCATGCGGTAGTAGCTCACCGCAAAGTAGGCGACGGCAAAGGCGGCAGCCGCGACGAACACGAATCGAATCAGCCAGCCGGCGTTGGCGTTCGGCGTCGCGCTGACAACGCGCGCCGCTGGGGTTGGCGTCCGTAGCGGGCTGATGCGCGGCGAAGCCGAGCTCGGCGCTTGAGACTCCGTGCGGGAGACGAGCGTGACGTGCAGCTCGGCCGGGGCCTGCGCGGAAGAGGGCAGGGCGGGCGGGTCGTCGTCGGGCGTACTCGGCGCGCTTGCGGGGGCCGGAGCGGCCTCCAGGGCCTCTGAAGGCGCGCGGGCGGCCACGGTGGGCACTGCCACGGCGGGGGCAACCGCTGCAGGCTCGGCTCCGGGTGGGCTCGGTGAGGGTTCGGTCAACGCGGTGGCGAGCGCGTCCAACTCCTCGGCTCGCGCGGGTTCCAACGCGGGCGCCACCACGGCGACGATTGGCGCGGGCACTACCGATGGGAAGCGCGCCACTGCGGGCACGCCGACGCCCTCCAAGGTTCCCGGATCGCTGAAGACGCCTTCGGTGATTTTCTCCCAGCGTCGCGCGACGGGGGGGGTGACCTCGTTGCTGAAGGGGAGGGTTTTGGGCTTTTGCGAAACAGGAGGGACGGACGCGGGGACGGGATCGAGAGCGGGCGGCGGCACGCTTGCGGCAGGCAGGGCGGGCGGGGGGTGGGATGAATCGAGTTGGAGGGAGAACCAGCCGGCGTCTTCGGCGTTGACGTCGTCGGCTTTGGGGGCCAGAGAGGGGGTGGCCGCGAACTTGGGCGCGAGTGAAGGCGACAGCGACGGCGGCGCGGGCAGCGACGGCGGCGCGGGCAGCGACGGTAGCTCGGGCAGCAGCGGCTGCGCGGCCAGCGAGGTCAGGGAGGGTGACGCCGCGGGCAAGGGCGGCGTGGCCCCGCGCAGCGGCGTCGGTTCGTCGCCGACGCGCTCGATGCTGCTGATCGCGCCGCGGCGCGCCACGTCCGACAGCACCGCTTCGAGCAAGCGCGGCGCGACCGAACCGCTGGTGATGAGCTCACGCGGCGAAGCCCCAGCGATGATCTTGTCCAGCAAGCTGCGCGCCGGCTCGGGCGTGCAAGCCAGGTAGCCTTCCATGGTGTTGGCCGCGATTTGCACGCGCGTCACGCCCACCAATGCGCCAGCGGAAATCGAGCTCAATGCCGAGCGCGCGCGCTCGATGGGAGCTTTCAAAATTTGCGCCGCGGTGCCGTCGAAATCCACACGGCAGGGCGTGGCGTCGGGCACGACCATGAAGCGCCCTGCGCTCACCCCGAGCAGCGCGGCCAGCACGAACTCACCACGCTCGAAGCTGCCATCGGAGGAACTTCGCGTAGCCGAGCAAAGCCGACCGCGGCGCACCTGCACCTCGTACAAGTAGACGGCATCGCGAATCCCAACCCGAACATCGCGCTCACCGTCGCTTGCCAACTCCAGAATCAGCCTCGGCGTGAGCCCATCCAGGCGCCCGCGCACCTCTCCGCCCGCAAAAATCCGCTGCTCGACCCGCGCGCGTGGCCGCAGCACTTCGCGCAGCCGCTCGGCGACCGTGGCCGCCGCCGCTTCCTTGCGCAAATAACCGTCCGCGCTGGCGCCGAGCTCACGCACGCGCTGCAGCAAATCTTCCTTCCAGGACAGCAAGATCACCGGCACATCGCGCACCGCGACGTCGCGCTTGATCTCGTGACACAGCGAAAACCCGTCTAGTTTGGGCATGAGCACGTCGCTCACCACCAGATCTGGCCAAGAGTCGTAGGTGAGCGCTAGCGCGCGCTCGCCGTCGTGTGCTTCCAGCACCTCGACGCCGAGCGCCTTGAGCAGGCCGCTCATGAACCAAACCACCGCGGGGTCGTCGTCCGCGATCACGATTCGACGGCCTTGCAGCGACACCTGATCGCCTGAACGCGCCTCGTTGTCGCCCGCGCTTCGCTCGCCCGCGCGACGTTCTTCGGGGCTCCAGGCGGCCATCGGGACCGCGCCCTCGGGGCCACTGGCGTCGAAGCGCACTGCGCCGCTCGAGTGGAGCGTGACCAGCTCCCGGACGCGCGCGACCGCGCCCCAGACCGCGGCCATCACGTCCGTGCCCTCGCCAAAGGCGACGCTCGTACCGCGCGCGCTGGGCTCCACCGCTTCCAGCAAACCACGGCGCACTTCGAGCGCGATGCGGTCGGCCAAGGCTCCCACCGAAAGCTCGCCGAGCGGATCGCGAGCGGCGCGCGGTTCGGCAGCCAGCGCCCGTAGCTCGACCACCGTGCGCTGCAGAGTCTCGGCGCTGACCGGCTTGGCCAGCACCCGCGCAGCGCCCAAGGCGATGTACGCGGCGGCGGCCTCGGCGCTGCTAAAGTCGCCGATCACGACCAGCGGCACGGGCTCGACTTGCAAGTCTTTGACGAGCGCCTCGACCAGCTCGCGCGCACCGCTGCGGTCCGCGTCGATGATCGCCAAATCAGGCCCAAAAATCCGGGCTTGCTCGCGCGCATGCGCCAAATCTTCGGTGCGTTCGCACTCCACGTGCGTGCCCGGAATGGCCTCAATTGCCTCCGCCAAGCCCTGCGCACCAAAGATCAAGACGCTGAGCGGCCAGGTCGTGGGCACCCGGTCTGCGCTCGCGCTCCGCGCGGGCCGCAGTGACACCGGCATGCCCAGCAGCAGCGAGGGCAACAGGTCGAGCGCCCGAGCCACCTCACCGAACTCACTCTTGCGCAGCCGCTTCTCGGCCTCCGTCAGCGCCTCGGCCACGCTGGCAAAACCCAGCACGCGCGCGGCCGAGCTGAGCGCGTGGATGCGCCGGAGCACGCCGTTACGCAATGCGCCATCAGACGGGTTTTGCTCGACTGCACGCAGCGAGACCCGCAACGCCTCGAGGCGCCGACCCAAGTTGGCTGCGAAATCGCCGCGCGCGCCCGTAAGACGAGCGGCCTCGTCCTCGCGGGCAGGAACTGGCCCGACCATCCCTCGGCCGTACCACACTCGCCAGCCAGAGCCGAGTTTTTGCGGGTCCTTGGCCCCTAGGCCGGGCTTCGCTCGCTGAGCCGGCTGAGCACCGCGTCGGTGACCGCGCTGGTGCTCAGTGAGCCGCCCAAATCAGGAGTGGTTTCCCGGTCTTCGAGCGTGGCTTGGATGGCCGCCTCGAGCTCCCGCGCGGCGGCCGTAAAGCCGAACTCTTCGAACATGAGACTGATGCACAAGAGCGTGGCCACGGGGTTGGCTTTGCCCAGTCCGACCAACTTGGGCGCAGAGCCGTGCACGGGCTCGAACAGCTTCACGCGCTCCGGGTGTTCGGGGTTCGAGCTGACACTGGCGGCGACGCCCATGCCGCCCTGCAAAGCCGCACCCAGATCGGTCACGATGTCACCGAACAAATTGTTGGTCACGATCACCTGAAACTGGCTCGGATCGCGCACCAGCTCCAAGCACAAGGCATCGATGTACAGGTGACTGGCGTCGAGCTCCGGGTAGTCCCCGCGCACCTCTTGAAATACGCGCTGCCAGAGCTCGTGCGCGTGGCGCATCGCGTTCGATTTGTCCGACATCAGCACGCGCGTCCGTCCGCTGCGGCGCGCATACGCGAACGCGGCGCGAATGATGCGCTCGACGCCTTTACGCGTGTTGATATCCTCGTTGATCGCGATCTCGTCGCCGCTGCCGCGCCGCAATTGTCCGCCGATGCCGGCGTAAATGCCCTCGGTATTCTCGCGAAAGACGACGAAGTCGACGTCTCGCGCGCTGCGCCCGCGGAGCGGCACCAGGCCATCGGAGAGCGCGCGCACCGGCCGCACGTTGGCGTACAAATCAAAGCCCATGCGCATCCCGAACAGGATGTCGCGCGCGTGCTCGAAGCCTGGCACGCGCGCGTCGCCCAGCGCGCCGAGCAGCACCGCAGCGCAGCTGCTCGAGATCTCGTCGCGCACGTCCGCGGGAAAGGTCGTGCCGTCACGCAAATAGCGTTCGGCGCCTAGGTCGAGCTGCCAAAGTTCGAACTCGATGCCGCGCCGCTTGCGGAACCAAGCAAGCACGCGCAGGCCCTCCGCGATCACTTCGGGACCAATGCCATCACCCGGGATGATCGCCAATTTCTTCATTGAATTCAGCTATCTGCAGCGCGTTCCAAGAGCGTTCTCAAGAGCGACGCGACCTGTTCTGGATCGCCCTCGAGCCCGTCCGGCAAGAGCTGCGAGGCGTCCACCACCACCACACCCGCGTTGCTGCAGGCTGACTCGAGCACGTCTGGGACGTCCGGATCCAAGCGCGCAACGGCGGCGCAGCTCGGCAGCACCAACGCCCACAGCGGCGCGTACGCCTCCACCAGGGGCAAGCCAATCACGCCCAGCTCTCCGCCCTCGGCCAAGCGCAGCGTCGCGAGCGCGTGCGGGATGGGCGCGCTCGGCACCATCTCGGTTGGCGCGACGGCATCGGCAATTCGACTCACCGCGTGGGTGAGCGTCGCGAGTCGCTGTTGGGAGGCCGCGATCGCGACGCGCACCGGCGCACGAAAGCCCGCGCGAGCGGCGCGTTTGGCCAGCGCCGCGAGCACGGTCAGGCGCTCGGCATCGGCCAACTCCACGCGCGCTGCCCCCGCCGGAATGCGGCGGATTTGGCCCAAATCCAACAATTCGGACAAGGACTCGAGCACGTCCAAATCGGCGATCGGAACCTCGTCCAAGAGCTCCGACAGCGTGCGCGGCGCGAGCAGCACCTCGAGCACACGCTGACCCGCCTCGCGCGGGCTGGTCTCGGGCGGCACGATGGCCAGGAACGCGTCCGACTCCGAGTCCAGCTGCTCACGACGGCGACGGGTCTCGTCGATGTGACGCATGCCCTCGAGCAAGAGCAAGCGCGTGGGCAGCACGATGCGACGCAGTGAGTGACCGGCGCCGCTGGCGAACGAGAACACGCCTTCGGACTCGCCCAGCAAGCGGTAGAGGGCTTTTTCCCCCTCCAAACGGCGATACACGGCGTCCACGATCTCGCCGTCTGCCAGCCGCACTTCGCCTGCGCCGGCCTGTGTCGTGATCGACAACGAGCCGCTGCGTCGATTCATGCTGAGCAGCTGCAGCAAATCCAGAATGCCGATCTGCTGCAGGTTGCCGCGCACGTCCCCGCTCTCGGCCACGGCCGTGCTCGCGCGCAGCGGCAGCGCGTGCATGCGCCGCACGATGTCCTCGACCTCACTCGCGTCGAGCTCGTCCGCGTGCAGCTCTCGCTCGGGCAGCGCGCTGTACAAGGTGAAGATCATCACCCGGGAAAGCGCGGGATCTGCGGCGAATTTTGCCTTGAAACCGCCACCCGACAAGATCTCGGCGGCCACGATCACGGCTTCGGGCGGCGCGGCGCGGGCGCGCTCCACGGCGCTCGCTACGCTGTCGGCGATCGCGACCTCGAGGCCGCGCGCGCGCAGCTTGGAGGCCAGCGCGCCCAGCGCGTCGAAATCCGACTCCACGACCATGATCGAGCGCGCCATCAGTCAGCCAATCTCAGATCGGTCGCCTCGGACAGCTTGCGCAGGATCAGATCGACCAAGAGCGGGTCGGCGGCGTGCACCGCACGCACCAGCGCGCCCTCGGTCCGGCCGAGCAACACGTACGCCGAGTGCTCGGCGACCACGCACAAAATATCGAGATTCGCGCAGCCAGGGACGCCCGACACGTCCACCGCGTCGAAGCGCAAGCCATCGCCGTCCCGGCCGTGCTCAGCGCGCACCGCGCCGCCGACGCTGATCCCGGCGTGCACCGAGGCCACGATGCGCGCTTGCCCCGCACGCCAAGCCTCGGACACGGTGCTGAGCGCCAAGCCGACCAAATCCATCGCCGGCAGCTCGATGTAGTGCGGAGTCTCGAGGCCACGAGCATGCGGCAGCAGCGGCGTAGCGGGTTGCGCCAGCAATGCGTCCGCCATCTCCGGCAAGGAGTGCTCGCGCAGATTGAGCCGATGCACGACGCTGTTCTGCGAAGCTTCGGCGCGCTGCTTGGCTACGCGCAGAAGCCGCGACAGATCACCGCCATCGTGCGGGAAGGTGGCGACGCCCACGGTCACCCCCAAGCCGCCCAGCGACCAGCTGGGCTCGCGTGCGGCCAGCTCCGTCAGGACTCGACCGCGACAAGCGTGCGCCCCGAGCCCGCCCGTCTCCGGCAATAGTAGGTAAAACTCGTTCGCGTCCACCCTCGCCAGCACGTCCGTGTCGCGCACGGCCGAAAGCACGTGCTCGGCGACCAACACCGTGGGCTCGCCCTCGCCCTGACTCGGGCGGTCGAATTGCACGCCGATCGTGGCCAGCGCGAAGCGTCGACTATGGCGGCGCGCCATGTCGATCTCGCGGCCCGCGACGTCCACGAAGTACGCGAACGTGTACGCGCTCGAGCTCGGATCCTTCATCGCCCCGCGGTGCGACTGCTCGCGCGCGCCGATCAAGGCCAGCGCGGTGGTGGCTTGGGCACCGAGCAGCGGCAGCAGCGGGAACACGAGGCTCGCACTTCGGCCCTCCGCCGTCTTACCCAACAAGACCATGCCGCTCTGTTCGCGGCGCAGCGCCAAGCGCAGCGTGTCCAGCTGGTGTTCGCGCGCGTGGTTCAAGAGCTCCATTTCGTCGCAGAAACTAGGGGCATCTCCCAGTCGACCGCGCCCGGCGACGCGCATCAACTGGCGCGAACCCTCCGCTGCGGGCACGTACACCGCTGCCAGCACCAGGCCCACGCCGTTGACCAAGAGCTCACTCAGCCGCTCGGCAGCGTCGCGGCGTGTGGGCGCTTCGGCCAGCTCCGCCACCTGCTCCACGAGCGCGATGTGACGGCTCGAGGCGGCGGCAGCGCGCTCCAAGCGCAAGCGCTCCTCGCGTTCGGCCAGGCGCGTGCGCACGTCCGCCAGCGCGTTCATCAGCTCATCGCCAGATAGCGGCAGCACGAGCGTGCCCGCGCTGCCGAGCGCGGTGGCTTGCACGCCCAGCGCCAAACTCTCGCTAGAAGTCAGTGCGAACACGGTCACGTGCGGCGCGAGCGCGCGAACGTGATGCAAAACGGCCAGACCTGCGCCGTCGCCCATGGTCACGTCCACGAACGCAACATCTGGAACTTGCGAAGAAATTCGCACCAGCCCCTCGGCCAAATCGGTAGCCACGCTGAGCCGGTCCCCGGATTGGCCCAGGGTTCGACTCATGACCTCGATCGCGTCTGGGCTGGACACGATCGCCACCACGTTCAAGTCGTGGCGTGGCCCGTCGAGCGAGACATTCAAGTGAGCGAAACCTCGCCCGAGAAGACGCGCCGAGCCGGACCACGCATGGTCACGTCCAGAGTTTCTCGAGTGACGGTGATGTGGAGCGGGCCACCCGGCAAGCGCACCTCAATCTCGGTGTCGAACGGCACGCGCCCTTGGCGCGCCGCTGCCACCACCACCGCGCACGCGCCCGTGCCGCAGGCCAAGGTTCGACCCACGCCGCGCTCCCACACCAATAAATCCAGCACGCGATCGCTGCGTGTAGTCACGAGCTCGACGTTGCTGCCCGCGGGAAACTGCGCCGAGAGCGCGGGTCCGAGCTCGTCCAGCGCGCGCGCGTCGAGGCCCGAATCGAAATTGACGGCGTGCGGATTACCCATGGAAACCCGCGAAAAAGCCAAGGTCGCCGCGCCGAACACCTGCGAGAGCTCACCCTCCGGCAGCGCGCGACCCATACCCACCGAGACCGAGCCATTTTCCGCGCCGCGCTCCACGGCGACCAAGCGCGGCCCCGCGTCCGTATCGACGATGAAGCTGACCGCTTGTGCGCGATCTTGCAGGGCCAGGTGCAAGGCCACGCAGCGCAGCCCGTTGCCGCACATCTCCGGTCGGCTCCCGTCGGCGTTCAGCACCACCATCGTGGCGCGCGCCCCGAGCGACGTGGGCGGCAGCACCAGCAGCACGCCGTCGCCACCGACGCCGAAATGACGATCGCAGACCCGCGCCACCTGCGCGGCATCGAGCAGCGCTTCATGCGTGGTGTCGACGATCAAAAAATCGTTGCCCAGGCCCTCGTACTTGGCGAAGCGGAGATTCGTGGGTTCAGTCATCGTGGCGGTTCCGGTGGCTTCTGAATCTGAGTCCTACTGACCGTTCTCGCCAGCCCGCCCCTGCTTCGTTCGAGCTACGGCCCCTGTCTGGCCCAATTTGGCGGACAGCTCCGCCAGCGTGAGTCCGACAACTAGTACCAGCTTACTGCGAGACCCGGCGCCTGTTACAATTTCGAGCGCGCTTTTTCCGCAGTCGAGCGCGAGCGCCAGGGTCCGGATCAGCTCGGCGTTGGCCTCTCCGTCAACGGGCGGAGCGGCCACCGCGACCTCCAAAATCCCATCTCGGACGCCCAGAATTCGGCTCTTGGATGCCCTCGGCTTCACTCGTACGCGAATTCGGAGCGAGTCCCCGCGCTGTTCGACCACTAGATCCGACATTCGGCCAGCAGTTTAGCCTGGTTCGGCGCGGCTAGCGCGGGCGGCTCGGCTCCGGCAAGCTCTGCCCGCTCTGTCCGGAGACTTCGCTCCGCCCCCCTCGGGCCGAGCCCCGATAAAAAATGCGACGCCCACTCATTCTCAACGGTTTCATGGCCACCGGAAAGTCGACCGTGGGGGCGCTCGTCGCCCAGACCACCGGAAGACCCTTCATCGATCTGGATCGCGCGATCGAAAGCGAAGCCGGCGCCAGCATCGAGAACCTATTCGCGACTCGCGGCGAAGCCGCGTTCCGTGCGCTCGAGCGCGCGTGCCTCGAGCGAGTGCTGAGCGAAGCCGTGCGCGCGGCCCAGCCGCCAGTGATCGCGGTCGGCGGCGGCGCGTTGATTTCGCGCGACGTGCGGCTGCGAGCGCTCGACGAATGCGTGGTCGTTTCACTCGAGGGAACGCCCGCCGAGCTGACTCGCCGCGCGCTCCAGCAAGGCCCGCGGCCCCTGCTTTCTGGCCCCAATCCCGAGCAAAGAGTGAGCGAACTGCTCCGGCTGCGTGCGCCGAGCTACGCCGAGGCCCACGCCCGTATTTCCAGCGAAGCGCCGCTCGAAACCGTGGCCGCCGAGGTACGAGCGGCCTGGTCGCGCGATGAGCTGGCCGTAGCCGCAGCGGAGGCATCGTATGGCGTGCAGATCGGTTTGGGGTTTGCCAGCGGGCGCGTTGGCGCGCTGATCGCCGAAAGCCCAGTGTGCGTCCTCGTCTCGGACGAGACCGTGTCCGCGCTGCACGGAGCCCCGATCGAGGCTGCGCTGCGGGCAGCCGGTGCGCGCGTGATCCGGGTCGATCTCGCCCCGGGCGAAGCGCACAAAAACATCGCTTCTGTGGAGGGTATTTGGCATGCCGCGCTGGAAGGCGGGGCCGATCGCAAAGCCACCTTCGTCGCCCTGGGCGGCGGCGTAGTCAGCGACATGGCCGGCTTTGCCGCGTCGACCTGGATGCGCGGCGTGCGCTGGATCGGCATCCCCACCACGCTCTTGGCCATGGTCGACGCCTCGGTGGGAGGCAAAACCGGCGTCGATCTGGCAGCCGCCAAGAATGCCGTAGGCGCATTTTGGCAGCCGAGCAGCGTGCTGTGCGACGTGCACCACCTCAGCACCGAGCCCGCGCGCGGCTTCATCAGCGGGCTGGCCGAGGTCGTCAAAACCGCGCTGATCGGCGATCCGGGGCTATTTTCGCTGCTGGAAGACCACGCCGAGCGCGTCGCCGCGCGCGATGGCGACCTGACGGCAGAGCTCGTGCGTCGCTCGGTGCGAGTCAAAGCCCGCATCGTCAGCTTCGACCAGCGCGAGAGCGGGCTGCGCGCCGTGCTCAACCTCGGTCACACCGTGGGCCACGCGCTGGAAGCGCAGGCGGGCTACAGCGCGCTCAGCCACGGTGAAGCCGTGAGCCTCGGCCTGGTCGCGGCGCTACGGCTCGGAGAAACGCTCGGACTCACCCCGCGTGAGCTGAGCGAACGCACGCTCTCGCTCTTGCGACGCTTGGGCCTGCCCGCAACGCTCGCCGGGCAGCCGCTGGCCGAGGCCGTCGCTCTGCTCGGTCACGACAAGAAGCGCGCGGGCTCGGCCGTAAAGTTCGTTTTTGCTCGCGCGTTGGGCCAGGTCGAGACCCAATCCCTGCCCTTGACCGAATTGCGCACACGCGTCCTCGCGCTCGCAGAATGAGCGAAATCCCCGCTGGATCTCGCACTTCATTAAGAGATGTTGTGCACAATCTTGGCGTCTGCAGAGCGCGCTCGGTACACTTCGTCTAGGTGCGCGCTCGATGCGCCTCCGCCATTCGAGGTCCCCATGCGCCGCTCGCCGACCAAGTCCCTGCTTCCCGCTTTCCTGCTCATGCTGGGCTCGCTGCCGCTGATCCCGAGCTGCGCCGACAACAACAGCTCGTTGTTCGTGGTCGGGGTCATTGCGCTCGATCCCGCCACCTGCGTGGCCAAGCCAGACAACACCGCAGTGATGCTGGCCGGCGGCGTCATGGACGTGGTCTTCACCCAGAGCTACACCGCGTTCCTGCTAGTCGGCAATCAGCTCACCCAGCGCGGCTCGCGCGAACAGCTGCGCACCGAGACCTCGCGGATCGCGCTGCGCGGCGCCGAAGTCACGCTCACCACGCTGGACGGCAAGACGCTCGGCAACTACTCGACCGTCGGCACCGGGTTCGTGAACGCTGCCTCGGGCGACGTCGCCTCGTACGCCGCGATGTCCGTGAACATCATCCCGTCCGCGCTCGGCACCAGCGACGCCGTGCTCAGCGCTGGCACCGTTTTGGCAAAAATTCGCGTCTTCGGTGACACCCTCGGCAACGCCGCGGTGACCTCCAGCGAGCTGGATTTCCCGATCCGAGTGTGCGCCGGCTGCTTGGTCACCTACCCGTCCAGCGCCGCCGATCCGTCGGTGCCCGCAGGCGGCGCCTACAAGTGCACGACTGCCGCGAGCACCACCCAAACCTCGACCACCGCGGGCCCGTGCGTCGCGGGCCAGGACCAAAACTTCCCCTGCACGGCCTGCTCGGCCGCGCTCGAGCTGTGCCGCGATCCCTCGCAAAATCCCTCGTATGGGCCCACGCCCTGAGTTCGCTGTTCGGCGACGCACTCGATCTCGCTGAACCTCGAGGGAGCCATGCGCCGCGCCCCACTCGTCGCCACCTTGTTGGCTGCGCTCAGCGGCGCAGCGCCGGCGCACGCCGAACCAGAATGGAACGTGGCCGCACAGACCAATTTGTGCGGCTTGGGCATCGATGGCGTCTGGCAAAAGACCGGCTTTTGCGGCGCCGTGCGCGGAGATTTACTGTTCGGTCGCGAACGAAACGCAGATTTTGCCCTGGGCCCATACGCGACCTTCGGCACCGCGACCTTCTCGGACGTGCGCTTCGGCGGCGGCCTGAGCTTGCTTCTTCCAACCCTGAAGGGTGATTTGCCCATCGTACTCTCGGCGGGCGCGCTCAGCCGCAACGGCAGTGACGTACGCGTGGCCGCCGAGGCCTTCTTCGGCCTACGCAGCCACAATTTTCACGGCAACTACGTGATGGCCAGCGGCATCGTGCTCGGCGGCGATTCGGTCGTCTCCGACGGCCACGGCAACACGCTCTACGTCGGCTTGCAGATCGACGGCCTGTGGCTCGCTCTACCCTTCATCCTGGGTTACGAGTGGCTACATCCAGCCCCAGATCCCGGCGACTAAGGCCCCGTGCCCTGCGCTTTGCCTGCGCGCCGGGCCGTACCCGCATCGACTCGTGCCCCGTCTCTTTTCTTGCCTAAGGCCCCTGGCAAGGGCTCGAAGCGACCGGCAATGAGTGCACTGCCCGTCTCTCTTTCTCTCCTGAAGGCCCGCGTGAAGGCCCGCGGCAAGGGGCTCGAAACGCGCTCGGCAATGAGTGCACTGCCCGTCTTTCTTTTTCTCCTGAAGGCCCGTGGCAAGGGGCTCGAAGCGACGTGCCCGTCTCTTTCTCTTTTGAAGAGAGGGGGGCGATCGCGCCCCAGCATCGCAGCTCACAGGGCGTCTGGGTCCCCGCCGCGTTCGAGGCTCGCGAAGGGCGTCGCACTCCGACGCCGAAGGCTGAGACGGCTGGGACGGGACTCGTGACCATCAAAAAAATTCTCGGTCCAGCTCTCGGATCTCGAGGCGCGTGGGCGCGGGCGCGGCAAAAAAATCTACAGCAGCGAACTGCCCGTTGGCGCGCGTTTAGGGCGCGTTTACGGATCGAGGCCGGGGCCGAAGTCGAATTCGACCTCGGGTTCGTCGGCGTTTGCTTCGCTGGGGGGTGGAGCGGCGGCAAGTTCCGCGGAATCGGCTTCGAGCGCGGCGTCGATTCGGGAGACCAGGCTGCTCAACATTTCACGCGCGCGCTGCTCCGAGCGCAGCCGCCGATTCCGTTCGTCCTCCAGATCGTGCGCCAGTGACAGGGCCGCGAGCAGCAAAGATTGCGGCGACACCTGGCGACCCGGCGCGGTGAGCTGGCGCAAACGCGCATCGACCACATCGGCCAAACGATGCAGATCGGCTTCATCCGCTGTCGCGACGACGCGGTAGGTCTGCCCGCCAACACGGAGCTCGACCGGACCTTTGGGCATGCGCGAGCGAAGCTAGCACCCTGCGGACGCGATGGAAATGCCACTTCTGTGTTTTTGGCCGCACCTGCAGCGGTCGATTCACCGCCAATATGCGTCAAATACCCAGGTTTTCCACAGGCTGTGGCTAAGAATGGGCCTCGAGCGCGGTTCGGATGCCTGCCCGAAACAAGAACGTCTCGCTCTTGGACCATTTGGCCCGTACGTGTTCCCAGCGCGCCGCTCAACGCAGCACGCGCAGCGACCACTCAGTGAGCGCGCGCTGCAGTTCTTCGCTACTCATCGCGCGCACGTTGAGGTGCGCGCGGCTCACTGCATCGAACAGCGCCGCAACGACCGCGACGCGCAGCGGCTCAGCCAGCCCAGGCAGCGCGCTCCGCGCCTCGAGCTGTGCGCTCAACACCTGCGAAAGATATTGGCCCAACACCGACAGCTGCGTCGGCTCGCTCAGCTCCGCTTGCGCCCGCAGCGCGAGCTTCACTTGCGCCGGATTTTCGAGCAAATTCTCCGCCCAAACGCGGGCCAGCGCGCGAATGCGCTCGAGCGGCGTGCGCGCCCCGTCCAGCGCCGCGTCGACGCGCGCCGCGACATCACGCAGCGCGCGTCCTTTGATCGCAACCAGCGCGTGCTCCAGATCATCGAAGTATTCGTAGAACGTATTGCGCCCAATACCCGCCAGCTCGACCACGTTGGCCACGCTGAGCTCACGATCGCTCGCACTGATCGCGCCAATCGCCGCAATCACCCGCTCCCGCTGCGCCGCCTGACGCTCCCGCCGACTCAAAGCCCGATCGTACCGCCCCCGCTTCGGAGCGGGCACGACCTCGACGTCAGGCGCTTTCATTGAGAGCAATATATCTCAATGCTCACTGACTCCGGCGCCACTTTTGCCGTTTTGGCGAGCTGAACTCGTTAGCAATAAGAATCGAAGGTATGTTCACTGAAACTCCGCATTGTGGATTCGAAGCTAAATATTTGTAATTAATCAGTATTATAATAGAGATACGCAGTATTTATCAGTTTCACGTGAAACGCATGCCTCGGGGTTCTCGCTCGCTCTGCCGCTCGCCAGTCTATGTTTCAGATCGGCGCGAAGTCGGTGCATGAAACGCACTGAGGCAACGGCAAGATACGCGTTCACTGGCGCGCGTTGGGATGGGTGGACGTGTTCGCTCAGAGTCTTGTTCAGCTCGGACATTTGGAGCGATTTGGAGCGGACAAGTCATCTACGTAGCGAGGGCCCGAGGGACGAGGGCACCGAAGGACGAGGGCGCCGAGGACGACGGTGCGAAGACGAGGGCGCCGAACGACGAAGGTGCCGAACGACGAAGGTGCCGAACGACGAAGGTGCCGAACGACGAAGGTGCCGAACGACGAA
>Ga0247760_1000733_pt1 | contig 34427 bp, 27 predicted proteins | sample UWRJL171409R4_FD_179936 | JGI IMG/M metagenome (GOLD analysis project Ga0247760, IMG submission 179936) | Plant litter microbial communities from Arlington Agricultural Research Station in Wisconsin, United States - UWRJ-L171-409R-4 | ecosystem: Environmental > Terrestrial > Plant litter >... | reverse complement strand
CGTGTAAAAATATCTCGAGACCACCGAGGCCATAACGCCCCTGTTTGGGATTCTGGGATCGTTGCCCTGGTTGGTCTATGTGATGCATGCTTGGCCGTTTAATAAGGCGATGCCGGGAGAGGGGGACAAGGTCGGCTTTGGTCGGTTGATGAAGTGTGCCCCCCCCTATCGTCTCAAAGACTTGACCGGATGGTTAACATGCAGGAAACCAGATTGGCCAGCGAAGAAGTAAAGATACGAGCCCAAGACAGTCCGCGCTCCGACACCAAACAAAGACCGAGCCTCGCCGATATGGACTCGGAACATGATCTTATCCGAGCATATCTGCGAAACGGCGTCGAGCCTGAGGATGCGATTCAAGAGTGTATTACTTTGATGTGAGCGTCCCCTTGGCAATCTTTTTTTTTCTTTCTTTTTGTTGCGAGAGATATCGACACAGAAACACTATCCCCCTGCAGTGTAATGCTGACACGAAAAGCGTCGCCGGAACCGAAACCACATCCATCACTCTCCGCATGGCCATGCTCTGCCTCCTAACGACGCCCTCTGCGTACCGAAAAGTCCAAGCCGAAATCGACGCCTATTACGCTACTTGCCAACAGGGATCAAAAAACATCATCAGCTTCACCGACGCCAAACAGCACCTTCCCTACCTCCAAGCCGTAATCCGCGAAGCCTTCCGCCTTTGGCCCCCTTCCGCAGGGTTATTTAGCAAACAAGTCCCCGAAGGCGGCGACACTATTCACGGATACTATCTACCCACGGGAACCGAGGTCGGCCAAAGCATGGCGGGGGTAGGCCGCTACCCTGGCATTTTTGGTAGTGTAGATGCCCATATTTTTCGCCCAGAAAGGTGGTTGGAAGCTACCCCCGAAGCGTTTGAAGAAATGCAAGCGGCGGTGGATCTGGTTTTTAGCGCAGGGAAATATGTTTGTTTGGGAAAGCAGATTGCCTGGATGGAGTTGCTCAAGTTTTTTGTTGAGGTGTGTACCGTCTACTTATACTTCGTACAACGTCTTCTTTGGTTTTTTTTTTCCTTTTTTCTCTCAGGTCTCCCTCCCCGCGGCGGCCCTGTCCGTTTATTGTGCTCAGCTGATATGACATTAGGTATTGAAACGGTACGACATTGCCGTGGTCAACAATGCTCGGCCACTGAAGCTGAGAGATCCGGTAACTTTTTTGACGACCGAGTTTTGGATCCACTTCACCAAGAGGGAGGTTTGACTTATCACAGTTGCGACGAGTTAGTGATTCCCTTTATATTTCCACGATACATGTACAGTCAGATTGCAGGAACTGTAAACATGTATTCGGTTTCTTTGTTTGCATGTGCTTCGTCATGGCTCCCGGGCTCTGTGGCATGCGACAGATTGATCAGTGATCAAGTTGCTTGGGTGGGTACCTTTCGGATTATCCGTGCCATAGTTCAGATTTCCGACTCTGAGAACCAAGGTAACAAGTTCTGACTTGGTTATTTTTCCGCGAACTAGCCATCAGTGATCTTGATAACAATCCGAGATTTCAGATTGGGATATCTCCGTGTCTCCAGATTGGGATGGGATCCCTCAGCTCAGCCGTGGTCTAGACTCTCGGGGCGGCAAGTGGCGTTCTGTCCAGCCAATCGAGCTTTTTTCTGTCATTTATCCTCCAATCAAGCCTTCCCCATTGTGCCACCTCTGAATTTGCAATGAAAACTTTCAGCTGTGGGCTCCACCTCAGCTCGCTTCGACCATCGTGGCTTAGGGGATTCTTGGCGAGGATATCTGCGGGGTTTGACAACACACACACGTTCATTTCCCCATTTTTTGTCGCGTCGCATCGCATTTGATCACATCGCAGCATCGCATCGCAGCGTCGATCGTGATCCCTGAACTATCGCGCCGCCGCACCCTTCTTAATACAGAATTCACCATGGCCAATTTCGATTCCGCCTTTTTCTTCCTTCTCTTCGCCGTCCTCGCGACCGTGGTCGTGCATGGCCAAGGCACAGCAAACCTCAACACGCTCACCTGCGGTCGCAACGTGTACTCGCGCAAGCAGGTTGACGAGGCCACGGCCGAAGGATGTCGTCTGTACCAAGCCCGTCAGACTCTGGGTAACAACAATTACCCTCATCGATTCAACAACCGCGAAGCCTTGGTGTTTGCGACGTCGGGACCGTATCAGGAATTTCCCATCCTTACCTCGGGAAACTATACCGGTCGTGAGTCTGCCTCTGACACTTACCTGGCTAAGATAAACACTGACATGTTAATCAGGATCACCCGGCGCGGACCGCATTGTCTTTACCGAGGGAAATAACTGCCGTTACGCCGGTGGCATGACCCATACCGATGCCCCTACCAACAACGGCTTTGTTCTCTGCGTCGAGTCCAAGAGCAGTGGTGGTGGAAGTTCCTCTACCCAGACTACTTCTTCCTCTTCTTCTTCTTCTTCTTCTTCGAGTCCCTCGCGTACTGCCGGAGCAGCAAGTCCCAGTACCTCGAGCCCGTCTTCGGCGAGCGTGGTTGATGCGACTTTGCGTGGATTGGGCGTGTCTCTGATGCTGGCGGCCATGCTTTTGTGATCGTATCACGTGCCAGCCTATTCAATGTCGTTGTGGCCATTTAATCGATTAGAATAGACAAGATAGGTTACTTGGTTTGAAGTTGAACGAGATCATGCTCGTATTGAATCGCCGTGCCGTCTGGAGGCCTCAAAACGTACATGGGTAGTACTTATCACGTCTGATTGACAGCTAGTCCACTATAACCAAACTTCCATTCTTAATACTTTGAATCTCCCAAAACCGAGTCTGTCGCTTCACCGCCCAGTTGTGAATCCTCTCAAAATCCCGACAGGTATGGCGCGTGTCCGTCTTGAGAATGATTTTATTCCCTACTCGTTCCCATTCCATGGGAGTAATGTCGGCATGACATTGTATTGCCTGGCGGAGATGGTTGATGCAGTGGCCTATATACCTATCGTCAGTAGTTGCCTAGGGCAGTCGGCAAGGGTGGGAGGGGAAGCATACCGACGTGTTCGAGGCGTGACGGGTCATTTGTGCTGTTGAATGCATAGTGTTCAGGGTACAGAGCTTGACGGAGACGGTTCTACACTGAAGTTAGCCCAGCACAACTAAATGAACAACAAGCATTCGGGGTCCAGTGATAGCATGCAAAAAGACAAGATTCAGGGAAGGAAGGAAGGAAGGAGGGAAGGGAAGAGGGTATACCAAACAATGCAGAGAGTGGTAAACCTCCAACCCGGTAAAGTAATTCCCACTCTCGGGCCACTGGAACGTGTTCACCGGGGAGGTGATTTCGTCGGGACGGAGATCGATATTCAGCCCTGTCGTCATCAGAATTCTTATCACTGAAACGCTGCAGGTAAATAAACAGGGCAAGAGAGGTCAAGACAAACCTCTTAACAGATTATTCCACGCCCGATCAACGTCTGGCCCTGGCTCGCCGACATACTGCTTCCCCAAGGGGTCGACCACAAAATGGTGATCATCACCAAGTCGAACCCCGCCGGAGTAAGGTGTTTGAATCATTTGAATCTCGGCGCGCGCGGGGGCTGTTACCTGTTAGACTCGGACTCAGGAATTGCCAACTAACTGATCTTGAACAACAGATGAATTGGCAGGACTCACGCAGGTCGGTCAGAAACCCATCTTGACAAGCTGCATCTGCATGTGCATCCGGTTTTGATTGGAATTTCCGACTTTGCAGCCCCAAAACCACAGTCAAGGACAAAAGTACCACATTGAGAACCAGGGACGCGACGAGGAGAACTGTCCAGAAACGGTTCAGGTGATATTTCCTTTCTCGCGAAATGTTTGGCTTTTCAAGAAGGCTGATGGTGTCCATGTCCAAGTCTTCGTCATGGTCGGTCTTGGGAGCCATGGTTGTGTATGTATTCAATATGACCGACTGTCGCTCCGGTTTTTGGTTAAAGGAGAATCGCCTGTGGCAGCGGCATACTCGAGAATGGAGGTTATCGACCGCCAATGTTGGTTGGGACAGAAACCTGGGTGGGATCATCCAATTCGGGGAGGTGGGATCTAAGCATTAAAGCACAGAACAAAAAACCCTACCATTGGACTGTGCCGCGAGTCGAAACTCCAGGCGCCACATGGTCGCTTCCTACCCGTTTTTGCCCTCTGCGCGTTTCATTGCAGGCACTTGTATGCCGATAAGATGTGTGCGTGACGGCAGTAGCTCTGGTCGTCACTGCGAATCACCATGACGAGTGCTGTGCTTGTCGACACAAGGCACCCGTGATGCGATCCGGTCAGTTGCGTCTGCTGGAAAAAATATAATCGTACAAACACCGTCAATTATGTCCCTCTTCCTCTCATCAACAAAATCACGGACTCGACTTAGTCTCAGGAACCCCATTTTCCTTCCCCACCCCCTTGAAGACCAATCCCGGATGTCCCACCATGAGACAATAAACCGCCACTAGAATGAAACTGCACTGCATCAGCACCGAAAATGAATTGAAGTCAAAGAAAAAAGAGAACTTACCACCCCTCTAACGCAATAAACAGTCCCTCATCTCTAACTAGCGAATCGACAGCTCTATACCCATTATGTAGCTCTGCCAACCGAAACGCACAGCGCGCCAGGATGAGGAGGATAGCCAAGCCCATGAACCCAAAAAACAGCCTCAACCTCTTTGTCGATACCTGACGAGTTGTTTTTGCGTCGTCTGGAGCACGATAATACCTCGCCAGAAAATCCGCAAAAAACGCACAGAATAAAAGAAGTGTAAAGACTTGGAATGACATGCCAGCTAGGGCTAGGTCAATGCCGATTTGGCTAGAGCCCGAGGTCGACGTGGAAAGACCACCCCCTGCGGCCTGAAGGATCAACGATAGAATATCGCAGGGGATGAAGATCCAGTAGAAGAGGGCGGGGTTGAACCGCGAGAGGGTGGGGGCGAGGTGGTTTATTCTGTTCCCAGGTACGACTCTGTTAGAGATGTTTGAGCAAGTGGAGAGAGAGAGAGACTTACGCAATGGCAATGGTAATATATATGGCGGCGCAGTAATACACTGGACCGGTCGTCACGCAGACTATTATTGTTAGTTCTGCTCGAGTCCCTATCCGATCCAGCAGAGATATCCCATTCCAAGAAACACAGAAAAGGTCCATCCAAACTAGGAGAGCAGTCCCCACCCCAGCAAGCAAAAAAAAAACCCTGTTCAACCAGAAACAAACAAAAGCACCTAAATAAAGACGGCAGAAAGAGAGACTCACTAATCTGAATCATAAACGCCTCAAAGCGAAACGGATTCACCCACATGGCCACTCTGCCGGCGTAGCCCAAAACGGCATTCACGATGCCCGCCAACATGCACCACATGAACCACCACATCTTCCACCGCATGCCCAGGTAAACATGGCCAGCTGCCGCAATGACATACAGGACGATAAAGATGACATTGGCGGCGAGTGAAGGACGGTAGCCATAGACGCTGAGTTCGACGGGACAAATGTCCAGAGTGCAGTTGGCTTTGGGGCCAAAAACGATGGCGTAGGGGTCTTGTGGTCGGAGGCCGGGAGGGAGGGCGGACATTTCCAGGACTTAAGCTATAAATGAGATATGGCTGGTACTTGGGAGGCTGGGAAGCTATATCAAGTGGACTGTGAACACCGGCTGACTTTGACACCAACGGAAAAAAAAGGCGGGACCATTGTGCCTTAAGTAACACACGACACGACAAGACATAGCCTTAGAAAATTGAAATATTAGCTTCGTCATTACCCATCCCAACTGAGAGACTGAAACTCGTCAGCTCAGCCCCAGAACACGCAGCACAAACACTCAATCCTCTAGGATGACTAACCGGATGATGCTTGGCTTGACTTGGCGGTGTCGCATTCGCACTCGCACTCGCTTAATTTTCCCAATGCGGGGACAGGAACCCAGCACCCTTCAACCATTTGTTTGTTCTTATTTGTTTGTTCTCGGCTCGGTTGTATTTTTTGCTGTATTATCCGCTACTTGTCTTGCAGTTGGGCCACGGCGGAATTGAGGTGGTCGATGTTGATGAAATGACGACGACTGCTTCGTTGGGTTACGAATACTGTCTGCATTTGGCGGCCTCATGCTCGTCAACTCCGAGGCTGAAGCCGGGCACAGAAAGTGGAATGCTCAACCCATGTGGTTACCCTCTCTGGACGTGAGGTATTGTGTGACACGGGCGGAAATTATAATTCAAAATACGTTGAACGCGCCAAGATCATGACGGCACAACAGTGATTAACACGTCTGGGCCCTGGCCATGGGCAGTCCCAACGGAACAATTTACATCTGTTCTGTCTAGGAAAGAACCAAACTTACATCGCCTCAGTTGAATGTTGAGGGTGGTGTTTCCGATTTCGCGCATTCCACACCATCTTTTAATTATTAAGACGCCGTTACCCTAGGTAGGTACCTAGGTTTGCTCACGAGCTATTCTGGACTGGCGATATGAACCAGGATGTAGAGCCTCGCATTTCTAGCTTTCCAAATTTTTCTGACCTCGGGCTATCTTCGGGGATTTGACCTGCAAGGAAAGAGCATAATCAAAAGCAAGTCGAGTAAAACGCACCACGTGGAATGCGCCTGGCCAGAACGGGAGGGCCATGCAGAGAAGAAGAAGAAGAAGAAGAAGAAGAAGAAGAAGAAGAAGGAGCAATGATACTCCCGGACTCAAAGTACCATCTTGATAATGAGGATGTGCGGCAAGAAACTTTGGCAGTGTTTTTGTTGGGGCCGTGGTTTGATTGGCTGGTTGCAGTAGTGGTGCCTTGATTACAAGGGGGGTGCATTGCAACGAAGGGACCGAGCCTGCTGAGATAAAGATTAAGACCAGTTTAAAGATTGGTATTGTAGTAGTGGAAATTGAACTGCGAATAGCTTCAAAAACGGAAATGGGCGAGATTGGTGCGCCGAAGGTACCCCGTAAGATATTTGTGACGGAAGGCACGTATGCACGAGATAGACTGCGTAGAAGCGTAGCCCAAGAGTGTTAATTCAAAGCTGAAAGAGAAAAAGAAAAGAAGAAGAGAATTCCCAAGCTGTGGAATTCCTTTGGGTCATGGCGGGGTTGGTGGGTCCCTGCCTTCAAGACGGTGTGGGCTGTCAATTGGCCACCAGGGCAATTAGGACACTATTCCTTTCCTAGCGTCGCTCCGTCTGTTATTTTTCCGTATTCTCATACGGAGTACAAGCTGTACGCAAAAGTTAGTTCATCATCCTAACGTGACCTTGCACGAGTGTGTCCTTGGTGACTCTAGGTGACCGCAGCGCGGTACGAGTCTAGGAGCCTCAGGTTTGTCCCCCCGAGTGTGTGCCTTACCCTAGGATAATTCTGCTCTCATCCAATCGTAGTCGGTCGTTAAGCTTTTCATCCAATCATAGTCTAGTCTTGAGTGGGTCTTTTTTTTTAAGCGAGCACTGCCCTTCTCTGAGGTTTCCACACAACTGAAGGCGATGGTTTTTGAAAATGCTAGCACAAGGATAGCGTATGATTGGCAATGCATGGTCAGTCACCGCCACTGCTAGCAGTTTGCAACTCTTCCCTACTAGCGTGTTTTATGGCGAGCTATTAGTCATCCAGCACACAAATACTTGTTATGCCTCATCTTACCATGGGAACAATTGAGAGACTGACCATTTTCAACTCCCTCTTGCAGGTCACACGACTCCCTAACAATCTCAAAAACGAAAAATCTGGATGCGCCAAAGCTTCTCGTCTCTCCCAGTATAGCATATGCAATATCTAAGTGCATGGCTGGTGACGTGAGTCCATTTTTTCAACTCCACTGACGGCACATGCTGTGGAATATACAATGTTGGTGATGGCTACAACCGTCTCGATTAAGTGCAATATTTGATCCTGTTTTTATGATGTTTTTGGTTGCGTGGTTTGTGTGCAAAGGGTTATGGGAAGGTTGGAATTTGATCTGCGATGCGGTTGGATTTGTGCCTTAATTTTTTCAGGCTCGCATCTGCTGACCACGCGCCTGGCAGTCCGCGGCATGAATAGATGACTGATTCTCTTAGGACCAATTCAAAAATTTGCAAAGTAGGTAGAAAATATGGTGTTTTTTTTCCGATTCCGCCGTCACTCATCCGTGTGTGCCACGGGCCCACCATGTGGCACAAATGGAAAACGCCCTAGGCCTAGTGGATGACATGAAAGAAATCTCAGGAAAGGCACATATTTGTACCCTAGTCAATAGTCATTAGATAGCATAACGGTCAGGACTGATTCATGGAGGACATGGGTTGGGATGACATCTGGAATTTGAAATTGGCGTAAGAGGACTTCCTTTTGTCAAGAGATGATATCCGAGAGATAATCGGTCGTTGATAACAAAGCAGCTAGCTTATTAGTGATTAACTAGTCGAGACCGAGTCTAGCCCGCCGGAAAAGGTCATGCCTCATCATCGTCAAACTGAACCAGTGTGTTGAAGAACTCGTCCCACTCTTCCCCTTGAAAGCCGGGCTCGTCAATCTCAATCTTTTTCGCGGTTGTTGGAAGGTCCTGTATTGACTTCGCGCTCGTATTGTCCGCTGGGGGGGGTATTGCGTCTTGCTTTCGAGCGGAAGTGCAGTGGGGGTCTTGGAAGACCGAGCGCTGCACCCATTCGCGGCTCTGGCAAACGACCCCTTGCCTGTCAAGTACGAAGCCGTTATCGCGGAGAACGAGTGGAAGTCGAAAATAAGTCTTGTCGATGGCCAAGTTCGAAAAGGACAACGCCTTGTCGTGGACATTGATGTATTCGGCCCCGAATCCAGGGCCGACGATGTTACACGGCAACTTGGACGGGCTCACTTCTTTCTGCAACGGCCTACAAGATGGCTGTTGCCTCCTCTCATGAATCCGCAATGCATTGAGCTTCCAACTGCTGCGAGTACAATCGGCACGGCTGCGGCGGATACAGCCTAGTTTCCTGCGACGAATCTGGGCACATGAAATTTCCTTTTTCGTCCGTCATCCTGAGCTGGGGTGAGCTGTGGCTGATTTGTCCTGAGCTTCCCCTGATTCTTTCCTGAGCTAGGGTGATCCCATACACCACTGCCATACAGCCTTAGAGGCCCCTTTTCAGTCCCCTCCGGCTAAAGTTTCCTATCGATAGATTTCCTTAAGCGCCTTTACTCTGTCATTTGACATATCCTTTTCTCGTATTGAACTATAGCAACCGAATCGGTGCAGACCCCCCCACCAATAGCAGGCCGCCCCACACCGTATCGTCGTATCACCAGTTATACACGGTAATTGTTCACACGCAGTGCAGGGGGTACGTGGATGCAGTTGTAAGTAGTGCTTGAATGTAAGCTAAGCAGCAGTCGCCACACTTAGTGTCAACTTCATCTTCTACTACTCGACTCCCTTCCTGCAGTTGACTGGCGCCATCTCTAACACTTTCCTTATCTCCATGATCTTCACCATCGTCAACGTTTTGTCGACGCCTATCTCATTCTACACTGTTATCGCCACACTGTGAAAAGTTTATTACCAAGGCACCTCATAGCGTTCGTGACAACAAATGGAACCCAGCTCCTGCTAACACAATTTACTTCGTGTCCTTGGCATGACACTTGAACGAGCTAATCTTATTCTTCCACTCGCTCGGGAAGCTCTTCACGTCTCCATTAACCTGGAGGAAGGCACCTTGACAGCCCTTCTCGCTGTTATTTTTGCAAAGTACAAGTCAGCCGACGCACCGGTAGCAACCTGGCGGGCACTTACTCGTAGACTTGGCAGGCCACACCCCCGCCCTTTTTCATGCTTTCGGCATTGTTGTTAGAGTCGCCTCTCAGGTCGTCTACGATAGACATCAGCCGACATATCTCGAGAACACCGTTCAGGGCAGTAACATACAGCATTTCTTGACATCGAGCTCGAGTGCGGTAGCAGCGCATTTCTCGAACTTCTCCTTGGCGCACCAGCGGATGTCATAGTGCGTGATCTTCCGCGGGGCAATGTCGCTTGATGGGTTGGCTAAGTTTAGTTAGAGATGGAGTTTGGGAATGCGGAGCGTCGAGAGGTTGATGACAAACCTGGCAGATTGGCGAGCCACTGGGGTTGAGTGGACTCCTAGGGCCAAGGTCAGGCCAACAATGACAGAAACGGTCTTCATGGTGTGTTATCCTGTAGCTGGGCTATCGGTCGCTGTTCTTGGTCGATGGCGGTGAGTTGTGAAGAGTCCAAGACCCCAAGATCATAGTTGGAAGAGCTGAAGTGGGCTTTTATGCCTGAAAACTTGTGGTCGTTTCTCAACACGCAATAACCTGCAATCTCTTTGCTGTCTGAACTTGAATTGTTCGGTTGAATTCTTTGGGCTACGAGCGCGAAATGCTGTCGATCGCACGCTGCCAGCGTCACATTGGCTGTCTTGGAAAAAGACAGGCTGAGCAGCCTTGATTGAGAACATTCCATGTTGCTCAGCTGCCTTGTAAGTCTCGTCGATGCGGGACGAGGGCTGCGACATTAGGATGCCACCGGCTCAACTCAGCTCTTGTTGTTGCACAGCATCCGATGCTCTGACGGCTAGCCCGGGTAAAGGGAGTTGGAGATTGTACCCTCAGTAAAACCGTTGCGCTCAGGGTCTCTGTTGGATTATCGTAGCATCGCATCCATAGAGTCTGGTGCGATTTAGCCCGCCAAACTGTGAGCAAGATTACGGATTTCCGGAAGGCAGTTTCGCCGAGTAAACGTGGGCTGTCGGTTCAGACTGGTTTGCACAAGTTGGTTGATGATCTTTTCTATTCTCGATCACCGTTGTTTGACGTGTAGACGCTTCATATTAAATTCAGCTGGCATTCTCGCGGATCAGGTTCTAGACTTGCCGTTCGATTGCAAACCAGACCTTGAATGAATTGTGATTGTATCTGGGTCGGTATGTAGTCTGCGAATGAAATGACTACAGCTGATCATGGTGTTTCATTGCGATGTCCAGAGGTAGAGGTACCTTCTATGTGGCATCGCCTTTGAACATGAGACCTGATGTTATCGGTTAGGTAGGTACAGGTACCTGAGAGAAAGGTACCCTCAGATCACACATGTATCGTACAGGCCGCGCATCTGCGTGCTAGAGACTTTAGTAGTCACAATCTGCCTGAAGAGAGCACTGCAGAAGTAACCGCCTGGATCGAAAACAATACTACGGTGTTTGTTACATGTCATGCATGGAAATGGCGCAGCTGGCTGATGTGTTTATTTTCAACGGCAGTTTATCGGGCCAACTGGAGATCACGGCGCATGCCTGGACGCGTTACTCCAGAGACAAAAAAACAAAACAAAGGGAAGAAACAGAACATAAGCTAGAAAACACGCCTGAGCCAAGCTCGAGCTGCATGTCCACGCACACACTCGCATTGCAAGAAAGAACGCTTGAGGATACAGCAGCGGAAAAATGAGTTCCCAGACACTCGCGCCCAACGCCGAGTATGGCCGCCTTGCTTTCGATGCCTTCATCATGGTAATTTCTCTCCCCTCCCCTCCCCCTGGGACTGCCTGCCAGCGCGTACCTTTCGCGATCTGACAATCCTGGCCAGCAACATTGGGACGACACCTCCCCGGAATCCGGCCCAGATCAATGGGCTTCCCTCGCGCGGAGATACCTCGCCCTCACCCCGCTCCAGCGGTTTGTACGTCCTTTTCCCAGCTTCTCATCCCACCAGTCATAGATGCTTATCTCCGTCTGCGTCTAGCCGTACCATCGCCAAGCTTCCCAGGCTCCGGACCCACTCCGGTGCGACTCGGCGCCGAGCCCCGAGTGGGTCGCCCGGGTCCTAGCCCCACACCAGACGACGCAGGAACGCAATGCATCGGCCAGACGTGCCTGGGAAGACGCCGTGTGGCTTCGCGTGTGGTATGGCAGCGATAACCAAGATGACGGTGACGCTGCGGTGCTTACAGAGGCATACGAAGACATGGCGCGGCAGGTGGCCCGCTCGGGCGAGATGCTAGTGCAGGAGTACTGCGTGTTTGAGGACGCGGGCCGGTACGCTGCCAATGATGCGTCCGAGGGCGTTGAGAAGTTGGTGCACCGCGCACCGGAGCTGGTGGACCTGCAGCGCCACCCGACTGAGGCGCTGTATCTCGAGGAAGAGGCCGAGAAGGCCGAGAGGGCCGAAAGAATTGCCCAAGGGCAGGGACGGCCCGAAGATGATGTGTCTGTGTCAATTATCTACGTCCTTGACAAGGAGGCTCTCCATCGCAGGCTGATCAAGGTATGCTTCGTCGACAATCACGGAGGCGTCATGCGCTGGAATTGGCTGAGGCCTGACGCTGCGCTGGAGTTTCACGGAATGTGGTTTGCTTTGGCGGGAATCCTGTCTGAGGTATTGGAGGTGACGGCAGGGGAGGAGGAAGGGTCGGTGTTGGAGGTTTGAGGTGACACTTCAGGCTCTCTGAGGTGAATATGTCGGGATACTGCCTTTCACGTATTGGGAAATGCGCAAGAATTCTCGTGGCCGCGATATGACAGACAATGGGCAAATCGACACATGCCAGACGCAGGAACATGTCAAGGCAGTATTCCTTGGCCGCACGAGGGAATCACTGTGGTTTCATCTTATTACCTATCTTGGGTCTTACATCTACTCCTCATCCTCACACTGACGCTTCGGACTGGGGGACGAGCCCTCACGTCCTTCATGTGAGTATTTGAATGTTGGTCAAAGAACAGGTGGTGACTGGTCTAGACCTTCGCTCCGCCTTAGCGAGTCCGACACCTCGCATCAGGGGACTTCTCCAAAATCAGCCTACCCCACGTTTCTGCCCAACATGCCTCCGTCGTGCTTCAATAAAGACTCGAATGCAGCATTCCGCATTCCTGCGGGGACTTGGTCATTCCATTGTCCCCGGCAACTCTACCCCGCCCGCTCCGGCAAACACGGCCAACGGTGACGCTTTTGCGCGGCTTCTTCAGAAGAAGTGGAATCATTTCTTGGGGTTGGCGGCATCCCTGGTCTCAGATTCTTCCTCAGGTTTCACGGCGGGCTTGACGCTGGCACAGGGATTGTTGTGGATGGTAGACGACTTGTGGCCGCCGGGTGACCCACCCTCCGCGGGTGATTTGTCGGCCTGCATGAGGAAACGAGTCGATACTGACGTTGATAGGTACGCAGTGCCTACAGGGTCCATCCCCTGCGGAGATGGAAAGGCGATGGGCGGTAGTGCCTGGCTGGCGCAAAAGGATGATAAAAGGGATATAGGAGGTGATCTAGGTGCGTTTGACAACGAACGTCAGACTTCAATCAATCAGTTGCCACTCTCAATCTATTGGGCCACCGGCAAACAGGTGCTGGATCTGACACGATGGATACAAGAGATTGGTGAATTTTGTCTGGTGCAGCGCAAAACTCAGGCATTAATGGGAGCTTGCTGTTCTGGAAAGCGCAGCTGCCTCCGTTCATATCAAGAGGGAACCCGGAAGGCGCGATGGGCCGAACGGTGGGTCGTTTTGCTTTTTCTTCCGAGTGCCGGACTCCAGAGCGTCCAGCAGTCTGGGGTCACTGCGGGGCACCGACGAACTCTTCGAGACACCAATGGCCACTGCATCTGCAGCGAACTCCCTCCTCCCATCACACCCGACCTATGGGTTTTGCCCGTCGTTTGCCCTTTGAAGCCCACGAAAGCAACGGAAAGGTGGCAAGCTTCGGCCCTTATCTGTTCTGATTCCTCCGCTGATGGTATCTTCAGCCGCATCCATCATTGGCAAGTCAAACGCTCGGTCGAGGAATCCTCCGCTTCCATTGACGATCCTGATGCTGCAGCGTCGGCTGAGAGTACTGGCGATTCGCACCGACCGTCAGCCTATACCCCTTGAGCGCAGGGGTGAGTCCATCAATGGCGCCCCGCTTCCCGCTTCCTCCGCTGCACTACGCTGTACTCGCCGCCAAACATCCAGGTGAGCTCACTTTTCCCGTTTGTTCTCCTGTTCCTCCAACTTTTCGCCGCTGACTCCATGATGCGAGACAAAATACTGGAAGAGTCGGGACCAAAGAGTCGAGCAGCAGGTCGAGAGAGACGGCAGAGACAAAAGCTCCATCACACTCCAACCCGCACGCTATACTTCAACAGCCACACCGAGACCGATAAAGCCAACACCGCCAGGCAATACTGGCCCAGGCCTGTCCCTCCTTGAATATCGCCCGCCCAGACCGACCAAGTGATTGTCGGAGCCGTAACACCGAGCAGCGCAACCGCTGCGCACCACGAAACCATCGGCCATTTCACGCCCTCCACGATATAGAACCCCCACCCGGCCGGCACATTGTACCGATCATTTGCCCTCGCATCCCACCTTAGTTGACACCACAGTTTCTTAGGCAGCATGTCGACCGCCATGGGACGAGATGGTCGCCAGGATCAAGAAACCCATGCATGAATATGTCTGGCGGCAGAGGTAGGTTCCCGATCTGTGGCGGGCAGGGTGAGAATGCATACTCGTTGCCACTGGAGGAATTTTCGGTCTTCATCGTCTGACAAATTCTCATCTTAACTTGTGCTGTTGTGGGCGGTGTCGAAGCTCCTGAGGGGTGTTATGTCTGATCGATCCGGGGGTCGAGACCTCGACCTGCTCCTGTCCGACTCCGTATCCTCGATGGCAACTGGACGGATGAAATTGGACTGTCCATCACCGCCGCTTTCTCTAAAACCACTGAGCTCTTCAATTACAAACCCTCTCGGTGTACTGGCCGTCGCTAGCCTTAGCAGGTTCTCTCGAGTCTGGTGTTGGTCGTTGTGTGCCACTTGGGAGGGGCTAGCTGCAGGTTCCGCCCCTATCACGGGTTCCCAATCGCTTGATTCTGTGTCGGTTGATTCCGGGGTTGTTGACCTAGGCGATGGCGACGATGGCGACAGTTCGACTGCCCGGCGGGTCGCGAAGCCACCCCCAGAGGCCCAGGTCTCGGCCCGATGGGTTCCCGAAGGATCCGAGAAGTGCTCGAGGCGCAAACTTCCATGTCGTTGCAGTGCGGGAAGCAGTGGAGGAGTGGGTGGCCCCTTTGTGTCCCCGTGGCTCCGGCCCTGTTGAGGAGGCGGTTGTAGGAGTCGAGGAGATGGCGGGGCGGGTGCTCTCCTCTCTACGATCCAATGTCGCACGTTGGAGCTCTATAGTTGGCCAATCCATATTTGGTAACCCAATGGCGTCGGCTGTTGTTGTGCAAGGTTGTCGGGAGCTCTGCAGCGCTCAAAAGTCGCATCCACGACGCAGCCTGCCCGCCCGGTGTTCTCTTAGGAGGATGATTGGGGCTGTGCGCCTCAGTGACTGCCCTTCCTGCGTCGCGGAACGAGTGTTTGACTAGAGTGGAAAACCAGCCCTCTGGAGGCGCAACCGAATTGATGACCCCCTGCATTGTCGATAAGGTATTGGCACCGACGATAAAAAATAGATGATGCCATCGCCAAGCTCTCGGGGCGATGCATTTAGCGAGGCAGTCGCCATTTTCCGTCGGCATACCAGGGGCAAAGGCTCCTCCTTTCCGTTTGGCCAAACCGTTCAACGTCTGGTACATGTCAGACGTAAAAGTGCAACTACTAGGGTCGGAAAGCAATTGGGTTCCCCCGTTTTTCGGCTCAGTGGGTAGTTTGCGACAGTACTTAGCCTGCTGCCTGAGCAAAGGTGAGCAAGCCTGAGCAACGTCTGAGCCGGCCCTGAGCCGAACCTGGGCCGGGGTGAGCAGTGTCACGTGGGCAAGGTACAAAAAAGGAAATTTGGTGTGCCCAGATTCGTCTCATATAACAGCCTGGTTGTCTGCGACGAATCTGGGCACACGAAATTTCCTTTTTCTAACTATAACGTAGAGCTTGCTTGGCTAGACACTGACCGCCTGTGTCCACGGCTTCGAGAGATACAGTAACGTCAGTGATCTGGGCAATTAGTTCACCGATATCCAGAGAAGTCTGGTCTGGGCGCGTTCGCGGCTTCGTGCATGGGCTTCAGAGTGGGGCATCGGAGAGGGACGCCATCTTAACGACGACAGATTTAATAAATACATCGAAATGTCCACCAGCCATCCCTGTCTATTGATCAGGCGGTGACTGGGCGGCTGCAACAAAACCTCTGGGGACACCAGGGAGAAAAGTCTGGTCAACTGCCTTGTTGCATCACGCGAAGCTACTTCGCATCGGCCTCTGAGGACCACAGCACCAGGATCTGGGACACAGCGGCGAGCCGGATGCACCGTTCATGTTTGGACCACAAAGATGGTATCTGCTTCGTCAGCTTCTCACGATTTGAGACTCATCGCGTCAGCGTCCAAGGTTCGCACCGTTCGCTCCTGGGACACTGAGACCAGCCGGCAGGTTATACAGACGTCCGAGTCGTTACATTTCCGTATGATTCGGCGTTGATGGCTTCGGTGTCGGCTGATAAGAACGTCCGGATTTGGGAGAGTTTATAGTTCTAATCAGTAAAAGCAGCGGAAGTGACAGCACAAAAGCACGAAGTTGCCCGTTGTAATCAGGGTTGTTGGCTGCATATGTGCCGGATGGGCCATACAACAGATGTCAAAGATACGATTTAGATCATACAATTTTATCACCCAAGGACAATCTCATCCCACTTGCACCCGCCCTTCTGAAAAGCCAACTGATAAACCTTGCCCAAACCAATGCGCTCCCACACCCCGCGTTTCTTATCCTTGGGTGATAGCCATGACATAAAGAATGTGCAGAAGTATTCCCCCCTATTCTTCCCAACTCTTATCAACGACGACAGTACCGCATTTATCTCCAGCCCAATCAGCTACATAATACCTCTAAAAGTGATCACCAGCTAGGCTACTATTGTCCGGCATCATACCAAACTCGTAGGTAAGAGTCCAGAATTTACAGGATTAATTAATATAGCTGGTGGTCCAACCCAACGTCGGAGAACGATATATAGGTGGAATTGGTGCTAGGTAAGTCGCTGTGGCTATTATGACCGTCGAAGAACATGTAGCTCTTCCTGTCACCAAGGCAAGGCCCATAAATACCAAAGGGATTGTCTGGTAGGAGCTCTTTAAAGCGATAAAGCTGGTTCTCTCTGGCAAGACGACGCCACCAGCAATCCTTCAAAGGTCGACCGTAGTCGTCGACGCCCTTACCTATAGCTATATTCTCTGGGATATTCGAGATGCTTTGCCTAGCAAGATAACTGCCCTCGGGCCCGCGACTTGTATCCTAGCTACTAAGGATTTGTCTTGCCTCGAGTCGACGGAGGAACAGTGGGCCCTTCCCATAGCGGACGCAGATTGCCTTCCCGGTCTCGAACGTGCCATACGATCAATGTGTGGTGTAGCGCCCAATCGCGAGTGCCAGTGTCATCGTCAATGAAGCCACAGAGGAACTCGGAATCATAGATGACCCGAGCGGCCTTTGCCTGGGTCTTGCGAATCCATCCAACCACACCAGGACCAGCTGGGGAATTCGACATCAGCCCGGCCATGGGCCTTTTGGCTTTCCTCTAGATTAGCTAAAGTGCGACGAGATTTTCCAGCCAACGGCTTCCTTGTCGGGGGCAGACATCGGAGCTTGGCCGATGAAGCTTTGTTCGCTGGGCCCCCGGTTAGGGACGCCCCGTTAGCGGGAGAAGAGTACTCAGCCATGGTAACAGATGGTGGCATCGAAGAACCAGGAATAGACTTTGCAACGGACTTTAACCAAGGATTCTGCACTGATGGGAGGCCGGACAATTATATAGGCGTCTGTGAATCGCCCTTGACTCTGACGCTGGGGTGCTGATGCCCTGGGTCTTTGACAATGCTCTGTGGCTGACCTCATCCAGGGACACTGCTCGACCTCTAACCGAACATGATGGCGTAGGTGCGACAGAGAAGTGCGATACTGAGCTGGCACCTCACCGCCACGCTGCATGAAAGTACATCCACTCAGATTGCAGTTGTGACGCAATTCAACCGAGTGCCACACACACAGCAGTGGTTAGACAAATTACGAGTCACTTATCTGCCTTTAATTTACTCTGAAATTTCGTCGAGGTAATTTAGTTACCAATATCTCTCGAATGCCGTGAATATTCTTTCTCACGCACTTGTTTCTTGGACGCAAGTGTTCTGAGTGGCAAAAGAACCTCGGGCATGCGGCCCCCAAGCAAAATGATTGGAAAGCAGCATATATAGCCTTCCGACACGGGAGCCGGGATCGGCAACCTCGCCACAGGACGAGCGCGTCAAAGGGCACCGTACTCGCCACGTCTTGTCACCGCATTTCATGTGTTATTCTTGGAAGTATCATGCAGAGTCAGTCCAGCCGGTGGATTCTACATCCGCCAAGTTCTTCAAATCGCCGTCCCTGTCCAGTTTCAACGTGTCATGAAGGGAAGTCGAGGCCTGGCTGCAATATCACGAACAAACTCTCTTCATCTGATGAAGTAGAACATCTTTGTAGAACTCGACGGCTGTTTGCTCTAAATAGCACAAGGCCGAGTGGCTTTGGGCTACAGTATACGTCTTTGTTGACTGCCCCCCTGAAAACTTTCTTTGTGATTCAGGGCCACAATGCTATTATGGATTAAGCTCCCGAAAACAACACTTTCATTGTGAGACGTCAAGATATCTGCCCTGCACTTTACCGACTCGGAAGGTGTCAGTTCTGACTGGCCCTAGGTGTGCAAACGGTCACTTCAAAGTCCAAATGTGTGTGTCATTGGCCAATGAGAAAGCAGAGATGGGCTGAAAAGTCCACAACTCCCTATGAAAACCTTATCCAACAAAAATACCTAATAAGCATATGTGCCCCATCGAGTGAATAAAGCCGGAAGAAGCCGCGCGCCATTCCAGAGTCGTCCTGCCCGTCAAAACCTTTGCCCGGCTGAATCTCCCGACGTTCCGAATGCGTCACCGGGAGCCGCTGTCCACACGAAACTGAATGGTTTTACCCGCCAGGGGCTGCGTAGCATGGCAGGCGGGCTGGTAAAACACGCCGGCTCCTAGGAGATTCTTTTCGTCTCTGGTGGGCCAAGGTAGCTTGGCTTGACGGTGCCTCGGATGTTGAGCACAATCTTTTCCAAGTAGAGCTCAGGCGAGTTCGCGCGCCACACCAGACGATGAGCACCCTTGGGTATCGCGCCGAGTTTGACGCGCTTGGTCCAGACGTTGTCGGCCACATGGTCCATCCACTCCGGTGGGATGTCGCCTGTGTGTGATGACTTGATGTAGTCGCCGAGCACGCGTGTGAACTTGGCCGGGGCGTCGTCGACGGTTAGGGAGAACTCCATCTTCAGCTCCGGGTCGGTGTCCATGCCGGCATTGATGTAGACGGTGGCTTCAACGCTTGTGGCGGGGGTAAATAGCCAGATGCTGTAGCTGACTGATGCGGCTTTTGCCTCTGCCAAGGAAGAGCGGGCGACGTCGAAGGGACGCAACGCGATGGATCCCGACTCGCTGCGAGTCCCGAGGAAGGGGAATGCCTCGAAGCGGAGTTTCTTGTTGTCGCTGTTGGACGGGCTCGCATCGAAATGCGGGCCTTCAATGGATACCATGCCGTTGGTTTCGGGGAAGAGACCTCGCCGAGCGTTGGATTCTACCAGAGCGTTGGCCACGGGGACACGGATCTGGTCAAAATAGGGGAAGGGGGCAGGCGTCGATCGAATCCCTACCAGGATGGTGTCGCGAAATCCAGGCGGCACTTTGCTCCAGTCCACCGTGACGTTGAGACGCTGGTCAGTCTGCGTGTCCTTGCTGAGAGTACCGCTTTTTGGCGTGATGGACAGCCAGTCGACGGAAATGTCATCTAGGGCCCATCTAACAGACACAAGGTGGTTTCCGCGCATGAAGACATCCACGTGGCGCACCGAAGGCCCGTAGCGGTCCATGGGCGGTAACAAAGGGGCAAAGTTGGTGGTCGGCATCGACGCATCGACAGAATCGGCCCAGCGCCCTTGCTCCGTCGGGCTGAGCGAGCCCTCGGCGCGAAGACCGAGATTCCCCAGCGAGAATTGCATGTTCTGACGCAGCTGCACAAACGAGAGGTTGGTCACGATGTCGCGGGTCGGAGCCCTCCACATCAGGGGCTCTTCGACGGCGTCGTACACGGCTTGCGACATCATCAGCGCCCACTTGCCGTCCAGCACGGCATCCCACTCCTCGACCATGTCGTATGCCGACTCAAAATCGGCGAGGACTTGATGGGCCACCTTGTTTGCCGAGTTTCGTCGTTCGAGAGCGAAGCGGTAGTTGGTCCCCACGCCGATGTTGACGGCGTGGTACAGTGCGCTCGAGACAACGGGGTGGTATACCAGCTGGAAGAAGGCCGGCTTTGATGCAGCATCAATCTGAGCATACAAAGCTTTGGCCCGAGCTGCAACTTGGTGCCATCGACCCAAAACGCGCTCGGCTTCGTGGTAGTTGAGTTGCGAGTAGGTCGCCGCAGTCACCAGCTCGTGGCGTCTAAGTCCGACCAAATGGCTGTGCTCGAGCCAGATGGACCCGATCTCCTCCGCGTGTTCGGGCCCAAACTCCCGCGTGGCAAACTTGGTGAGGTAACCGGGGAGCCCCTCGAAGCTGAACTTTGTCACGTCCCAAGCGAGGTCCATGACGAAGCCGAAGGGCAGCTCCAACGGCTTGATGTCGCCAACGTTGAAAATCCATATTCTCGTCGCGCCTCGGAGATACGAGTGCATGAGCTCCTTCAACAGCTTGGGCAGGTTGTTGGAGTTGCCCCATTTGTAGCCCCGGGGCATGCCGACATACTCCAGGTGGAAATACACGCCGTTTCCCCCCTTCCTCTTTGCCTCGTCGCCAGTGGGCAGGCGGTAGACATTGCCTGCGTTGTCATCTGGGAACAGAATCGTCACATCCTTGGGGAGATCCAGGCCGGCATCGTAGTACGACGCCACCTCCTTGTAGACGGCCCAGACTTGGTTCACGGCCGACTCGGAGCCATGGTACTTTTTGATGATTCCGCGTTGAACCTGGAACACGTCCTTAAGCATCTCAATGGCATTCGAGGCGACGACGGCGCCGTCTCCTAATCCGCGCAAGCCAATGGTAAAGTACGACTCGTTCTTGCCAGCTCGTTGGATGCCTTCCTCCATGAACTTGGTCATCCGGGCCTTGTTCTTAGACCAGTCCCACGGGCCGAGCTTTGCCTCGTCCCACTCATTCGTAGCCCGCTGCATGGGCTCATGGTGAGAAGTGGAGATCACGATGCTGCAGACGTCAGTCAGAGACTTTCAGTGCCGGTGGGTGACGACTCTTACCCGTAATCATCGGCCAACTGCTGGTTCCCAGGGTCATCTTTGAAGAACACATTGCCCGGCGGCGCAATGAACGACTTCCACATGGCGGGCCACATGTAGTTGGCCTTGAGTCTGAGAAGCAAGTCAAAGACATGCGCATAGAACTCGGTGTCGAGCGGGTATCTCGTCGCATTGTGCTGCCGCGCCCACCATGTGTTGAGTGCTGGTTCCTCATCGTTGATGAAGAGGCCCCTGTATCTCACTGAAGGCTCCCCGTGGATTGTCGTCTTGGGCTGTGCGTGGATTTGAGCGTGTTTTTTGGCTGGTACATCGGCGAACCAGTGGAGAGGGGATTGTCCCGACTGTTCGGCCAAGGTGTGGATCCCGTAGATGGTGCCCCTCTTGTCACTCCCTGCAATGACAAGGGCTCGGCTCACACCTGGGAACGGCTTTTCCACCACCGCGGTCTTGAACGACTCGAACTTCCCAGCGATCTCGGTGGTATTGAACGTCCCGGTCTTCCTAAGCTGCTGAATCAGGGTCGAGTCGATGGATCCCACGATGATGGCGCTGCTCAGGGTTGAATTGGCATACCGAGCGATGCTGAAGGACGTCTCATTGTGGACAGTCCGCTTGACGCCCGTGATCTGCTGCAGGTCGCTACCCAAGCTGTTCGCGGCGATATGGACACCGACGAAGTCATCCTTGGAGACTAGGATGTTCGCATTGGTGATGCTGAGGTATGCGCTGGACGGTGCGATTGGTTCAAACGACACAAATTGTTCCTCGAGCAGGCCCTGTATCCGCCGTGTAAGTGCCAGCAGAGCCAGCAGCTTCATGAGACGACGATGCATCATCGTGAGTGATAAGCGCCCGTGACGCACGAACCTTGGAATAAGCCGATCACTCGGGGCCAGGCAGAAGGGGACAACTCATGGAGACATGACCGGGCAGTTCTTCGGATGAAAGGGCCTGGCACCAAGAGCTGTCAAAGGGTCTCGGAAGCCAAGATGTGAGCTATTCGCCGGTCTAGGGGCTTAAATTTCCCGCCCATGGGAACCCATGGGTAAAAGTGGGTTTGGGTACCCACGACCCATGGGTCGTGGGTACCCATGGGAAATAGCACCACTGTGATAATCTAGTAGAAAGGGGGAAAATTTTTTTTCGTAATACCCAACCACCTAACTACCAGCCACCCAACTACTAGCCACCCAACTACCCAACCACCAACCACCCAACTACTAACCACCCAACCACCCAACCATGTAATATATAAACTTAGCAATTTTCTTCCTCTCTTTCTTTCTTTCTTTCTCTTTGCTTTTCTTTTTTCTCTTTTTCTCCCTTTTTCTCTTAAGTTTTTTTTCCTTTCTCTTTCTTTAATCTTTTTTTCTTCTTTATTTCTATGTACCTAGTAGTGGTTATCACAGCGATTATCACAACTTTTTTTTTCTTTTCCTAACTTGCTTAGTAGTAATTAATTGTAATAAGTTACTAGGGTGGTTAAGGAAGAGCTCGATGCTGCTGCGATATATAAGTGATTTACTAGTAATGAGTTAATAAAGCAGATTTTATTTCGATATAGTGATTGATTTTTGTAGAAGGAAAAAACCCCCTGCGAGCGCCAACTACCTATAGCGGCTTTTATGCGTATGCTAATTTATTGCGTTACTGCTGCCCCTGGTGCTGCGTAGACGTTGCGGCAGGGTTTCGCTGGCGTATCGCCTGGCTATATTATATTAATATAATAATTATTATAATCTATTACGGTACCGTAATGCTGCCTGCCTGTGGCTACGTAATTAGATGTAAAAGGATTATAGTGTAATGCCTTAACTGTATAACGTTCCACTTTTTGTGGTGTTTACGTATTGCGTCCTTTGGTGCCGTGATATAACTTTTTTTTCTCTTTTTCTAACTTGTTTAATAGTGGTTATTACAGCGATTATTACAACCCTTTTTATTTTTTATTCTTTTTTAAAAAGTATTTTCTTTTCAGCTTACCTAGTAATAATAACCATAGCGTTTATTATAGCGTTTATTATAACTTATTTCCTTTTCTTTTTTTCTTTTTATACTTTGCGATTACCCATGGGTACCCATTTTGTCTGGGTACCCAAAACCCATGGGTAATTTCAACCCCTACGCCGGTCCGGGCGGGGCCCACAATTACCACAATTTCCAACTTCTAGGCAAATCCAAGTACCGTACCAACAGCCGGCTGATACTCTAGACGGAGAAATTCGCAGTTACTGTGACGTTGTAGTTATTCTACTTCTAAGATGCCTTCCGGATGAAGCCCGGCGAGAAATTTTGGCCCCGACGCGTATTGGCGTGCTATAAAGACGCATCGCAGGAATTCGCCGGTCCGGGCGGGGGCTATAATTTCTTTTTTCTAGGCAAATGCAGGTACTATACTAACAGATAGCTAATACTCTAGACGGAGAAACTCACAGCTACTGTGACGTCGCAGTTATTCCACTTCCAAGATGCCCTCTGGATAAAGCCCGGTGAGAAATTTTGGCCCTAACGGGTATGGCGTGCTATGAAGACGCATCGTAGGAGTTTGTTCAGGGGCGCTGGGTGCTCAACTCGGCTCTCTATTGGATTGTGATTATGAGTTGCTCTGATGATAGAAACATTCGAGAAGGATGGCAAAGTCTGGCCAGTAACTGTCACGGTTCTTTTATCTTCCCCTCATCTTGCAACTGTCCCTTGGTTGCAAGGCGTCCTAATTCAGCACATCCAATACCACCGCTGCAGATTCAAGCCCCTTGGCACTCGCCGTGACGGTGATTTTACCAGACGAGCCAGCCTTCGGCCGAACAATAGCCAAGGCAAGTCCACCAAAGGCCTTCCGCTCCGGAGATGGAAATGGAACCATGTCAGTCGGGTCTCCATTGTCGGTTGTCACTATCTCGCCCGGCCCCTGAACCGAAAAGGTGATGGCGTTATTGCTCGGCCGCACCACATCACCCTTTTGATCAACAACCGCAATGGAGATGAAAGACAGGTCTGCCCCATCGGCCTTGATGGTCTTGCGATCGCGATACGTAGAAGCATGCAGCCCGCTTGGTTCCCCGGTGGTTCTCATCGTCGCGTTCGCCCACGAGTTTCCATTCTTGTATGTGACCACCTGGAGCTCACCAGGTTGGTAGACGACCTTGTCCCATCGGAACCGATACGAGCCAGAGGAGACTGTCTTCTTTTGAACGCCCTGAGATACACCGTTCAAGAACAGCTCCGCCTGGTCGCCAGAGGAGAAGACGTGGACTGGCGTAACCTGTCCCTTGCGATCGGGCCAGTTCCAGTGGGGAAGAATATGCGCCATCTTGACCGTCGGGTTCCAGCGCGATTGGTAGAGGTAGAAGCGATCCTTTGGAAATCCGGCCAGGTCGATGATGCCGAAGTAGCTGCTGCGGGACAGGTCATACGGAGTAGGCTCTCCCAGGTAGTCCCAGCCCGTCCAAACGAACTCCCCGGCCACATAGGGGTACCTGTCCTGGGCGGCAAACACCTTCTCCGGTGAGGCTCCCCAAGATACTGCATAGAGCTCGTAGGCGCTGACATATCGGTTGCGTGGGTCGCCGCCCTGGGTGTCGCTGACCGTGACGCTGTTCGAACTTGTGACTGGGAAGGTGTAGGTCCCGCGCGTGCTAATTCCTGACGAACTCTCGGTGCTGAGCATCATTTTGGAAGGGAATTTGGCCCGGAAGTCGGGGAAGGTGGCAGAGCCCGTACCTCGGCCTTCGCCCTGGTAGTTTAGACCGATGATGTCAACAACACCGGTGAAGGCATCATTTGGTCCCGCTTGGTCGCTGCCCACTGTTGTGTATCGGGTTGGATCTTCTTCGCGGATGATATCTCTGAGGCTTTGTGCAATGGCTGCGCCATTCCTCGCCCGCTGTTCGCCCACTTCGTTTCCGAAGCTCCAGATCACGACAGAAGGGTGATTTCTGTCACGTCTGACAAAGGCCCGGAGGTCCGGCTCATGCCAGTCGGGGAAGATGAGATGGAAGTCATCGCGGCGCTTTTGGTTGTTCCATGTATCGAAGATCTTGGGATACGTCAGTTCCTACTGTGGGGAAAAGGGGGGGAATGGGAGGGGGCGTTACCTCATCCATTATCAACATGCCAAGCTCATCGGCAATATCCAGGAGCTCCCGGGAAGGGGGGTTATGTGAGGTCCGAACGGCGTTGCATCCCATGTCTTGCAGCATCTCCAACTGTCTCTCTGCTGCCCGCACATTGAATGCAGCGCCCAGTGACCCCAAGTCGTGATGTTGGTTGACTCCCTGGAGGTACACTCTCTGGCCATTGATTCTGAGGCCATCGCCGGTATATTGAACTGTGCGAACCCCAAACCGGGTGTGATACTCGTCAAGCGTTCGTCCTCCGCTTTGCAGTTTCGTTATGGCAACATAGAGGTTGGGCTCCTGCGACAGTCTCGGGCCCCAAAGTCGGGGGTTCTGCAACGTCGTGGTGGTGTTGACAGTGTGCTTTGCTCCCCCGCTCAGCGAAATCTTCGCCGTCGGGAACTGTCCAACCTTTGCGGCGGCTTTCCTTGACGCAGCGTCCCAAACATGGATGTCGGTTGATACCTCGATTTCTGCGGCGTTGCTGTCCGTGCTCAGGTCCTCGATGATGGTGACAAAGTCCAGAGCGGCAGACTGATTCGAGGTTTGTCTTGAGGTGATGTAGGTGCCCTCGTACGCAACATGCTGCGGTGAGACCTTTGTGAGCCAGACATTGCGGTAAATGCCAGCGCCGGGATAGAATCGGGACGAGTCCACCGCGTTGTCGAGTCGAATGGCGAGCTGGTTATTGCCGGGTCTCGTGTACGGGGTCAGGTCGAGTCGGAAAGAAGCGTATCCGTACGGCCATCCGCCGACGAACCGGCCATGAGCCAAACCATGGCGTATGACATGGCTCCATCAATGTCGAGGAGAATGCTCTTTCCCGGGTCCGCCGCGTCGAGCTGAATCGTCCGACGATACCAGCCCACTCCATGAATCGGCAATCGACCCGCGCCGCCGCCAATCACTGCATTGGCACCTGCATAGAACGGCCCTTTGACCGCCCAGTCGTGAGGGACATCCACCAGCTCCCAGGCTTTGTCGTCGAAGTCCGGTTGAGCGAATGTGACATTGGCTGGCTCGTTGGATGGTCGCCGCGCGCGCTTCGCCGCTTCTTTGATGAAGTCGTTGGCAGCTGGCATGATCCATGCCTTCATGCTGCTGTAGCTGACGCTGTCGGGCTTGTTTGTCCATCGCTGAAATCGCCAGCCCGCGTTGAGGCTGACCCGATCTCTGGCGCCAACTGCCGGTGCATCTTGTGCAAGTGCTGAATCGTTGCCGCCTAGAATGCACAATGCTAGCAGCGCGAGATTGTATGCAGTCTTGAAGCTGTGACCGAACGCCATCTTCGACCGGAAGGTCTTCGCCGTGAGCTGTAGAGAGCCCTCACGTTTCCGTCTGTCCTAGGTACAAAGCTGCAACACAAATGCCTACTCTTTATGTCTAATCCCGCGAGACATTCACGCAGATCTTGATGTTTAGATTGTAGCCAGCCCAATTGGTGGACCATGGCCCCCAGCTATTTAGAAATTGGCTGCTTGAGATGATGGAATAATATCTAGGATCAACGGGCGGGTAGGCTTTTTGCCGCCAATCACGGCTTTTTCGGGGGTTAAGCAACACCAGCTCCACTTAACCCTACCTGCGCAACACACGGAGGAGTAGGCCCGAAGTAGGGAGTCACATCCGAGGACACTTGGTCGATTCCCTCAAGAATGAGGAAAGTGGTTTCCCTTGCAACCCTGACCACCGCGTGGGTACATGTATTGATCATAACGAGGTTTAACCCGGTTGACTTGAATCAGGAAGCTACACAAAGTGACCCCAAGCAGTAACAATTAGCTACCATAGTGTGATTCCCATAGAGCACCTACTCATGATTGGTTTGTCCAAGAAGCAGCAAGTTTCACCGATTCCTACCTAACCACGACGCTATTATATCCGACAAACACTATAAGGCACCAGAGCCCGCTGTTATAAAAGACAAGGGATAAAGAATCTTATTCATTACCGCAATTTGATATTCCTCCTCCTCGGCGCATTTTCACGTTAGGAAACCTTCGGCCGTTGGAGGCGACAGATCAGGATCCCCGAGAAGCTGTGCTTGTGACTCTCCGAAACAGGCTGGACCTTTCGTTCAATGCACCTGAGCTGACACCTCCAGGCGGCTTCACTGTTGCAGCTCTCTCTCTTTTCTCCGCAACGCCTCCATACACGGTCTCATCCACCTTCCCCCAGGCTATGGTATCACCCCTTCTCGAACGGGAATACGCAGTTTAGCCCTCTAGAAGGCTCAGGGACCCCCTGAAGCCTTGGTGACTCTCTGGAATCCAGAGGATTCCAGGCCTGTTTTAGAATGCCTAGAAAGCCTTCGAACTCTCTGGAACCTTAGAGGGTCCACCGCCCCACAGTGCTATTCCTTCTTTGTATTAGTAATCCAAGGCTCTGGAAACTCTTCCAGAGGCCACAACAGCCTATAATAGGCCCTCTCCTCTCTCCTTTGTAGGTAGTTTAGTTGAGCAAGAATAGTGCTTTTCGCTCTTAGGACGCAGCTTCCTTCGAACAACATAAGGGTTAATCTTAAAGCGGTCCGCTGTAAGGCCTCTCCTTACAGCCCGTTAAATAACAGACTTTGCTAAATCTGAAGTCTTTAGTTCCATTTCCATTCTGGATCGTAGTTTATTATCGAGATATGTTAAATATGTTGATAAGCTTAGGGCTAAGCAATAGGAGGCGTGTTTGTGAGAGGTGTAAGCAGGGGACTTGGAGAACAGAGATCTCTCGAGATCTCCAAGGCGGAAGAAAAGCAATACGAACACATAAAGACTGTTAGGTCCAAAATGGGGCACATTCTGGCCATTTTTATATATGGGACTAACTCTAGGCCCCTCGGCTAGAGTTGAAGCGTTTCGTAGGCTGCGCCGCAGCCTGCCGAAAATGGTAATTAGGGTGAGCAAAGGTGGGCCAACCTGAGCGAATCCTGACCAGCGGCTGAGCCGAGCCTGAGCCAGGTAAGCCGTGTCACGTGGGCAACTTACGGAAAAGGAAATTTTGTGTGCCCAGATTCGTCGCATACAACATCAAAACCCAACCTAAATTTTGACTGGCTTAGCTTAGAAACCAGAGGCGTTCTCGACTTCGATGACTGCGAGGACTACATCCTTGACATTGACGAACTTCTTCAAGGAACAGCCCAGTTTAGCGGAGCAGGAGAGTTTCAGGTCGACGAGAGCATTGTCACTCCTTTGCTTCCGTATGTTGTTGCGAGTAATCTGGGATGAGCTAATTGATAAGCTAACGGGACCCCGTTCAGACACCAAGTGGAAGCAGCGGAGTTTATCATGCGACGTGAAGGCAACGGCAGTTCCGACGTACTCAGCCTGTGGGATCCATTTCTCGACGAAGAGGGCAATGCCATAGGGTGAGACAAGCTCATTAACGACATCAAGGACAGTCTTCACGCTGACGCTAAGTCCAAACACAGATATGAACACCTGATCACAGGCGCGAAAAGTGAGCAGGAAGAAGAAATGCTTGGCGGTATTCTCGCCCACGATATGGGGATGGGTAAAACTCTCTCGATGCTATCTGTCATTGTCACCTCACTTCCCAAGTCTCGTGAGTTTGCGAGTTTGGGTGGCTTGACATCCGAATGTGGAGGTCATGGCGCGTTGCCTCTCTCTATCAGAGCCACTCTTGTTGTTGTTCACTCGGAATGTGAGTGATCTCGGATGAAGGCAAGCAGCTGAGACGGGGAGCTGAGCAGCTGCAACGCATTCGATTGAAGCTGACGAGACTGAACACAGTACTCCTTGCTGGCTGGGTAAAGGAGATCAACAGGTATACATCTTCAACGGCGATCATAGTGGCGTAATGCTGACCCGAGAGTCAGACACACGAGCAAAGACGCGCTTTCGTATTACAAGTACCACGGGAGAAATCGAGCTACAGAAGCGTCAACCCTGACGAAATATGACATTGTCCTTACCACATACGGCACCATCACAGCTGACGCATCAAGGCAAAAAAGGGCTGCTTAGGAACCTGCACTGGTATCGGGTTGTACTTGATGAAGGCAAGTCTGGGAGTTAATTCTAAATAGGTGATTTACTTGTACTGATTGGCTTGCAGCACACGTTATTCGGAACTGGGAAACAAAGCAATTCGACGCTGTTCATTCAATTCCAGCCCAGGTCCGCTGGTGCATAACTGGCACACCAATTCAGAATAGTTTGGATGACCTAGGAGCGCTCACACGGTTCTTAAAAGTCCCTATTCTAGAAGACACTGCGACATTCCGGAAGTACATTACTGCTGAAGCTGCTCCGAAACGAAATCATAAAGCAGACTTTTCCAATCTCCGGCTTCTCCTACGGTCGATTTGCCTCCGAAGACAACAGGCCTTCCCATCAACTACAGAAATCTTTCGCCCTGCGTTTTCGACTGAGGAGATGAGGAGGTACAAAACTCTTGAGGTTGTATGGAATCAGGTGCTGAAGACGGCGGTCAACTCCAAGAACTCAAAAGTTTCGCGCAGGAATGCTCTAGAGCGGCTACTTCGTCTCAGAGAATTTTGCAATGGGATCACTGTAACTGAAAACAACCCCGAGCGTGTCTTCAGTTTACTCCGCCAGTCTGGGGAAACGTGTTGCTATTACTGCAGTGTCGAGATCTCCGACATTGATGCGCCAGCACTGGATGGAACCGGAGTCTTCTATCTCACCGAGTGCTGGAAGCTTATTTGCAATGACGACAGCTGCAATTCGCAGTACCGGACCGACTTAGGAAGCGAAGAAGTCACCCAATTCCAGAGGTGCCCGTTCTGCAAGATTCAGCATGTGGCCGACAACCTGATAGACACACGAGACTCGACTCAGAAAACGAGGTTAACTTCATGTTATCCATCCAAACTTGTGGCTCTGCTTGAGGATGTGAAGCAGAATATAGCAAAGGAGAAGTGGTATGGCTCAATCCATTTTCCTTCATAGCCTTCCATTTGTTGAATTATCTATGACTGACATGAAAACTCAACTTGACGCAGCATCATTTTCTCGGTCTGGAAAAGAACTCTTGACCTAGTCGAAAACGTGCTGTCGGATAATGGGATCAGGTATTGCAGAGTGGACGGATCGGTTTCTACAACTAAGAAGCGAGAAAGGATCCTCCTTAACTTCCAGCAACAACCAAACTTGAGAGTCCTCTTAATGACTCTGGGAACAGGAGCAGTCGGGTAAGGAGAAACCCATCGCTATGCTAATATGTCTATTCGGGGTGACTTTTTCTGATAGGCATTCTCAGGATAAATAACCTTTCTGTTGCGAGCAGGATTCACCTTCTGGAGCCGCAGTGGAACCCGTCTGTAGAGCGCCAGGCTATCGGACGAGTTCTTCGGCTTGGACAGAGTGAGACGGTGACTATAATTCGGTACATTATGAAGAACTCTGTCGAAGAGGTAAGTCACGTTTTTAGCCATTACCAACTGTGCTTTTCCGTCAGGGCGGAGGTGCTAGTCGTGCTGACGCCAACACCGGGAATTAAGGTTATAGAGAAACGCCAAAATACGAAGCTTTCAATATCATCTGGCGGGTTTGGAAGCACCAGCTTAGTTAAAGACGACTAGCACACTGGGCCGAAAAGACCCCCTTCAGGGGAGTGTAAAATATGCCGAATGTATCACGTGATTGGCCTTTGTTTGCCGCCAACCAAGCTCACATTTCAAGACCCAGAGATCCATCCCATTTTCATACCCTTCTAACTCACAACCAAAGACTTGGGCGCAAATTACATGCCTCACCGGCAAGCCAAACGCTCTGGTATCAATGGAGAGTATGTCGACCAAAGTAATGACGATGATGGTGATGTTCAAGATGGAGACACGAGCCGGACAGACTGAGTTTGAAGAAATCCCCCACTCCCTGGATTCTCAGGATTTGGAGAAGCATAGGAACTACCCATGTCTGACTTGGGCTGTGCGGAAACAAGAGAACGCCACAATTCCTCCATGACGAGCGAAAACTCTGGCACATAAAACAGTGCGGCGGAGGTTGACGCCCCCGAGAACCTGTTAGAAAGAAAGTGGGCTGTCAAGAAGAAGAAGGTTCCGGAATCTACCAGAAGGCTGCTGGATTGGTAAAATTGGCCAAGCAAACGCGCAAGCGTGGCCCCCCCCCCGAATTCACACAAGTTTATAAAAGAAAGAAGTTCTGGTTGAAAGCCAGAACCGAACCCGACATAGGACAAAGCAAGTTGAATATGATCAACCTGTTTGCAACCCACATCAAAATTATTTTCCACCCAATCCAGATTGCAGTCTGCTGTCTCTGACAGAAAAAATATACTTTGGAAAATTTAGAAAACTGTAAAAATGAAAGAGGTTTTAATCACCTACTTTTGTGCTATTATTCTGGCTTACAGCAGCCACACCCCCTTCTTTTACAGATCATTTTTTGTAGGGTTCGACCTTTGTTAATACTGTGTGGTTCAGGCTCAATAGCGTTTAAGCAGTGCAGGTAATTGGGTGGATGATCGTTGTATTATTCCCCTTCTTGTTAAAGCTTCACGCGAACACTCTCCAACTAAATGAAGAACGTCACGGCTGCTTCACGTGCATCTATCTACCGCCGTGTTAACGAGCACACCGCCCACGTAATAGCTGTTCATTTTCTCAATGGGAACCAGTTTTGGCCATCTTTGTGTAGGTAGTCTACAACACAGCACCTTCGACCTCCCCGACTTCCAAACTTGAAATTTTGGGAATCACCTTACCCGGCCCTCCCCCTTCCGGCCAGTGGAGTGAAGTCCGACCAAATCCGACCCGCCATCTTACCCCCTCAAATGTGCTCACAATATTTAGACCATCATGCGATCGTTACTCTTATATCGCGACTGTGTCTTGTGATTTTCATCTTTCCGTCAGGAGAATTTGTCCGCTTGCAAAATGTGGTCTGCAGTGTTCCCTCTCGCTATCTTTCTTTTTTGTCTAGTCAAAACAGATTCCTTTCCGGATCCTCTTACTGTCAAAGTATCTGGAGGAATTGTTCACGGCGGCATTGATAATTCAACTCCCAATGTCCGCCACTTTCTCGGCATCCCGTATGGACAACCCCCCCTCGGAAACCTCCGATTCGCCCCGCCGCGACCTGCCCAGCCCTTTGGCAAACTCAACACAACCTCCATGCCACCAAGCTGTATGCAGTTCGCCATCGGTACTCCAACCATCAACACCCGAGATGTGCTCGAATTCAACCTCGGCGGGCTAAACGGAACTACCGGACCCATTAGCGAAGACTGCCTCACCCTCAGCATTTGGACTCCCCTACATGTAGGAGCGAAAGAAAAACTACCCGTGATTATCTTCTTTTACGGCGGCGCTTTTCTCACGGGGGGTGTTGACGTACCGTATCAAGTCCCCTCTCGCTGGATTCAACGGACTCAAAACCACATTGTCGTTTCGTTTAACCACCGCGACGGTATTTTCGGGTATCCCAACGCCGCTGGTCTTTCGTTAACCAACCAAAATGTCGGCCTCGCTGATCAGCGCCTCGCGGTAGAGTGGGTTCGCGACAACATTGGTGTCTTCGGGGGAGATGCATCCCGGATTGGGTTATGGGGACAGAGTTCTGGCGCTATTGCTATCGCTTACCAAACTGCGACATATCGCAAAAACCCCATCGCGAATTCGGCCATTCTTAGTTCGGGGAATGAATTTATCGATATCCTTACCCATGACCCGAAACATGGCAATTTCTCTTTTGTTGCAAACCATTTCGGCTGTCCTCCCTCTCCTTCTGAAGAATTAGCGTGCATGCGTAATGTCGACGCTCATGCTCTTGTCTCTTTCCTGCGGGAACAATTCGAAAATGGCACCCAAGCCCCACTGACTTTCTCGCCCATAGTGGATAACATCACGGCCTTTGCACCCGGACAAATGAGTCCTGTTGCGGATATCCCGGTCCTAATAGGAAGTACCGAGCAAGACGGCAATGTGTTTGTTCCGTATAACCCTGGCGGGGTGGATGAGTCTACAGCGGATGCACTCACGATGGAATATTTCTTCTGTACGGCCTACCGAGCTGCTCAGGCGCGGATTACAGCAGGGACGAGTGGGGAGATGGGGATGGGAAGGGCATATCGGTATTTATACACGGGGAATTTTTCGAATATTAGTCCCCGACCGTGGATGGGCGCGTGGCACGGCTCCGAGTTACCGTTAGTGTTTGGAACGCATGGGCTTTATAGGGGGAAATCGACAGAACTGGAAGAGGAGACGAGCCGGGTTATGCAGGATGTTTGGGTAGAATTTGTGGCGACAGGAGGAAAAGTTCCGTCAGTTAGGGGATGGGATGAGTTAGGGAGGGAAGGAGGGGTGGTTGGGTTTGGAAATGGGGCGGCGAGGGTGGTTGATCTGCAGGAGATGGAGGGAAAGTGTTGAATCTTCAATGGAGACAAAGTACTAGGAATGGCTTCAAGCGTGTTGGTGCTGCTATGTCATTCCGCTGGGTGTTTCCACTACTGAGCATAGCGGCTATGAATTATTTCTACGTTTGGGCGATGTTGTATTCGACAAGGCCAATTTCCCATCGAGTGTCACACAAAGAAGGAAAAGAAGAGAGGCGGGGGGGGGACGAAAAAAGCGAAAGAAAACAAAAAAGATGTCAATCCCAAAAATAACCAAGCCTTATTCTCACGCAACATGACAGCGGGTACTGTATGTAGGATTCTCCCACGCGGGAAGCGAGTGATTGGAGCCACACCCCCACCAAACACATTAAACGGGAAGGCGGCTGAGGAGACACCACTAGGCGTTACATTGGTGTGACACCACCCGGTCCCGTCCCATCTGATCTGACTCAGGTGGTAAAACCTAAAAAGGAAATTGACGTTGAGCTCCAATGTTTGCGCTAACATGGAAGGTGAGCCTTGCCTTCGCTGTTGTCTTGCCAAGGAAGCTGTTACGCATTACCTTCTTTGCGTGTGCTTGTTGCGGTGCACCGAGGGACAACCTGAAGTCGAGGCAGGTACCTTAGGTAAACATAGAGATACTGGACTTGGAAGTCGGCTCTCTTTATATGTCAACCCTTTCTTGTTTTAACCCTACAGACCAAACTTGTGACAAGTCCTTCTTCTGTGACAGGGTGTGTCTCGCAAAACACCAAGTTTCCTGCCAGCATTTTT
>Ga0247760_1000732_pt1 | contig 34434 bp, 28 predicted proteins | sample UWRJL171409R4_FD_179936 | JGI IMG/M metagenome (GOLD analysis project Ga0247760, IMG submission 179936) | Plant litter microbial communities from Arlington Agricultural Research Station in Wisconsin, United States - UWRJ-L171-409R-4 | ecosystem: Environmental > Terrestrial > Plant litter >... | reverse complement strand
ATTGCCGCCGCCGGTGCCCGCAGTGCCGCCGCCCGCGGTGCCCGCGGTGCCGCCGCCGGTGCCCGCAGTGCCGCCGCAAATGCCCGCAGTGCCGCCGATGCCGCTCCCGCCCGCGCTGCCGCCACCGCCCGCAGTGCCTCCCAGTCCGGCGAGCCCGCTCGATCCTGCAGTGCCTCCTGTTCCCGCAGTGCCTCCCGATCCGGAAGTCCCACCCGTCGCTTCGCCTCCTGTTGCGGAGTGGCCACCGCTCTGTTCCTCGCCTGCGGCACCGCTGTCGGCTGCGCTGCCTCCCGTGCCCGCATCTCCCGCTGCTCCGCCACGATTGCCAGCTGCCGCCGAACCGCCGGAGCCGGCTTGGGCTTTACCTCCGGTGCCGCCGGTCTCGTCAGGAGGCGAGGGGTCACTCGAGCAGCTCAAACACGTGAGCAGCGTTGCGGCTAGGAAGAGCCCCCGCCGATTTCGTCCCGCCGCGCGGTTCCCGCTGCCATCATTGTCGACGCGATTTGCAAGATGCATGGTTCAATCCCCGCTAGGGTCGAGATTCCTAATCGACCTAATCAGAATTCCCAATCGACTTAATCAGATTAACGCTGGTGAGTGCCTCGTTACAAGTGCCACGAGTCGCCGCAACAAATTCAAAGATGCAAACTCACACATCCGATCGAATTCGTGGGGCAACCTGCGCCATGTTGCGGATGGGCCATTCGAGTAAAACGACTACATTCCAGTGGCGAGTGAAGACGCCACGCGGATCGATCACTACGCCCCCCGATCATTCAACGGAGTCTTCGTTGTTCAAGGGGAGCTGTCGCGGTCGTTCAACCGAGGAGAGGCCGCTGGCGTAGTCATTTCATCAACGCCTGCCGATCGCGCTTTGCAGGTCGCAGACATCGCGCTTCGCCGTTCGCAGGGGACCCGTTTCAATGGGGGCAGGCGTGGCTGCTGCGTCGGCTGTGCGAAGATGAGGAGTTCGCAGTGGGCCTTTTGCGTTTTTGCGCGCCCGTTCCTACGTGGCCGACCAACAAACTATCTCAGGGGTGTCTGCTCAATTCAGTCGCGCGCCGATCACGTGGCCGTGATTCAAGGGCCCGTGGCCTTTGCCGAGGCCGGGCGCGGTGCGGATGGCTTCCAGCACGTAGTCTTCGGCGCGTTCGACGGCGGAGCGTAGGGTGAAGCCGTGGGCGACGCCGCAGGCGATGGCGGCGGCGAGGGTGCAGCCGGTGCCGTGGGTGGAGCGGGTGACGATGCGCGGGTGCTCGAAGTGTGCGCCCTCGCCGTCGGCGGTGCGCAGGATGTCGATGATGGTGTCGCCGGGGACGTGTCCGCCTTTGATCAGGACTGCGCTGGCGCCGAGCGCGAGTAAGCGATCGGCGGCGCGCTGCATGTCGTCGACGGTTTCGACTTTGATGCCGGCGAGCGCTGCGGCTTCGGGGGCGTTGGGCGTGATCAGGGCGGCGAGTGGCAGCAGGCGTTCGACCATGGCGCTGCGCGCGCGCTCTTGCAGCAAGGAGGTGCCGCCTTTGGCGACCATCACTGGATCGACGATCACGGGCACCCGGCGCGCACGGATTTCGAGCGTGGACGCGACGGCGGAGATGATCTCTTCGGAGAACAACATGCCAGTCTTCACTGCATCCGCGCCGATGTCGGTCAGCACGACCGTCATTTGTTCGGCCACGAAGTCCGGATCGATCGGCAAGACGCCGAACACGCCCAGGGTGTTTTGCGCGGTGAGCGCGGTGATGGCCGTGGCGGCGTAGCCGCCCAATACGGTGATGGTCTTGATGTCGGCCTGAATGCCGGCCCCGCCGCCCGAGTCGGAACCTGCCACCACCAAGACGCGACCACGCGGTTCGTACGCTTCAGCCATGCTGCCATCCTAGCGCTGACCGAGCATGAAGCCGCGAAAATTCCGGGCTGAGCGCGGGATGGGCGTGACGGCCGGAAAACCGGCCGAGTAGTGCTAGGCGGAGTCTCGCGGCGTGACTATGCTGCGCACACCATCGTGGGCCTGCCCAACTTCGAAGAACGCGCCAAGAGCTACGTCGGCAAGCTCGTCGCGGGCCGCTATCGCTTGGACTCGCTGCTCGGCCAAGGTGGCATGAGCGCCGTGTTTCGCGCGAGCGACCTCGAGGGCCAGTCGGTGGCGGTCAAGATCCTGCATCCGGAGCTCTTGGACAGCGAGGCCGCGCTGCGCTTCGAGCGCGAGTCGAAGTTGGTCTTGGGGCTTTCTCACCCCCACGTGGTGGCGACGCTGGCCGCCGGGCGCGACGAGGCGCTCGGCCACTATTTGGTGATGCCGCTGCTCAGCGGGCGCGATTTGGACGGCGTGCTCGAGGTGCACGGCGCGCTGGCTCCGGAGAGCGCGGTCCGTGTCGCGCTGCAGGCTGCTCGCGGTTTGTCCGCGGCGCACCGCATCGGCGTCGTGCACCGCGACGTGAAGCCCGGCAATTTGCTGCTCGATCGCGACGGCGCTGAAGTGATCATCAAGGTCTGTGATTTCGGGATCGCCAAGCGCCTGGATGGTGACGGTGAGGATTCACTGACGGCCACTGGTAGCCAGCTCGGCACGCCGGACTACGCGGCCCCGGAACAGCTGAAGAACGCCAAGGAAGCGGACGAGCGCGCCGACATTTGGGGGCTGGGCGCGACGCTCTATCAAATGCTGTGCGGCGTCGCGCCGTTCTCGCACATCGAATCGATCGCTGAATTGGTCGTGGCAATTAGTAGCGAGGACGTGCCCCACCTTCAGGATCGAGCGCCCTGGGTCGAGGCGGGGTTGGCGCGCGCGGTGCACCGCGCGCTGAACCGCGATCCGAACTTGCGGCCGCCCACAGTCGAAGATTTCGCCGATCGCCTGCGGCGCTTTTCCGGCGGTGATGAGCTGCTGGATGAAGCGCGCATCACCCGCGTCTCGACCGAAACGCGGCAGCGCGTCGAGGGCCGCGCCGATCTGGCGCTGTCGATCGCGGCCCCTTCGCGGCCCGGCGCGAGCGATATGGATCCGCTCGGCTTGACCGGCAAGAGCCTGAGCGATCGCTATCGCGTGATTCGACTGATCGGCAAAGGTGGCATGGGTTCGGTGTACGAAGTCGAGGGGCCCAACGCGCAACGCTTGGCCGCCAAGGTGGTCTCCGCGGGCATGGCCAACGCTTCGCCGACCGCGCTCGAGCGTTTCGCTCGCGAAGCACGGACCGCGAGCGACATCACGAACCCGAACGTGGCGCGCACGATCGACGCGGGCTCCGACGAAGCGCTCGGCATGCCGTACATCATCATGGAGCTCCTACACGGCGTGGAGCTCTCGGCGGTGCTCAAGAAAGAGGGCGCGCTCGAGCCACAAGTGGCGGTGCGGCTGGTGTTGCAGGGAGCGAGCGGCGTGGCCGCAGCGCACGCGCGCGGCGTGGTGCATCGCGACATCAAGCCCGCGAATCTGTTCTTGCAGATCGACGAACAGACCGAAGAAGTGACGGTCAAGGTCTGCGATTTCGGCGTCGCCAAGCGCACGCGCGTGAACGAAGCCAACAACGCCGTGAGCCAGCTGAGCCTGACGCGCACTGGCGGCATGCTCGGCTCGCCGATGTACATGTCGCCCGAGCAAGCCAAGAACGCCAAGGCGGTGGACGAACGCACCGACGTTTGGAGCCTCTCGGTCGTGCTCTGGGAAGCGCTCAGCGGTCAGCGCTTGTGGGGCGGGCAAACCTCGTTGGGTGAGCTGATCGTCGCCATCTGCACCGAACCCATCCCGCAGCTGGAGGTGGTGGCGGCCTGGGTGCCGCGCGATCTCGCGCGCGTGGTGCATCGCGGGCTCGAGCGCGATCCCAATCTGCGTCCGAGCTCCGTGCGTGCCTTCATCGAGTCCTTGTCGGTGTTCAGCGGTGGCACCGATCGCGTGCAAAAGTCGCAGCTGGTGGCGATGACGGTGGCCGAACGCGGCGCCTTGCAGGTGAAGGTGAACATCAGCGCGTCGGCAGCGGCTGGCATGGCCAACTTGGCCCGCGGCGGTCGCGGTGGCACCTCGCTCCCGCCCGAGCGCGTGGCACCGCGGCGTTCGGCTGTGCTCGGTCCGGCGGGCAGCAACGCCTGGCTCACCGCCGTACTGCTGATGGTCGTGGTCGGTAGCTTGTTCGTGGCGCTCGGTTACTGGATGAACAACCACTGACTCAAGCCTCGAGCAGCGGGTTTTCGCGCAGCTCGGCCACGGCAAAATCCACGAATGCGCGCACGCGCGCCGCCGCCCGCTTTCCCTCCCGGTGAATGACGTGGATGGGGATGGGCTCCGGCTCGAACTCACTCAAGATTACCCGCAAGCGACCAGCTTTCACGTCCGCTGCGGCCTGGTAAGACAAAACGCGCGTCAGACCCTCGCCAGCGACGGCGCCTTGCATGGCGACCTCCTGACTATTGACGATCAACCGCGCGCTCGGGCGTACCGAGACGGTGCGCTTGCCGGCCTGGAATGACCAGACCGGCGCCGAGCGATCGGCCGAATAGCAGAGCGCCGCGCGCTCCTTCAAATCTTCTGGTGAGCGCGGTACGCCGTGGCGCTTCAAATAGGCGGGCGAGGCACAGACCACGTTGCGCACGGCGCCTACGCGAATGGCGGTGAAGGAAGCATCGGACAAGTGAGCGACGCGCACCGCCACGTCCAAGCCCTCGTCGATCAGATCGACCACGCGATCGACGAACAGCGCGCGCACGTTGAGCTCGGCGTGTCGATTGAGAAACTCACGCACGAGCGGCGCCACGAACAAGCGACCAAATAGCACCGAAGCCGTGATCGCGAGCGTGCCCCGGACCTCTGCTTGCGCTCCGGACACGGCTTGATCGGCGTCTTCGAGCTCGCTCAAGACCCGCTTGCAGTCGAGCAAGTAGCGCGCGCCCGCTTCCGTCAAACGCACGATGCGCGTGGTGCGGTGCAGCAGCTTGACGCCCAGCGTTTGCTCCAGCGCACCGATCGCGCGCGTGACCGCGGGCGGCGAGAGCGCCAAGCGCCGCGCTGCCGCGCTGAAGCTCTGCTCTTCGCCGACCGCGACGAAGACCTTGAGCGTCAAAAACCGGTCCACGGTATTATTCCTATTTATGGAATAATGACTTGTCAATTCTGGATATTGTTTCCATGCGCCGCCGGCCGCAAATTCTCGGGCATGACCGAACCCAGCGCGCTACGCCTGTATCGTTTCCCTATTTCCGGCCATTCGCACCGGGCTGAGCTGATGTTGTCCCTGCTCGGCTTGCCGGTCGAACTGGTGAACGTCGACCTGCCCAAAGGCGAGCACAAACAGCCGCCCTTCCTGAGCAAAAATTGCTTCGGCCAAGTGCCGGTGCTGGAAGATGGGCCACTCACGCTCAGCGATAGCAACGCCATCCTCGTTTACTTGGCCGAGCGCTACGACGAGGCCCTCGACGACGACCAACGCTATTGGCCCCGCGAGCCCGCTCGCCGCGGCCAAGTGCAGCGCTGGCTGTCGGTGGCCGCCGGACAATTGGCGGCCGGACCTGGCGCTGCCCGCCTCGTGCGCATCTTCAACGCTCCGCTCGATCACGCCTTGGCCGCGCGCAAAGCGCATGAGCTGTTCACCGTGCTCGATCAGGAGCTCAGTTCGCGTTCGTTCCTGGTCGGCGAAACGCCGACCTTGGCCGATGTCGCGCTCTACACGTACACCGCGCACGCGCCCGAGGGGGACGTCTCGCTCGAAGCCTACCCAGCCATTCGCCGTTGGCTCTCCCGTGTCGAAGCGCTGCCAGGCTTCGTGCCCATGGCTCGTAGCAGCGCCAAGTCATGACCGACCTTCCTACCCGCCGCGCGCGCGTGATCGATCGCGGCTGGACGCGCGAAAGCTCACCGTTTCACGCCGGCGAGCAGGCCGTTCAGCGGCGCGTCGGCGTGCGCGATCGAGTCGAACGCGCCGGTCGCAACATGATCCGCGAGCAAATGCCCGATCAGCACCGCGAATTGTTCGAGTCTTTGCCGCTGCTCGTGGTCGGCAGCATGGACTCGCAGGGGCGACTTTGGGCCTCGCTCTTGAGCGGAAAACCCGGCTTCGTGCGCTCACCCTCGGCGAAGCTGCTGCAAATCGAGGCGGTCCCAGCGCGCGGTGATCCGCTGAGCGGGCAGCTGACGGTCGGCAGTGCGCTCGGTCTGCTCGGGATCCAGCTCGAAACGCGCCGACGCAACCGCGCCAACGGTCGCATCGTCGCCCGCGACACTGACTCCTTCAGCGTCGAGATCGCGCAAAGCTTCGGCAACTGCGATCAATACATCCAAGCGCGCGAACCCACCTTCGACCCGAGCCGACTCGAGAGCGCCGCGCTACCGCGCGCCGAAGGTCCGCGCTTATCCGCGAGAGCCAGCGAGCTGCTCGCCGCGACCGATACCTTCTTCATCGCCACCGCCTCAGCTAACGCTGCGAGCGGTAGCGATGGCGAGGGCGTCGATGTCTCTCACCGCGGCGGCCGGCCCGGCTTCGTGAGCGTGAGCGACGGCGCGGGCGTGAGCGACGGCGCGGGCGTGAGCGACAGCGCGGGCGTGAGCGACGGCGTGGGCGTGAGCGACGGCGCGGGCGTGAGCGACGGCGTGGGCGTGCTTGCAACGCGCCTCACGATCCCGGACTTTCGCGGCAACTTCGTGTTCAACACGTTCGGCAATCTCGAAGTCAACCCACGCGCCGGCATCGTCTGCGCCGACTTCCGCACGGGCGACATCTTGTCCCTGACCGGCTCTGCGCACGTGATCTGGGACGGCCCCGAACTCGATTCCTTCGCAGGCGCCGATCGCCTGCTCAGCTTCGAAGTCGAGTCGGGCGTCTTTCTAGAACGAGCTCTCCCGCTCAGCTTCGAAGGGTTCGACCCCTCGCCAGATCTGACAGACACGGGAACTTGGGCCGAGGCGCGGAGAAGCTGAAAACAAGCGATTCGCTTGCGTCCGACGCAGCGCACCCGTAACCGTCTTCCTTGTCCCACTTTCCGCGCCCCGACGATCCGTCCCAATCGAAGCCCATCCCCGAGACGCCGCGCTGGCAGAAGCGACACCTAGGCCTAGCCGCCGCCATCGCGCTCTTCACCGTGCTCGCCATTCTCGCGTGGCGCTTCAGCCACCAGGCTCCACCGCCGCTCGACGGCAATCGACCCCCGCTCCCGACGCAGCCCTAGGCCAGTACAGGCCCCGTGGTCGTGCTCGGACTGGGTTCCCTTCTCCCCCTAGTCAGTGCTATCCCCCACTTCGGCAAGCCAAGCGACCCAGCAATGGGCCAAACGGTGGGCCAACAGTGTGGCCCCTTGGCGGAATGGCAGACGCAGGGGACTTAAAATCCCTCGATCGCGAGATCATGTCGGTTCGAGTCCGACAGGGGCCACCGACTCGATTCATTGAGCTGGATCGGCGTCACCCCGCGGGGATCCAAAGCCAGCAATACAGAGGCCGGGTCGAGCCACGCCTATCACACGAGCGCAGCCAGACCTTGCCCTTCGGGCGCGCGGTCGCCGAGGCGGTTCTGTCGAACACCGAAGTGAGCTTCGCCGGTGAGTTCTTTGAACCGCGCCAGCTCTATCAACGCATCACGACGACTGCGGCCCTAGCAAAGTCATCGTGCGGATCGAGCGTTGACACGATTGGAGGGCGGCACGCATCCGGACTTCCTCGGTGCTGCGACGCGTCAGCGACCTGCTCAAGCCGAGGCAGGCCGCAGCGCGCCATAGAGCACCATGTTCCCGACCTTTGTTCGGAACGCGCTTGATGCGGCACACAGTAGCCGGACAATCCAGTCGTGCCTCACTTTCCGACCGAGCCTTCGGGCCTCGTCGAAAAACGAACGGGCTTCGATGGGTGACCAGCCGAGTTCGCTGTAGAAGGCGAAGCCGTTCGCGGGCGCGAATTTCCACTCGGCGTTCGCGCGGCGGAGAACGTCGCCCCATGCTTTCATGTTTCGCTCCAGGACCTCAGGCGCGATCGCTTCGAGAATCCAACATTGCACCGCGCCTAGCGCGCGGAGCTCCGCTCCCAGAGAGCGGACCACCGCCTCGTCCAGGTACACGAGCAAGCCCTCGGTCACCACGACGACGCGCGTGTACGAGGAGCCGACGTGGTCGAACAGCTTTCGCCGCGCGCTGGCGTTGGCGAGATCGGTGGGGATGCGCGTGACGTTGCAGGTTGGCTTTTCGGTCGCTAGTAGAGTGGCCTTGGGATCGAGGATTGTGGCGTCGTCCGCTTCGATCCAGACGAGAGAGGGCGGGAGAGACAGGCGGTATGGGCGTGCGTCCAGGCCTGCTGCGAGGTTGAGCACTGCATCGGCGTTCGTCGCGCGTACGCTCTCGACAATTAGCTCGTCGAAGACCTTGGTCCGCACCGCCACGACCGAGGCGAGCCCCTGCGCGCCTGGCTTTGTGCCAGGGGCGTTGGGCATTGCTTCGGCGATGGATTTCCCGCGGTCGCCCGCCAATCGCCTGGCGAATGGATCGCGGAAGAGGGCGTCAGGCCGATCGGTTTCGAGCGCCCGGAGATACGCGACCCAGCGCGCCGTGTCTGAAACATCCGTGAGCAAGGGCGTCGAGGAGCTCATTGAACGCCCTGTGCGCGGCTTAGGCTGCGCAAGAGCGGCAGCGGATACTGACGTGGCTCGCAACGTCCCCACAAAGTCGACGACGGAACGAAAGCAAACACCGCTACCCCGCGCACTTCGAAGGTCGCCAATGTAGCCGGAAGCCCGAAGTACACGAGCGGAACCAAGTCGGTCCGTGCCACGTTCAGGCTCGTCGCACGTGACAGAATGCGAGCACGCGCCTGTTGATAGGTTTCTCCGGTCGCCTTGATCCGCGCACGGATCTCGGCTCGCAACTTCTTATGGGTATGTCGGTTTGCCATGGCGCTCCTCGACCTGAGCTCTGCCCCGGCGCAGAGCAAATGAACGGAGGGACACGCATCGATCCACCTGAAGGGCCGAGCCCTCTTCGCTCTCGGTGCGAGCCGTGGCCGGGCGGTCGCGAAGAGCCGGGCTCAGGTGAGCCCTAAGGCCAGGATACCGAGGATAGTTCCGAGGTCAAGCCGGCGCGGCGAGCTGGCATTCTCGGCCAAAAGGGCGGCGCGGAGGTCGGGCGCCCAGTGCCACTTGCGACGCAATGAAGGCGCCCCGGCGCGGCCAGCGCGTTCACCCAAGTCGCCCGGAGGATTTCCTGATGGAAACACGTTCCTGCCGCTACTGCGTGCATGTGCTTTCATCCAAATCAGAACTGCTTGCGTCCGCTATGGGTCTGTTTTTGTGCACTGCCGGGTGCAGCGCCGACCCAAAAGACACAGCGTCTCCGCCTGGGACCGCGGGCGGCGCTGGTCAGCCGGCTTCGGCTGCCGGGAGCGCAGGCAGTAGTGGCAGCGCGACCTCGACCAGTGGCAGCGCCAATGGCGGGGCTGGCTCGGTTGGGCAGGGGGGAACGCTCGCCAATGGCGGCGCGAGCGCCGGCAGCGGAGGCCCATCCGTAGGCGGTAGTGGCGCCGCGGGGAGTAGTTCGGCGGGCACGACCAGCACGGCCGGTGCAGGCGGCGCCGCGGGTGCAACGAGTGGCGGAGCGGGCGCTGGTGGAGCTCCTGCAACCTGTCCTCTGCCCACGAAGTTCAAATGGACGTCGACCGGGCCCATTGCGCAGCCGAAATCGGGCTGGGTTTCGCTCAAGGACTTCACCGCTGTCGTGCACAACAATCAAATCATCGTCTACATGACGAATCACGACACTGGAACAACCTGGGGCGCGGCTATGTTCTCGTTCAGCGATTGGCCGCAGGCGGCCACGGCCACTCAGGTCGCGTTGTCTCGAACGGCGGTAGCGCCGACGCTCTTTTACTTCACGCCGAAGAAGATCTGGGTTTTGGCCTATCAATGGGGCGGACCGAAATTCAGCTACGCGACTTCATCGGACCCTACTGATGCCACGAAGTGGTCCGCCGGAAGCACGCTTTACGATGGCGGTCCGACCTCGAGCACCGGGCCCATCGATCAAACGGTGATTTGCGACAGCAAGAATTGTTACCTGTTCTTCGCTACGGACGACGGCAAGATCCATCGCTCGGAGATGGCGATTGGCAGTTTCCCCGGCACATTCACCGAGTACAAGACGATCATGACCGACACTCAGAACAATCTGTTCGAGGCAGTGCAGGTTTACTCGGTCAAGGGCTCGAACCAATACCTGATGATCGTCGAGGCGATCGGCAGTAACGGGCGCTACTTCCGCTCCTTCACCGCGACCGATCTCGCAGGTACCTGGACGCCGCTCGCTGCGACCGAAAGTAACCCGTTTGCCGGCAAGGCGAACGTTACCTTCGACGGCACGGCCTGGACCAACGATATCAGTCACGGGGACATCGTGAGGAACGACCCCTCGGAAACGTTTCCTGTGGATCCGTGCAATATTCAGTTCCTGTACCAAGGGCGCGCGCCGACCTCCGGCGGTGACTACGGTCTGCTGCCCTACCGGCCCGGCGTGCTGACGCTGACCAAGTAGCCGACCCCGCCACGACGAACGCGCTTCCCGCAGTCAGGCAGGGTCGTCGCGGTCGCCGTGATCGGCAGCCCAGGCGAGCCGTCACCGATGCCAGCCCTGACTACTACTGCACGTTGATGATCACGCGGCGATAAGCGTAGAGATTAGGCGTGCCGTTGTCGTGCAGCTCCAAAATCAAATGCATGCTCTTGCCGCTCGCAGCAGCCGGGATTGTCACGCTGGCAGAGGCAGTGGAGCCGTTTTGAATCGCTACGCTTCCCGCATAGGAGCTGGATTCCATGAAGAACGACCACCCGTAGACGAGCGCATTGCCATCGGGATCGGTGGAGCCCGTCGCGTCGAGTGCGACGGTGGAGCCGGCTGCAGCCGAGACCTGTAGGACTTGCTTGGTCGCGTCGTTGTTGACGACGGCGATCGGATGGTGGTTCGCGTCGGCGAACTTGGATTTGATGCTCCAATCCATCCGCGCCTGAAAGTCACCGTCGATGCCAGCGCTCCAACGGCTGATCGCATTGGCGCCCTCCGAGGTGTTGGCGAACATCTGGTAAGCATCGTACTGCGCCTCACCGGTGACGGGCGACATGCCGCGAATGCCGCTCTTCTTGGTCGTTTCGAAGCGGCCGCCCCAACCGCCCTGGTCGAGCTTTTCGGGATCGTGAAGCCCGTTCGGATACTGATGCATGAACGACGGCGAGTCTCCTTCGGTGTCGTACTGCCTGGTCGGGTAGACAGCGCCGAGCGCGCCTTTGCTTTGGATGTTCGTGGCGAGCCAGCTATCGCTCGGTTGCCAACCATAGACACCCGTCGCGCGGATGTAGAAGAGCTCGGGAAAGGTCTTCGCCATCCAGGCCCCGGTTTCGTCCTGACCCAGGACATCATACACGCGCAGCTTGCTGACGAAGTGAGTCACTTGCTCAGCGGTGCGCCCGTTCTTCACTTTCCAGAGCGCCTGCGCCAGGGTGTTTCCGCCGCCCCACAAGTTGAGCCAAAGCGGGCGCGGATCTGGCCTATCCGCAGCGGCGATGATCAGCTCCGAACCAGGGCTGTCTTTGCCGGCGCCCACGTCGGCCATGCCGTAGCCCGTTTGACCCAGCTTGGAGATGGACTGCAAGTATTCGAGCGTCGGGTAGCCAGCGGCGTGCACGTTCAGATTCGGCAACGCCTTGCCGTAGGCGTTCACGATCGTATCGAGCATCGCGGTGTTGCTTTGGGTCTTCTTCCAGCAACTCGTAACCACGATCAAACCCTCGAGATCGAACTCATTGGCGGTGACCATGACCCGGACCAAGGACTGCTGATCGTCGGGATCGCCGCCGAGATCGGTGGTGTTGATCACGCGCGGTTTCGCGATCGCTGCCACGGCCCCACCCGAACCGGCGCCGCCGAGCGCGGGATCGGCGGGCGACGAGCCGCCGCTGCTCGCGCCCGCGCTGTTCGCGCCTCCCGCGCTCGTACCCGCACTGCTCGCGGTCGCGCCGCCGGCTGGCGCGCCAGCGCTACTCGCTCCTCCCGATGCCGTTGCTCCCGCGCTCGCGCCGTTGCTGCTCGCGCCTCCCGCGCTCTTGCCGCCGCCGCTGGTCGTTCCACTCGAAGCGCCACCGCCGACGGCGTCCGAGCGGCTTGGAACGGCCGGGCTACACGAAGCTAGCCCCAGAAACGCGGCAAACCCGCTGGCGAGAGAACGGACGGTCATCCTTCCGCGCTACCGTAGCGCAGATGAGCGCGCCTACCAATGCAGCGCTTGAACCATCACCGCTTCGTAGCGCTTGCCGAACGTGACTTGCGAATCATGATCGAAATGGAGGTGATATTGCGTGTCCGCCGGATCCAAGACCAGCTCAGCGGCAGAGACGACGAAGGCATTGCTGATGGTGCTCGGCAATTGGGCGACCAAAGTGTTGTGCTGCTTGCACGCGCCGGTAGGGGCCAGCTCACCCGCCAGAAACGGAGCGTTGCCCAGATTCAGATCTTTTCTGAGATCCGTCACCAACGTGTTCACCTTCGCGGGCCAAGAAGCGTCCCCGCAGTTCGATTCACCCTGGTGAAAGAGGATGCCGTCGATGATGCCACCGGCCTGCTGCGCGAGTTTGGCGCGCGCAACGATCCAGCTGTATTTACTGCCGCCGGCTTTGAGAAACGTCTCGATCTTCTCGCCGCTAATCGCGCACGGCACGAGCCCGATCGTGTCGCCCGCCGGCAGGGCGTTGATCAGCGTCTTCGCGAAATAATCTCCCGGGCCGAGCGCGCCGTTCCAACACTCGTGCAGCGGCGGCACCGCGACATCCCATTGGTCCAAGACGCGGCCGGTCGCGGCGCAAGCGTCGAAGCCGAGGACCTTGATGCGTTCGTCCTTCACCTTGTCTGCGACCTCGGCCTTCGAATAGCCGGCCATGTTGGATTGCCCGAGCAGCAAGAACACGTGAAACGTGGGGCCATTGCCCGAGCCGCTCGCGCCCGCAGTGCCGCCTACGCCGCCCGAGCTCGCGCCCGCGGCACCCGCACCGTTTCCCGCGCCTCCTCCCGCATTGCTCGCACCCGCGCTGGCGCCAGAAGCGCCGCCATTCGCGGCGGTGCCGCCCGCTCCGCTTGCTGCATTCGCGCCGGCTGAGCCGGTGGTTCCTCCCTGAAGAGTGCTCGCTCCAGCAAGACCTGCAGCAGCGGCTCCGCCTCCTGCGTCGACGATCGAAGCTCCGGCGCTGTCTTCGCTGTCGACGGACGAGCGTTGTTCGTTGCACGCCGGGACGACCAGTAAGACCGCCGTCAGCAGCGCTAGCGCCGTGTGTTCGAGTCGCATTTTTTAAGCTCAGCCTCCACTTCAGCGTTGGCGTGGTACCACTTCGTGAGGTCGGTCTTGTTCGGAGTCGTGGCGATGGCGGTGTTCACGACGCAGTACCGGCGCAGCGCCGTTTCCGTCAGCCAAAACGCGGCCAGCCACCACTTTTTTTCGGAGCTATTTCTTGCTCGCAGAGCGCGCGTCACACACCTGCTTCGCCCGCGCAGCAGCGAGCGATTGTGGCGCGAGGCGGGCCAATTCGCTCTGTGCTTCACTCTGGCGACCGAGTGAGCACAACGCCTGTGCGCGGGCGGCCCGGCGCTCCTCCGTGAGCAAACCTTTCGGAAAGCGCCGCTGATACTCGTCGAGCACCTTGAGCGCGTCGGCAGCGTGGCCTGCGTGCAGGCTGCTCGTCGCGCGCGCAAGCAGTGCGACCTCTTGAGCCAGGCGGTCCTCGGTGGGGCGAGCCGAGGGCATGGGGCGATCGGAAGAAACGGGCGCCATTGACTTCGTGGCTTCGGGGGCGGGGAGCTCCACCGCGGAGATCGGCGACGCGGAGCTCGCGGCAACGACTGCCGTCGCAACAGCGCGCGGCGCGACAGCGCGCGTCGCGCTCGCGGTGACCGGCTGCTGCCGGGTGGCAAAGAACAGAGCGCCGCCAACCAAACCAACGCCAACCACGCCGCCCGTGACGAATGGCCAGCGTGGCCGCGGGAGGGGCAACGCTTTGCTGCTTTCGGCCAGCAATAGCGCCGCGCCTAGCCGCTCTCGCAGCGCACTTTCAATTCGCTCGCGATCTGCGGCCGTGGGTTGGTCCAGGTCGCGACCGGAGCGCAAGATCTCACGAGCTCTAGGCCCCAGCTCCGACATGAGGGTCATCTCCTTTTGCCTCGCGCATCATGCCGGGCGACGGCGGCTTCGAACGCGAGCCTCGCCGCGCGCAGCCGAGAATAGGCAGTGTTCACTGGAATATCTAGGGCGTCGGCGACTTCGGGCACGCTCATCTCCTCCAGCTCGACGAGCGCGAATATTTCACGCTTGCTCTCTTCGAGCTCCGCCAGAAGGCTTGCCAGCACATGTAAATCCGAGTTTTTCTGCGTCACTTCGAACGGCGTCGGCTGCTGCGATTCGAGCTGGTCGTCGACGACGGTGGTGCCTTTGCCGCCTCGCGCGCGCGCGGCCCGGTGGTGATTGCTCACCGTGCGGCGCGCGACGCTATAAATCCAACTCTTCAGGGCTTCTGGCCGCTGCAAGGTGTGGAGACCCCCGTGAATGGCGATGAAGATGTCTTGAACCACGTCATCGATCGCGGACGTCTCCACCCCCAGACGCCTTGCCGATGCCCAGACGAAGCTGAAATATTGCGAGTAAACGGCTTGAAAAGAGGGCACAGGGGCGAAAAAAGGACCAGGACCTACGTTCTCGGGAACGGCCAGCGCGTGAGCACCTGAGACAAGGCCTGCCATTCTCGAGTTCTGATGCAGTATCTGCGCCCGCTGCCGTCCGTCACAAAATCCACTCAGGACCAACGCTTACCGTAAACGCAGCTGATCCCAGCTGTCCCAGGTTGCCTACCCCGTCGATCGAAATCAGCGGGCGCGCCGTCTCAATCTGGGCATCGATCCCAGCCACTAGGCTGAGCCAGCTCGCCAGATAGAGGCGACCTTGGGCGCCCACCCCCACGGCGAGCCAGGTCGCTTGCTCAGAGCGAGGTGTGATGTCTGCACCAGTGCCGCGGACGGAAATGTGCTCGAGCGACAACACCAAGCAAGGGGCGAGCTCCAGCGCAGCGCGACGTAGCGCGCGGCAGGCTTTGAGCGTGCCCGCTAGGCGATCGACCTCCGCGCCGTATCCGGGGGCCTGCTCGGTGGCCACGTTTTGGCGAAGCCATGCCGACCCTCCCAGCAAGAAGCGCCAGTTTTCGTAAGCGGCGCCGCCCGCGAACGCAACGCCCCAGCTCGGCTGAGGCAGCGGGCCGAAGCTCAGCGTGGCCAGTGGCACTTGGGCAAGCAGGCGCCAACGCTGTTCCAAAGCTGCGCTCGAGTGCTGCTCGGAGTCGTTCGCCTGGGCGTCGGATGAAGCCGAGTCGTCGCGCGACGTTTGCTCGGTTTGTGTTCGCGGCCCAGCCTCGGCCGGCGTGGCGGTCGCTTGCTGCGCGGTCGCGGTCGCAGTGGCGGCGCCGGGCGCGCCGCCAGCCATTTGCTGGCCGCCCAGCTCTCCCACGCTCAGCGGCTCTTCGGAGCGCATCAGCAAGGCCAGGCTCACTGCTGCTGCGCCGGACAGATTCTCGCAAGACGAAGCGTCCAGGTTGCGCTCACCCACGAGGCCACCCGAGCGCGTGACGAGCTTCAAGTGATAGTGAGCGCTGTCGGTCTGCGTGATCGTACCCTCGGCTTGCAAAACTGCCGCCGTCGCTCTCGTCGATCCGGTAAGCTTGCGGATCCGATCCCTCACTTCCCCCTGCTGCGGGCAGCCGGCGGGCGCTTCCCAGCGTAGGGTGAGAGCTGCCGCGGGCTGTCCGAGTGCGGCGCGGGACACGAGCCAGCCTGACAACGCCAGCAGCGTGACCGCCGCGCGCGGAAGGACACCGAGGTGGCTAGTTGAGTGTCGTGCCAATGGTGACGTCATCGACGTACAGGGTGGAATCTCGAGGCGTCAGCTCCTTCGCGATGTTGCCGACGTACCATTGGGCCCAACTCGAATCGTCCGTGACCAAGTCCTTGGCCTGGATCAGCAACTTGCCGTCTTGGTAAAGTCTAATTTCGCCCGTCGCGTCGGAGCGGCGCTTCAAATAGAACTGAATGTGAAACCAGGTCCCGATTGGGATCGGGATGCGCTGCGCGGTGGGCTGCTTTCGCACCGTGGGCGTCAAGAAGTCGTAAACGAGGAGCTCCAGATCGCCGTTGTCTCCGTTGACCAGAGAGACGTCCCAGAGCCCCTCGACGGACGTATCTCCGCCCTGAAAGTGCCATAGGTTATAGAGAGACCGATCGTCGTCGTAGTCGAGCGTCGCGAGAGTGGGAACGTAGTACCACGCGCCGTAGTAGGCCTCGTCCGGCAACACGCCTTGGCGCACGCAGCGCGCTTGGTTGCTGGTCGTGTCGGTGGTTGAGACGCTGAACGCCGCCGCACTTCCCGAACGCGCTGGCGAAGTGACGGTGGTGCGGCTTCCGCCTCCGACACAGAACCCGCCAGCTTGCTCGTAGTCACAGAACCCGTTTTCGAACCCGGTGGACCACGGCACGGCGATCGGGTCCGTCTGCCCAGGGATGGGGCTCCCGGTGTGCGGGCACTGACCAGTGGTGCCCGCAGCACCAGCGTCACCCGCAGCACCAGCGTCACCAGTGGTGCCCGCGATGCCAGAAGTTCCCGCGATGCCAGAAGTTCCCGCGATGCCAGAAGTTCCCGCGATGCCAGAAGCGCCCGCGTCTGCGTCGATCCGCTCGCCGACGACCAGCTTCGGCTCGCAGCCAAAGAGGGAGCAGCTCACCACGAGCAGCAGCGTGCGCAGCATCAACTCCAAGTGTTGAAGCTTAGCCGCTGCTTGTCACCTCGGATCGCGGGTTTCGGGCATTTCCCCGGGCGAAAGGTGCGCTCTCAGTGGCCTGAAGGCTCGCTCGCTACGGTCTTGCTTACGTCTTCGGCCGGGAAGGCGTTCGTGGCCCCGATGCCGAGCCCGATGAAGGCCAACAGCGCGACGCCCTGCGCGATCTTGAACGGCGTCTCGGTTTGCGTGGGAGCAAGCTTATTCAGCGCGGGGATTTTCTGGAAGCTCTGCACGATCAACACGAAGAAGTTCAGGTACTGCGCGATCACCGCGCAGACCACGTAGATCCAGGCAAACGAGCCTGCCAGGTGCGCAGCGTAGCGCGCGTACACGGCCAAGCCGAGCAGCACGAGCGAGATGATGCCGAAGATGTGCGAAGGCAGCAGCTTCTTGAACGGGAACATGAACCCGGTCACGCTGGTGGCGATGGTCGTGGCCAGGAAGAACGCCGTCCAGCCATCGAGCGGATCGCCGGTCAACATGCCGAAGACGACGACGAAGCCGGAGGCGATTCCGAGCAGACTAATGGCAACGTGAAACTGAGTGAATAGTTTGAGCATGGGATGAGCTTTCGAGGGGATCGCGCGACGACCCCGATATAACCCATTCAACTAGCTCATCCAATGGTCCATCGGATTTCAAGAGTGAGCCTTTCACGTTACAAGCTTGAAACGGAAGTTTGAGCCGCAGCTATGCGTTGCAGTTGCTATGCTGAGTGCGCGAGAGCGTTCAAGCTGCGCGCGCGCAAGCGTTCAACCCGTTACTCGCGAGGAACGACCTATGGCCGATAGCACTATTACGACCAAAGACAGCACCGTCATCTACTACAAGGATTGGGGGCCAAAGAGCGCTCAGCCGATCGTGTTTCACCACGGCTGGCCGCTCAGCGCGGACGATTGGGACGCACAAATGCTCTATTTTCTCGAGCAAGGCTTCCGAGTCATCGCCCATGATCGGCGCGGCCACGGCCGCTCGAGCCAGACCGAGACCGGCAATGAAATGGATACTTACGCGGCGGATGTCGCCGCCCTGACGACTCACCTGGATCTCAAACGCGCGATTCACATCGGTCATTCGACCGGTGGCGGTGAGGTCGCACGCTACGTCGCTCAATACGGTCAGAGTGAGCGTGTCGCCAAGGCGGTGTTGATCGGCGCCGTGCCGCCGATCATGGTCAAATCCGAGGCGAATCCCGGCGGCTTACCGATCGAGGTGTTCGACGGTTTCCGCGCGGCGCTCGCCGCCAACCGCGCGCAGTTTTACAAAGACGTGCCGAGCGGCCCGTTCTACGGCTTCAACCGCGAGGGCGTTCAGGCTTCGCCAGGCGTGATCGACAACTGGTGGCGCCAGGGCATGATGGGCGGCACCAAGGCCCACTACGACTGCATCAAAGCCTTTTCCGAGACCGACTTCACCGCAGATCTGAAGAAGATCGAGCAGCCCGTGCTGGTGATGCACGGCGACGATGATCAGATCGTGCCCATCGCCGATTCCGCGCTGTTGTCCGTCAAGTTGCTAAAAGCCGGAACGCTCAAGGTCTACCCGGGCCTGCCGCACGGGCTTTGCACCACCCATCCGCAAGTGGTCAATCCGGAGCTGTTGGCATTCATCAAGGCATGACAGCCTGGGTTCGCAGTGAAGCCCTGGTTTTTGGGGTTTCACTGCTCGACCCGCCGCGACGTGGGGAAAAATCCGCACTGGCCGGGTCGACTATTTGCATGTGAGTTCGCTGCTGCCCTCCGTGCTGTCGTAACAAACCCCGGGTTTGCCCAGGACCGTCTCGAGCTCGGTTTCTGCATCGGTCCAGGCGCGACATTTGCTGCCAAAGCTCGGGCACTCACCCGAGCAGTCGCAAGTGGGCAAACAAAAGCCGAGATCGATCGGACCGAACGCTTCACTCAGTTGGCCCGCGCAGAAGCCGCCGGGCTTGGTGCCTGCGTCGTCCCACATGCATTCCAAAGCGCCGGAGCACAGCTCGACGCAAACGCCCGTGACTGGGGTGACGCCGTCCGCGCTCGTGCGCAGACACGTGCCGAGGCAGGTGGTGCTGATCGCTTCTGGGTCGCAGGCGGTGCCAACAGGATCGCCGACGGCCTTGGTCTGCTCACACAGGCCGCTGGTGGGGCTGCAGAAGCGATCCGTGGGGCATTCGGCGTCCGCGCGACACAGGGGCAAGCAATACGCTCCCGTGTCGAACTGGGCGCACGCGAAATCCGGCCGGCCGTGGCATTTATTGGCGAGGTTCGTCGAATCACCCAGCGTGCAGGCCTGAAAACAATACGAATTCACGCCAATCGAGAAGCAGCCCGCGCCGGCCTCTAGCTGGCTACATGCCGCATCGTTCGCGCACAGCAACGTGCACAGACCGTGAGCCGGGCCTCCACCGTCGAACTCAGTGCTGGTCGGTGGCACGCACGTCAGTCCGGTATTGCAGTCCGCGCTGCTCTCGCAATCGGCGCCCAACCCAGAGTTCGCGCTGCCCGCCTCATTGGCACCTCCCGCCGCGTTGGCGCCGCCAGTGCCGGCCGTCGGCGGCACGCTGGCTGCACCGGATAGGCCGCCGTTCCCGCGCCCGGCCTGACCGCCGCTGCCTGGCGCGGCGTCCGACCCTGCGCTGCTCGCAGCCGCACCGCCTGCGGCTTGCCCGGCCGAGGCGTCCGTCGCCGAATGCACGCTACTGCATGCGCCGAGGGCCAGCGCGATGCTCAAGGTGGCGAATCTCGCCGCTACGGGGACATGCTCCAGCAGCATCGCCTTCCGCTTCATCGCCACAGAATCAACCCAGTCAGCGCGCATGTCCAGCAAGTCTGCTGCTACGCAAAAGCTGAACTCCCACAAAACAGCGCCTACAAAACAGCAATGGTGAGCTCGCGATTCGCGAGCTCACCATTCGGCCTGGCTCCGCTCGAGCGAGCGCAGCCTAGCTTTCAGCGCCGATCAAGGCGAAGTGACGGTTGCCCAACCAGCCGCGGGCATCGCGAACGACACCATTTTGCCGCCGGCCGACACGATGGCCGTCTTCGCTGCGCCCGAGTTGTACAGCACGGTCACGATTTTGCCGTTGGGGTTCTTGAACGCCAACGCGTCCCCGCCGGTGGTCGCGACGACTTTGGCCCCCGGCTCGACGAACTGCGAGAGGTGGCGGAAGACGTAATAGGTCGGCGTGAGGTTCAGCTTCTTGCCCGCGGTGTCGACGGTCAACAGCGCGTTTTGCGGCCAGACGCGCGTCGTGTCGTTGCCCAGACCCACGGTGTCCAGCACCATGTTCCAAGCGCTGTACGCGGTGACGCCCGCTTTGATCCAGAGCGTCAGGTACTTCCAGCTCTCCAAGCCGTAAGCGATGTCGTTCGGCGCGGTGGTCGCGTTGAAGTTCGGATAGTCCGCCGGCTTCCATGGGTAGTTGCCGCACTTGTGCTCGGTCTGCCACATGGGCAAGCCGGAGCCCTTCGAGCCCGCGATGGCCGCGGTGGAGGACATGCCCCACTGCAGGCCGATCATCTTGATGAAGCTCTTGGCCGTGGCGTCGGCCAGCACGGCGCTCACGATCGCCGGGTCTTTGGCGGCGTCGCCGTTGGACATGGTGCCGAGCATGATGCTGACGTCGGGTTGCGCGGTCTTCATCGCCGGGCCCAGGAATTTACCGACGAACTTCACGAACGTATCGGTCGCCCATAGGCAGGACGGATAATTTTGACCGAAGTTGGGCTCGTTTTGCGGAGCGACCGTCTTGATCTTGATGCCCTCCGCGCCGTACGCCTGCACGAACTTCACGAAGTAATTGGCATGCGCTTCCAGGATGGCATCGTCGCTCTTCATGGTGCCGCCATCGAAGTTCGAGGCCACGTTGCCCGCTTGGAAGGGACCGCTCTTCATCCACGTGGGCGGAGTCCAGGGGCTGGCCCAGAAGTAGATGTCGGGCCTGACCGCCTGCGCCGCCTTCACGTACGGGATCAGGTACATCTTGTCCTTCATGATCGAGAAACTGGCCATCGCGGTGTCGTTGGCCGTCTCGTTCAGCGAATAGCGTTCGATGGCGTAGTCACTGGCTCCCATGGGGATGCGGCCCATGGTGAAGCGCGCGCCGTCATCGCCGAAGAGCAGCTTGATGGCCAAGGCGCGATCGGCCTCGCTGAGCATCATCAGGTACTTCCAGCCCATCTCGTTGAACGCGCCGCCGAACCCCTCCCAGCTTTGAGCTTCGGTGGTGCCCACGGTCACGTCGGCGGTTCCGGTCGTGACCTCCGTCAGCGCCCCATCCGTCTTCCAGTAGGCGTTTGCTGCCGAGGTGACCAATTTGGGTAGCGGAGCCGCGCCGGCCGTGTTCTCCGAACCCGCCGTGTTGCCACCGCCCGCGGTACCGGACGAACCGCCTGTTGCAGGAGTGCCGGCCGTGCCGTTTCCGGCGCCCGCGGTTCCAGGGCCTGCGCCCGCGGTTCCGGGGCCCGCGCCCGCGGCTCCGGGACCGGCTCCTGCAGTCGCGGGGCTCGCGCCAGCGGTTCCGGGGCTCGCGCCAGCGCTGCCTCCGTTCGGGTTTTTCGTGTCCGATGAACACGCTGCCACGAGGAATGTAAGGCTAAGGCCGGTGATCGATACCCAGGATGTCTTCATCAACTCAAGATGCCCGGCCGCACCCAATGTGATCTCCCAAAGCCTCCTAAAGCGACCGGATCGAGCCTGCCGCACGCGAATAAAACTGCGCCTGCCCATTCCGTAGGCGCCATCTAATTCCGTCGCCGATGCCGTACTCGAGTAAGCGTTCCTTACTTGGGGCCCTGAGCGCCGTCCATGATCCACTGCCGCACGATCGCAACGTCGGCAGCGCTCATGGTCGCTTTGCCATCCGCCGACGGAGGCATCGGACCGGGGAAGCACTGGCCCGCGCTCGTGGCTGTACAGCCAGACGTCATCGCCGTGATCTTCAGGTAGAGCCAACTCTGCTCGGGCTGGCCTGGCACGACACGCTTGAATTGACCGCCGCCGATGGCCTGTTGGTTGACCAAACCGGCAACGATGTCCTTCGAGCTGATCTGCCCGCTGAGCGACATGCCCGCTTCGGGCCCCGCCGCTGAATGGCAGCCGCCGCACTTGTTGGCAGCGGCCTCGAAGATCGGCCGCACTTTCTCGTGGAAGAAGCCTGACTCAGCCGGCAACGGATCGGTCATCTGCCCGGGCTTGACGCCCGTTCGGCAGAACTCGGCCTCGATGTCCATCTCGCGGCATTGCGCGCGCATGTCGTCCACGTACTTCGGGTCGGTCCGCTTCAAGCCCTTGGCGATGCGGTACTTCTCCCAAACATTGTCCATCCAACCGTGTAGCTTCCAGAACATGTAATTGTCGATGTTCGAGCTGGTGTTGCCCAGGCCATGCTCGGTGTTGCCCTGCCGGACCCAGTGCATGTGAAGATCGCCGTGCAGGCCGCTCGACTTGAGGCTGAAGCCTTTGATCGACGCACCCATGTTGCACTGGAGCCAGAAGCCGAGCGCGCCCTCATCGGGGAACAACGCCAAGTTCTCGGGCTTGTCGATCTCTTCGGCGATCTTGGCGTTGGCCAGATCGGTGGCGTTGAACTTTTGCCACGCGCTTCGCCACTGGGGAGGCACATCTTCAGCGGACTGCGGGAACTTCGGGAAGGCGCTGAACTGCTCGCTGTGCTTGGGCCAGAGCTGCTTCAGAGCCTCCAGCATGTGGCGGTGAAAGAGCAAGAATTGGTAGCCGTCCCCCGTGCTCTGGCAATTCTGATCGACCGGGATCATGTCCTTGAACTGACAGATATTCACCTTCGAGCCGCGCGGGCCGCCGGGCAGGCTGCAGGTCCGAATCGCATGCCATTCGACGTGCGCCGCTTGCCAAAAATGGCTCTGCATCCAGCTCAGAACCTCGGGCTGGACCGTGAGATCCACGAGCGACGGATCGGTCTTGCCCGCCGGGAAGTACTCAGCAGGACCGTCCTTCATGGTCGCGTCGGTCGGTTGTGGATCGTAGCCGTACACGCAATGGTCGTGACTCGCTTGCGCGGCGCCGCCTTGGCCGCTCGTGTCAGAGCCGGCGCTGCCATTGCTGGCTCCGCTCGCTGCCAGCGCGCCGGCCGCGCCGGTTACGGGCGACGCGCCCGCTCCGCTCGCTGGTGACGCCGCGCCGGATGTTCCGCCTCCACCTGCTGCTCCCGTCGGCGACACGCCCTTGCCCGCGCTCGCATCGGCATTCGGAGCTGCGTTGCCGTCGTCACCGCTCTTGTTGCCGCCGCAAGCGACGGCCGCCGGCGCGAGCACGAGCAGGCCCGACATCACGAGCTGGTGCAGTCGCGAGCTAGATCTGAGAACGTGGGACATCGTGGACTCCTGACGGGGAATGTCGGGGCTTGCTGACCGGTTGCGCTCGCTCACTCGGCGCTGCGCGTCTGTGTCGAGCGGCGTTCGGTGACGCACCTCTCTCGCCCGCGTCATCTTCGCACGCTGGCCAGAAATCGGCGGGTTATTTTGCGGGCGGCGCGGCGTACCGTCGGGTATCGAAATATCGAGTCTGAGTGTTTTGCGCGTGACGGAGTTGATCGGCTGTGGCGCGCCAGCGCTACTCAAGGATTCGCCTTGAGCGCGTCGAACGCACCCGGATCGTTGATCATCGGCGGAGCGGTCCCACCGTGGACGAAGTCTTCCGTCTTGTCGTAACGGCCGTACCTGCTGACCTCGGCGGTGCCATTTTTTGCGGGGAAGCCATCAGCGCCGGCCTTCACGCCCAGGGCGTTCATCAAGTTGCAGAAATACTTGTTGATGGGCGCGTTGGCGAGCGCCGGATCGGTTCCGGTCGACGGCACGCTCATCTCGTCGCACCCGGCCTCGCTGTTGCCGGTCGACAAATTGGCCGACTCGTCATCGACGTTCACGGTCCAACCGGTCTTGAAGTAACCCCCAGCACTGCCCGCCTGAATGATCGGCAAGTTGTTGAGGTTATGTGCATTGCCGTCCGACATCTCCTGAAACCAGATCGCGGCGCTATTGTCGAGAGCCGTGGTCCCGTCGCTTTCGGGGATGTCGTTCAACATTCCGACCAGCTTGGCGAACTTCTGCGCGTAGTAGGCGTCGATCTTCAACAACAGGTCGATCACGCCAGTCAGGCAGCCGCCGGCCATGTTCGCATTTTCGATGCGGTGCGAGAGGTTGTGGGAGTCCTGCGTGATCCCCAGCCCCTTGTAGACATAGTTCCCCGGGTAATTCAGGAACACAACCGGGCTGTCGTTGCAGATTGCCGCGAGCACCGCGACCGCTGAATAGACGTCCGCGCCGTCCAGGCTATCTGTGATCCTGGCGGTGAGCAGATCGCCGTCTGCTGGAACCACGCTCCCGGCCTCCACGTTCATGGGCGTGGCGCCGAGCGCGGTGGCCACGGCTTGCGTACACTGCGGTGAAAGCACTTTGCCGGTGTCGTCGAGCAGCGCCTTCCAAGCCTCGAGTTTCAGCTTGTCCGCGCGGCTCATGTCGCGCCGCTCGAGCGTGTCGAGATCGCGCCGGACGAGGTCGATGATGCTCTTGCCGCGAGCAGCCGCGTAGCTGTCCGGAGAGAGCGGGGCGCCGGTTTGGAATAGCCCCGTGAGCTTGCTAAACGCCTCGCTTGGCGTGCCAAAGCCTGGATGGGGCGTTTCGGCGGCGGCGTAGGAGATGCCCGTCGACGGGGTTTCGGTCTTATTGCCTACTCGCAGATAAAGAGGCAGGCCACTCGGACTCAGCTGCTCGGCGATCACGTGATCCAACGAACGCCCGATCGGCATGGCATTGAACTTCGTCGCCAGCTCGAAGCTGAACGGCTTGTCGCTGTTGGGTGTGACTGGCTGGCAAGTGAAGTAGGACCCCGATGCTTGCAGGTGCTGGTCATTCCCCTGGCCGCGCGACAGGTTGGAGGTCCACTCGTTCATCGCGCGGATGCCGCGTGGGATCAGAAGCTTGTCGACGTAGGGTGCCAGGGGAGCAAGCGTCTTGGAGGTGAGGTCCGTGGCGTACAGCGGGCCGTGGGATTTCGTCGGAAAGAAGCGCGTCGTGACGCAGCCATAGTGCGTGAACATCGCGATCAGGCGCCCGGGAGGAGGCGCCCCCGCTGCCTTCGCGCCGCGGTCCGAAAGCGAGCTGAGTAGCGGCGCAGCCAAGCAAGCTCCGCCCAGCCCACGCAGCAAGATTCTTCGGTTCATCGGCCTGCTCATGCTCGCATCCTCTCGACCGCCTCGGACTCGTCACACCGGCAGGGGCCCTGACCCCGGGCAAGGGCCCTGCAATCATTTCCGAGGGGCCCAATGCTACACTCCAAATACTGTTTCTGAATTCCCTCGGGCAGACGAAGTCCTTCTCACTTGCGTCTGTACAATTGCGGCCAGGGGTGAAAGAGCGCGCTCGTCGTTATCGTGTAACTGCCTGTGATCTCGGCCGAAATGGCCAAGCCAGCGCTCCCCGCGCAGCCACCGTTTTCGGCCCGAAGAGCGAGGTTACCGGGTATAGCGACGAAGCCACGCGTTCGGCGCTCGGACACCCCGTGCTCGCCAAACCGTCACTGCGACGGCCCTGTAGGACGTCGTGAATGAGCTTTCTCGCGCCAAGTCCACGCTGACTCGCGGCTGGCCGTCGGTCATCTCGATGCGGCCAGCGCCAGCGCATCTGCCCCTGCCGGGAATCGCAGCTGTCCGGAGGTGTCGTTGGCGGCGCGCCAAACGCCCTCTGCCACGTCGGCCTCGGTCGTCACTGGCCCTTGTCCGAGTGTCGCGAAGCTCCTTTGAGCGAGCGGCGCGTATGCCTCGGGGATCAGCCCTTCCAGGCGCGAGCCCGTGTTCTTCGTGAAGGCGGTGCTGGGGCCATAGCCAGGCTCGACCAGCTTCACCCGCACCTCGAACTCGGCTAGCTCGAACGCGAGCGAGGCGGTGAAACCCTCGATCGCCATCTTGCTCGCCGTGTATGCGGCGACCAGCGGCATCGGCGCGAGCGTCGCGCTCGAGGTCACGTTCACGACCACGCCCGACCGGCGCGCTCGAAACTCGGGTAGCACCGCCTGCGTCATCGCCATCACACCGAACGTATTGGCCTCGAATACCTCGCGCACCGTCGTCATCGGCGTGACTTCGAAGGCGCCGAACAGCCCGATCCCCGCGTTGTTGACCAAAACGTCGATGGGCCCGCTCGCCGCGAGCGCGGCCGCGATGCTCGCGGGCTGGGTGACGTCGAGCGGCAGCACGCGCAGCCGTTCCGAGCGGGGGAAGAGATCCTCACGCGGAGTGCGCATGGTGGCGATCACGTTCCAGCCCTGGGCGTGGAAGTGACGCGCGGTTTCGAGGCCATAACCAGAAGAACAACCAGTGATCAGTACGTTTTTCATGTAAACACGTATAGGAACCGAGAGCCGGACTCTCAACCGGTAGAAGTCCGATTTTTGTTTGCTAGAGTCCGGTCGTGCACGATCCACTGTCCGAAATCATCACCTTGCTTCAGCCGCGTACCGTGTTCGCCAAGCGCATCAGCGGCGCGGGGCGCTGGGGCGTCCGCTACTCCCGCTTCGATCAGCCAAGCTTCGCCGCCGTGCTCGAAGGCAGCTGTCGCCTGGCAGTCGACGGTCACCGCGCGTTGACGCTCGAGGCGGGTGACTTCGTGCTGCTGCCAGCGACACCCGGCTTTACCCTGTCCGGCTTCGAACCGGTGCAGCCCGAGCGCATCGATCCCAAGCTGCTGTCGGCGCCAGCGGGAGAAGTTCGCCACGGCACGCGCGGCGGCCGCCCTGACGTGCGGCTACTCGGCGGCTACTTCGTCTTCGACTCGCCCGACAACGCGCTCTTGGTCTCGCTTCTGCCCGGCCTTTTTCACGTGCGCGGAGTCGAACGGTTGAGGACATTGGTGCGGCTCGTGGCCGAAGAATCGAGCGAACGCAGGTCGGGGCGCGAGCTCGTGCTTTCGCGCCTGGTCGAGATCTTGCTGGTCGAGGTGTTGCGCTCGGCGCCCGCCGAGGACGCCCCGCCAGGCCTTTTGCGCGGCCTCTCCGACCCACGGCTCGCGCCCGCGCTGCGGCAAATGCACGCCCAGCTCGGCCGCTCGTGGACGGTGCCACAGCTCGCTAAGGTAGCCGCGCTCTCGCGCTCTACGTTTTTCGAACGCTTCATGCGACACGTCGGCATGCCGCCGATGGAATACCTGCTCGCTTGGCGCATGGCGGTCGCAAAGGATCTCCTGCGCCGTCACGAACTCGCCATCGATGAGGTCGCCGAGCGCGTCGGCTACGGCTCCGCCAGCACCTTCAGCAGCGCTTTCAGTCGCCACGTGGGTGAGCCGCCCGGTCGCTTCGCGCGCGCGGGCTAGCGCACGTGTCAGCCCGGATTGGTTGGCTTCGCCGACACTTGCCGGAGCTCCTGGGCTTTTCTGGTCGTTGCGCAGCCGCCGCGGGGCTTGCCGCAAGAAGATCGTTCAGTAGCGCGGATCATCGAAGGTGACATCGAAGCCCGTGCTCTCGCCGGGCGGATGCAGGACGTTCACGGTGCAGGTGGTTTGACTGCCAGTCACGCGCGTCGTCACGTCGGCCACGCGCCACAGGGCGCCGATCGCCGCGCTGCCGCTAGTGCCGCTGAAGTTCGTCAGCACATCGGGGGCCGCGCCGATGGTCGCCGCCCTGCGCCCGTCACAGTACACATTGACCAGCGGATGCGCCGGCGCTCCGCTGAAGTTCGCGACCATGATGCGGAAGGTTTCGCTGTCCTTCGGTGCGTCGACGTTGATGTTCTCGGGTACTCCGGTGGCTTCGACCAAGTTGTTGTCGATGTCGAGGCGCGGGCTCGAGCAATAGCCCAGGCTCTGCCAAACCACGCCTTGCAAAGTGTTTTGGCACAACGCGAGCGGGCTGTTCGGATAGCCCCAGTTGGCTCGCACGACCACTTGCACGGGCAGCACGGCGTCGCCCCTCAGGTTCGCCTCGCAATTCGCCCAGCTGCACTGATCCAGCGCCGTGCTGTATTGCGCTTGACCGGTGAACCACGGCGTCCGGTGACCGGGTTGCTTGAGGTACAGATCGAGGTCCTGCGTGCTACTTTCCGGGTAGCACATCTCGATGCGCAAGCCGGGGCCTTCGATGTGCACGATCCACGAGCAGGTGAAGGGCGCTCCGTTCGTGGGCGTGACGGTCATGGTCACGGTGTAGTCGCCGCTCAGCTTGGGCGTGAAGGTCGCGGTTTCGCTATTCGCGCCCTCCAGCGTGAAGCTCGGCGAGTTGGGCGTCAGGGCATCGCACGGACCGCCCTGCACCGTCCAAGACCAAGCACGGACAGGCTCGCCGAAGAAGTCACGCCCGCGCAGCGAGTACGGCGCGAGTGGTGTGCCAACGGGTGTTCTCGGGTCGTTGGCCCCGGGACAGGTCCACTTCGGCGTGCAGCCGTCGAGCTCGTCGGTGCAGCCGTTGCAATCGTTGTCGAGCCCGTCACACGCTTCTTGGCTCGGTCGAATGCCGCCCGTGCATTCGCCCCAGTAGGGCGCAAACTCGACTCCGCGCATGCAGGTCTGTGAGCCATCGACGCAAGCGCCGACGCCGCGGCGTCCCGGAGGCCCGAGGAAGCACGGTTGCACGGCGCCAGTCGCGCATGGACAGCCTTCGTCGATGCTTCCGTCACAGTCATCGTCGAGCCCGTTGCACAGCGCTTCCGAGCCATCGACCTGCGCGGCAACGCAACCGGCAGACACCAACGCTGGCGGTTGACACAGCCCGCTCGCCCCACTTGCGCCGCCCGCACCGCCGCCACCGACCTGCGACGTTGCGCCCGCCGTGAGCACCAGATCAGGGCCGCGATCGCCACCGGTCCCGCAGAACGCGGGCGGAGTGCACGCGGAGCTGCCCGCGCTGCTGCCTTGCCCAAGAATGCCTGCCGAAGCGGAAGCCCCAGCGTTGCCCGCGGACGGAAGTGGCGAGCCGCGCCGGTCATCGCTCGGCGAGCACGCGGGCCACACCCCGAGAAAGGTAGTCAAAGCGATCGCAATTCTTACACTCGGTGCTCCGCACACGCTCGAGCTAGCCATTGGCAACCTCATCGCTCCCGCCGCCGCCTTCGAAGAGCTAGCGCTTCCGCGCGCCGGTCGCAAGCACGGGCCGCTCCGCGGGCCTCTGGCTCCCCCGCTTGGAGGAAATCGCCCCAGCGAGGGCACACGAAGGTGAGGCGAGCCCCGCTCGACCGAGCTATGGTGCAGCGCGTGTGGTTCCGAAGTGTGTGGCGACGGAAAAAATTGGAACTGGGAGCATGGGGAGGCAGCGCGTTACTTGCGGTGTGCGTTCCGTCTCTCGCGGCTGCGGCCTCGCTGAGCTACGAAGCGCCGAACGAGTGCCCTCCCGCAGCCACGTTGCAAGAAGACGTGGAGCGGCTGCTCGGCTCCGCGCTGCTGGACGCGGCCGCTATCGAAGTGCGAGTGCAAATCACTCGTCCAGCGAAGGACAACTGGCGGGTCGTGCTCAGCGTTCCTGACGAGCGCCACGGCGAGCCGCGAACGCGCGTCATTTTCGGCCATTCCTGCGCCGAGGTCGTCGATTCTGCCGCGCTCGCCGCAGCCATCGCGATCCGGGCTCGCGACCCGAAATTGGACCGTGCCGATAGCGCGACCAGGGGCGAGCCCAGCGTGCCGCCGGAGCGCACATCGCTTGCTGCGCCTGCCCCGAGCCAATCGGTACCCGCTCCGCGTGCGACCCCGAACCGCTCGCAGGCTCGCTTCGGCTTGGGCACATCACTGCTGTTAGACACCCGCACACTGCCCTCGCTGGCAGTGGGGCTAGAGGCAGCGGCGTTTGCTGACTTTCCAGGACCCAGTCTACGCGCGTTGCTGTTCGGTGGCCTGCTGGGCAGTCAGGAGGTTCGCCTCAGTAGCGGGCACGGTGCCAAGTTCGACCTGCTCTACGCCGGGCTGGGCGGATGCGGGGTGAAGTCGTTCGGCAGTTGGTTCGGGCTGTTGTGCGCGGGAATGGAGGTCGGTTCGCTGCGGGGCGAAGGGCTGGTCAGCTCGCCCCGCCTGGGCAATTCGACCTGGCTCGCGCCCCGGGTGGAGGTGGGGCTGAGCGTTCCGTTGCGCTGGGGCTTTTCACTGACCGCCCGCGGCGGGGCAGCCTTTCCGCTGCTCCGAGAAGCTTTCGTGGTGGACGGCGACCAAGTCGTCCACCGACCGGCGGGTCCGACGGCACGCATCAGCGCAGGCCTCGAGTTGAGGCTGTGATCCTCGACCTCCGGCTCTTTCTTGCTCGGTCGCGAAATGCGCCGTCGAGTGAACGGAACAGCAACGCTCCGGACACTAGTGCAGGCCCCTGATTTGGACCAGAGCCTCCTGCACACCGAATCCTCACCGAAAGGCAGCCAGTTCGACGCGGTATACGAACAATACTTCAGCTTCACTTGGCGCTGCCTGCGCAGTTTGGGCGTGCCTCCGGCCCAGCTCGACGACGCCGCTCAGGAGGTCTTCCTGGTGGTGCATCGCCGCCTCGGCACCTTCGAGGGCAGCTCTAGCTTCCGCAGCTGGCTCTTTGGCATCGTCCGGCACGTGGCGTTCAATCAACGGCGTATGGTCAAGCGCAAGACTGGCCGGTGCGAGCCATTGGACAGCAATCTTCGCAGCAGCGCGCCCAGCCCGCATGAAAGCGCCGAAGCGACCGAGGCGGCAGCCTTCATCGAGCAATTTCTGGACGGTCTGGAACAAAAGAAGCGCGAGGTCTTCGCGCTCGCTGTGCTCGAAGAGCTCAGCATCCCGGAAGTATCCGAAGCCCTGGGCATCCCCCTCAACACCGCTTACACGCGGCTGCGCCGCGCGCGCGAAGATTTTCGCCGCGCGCTCGAGCAACGGCGGCACCAACCATGACGCGAATAGAAGCCGAAGAAGAGGCGATCCTGGCCTTGGGGCGGCGAGCTCTGGCTCCAAGCGCCGCGGATCGCGCGCGAGTGCGAGGGGCACTCACGAGCGCCCTGGCCGCGACGCTCGTCGATCCGACGAGAGGGTCAGAGTCTGCCGCTGGCAGCGGGTCGGGCGCGCCGACGGGCGTTGCTTCGGTGAAGCTGATCGTCGCCAAGGTTGCCTCCACGCGGTTTTTGGCTGCTGTGCTCATGGGCGCCGTTGGCACTGGCGTCGGCTACTGGTGGGGTTACGGCGCGGGGCTAGAGGCGCGCTCGGCGCAGAGTCGCCTTTCGCCGCCCGCTGCCAGCGCGCTCAGCTCCGCGCTGCTCGCCAGCGGTGCTCCGAGCTCGAGCGGTGCTCCGAGCTCGAGCGGCGCGACGAGCTCGAGCGGCGCGACGAGCTCGAGCGGCGCGACGAGCGCATTGCTCGTGCCCGTGCCCGTGACTGGGGACGGGTTAGTCCGGCCAGTGACGCCGCTTCGTGCGAGCAACACTGCGCACCGTTCGGAACCGACCGCGCCGCCGCAAGCCGTACCCGAGGTGCCGGCCGACGAAGAGCTGCGCACGCTGCGGCGGGCCGAGCGTGCGTTGCGTCAGGGCAATCCGCGGCTCGCGCTCGTGCTACTCGAAGATCTGAGCCGAAGCACGCGTGGTGGGCGCCTGTTGGAAGAGCGCGCGGCAGAAGTGGTCGTTGCGCGGTGCGCGCTCGAACCGAAGGAGGGAGCGCGGCTCAGCCTCGAGTTCGAGCGCGCGCATTCGGACAGCGTGTACCTGGATCGGGTGAAGCAGAGTTGTCTCGCTGGGCGAGAGTGAACGGATTGTGTTCCCGGCGGAGACTCACCAGCAGCTCGGAAGGATTGAACGATGACGCAAACGAATCTGGTGCACGGATTTTGTCTGTTGACGCTGCTGCTGAGCGTGGCGGGTTGCTCCAGTCAGGGGCAGATCGACTTGGGGGAAACGGCTGGCGGCGGCAACTCCGCCGGAGCTGCGAGCGCGTCGAGCTCCCACAGTAATTCTACCACCGGACCGTTCTCGGAAAGTACGATGACCGTTCAGCTGGGCGTGACCAAGTACGACTACTCGTGTCCCGCAGCAGCAGCTAGCTTGGGCCCGACTTGGCAGGGGCCGTCCGTCGTCGCGTTGGCGGGCCAAGACGCCTGTCCTTGGCCGCGGACGAAGCCCGGTCTTGCTCTGACGGTCCTTTTCGTCGGATTTCTGCCAAGCGAGGGCTTTCCGCCGGGAACCTATGATCTCACAGAGCCGGCAAATCAGAATATCCGTGTGGTATTTGACGCTTCTAGCCAAGCCGAAGTGCTCGTCGGGCAGACCGCTCCGTATGCGCTCTATTCAACCGTCACCAGCGAGCCTTATGACAAGGCGCCGCCGACCGCGCCCGCCGCGGGCGTCTCGGGCACAGTCACGGTCGTGAAGTATGGCCCGGACGGCGAAGCGTTTGCCGACTACGACGTGAGCGTCAGCAATGTGGTTCTACCTCAGCACAGCAACACCGGGGGGGATTTTCCGAGCACGGTGACCATCGAAACGGCGCACATGGAGAAGCGCTCGCAATAACGACCGAGCGCGGGCTGGTTGCGCCAAACGCGGACGAACTCTTCGCGACTTGCTCGCTAAGCAGATTTGTTTCCGCGGGCGTGAGTGAACGGAAAGCGTTTCCGGTGGAGACTCACCAGCAGATCGGGAGGATGAACGATGAAGCAAACGAACCTACTGGACTGCGTTGGTCTGTTGGCGGTGCTGCTGGGGGTGGCAGGTTGTTCGGGCGAGGCGCTGATCGACCTCGGCGGGACGGCTGGCAGCGGCAACTCGGCGGGGGCCGCGGGCGCGTCGAGCTTTGCCGGTAGTCCTCCCGATCTGCTGTTCATGAGTAGCACGATGACCGTTCAGCTGGGCGCGACCAAATACGACTACTCGTGTCTGTCCGCGGGAGCCATGCATAGCGTTTCTTGGCGGGGGCCAGCGATCGATGCGGATTCGGGCAACGACACCTGTCCTTGGCCGCGCAGCCAGCCCCGTCTGAGTCTGACCGTCCTCTTTACAGGCTTCTTTCCAAGTGTGGGCTTTCCGTCAGGCACCTATGATCTCGCGCAGCCGATCACTCAGAACCTGCGCGTCGGACTCAACGTTCAAAACCGAGCCAAAGAGCTTGCCGGGCAGGGCCCGCAGTACGCGAACTATTCATCGATCGGCACGGACTCTTACGACACGCCGCCGCTGATGCCGGTCGCGGGTGTATCGGGCACCGTCACGGTCGCGAACTACGGCCCGGATCCTGAGAACGACGGGCGCGCCGACTTCGACGTAAGCGTCAGCAACGTCGTGTTGCCCTCGTTCGAAAGTGCCGGGAGCGAGTTTCCGAGCACCGTGACCATCGAGTCCGCGCACATGGAGTACCGCAAGCAATAGCAACCCGAACGCGGGCTCGCTCGCGCCGAAGGCTAGGCCTCGGATGAACTCTCGGCCACCTGCTCGGTGGTCTGCGGTGCAGGGGGCTCGGGTGGGGGGCGAGGTGGACCAACCGAGGCGATGCCAATCAGCAGCGCTCGAAGTACGCCCAATGAGAGCCGGACGAACCGGTGCAAAAAACGGCCGAGCGCGCGCGAGCAAATACTCGATGCAAACATGGAGACCTCCCAGAATTCTCAAAGCGGGTAGGCGACACGTCAGATCGAGCTTCAGCAGAGCCAGGAGCAGTTCAGCAGAAACGCACGGCGAGCTTGCGCGCGAAATTCGCGACGACGCGTGCGGGGGCGAGCGGGTTCACGTTCGGTGTCGTTCTTCGCGTACGGGTGCAGGCGAGAGTTCGCAGAGCGAGAGCGCAACCGTGGAGCCACGTCCGCGGCACGTTCGACGGCCGCGATGGCTAACGCGCTGACGTCACCGTGAACCGCCGCGCTCGCCGCGGGCACAGCAGCGAAGAGTGCGATGCAAGTGAGCAGCACGCGCATCGCGCGCGAGACCGAGGTCGGAAACCGGAACACCAATAGTCAATCTGCGATTGGCGAGCCCTCGTGGCAAACGGCTTGCGCGTTCAGGGCGAGTTTAATCGGCTTCCGTATTGGTGCTGGACTAATCCAGTGCAACTGGCATTCTGCCGTTACCACATTGTGGGCGGGTGGAGCCGGCAAAGGAGAAGTTCGATGTTTTCGATGCGCGGGGAACGGGGCTTGGGATGGGTGTTGTTGATCGCGCTGTTTGCGGGATGCAGCAGTTCGAGAAGCGACGACGTTGGATTGGCAGCTCAGGCGGATAGCGCCGGGCCCAACCTGAAGGCGGTCATTCAGCGAACGAACTCCTGGTCGTCTGGCTATTGCGCCAACGTCAACATCACGAACTCCGGGAGTGCCGTCGCGTCGACGTGGGTCGTCGTTCTCGAGCTCAACCAAGCGAGCATGTACAGCTCCTGGAACGGCAACTTTGCCGGCTCCGGATCCCGCAAGACCGTCACGCCCGTTGGTTGGAATGCGAGCGTGGGTGCTGGAGCAACGCTGCAGGCGTTCGGCTACTGCGCAAACACGACCGGGGCGAACTCTGCGCCGACGATCATTAGCCCGCTGGGAAACAGCGGCGGCGGCGGCACAGGCGGCGCGGGCGGCAGTGGCGGCAGCTCTGGAATCGGCGGCGCAGTCGCAGGCGGCGGCAGTGGCGGCGCCGTTGCAGGCGGCGGCAGTGGCGGCGCAGTTGCAGGCGGCGGCAGTGGCGGCGCCGTTGCGGGCGGCGGCAGTGGCGGCGCCG